>ERZ1673693.353-NODE-353-length-60608-cov-66.510231_pt1 | contig 60608 bp, 50 predicted proteins | sample MGYA00580223_ERZ1673693 | MGnify/ENA primary metagenome ERZ1673693 (study PRJEB41218, sample SAMN15661741) | gut metagenome | host: Homo sapiens | place: Canada: London | collected 2015-08-20/2019-03-30 | study: EMG produced TPA metagenomics assembly of...
TGTCAATGACAGACAACTTTCTTTTTTTTGATTTTATATCGAACTCACGTTAATTAATACACACTCTACAATTCATTATTAAACATAGATTCAAGAAAAAAGGAAATATCAATACACTAGTTATCAATATATTAAATAATAAGAAAGAAGAAACTCACATTCAAAATAATTTTCAGTTAGAAAATTATTCCTACGTTTCCATTTATTCAATAAATCTGCAAAAAATATACAAAATCATATTATTTACACGAATCAAATAACGTTCTGTAAGCAAAAAATGCAGTTTATATTAAAATAAGTTCTGATTTATCATCGTTAATCAGAAATAATGCCTATATTTGCCGACAAAATCAGAAACACGCATAAAATTAACAATTAATTAAGAAAAAAACATGTTGACTGCAAAAGGAATCTTGTCGCAAGCAATTTGCTGTTATACATTAGCAACAACCAATTATGCCTTCAATAAACAACAAATAACACGCAAAGAAGCAGGACAAAATTTATACCGCAATCCCATCCTTCCTAACAACTTCATGTTGTCACCTGTTCCTCCTTTTTAATTCAACAGATACCAAATTTAAAAAAGTGTTTTTTTGAATTCTTTGCGTATTTCAAAAAGACCTTCAGACAATTGCTATTTACAACAAAACACATAGCAAGAGAAAACGTCTGTACATACATCGCAGCTATTACAGGGGTTTGCATTCCTGCCAAATAGTATGCGTTTTTACTATGACCATATTTATTTACAAATTAAACTAACAAACTTAATTTTATGAGAAAATTGTATCTATGTTCATTCCTGATAGGCTTTTTCGCGCTGGCCTGCGGAATGTGGAGTTGTTCTGATGACGACTCCAACAATGGCGACACTACAGTAATCGAAGTAGAAACTCCTGCTTCTGATGCTATATTCGCCACTTCTGCTACTTTCAATCTAAAAACTAAAGGTGCAGAATCATTCGTTTACAAAACAGTAGAAGGCAGCAACGCCACCGAACCAGATCCTGTAATCGTCTATGCAGAGGCACAGGAAAACGGAACGATAACAGCCGTAACCGGAGAAACCGCACAAGTTACCGTTACCGGGCTGGAAGGGAACAAGACCTATACCGTATTCTTTATTTTCAAAGTAGGAAACGAGTACAAGATTCTTTCACAAGTCATCACAACCCCCAATTATTCACAAATGGTGACTATTGTAAAAGCTGATATGTTCTCGACGACATTCCACATAGAAGCTTCCGAAGAAACTTACTATACTTTAAGCTATGTTCCTTACGACGAATATATTACTTATATAGAAAACTTCGGAAGAAACGATGTTGACTGGACCATATATAATGGTGGAGCCAAACAACCACGCTTTAAAGGTTCACAAACTATCACAATCGAAAATGGAGCCAATGCTTATGCCGGAGCTTTAAACGAAAGTGATTACGAACCAGATCTGTTTACTTATACAGTACATCCGGGTACCGCATACGTACTCTTTGTCAGCGAATGCGACAAAGACGGAAATACCGATGAATTTGTAGAACGCCTGCAAGGCGAAGACTATCCAGACGATCCGGGTGTACTCCTCTCCACATTACCCAATGTCAAAGAATACACAGAAGAGCAACCTTCAAGTGAAAATGTAAAATTCAACGGAAAATATGCAAAAACCGTATTTTTCACCCAGCAAGCTCAAACAGGCAATGGCAACGTAAACGTCAATATCGACCGATTGACAGAACAAACAGCTGTTGTTACTTTCACTCCGTCTGATGACATTCTGCAGTATGCCGTTGTATTTCTTGCTGATCAAGACAAAGAACTGTACTTAAAAAGCATCGGTGGTGAAGACGGCCTCCAAGCTTCCGCACTGATTTGGGGAGATATTTTTGACGGAGTACGCCAAGTTTCCTATCCTATTGAGAAAGGAGTTACTTATTCTTTGTACATCACTGCTGTCTATAAAGCAGACGGAACTGTACAAAGCTTCCATAAAGTAGAAGGCATTAAAGCCATAGAATCGGATCAGCCTGCAGTAGAACTGACCATCACTCCGCTAACTCTTGAAGATCCTTATAAGGTAGCTTTCAACATCAAAGCTCCCAACGGCGACTGTGCTGCCATCAAGTATTTATGCAACTACACCAAAGATTGGTATCCGACCTTAAATGGTTTGGAAGGTGACGACTTAGAGGAAAACATCGCAAACATGCTGTCTATGTACGGAATCACCGAAAACGATGCACAAATAATAAGTGCAATAAACAGCAGCGAAGGTTATGACATGTACTTCAGTTCTATTGACGAAACAGAAAGCTGGCTTGTTTTGGAATCGTACAATGAAGATGAAAAGACCAAACTGTTCTATCAGGAAGAAGGTTGTCGTGCCACATCAGCCGCTCTGATTCCTGAAGCACCCGTTAACAGTGCACTGTTCAGTAAACTACAAGGAAACTGGATAGCCAAGATGACTAATGTATTCAATACAGAAACAATTGAAATGCCTGTTACCATCTCCACAAGCCCCGAACAAGTTACCACTTTACCTGCTGATGTAAAAGAAGAATTGGTAAACTACTTCATTGCAACAGGTAAGACTCAGGAAGAAGCAGAAAAAATCGTTGAAAACAGTTTCGAGGAATACAAAGAATACGCTACTTACTATACAAAGAAGTACAAAGACCAGAACTGTCTGGTTGCTACCGGATTCAGTTATGACCAACGTGACGCAGCTTTTGCCAACTCTTGGGATCTGTTCCAATCTACACAATATTCGGCATACAGCACCGAAGAACTGTTCCGCGACTATGGACCGAAACTGTTCCTGAAGATTGCAAAGGATCAAAACGATAATGACAGCGTATCCATTATCACTACCCGTTATGCAGAGAATGGCTTAGATTATATTCGCTATGTTGACCCTGTAGCTGATTGGTCTACTCCACTGGTACTTTGTGCCTACAATAAGGAGAATGCAGGAAATTACTACACGACAGAATTCCCTGTTGAGATATCCGAAGACATGAACACCATCACTATCAAACCCGTTGAACAGGAAGGTCTGTTCTACAGTCCCGGATTTGCTGTTGAATATATGCCCGGATACCCGTCATGGAGTTTCCCGTCAACCGAAAACGGTATCGTTCTGACACGTGCAACTGATGCAGAAATGCAAAAAGCCATCAGCCGCAGCGTTACTGCAATCAATGTACCTGAAGTTTCGGCTCACAAAGGCAACTACTTCCGCAGAACTCGTACTCCGTTCGACTTTGTACGTAAGACATGTGTCAAAGGCACTGTTTTTTCAACAGATAATCTGATGAAAAATATCAATAAGTAATTTGTAATTTCACACAAGAATAAAGAGAGGAAGTGTGTCAGAACAATCGTGAAAGGCTGGTATATACTGGCTTACAAAGATTTACGGTTCACTATGACACACTCCCCCTCTTTTCAACATTCTCCAACTATGAATAAATCATTTATCTGCTCATTATTCCTCTTCTTGTTGCTGGCCGTCTCAGCTTCTGCACAATCAGTATGGCCCGACGTCAAAGTAGAAAACGAAAAAGGGGAACAAGTCAATACACAAAAGATTCTTGGTAGCAAGCCTGCCATCGTTTCCTTCTGGGGTGTCACCTGCAAACCTTGCCTGACCGAACTGAACACCCTGAACGAACTTCTGGACGAATGGAGAGAAGAAGTAGACTTCAACGTCATTGCCGTCTCCATCGACGACAGCCGCTTCACAGCACGTGCCCGCTCCATGGCTCAGGGCTACGACTGGAATTTCATCTGCCTGTTCGACAAGAATCAGGATCTGAAGCGTGCCATGAACGTAACCCTCACACCACATACCTTCGTTATCGACGGTAACGGAAAAATCGTTTATTCGCACACTGGCTATACACCGGGTAGTGAATACGAATTGTTAGAGCAACTTAAAGCAATCGCCAAACAATGAAAAAACATCTGCTATTTCTACTGCTGTCAGCCTGTGCTGCCACGCCCGAACTGTCTGCCCAAAGCAAAGGACACCTGAGCGGAAGCCTCGAATCAAACAGCATCTACTACGTAAAAGACAACAAACTCGGATCGGAAAACAGCGTTTATCCGGAAGACCACTTCGGAAGCAACAATTACCTGAAGCTGGACTATACTCAAGGCAAATTCAGTGCTGGGGTTCAGTTGGAAGGCTATCTGCCTGCCTTACAGGGATACGACATTGGTGTCTATGGTGACAAGAAAGCTATTCTAGGTATCAAATATGTAAACTGGCAGGACGATAACTTTTCCTTCCGGGCCGGAGACATTTTCGAACAGTTTGGTTCGGGAATGGTATTCCGTAGTTTCGAAGACCGCACACTGGGTATCAACAACTCCATCGAGGGTGTGTATGGTTCGTACAACTATAAGAACTATATCACCGTAAAGGGACTCTACGGACGTCCGCGCCTGTATACCGACTACGCCGACTCCTGGGTACGAGGCGGTGACTTGAGCTTATCCATCGACAACCTGACCGGCTGGACAGAAACATTCTTCAGCATCGAAGGTAGCTTGGTAAACCGCAACGAAGAAGTGCCCGATGAAATGGCCGGCGTCGCACGCCCCAACGTAAACATGTATTCAGCACGTGCCAACTTCGACTGGAAAGGCCTCAACGCCCGCGTAGAATACGTAGGCAAAAGCAACGATATTTCGCCCGCATTGATAGGTACCACCGACCAGGGACACGGACTGCTTGCCGAACTGGGTTACAGCCATAAGGGATTTTCCGTACTGGCCACCTATCGCGAACTGAAATACATGAGCACCAAACTGTCGTACACCGGTAACGGTACAGGAAACATTCTGAACTATCTGCCCGCACTGACCCGTCAATATACTTACATGCTGGCCAACCTGAATCCCTACCAGAGTAACGGCGAAGGCGAACGGGGCGGACAGGTGGACATCTACTACTCCCTGCGCAACAAGAAAGACCGCAGCCAGTACTGGAACTTCCACGCCAACGCTTCCATGTTCTACTCGGACAAAGCTGTTACCAAAAAATCGAGACTGCTGTGGCGCGACATCAACGGCGACGTTGAACGTCAGTGGAACAAACAGTTCAAGACCACCCTGCTTGTCTCGGTACAGGAATGGAGTCCCACACACGGAATGGATGACGTAACTTACGCATCGAACATCGTTGTACTGGACGGTCTCTACAAGTTCGACCGCAAAAAGTCGCTCCGTGCCGAAGTGCAATACCTCTACTCACAGGATTACGAGAAAGACTGGGTGGCCGGACTGGTTGAGTTCAGCCTTGCGCCCCGCTGGAGTTTTTCGGTGAGCGACATGTACAACCTGGGCACTACCAAAGTGCACTACTACAGCGGCTCCGTCAGCTACACGCAAAAGAACACACGCCTGCAACTGAGCTACGGACGCAACCGCGCCGGATATGTATGCTCGGGAGGCGTATGCCGATACACCCCTGCCTATACAGGAGCCAACTTGACATTAACCACTTCATTTTAATTAAAAGCAAAAGAACATTATGAAAAAATACTGGAATTTACTGACCTGTCTGTTCATTCTGGCATTCACCGCCGCATGTACAGGCAACTCGGGATCGGACGATCCAACAGACGAAGGCAATGGCGAGGGCACACTGACGCTCAAGGCATCCGCCACCTACATTGAGAACAACGGAACAGATGCCGCCGTCTTCACCGTATTGAAAGGTGACAAAGATGTTACAGACCAGGCTGCCATCTACCAGAAGAAAGGAAGCTCCTTCGAACAGTTCAGCGGCACAACATTTACTTCGACCACTACTGGTGAATACTCTTTCTTTGCCAGCTACAACGGCGAAATGTCGACCACAATCACTGTTACCGTAATCGGAGGGATGCTTGAACTGCCTGCCGATCCGCAACCTGCCAAGTTCGACGGATTCAAACACCGCATCCTTGCCCTGCAAGGCACAAGCCTTGGCTGTACTTACTGTCCGATGATGATTGCCGGACTGACTGAATACGAGAAAACCGAGGAATACAAAAGTACTGTAGTGGCTGCCGCACACGGCGTTATGTCGGGCGACGATATGATTTCCACTTATAGCAACTCTGTACTGAAAGAAACAGGTATCTCCAACTCCGGCATCCCGGCACTGCTCTTCAACCTGCAATCAAGTAGCGAAATCATGGGTATCTTTGGCTCTGATTCTCCAGCCAGCGTATGCGGACGTATTCAGTCTGAAGCTCAGGAACAACTGAAAACAGCAGCCAGCACCGGCATCAGTGCCGCTGTATCGGGCACAGAAGCATCGGGCAGCCTCAGCGTTACAGCTTCTGTCAAGGTAGGCCAAACCGGAAAATACCGTGTATCTGCCTGGGTGGTAGAAGACGACATCTATGCCAAAGGACAGATGAACGGTTACCCGTCGTTGGAAGAAACCTACGACTTCACCCATCACAGCAACGTACTGCGCTGCATCTCATCAACCAGCCCCATCACAGGTGGCAACCTGGGCGGTAAAGAAGAGTGCCAGGCAGGCGAAACACAGATGTTCGTACACGAGTTCGACCTGAACAGTATGGACATCGAAAATCTGTCCAACGTACGTGTACTCATCATCGTATCGCGCAACGCAAGCGGTTCGCGTTACACTGTGGACAACGTTATCAGTTGCGGTGTAAACAAGTCTGTAGCATTCGAATATGAATAAACCAACAAACTGACAAAACATGAAACTGAAATATCTGTTCCTGCTGATCACAATGGCCTTGTGCTTCAGCTGCTCCGACGACGATGTAACGCCGGCGCTAACAATAGATGAAACCGAACTGACTGCCGAAATCGAAGGCAGTCAGTTCGAAATAACCGTAACAAGTACCAGCGCATGGACCGTATCGGCCGCACCAGCATGGGTAGAATGGCAGGTAAACGAATCGCAAACCCTGCTGACGCTGACCGTGGACGAAAACCTGAATCAGGACAAACGTACGGGTACGATCACCCTGACCAACGAAGAGGGTATCAATCAGTCCATCCTTATTGAGCAAGAAGCCTACACCTATAGTGCCAACCACCACTACAAACTGCCTGTCGTCTTCCACGTACTCTACTGGAACGCTAACAACACCCAGCACTACGTAGAGGCAGGACACCTGCAGAAAGTGATGGATCGCGTCAATCAATACTATCGTGAATGCGGTGTGGATCTGAATCTGGAGTTTGTCATGGCTACGGAAGATCCTGAAGGCAACCGCCTGGAGGAACCGGGTGTTAGCCGCGAAAAATGGCAATATACCACAATGGACTGCAGCGCCTTCATGGGTAGCGGCGAGCCGAAATACAAGGCATTACTGTGGGATACAAACAAATATATCAACATCATGCTCTACAACTTCGAAGACAGTCAGATTCTGGGTATCTCACAATTCCCGTGGCTGCCCGAACCATATGAAATGGAAGGCATCAGTACTGCCTTGAAGGGAGCAGACCTGAACGAGAATCCCTATCCGCAGTGTGTGTGTATCAACAATAAGTACATCTACGACCTGACCAACAACGACGAAGCATACTCTGTTTCGGACATAGGCGTAACGCTGGCACACGAGCTGGGACACTTCTTGGGCCTATATCATGCTTTCAACCAGCTGAATAACGGCAATACGAATACCAGCCTGGATACTGACTATTGTACAGATACACCGCCTTACAATAAGTTCCAATACGACAACAAGCTGACAAGCTATCTGACCTATAATCCTGCCATCACATCCAAGTCGTCCGAAGCCTATCAGACGTACGTGATGCGTACCAACAGTCAGACCGGTGAAGAGTTCCGCTCTACCAACATCATGGACTATGCCATCTCCGATGCCAACAGCTTCAGCGAGCAGCAGAAGGAACGTGTAAGATACATCCTGCAACACGCCTTGTTCATGCCGGGGCCGAAAGACTATACCGGTACAGACTTCACGGCTACGAAGGGTGCTTCCGACTTCCAGTTCACACCGAACTACATCGAATAAGAAGCATACACGAAGCCAGTCTGACATTTATATTATAAAAACAACGGCCACCAACTGTCCCGCCCGGATTTTACATCCTCGGCAACAGTTGGTGGCCGTTTTCTTATGCCGTTCTCTCTGCTGTCCCGGTCAGTCTTTCTCGGGATAGCGCATGTTGGCTTCGGTCATGTGCTCCAGTACCTCGTGCAGATATTTGGCCGACTCCCAACGGGCCATGGGCAGGTCGTGCAGCAGATAGTTGCCACAATCCTGCGGAGCAGCACCGGGCACTTCGCCTTCGTATTCGGCTACAAAGCGGAAGGTTTCCTGCATCAGCGGCACGATGTCCTCGGGTTGCAGGTCGCCACGCATCAACAGATAGTTTCCGGTCAGGCATCCCATAGGTCCCCAATAGATGATGCGGTCCTGCCACTGCGGATTGTTGCGCAGGTAGGTGGCTGCCAGATGCTCGATGGTGTGCAGGGCACCCTGACCGAGAGCCGGCTCGCGGTTGGGTTCCTTCATACGGATATCGAAAGTGGTGATCACTTCACCGTTCACCTCGTCCTTGCGCGATACGTAGATGCCACGCAACAGGCGGATGTGGTCGATAGTAAAACTGGGTATCTTCTTCATTGCTGCTTATATTTTAAAACCTTAATGATAGATATTATTTGGGAGCAAAGATAGCGAAAGGTGAGCGCAGAGGCAAAAAGAAAACAAAGTTTTCAATTTTTGACTATGCCGAACCTATCTTATTCAAGTTTATGAGTTCACTTTAAAAAGTACACTTTTTGCCTTAGAGCATAACGTAGTTGTCATTCTGTCATCCTGAACACAGTGAAGGATCTCCTTCGAAACGGGTGTGTCAAAGTGATAGTAACTATAAAGAGACTCATGGGAAACAGACTTTTTAAAGTGGACTCAATGAAATAAGATAAATTCGATTCAACATAAAAAAATCAAATGAGCTTGTTCTTTATGCCGAACCTTTTACTACCTTTGTCCAAAAGGTCTAAGGAATATCACAATGGAATATAATGTAAAGGACAAACTGGAATGGACGGTCATCTTCATCCTGGAGTTCGGACGCAAGTACGGACTGACGATGAAACAGGCCTTCAACTACCTGAGTCGCTATAAAGGAATAGATTTCATCGACCGCAATTACGGATATGTGCATACACAGTCGTTTGCCTCAATGGTGGACGACATCGCAGAATATTGTCATCGTCATGGAGGGGCATTGGTATGAAACTTTATCATGGAACAAACAAGGATTTCGATAGAATAGATTTGCAGAAATCGAAACCGAATAAAGATTTCGGACGTGGATTTTACCTATCTGCGGACTATGAGCAGGCTTTGAACATGGCACAAGTGAAAGTTGAACAGTTGGAGATTGGCAGCCCAATTGTACAAAGCTACCTTGTTGAGGACGATGGCTTGAATGATCTGAATGTACTCCGCTTTGACGGTTATTCTGAAGAATGGGCAAAATTCATCCTGCTAAATCGGAACAATCCGACTGAAAAGCCTGTACATGAATATGACGTGGTAATCGGCCCCATAGCCAACGACCGGGTAGGCGTGCAGTTGTGGCGATACGAGAACCGTTCGATAGACCTTCCTACGCTTGTGCGCAACCTGCAGTACATGAAAGGAGTAACTTTCCAATATTTCTTCGGTACGGAACGTGCCATTAAACTGTTGAAGAGAATATGAGCGAGAAAACGGAAATGATGGTGGATATGGTAAAGAACCTTGCCATCCTGCTAACTGAGCAGGACAGCAGAATAACAATGGAAGAGGCACTTGCCACAGTATTCAATTCGGAAACTTATCGGAAAATAATGGATGAACGGACACATTTCTATCATCAAAGCTACTACTATGTGTTCGCTTTCCTGAAAGAGGAACTGACGAAAGGCAAGTTTCAATAATAGCCAAAATCCTTGGACAAACGGTGAACCGGGCGTGAAGCCTCATCTTTCACCCTATCTACCTGTTTTTCAGTCGGAAAAAGAGAAAAGTGAAAGCGTGAAGGCAAAAACGGGAAAACGCCTCCCAAACAGTAGACTTCTACACTGCCAACATAGGTTTCAGCGTCTGTAAAGTGGCACTTTACGTCCGTCAAGTAACAGTTTACGCACGCAAACATCCTCTTTAGCCGAAAGGGGTAACGAATAACTCCACGAGTTTTCGCAAACAACCCCACGGGTTTTCACCAACAACCCCACAGGTTTTCACGAACAACCCCACAGGTTTCCACCAACAACCCCACAGGTTTCCACCAACAACCCCGCTGAACAACACATGTATGGCTCGCGAGCCGTGCAAGTGTCTCTCGCGAGCCACACTTGTGTCGTATAAATGAAATGCAAGTGTCCTACATCTCAGCCAGCCCAGTCCTCACGATCCAGGTTACGATAGCCGATGGCTTCGGCCAAATGAGCGGGTTGGATATGCTCGCTGCCTTCGAGGTCGGCAATGGTACGCGATACCTTTAGGATGCGGTCGTAAGCGCGGGCCGAGAGGTTAAGGCGATTCATGGCGTTCTTCAGCAAAGCCAGACCACGGTCGTCGGGGCGGGCATAGAGCGAAAGCAGGCGGCTGGTCATCTGGGCGTTGCAGTAGACACCGGGGATGGAGGCGTAGCGCTGTTCCTGAATCTGACGGGCACGTATCACCCGTTCGCGAATGACGGCGCTAGCTTCGCCGGGGCGGGCGTCGGACATCTTTTCGAAGGGTACGGGGATGACTTCAATCTGCAGGTCGATGCGGTCGAGCAGCGGACCCGAGATACGGTTCAGGTATTTCTGTACCTGGCCGGGCGTACATACGCAGGCTTTGGTGGGATGGTTGTAGTAGCCGCACGGGCAAGGGTTCATACTGGCCACAAGCATGAAGCTGGCGGGATAGTCGATGTTGCACTTCACACGCGAGATACTGATTTTACGGTCTTCGAGCGGCTGGCGCAACACTTCGAGCACGTTGCGATTGAACTCGGGCAACTCGTCGAGGAAGAGGACACCGTTATGCGCCAGACTGATTTCGCCTGGCTGGGGGAAAGTACCGCCACCCGTCATAGCCACGGTCGAAATGGTATGGTGCGGGTCGCGGAAAGGGCGTTTGGTAATCAGCCCACCGTCCTTGCCCAACTTTCCCGCTACGGAATGTATCTTGGTAGTTTCCAGACTCTCGCCCAGCGACAACGGAGGCAAGATGGACGGCAGTCGCTTGGCCAGCATGGACTTTCCACTGCCGGGAGCACCGATCAGAAGAATGTTGTGCCCGCCAGCCGCTGCCACTTCGAGGGCACGCTTCACGTTCTCCTGCCCTTTGACGTCGGCAAAATCGAGGTCGGTCATAGTCTGCTGGGCATAAAACTCCTCACGGGTGTTTACGATGGTGGCTTCAAGCTCGCGCTCCCCGTTGAAGAATTCCACCACTTCCTTGATGTTTTCCACGCCGTACACGTTGAGCTTGTTCACCACAGCTGCTTCGCGTGCGTTCTGGCGAGGCAGAATCAAACCTTTGAAACCCAGTTCGCGCGCCTTGATGGCGATGGGCAGTGCGCCCTTGATGGGTTGCAGACTTCCGTCAAGGCTGAGTTCGCCCATCAGCAGATACTCTTCCAGCTTGTCGGGGTGTACGACTTCGGTAGCTCCCAGCATGCCGATGGCCAGCGGGAGATCGTAGGCAGACCCTTCTTTGCGTATGTCGGCAGGAGCCATGTTGATGGTGATGGTGGACGTGGGCATGCGGTAACCGTTGACCTGCAAGGCCGAACGGATGCGTTGCTGACTCTCCTTGACGGCAGAGTCGGGCAGTCCGACGAGGTAGAGCATGCAGCCTCGCGAACTGTTTACTTCGATGGTGATAAGGGTAGCGTCGATGCCTTGTACGGCTGCTCCGTAGACTTTAATTAGCATGGTGCTTGTTCGGTATTAGAGTAAGGTAATGGATATAAGGGGAACTTTCCCCAAGGGTTGCCAGGTGGCGGTAGCGGATTATCTCCTTCTCCGCTCCCGGGCTTTCTTTTCTTTGGCTTCCTGCTCGATGTCCTCCAGCTTTTGCTTGATGGCGTCTTCGTCAAGGTCTTTTCCTTCGATTCGTGCCGAGGGGCTGACAAGGATGTTGGCGGGCAGGCTGTGCAGCGATATCTGGCCGATGAATGTAGAGTGCCATCCGTCGAAGTCGCATACTTGTTTCCACTTCAGCGTATCCTGCTTGATGGCGTCCAGCCATGCCTTCCGGTCGGTGTCAAGCGAAATGCCCAGCAAGGCGAAGTTCTTGTTCTTCTGTTCTTTCTTATAGATACGCTTGTATATCTCGTTCTGCTTCATGCTGAGCGAATCCCATGATGCCCAGAAGTGTATCAGGATGTACTGATCCTTGAAGTCGGTACGGGTGGTTTCTTTCCCTTCGGTGTCGGGCAGCTTGAAGTAAGGAATTGTTTTACCGACATCGGTTTTCTCTTCCTCCAGGACTTGCTTGGCCAGCTGGTCCACCGTAGGACGGTCTTTCAGCTCACCGGTCAGGCTGTTTATCAGACGTTCGATGCGTCGCAGATCGGGCTGCGCTGTCTTTACGAAATACTTTTCCAGCAGGTAGACACTGACCAGCGATGACGGATGCGTCGTAATGAAGGCTTCCGCCTTTTCCTGCAACGCCCTTTCAGACGGTTTGCCCAGTCCTTTCAGATCTTTCTGGTAGGCGGTCAGCTCGTCGTTGGCGGTGTTGCCGGTCACTTCCAGCAAAGTTGGGTCGGAGACGTTTCCTTTTATTAGTATGGAATTCCCTTTGCCAATGAATATCGGGTATCTGGTTCCGTCGTCAAAGAGCAGATAAGCTGTTACCAGTGTGTCGACCGACAGTTCGGCCGAAAACTTGCCCTCCTTTACGGGCAGCGTGTCCATCCCGTCGTAAATGGGATCGGCACCAAAGAGGTAAAGGGTGTCATTGCCCAGTCCCTTGATTTCGCCACTGATGCTGGTCGTTACGGTTGGTTTTCCGCCGCAAGCCGCGAGGATAAAAAGCAGTGTGTATACGAGGTTGATTTTCTTCATTATGATGTTTCTTCTGATACTTGCTGCGAATGTACTTCTTTTGCCGGATATAAAAAAAAGTTGCCCGACATAATTTCGTATGCCGGGCAACTTCTTTATAGTTATTTAGTTTGGAGTTATTGAGTTGTTGCTTTAACCAGCAAACTCACAACTCACCAGCTAAACCTTTCTTATTTGATAATGTTCATGAAGTCAGCGTTTGTGAAGTACTTAGCAAATTCCAGGTCAGAAGCGGCTTTCTTAGCCAATGCCGGGTTCTTTGCTACAGCGTTCTTCAAGCTGCTTGTTACCATAGAAGTATTGTTGGTTCTTGCACCCAGTACTGCCATCAGGTAGTCAGTGTAAGCATCCGGAGTAGCTACGCCAGCCAGTGTGTTCTTAGCCTTGTTATAGTCCTTAGCCAGGATCTGTGCCAGAGCGGCGCTGTTAGTCTTGATATCGCCGAATGCGTTAACAGCCTTGTCATACTGACCTTGAGCGATGTAAAGGTTACCCAGAGCTTCGTTCAGTTCTTCAGCACCGGCAGCCTTGCCCAGATAAGATTCAGCAGCAGCCTTGTCACCCTTGTTCAGAGCGATCAGACCAAGGTTCATGTTCACTTCAGGAGCGTCCTTGATAGAAGCGGCTTTCTTGAAGTAGTTTTCAGCCTTGTCAAGGTTACCTGCCTGGTAAGCCAGCTTACCGAGGTTGTTGTATGCGCGGTAGTCGTTCGGGAAGTTCTGAGTAGCTTTTGTATAGATAGCTTCTTTCTTTGCAGCATCGTTAGTCAGTGTAGCAGCGTACAGCAGTTCTTCGAGGTTCAGCTGTTTAGCATCGCTTTCAGCCAGCTTAGAGATTTCTTCGTCAGACTTACCGATAACTTCGTAGTTCAAAGTCAGACGAGAACGACGCAGTTGCGGAAGAACTTCGTCAGCCAAAGTCTTGTAAACAGAAGAGATGTTCTTGATTTCCTGCTCTCTTTGTTCAGGATCCTGATACATAGACAGAACGCGGAGAATCAGTTCCTTATCCTGGATGTTGGATTTAGAAACCAGTTCCTGGAAACCTTCCCAGTCCTGTGCAGTATACTTAGTATCTACAGTAGCTTCAATTTTGTCTTTCTTCAGGTTCTTGTTGATAACCTTAGCAGTGTTGTCCTGACGGTTTTCGGCCAGACCCTTGTTCAGATCGTAACCACCATCGGGAGAAGCATAAGCAGAGATTTCGATGTTGCTGATCTTCTTGTTGGCAGCTTCGCTGACATTCTTAACTTCTTCGTTGAATTCCTTGGCAGTCTTCAGCTCGCTGGCACGTACGTTAGCTTGTTGGATCAAGAACATGATCTGTGCATCGTGCTTTTCTTTGATAACACGTTGGAATGCGTCAGCACCCAAAGCCGGAGTGGCGCTACCCAAAGTCTGCTCAACCATTTCAGAAGTAGAGATTACACCGTCGGCAATCTTAACGGCAGGGATTTCAACTGTCTTTTTACCGATAGTAGCTTTGAATTCCAGATAAAGTTCTGATTTAGCCATTTCGGGAACATAGTCGAAAGAAGTCTTCATTGTGTAGCTACCACCCATCTTGTAGGAAATAGTCTGTTCGTTACCTTCAACTTTCTCACCTTGGAATACGGCAGACTGGCCTTTAGCCTCGCCACCTTCCCATTTCAAAACCGGAGTTACTTCGACAACGGCTTTCTTGTTGAAATACTTCTCGGGGAACTTACCGTTAATGGTAGCAGGTACTTTGCCTCCTACAGCTTCCAAAACTTGAGGTGTTACGGTAAAGTAATCTGATGACAACTCTCCCATTTTGCTTCCACACGATGTGAGGACAGCAACTAATGCCACTAACAGCGGCAAATACAGTTTCTTAGTCATTTTAGGTATAAATTAATTGTTTGTAATTGAAATTTGTCTATTCTTTTGTTATTGTACTCTGCTCCCACGGGCATATACAAGGCAAAGATATTAATTCTTAAGACATTTTGTTAATAGAATGGGCAGATTTATTATAATTTAATGAAATTCTTGCTCTCTCGGTACTTGATATTGCGTGGATGATGCTCTATGATTTCACTTCTTAGCATATTGCGGTCGATATGAGTGTAGATTTCTGTTGTTGCGATTGACTCGTGCCCCAACATGCATTGGATGGCGCGCAAGTTTGCTCCGCCTTCCAGCAGATGAGTCGCAAACGAATGCCGAAAGGTGTGCGGACTGATGTTCTTGGTGATACCGGCTTTCTCGGCCAGCTCTTTGATCAGATGAAAAATCATGATACGTGATATGTTTTTTCCCCATCGCGCCAGAAAGACATAATCTTCAAAATCCTTTTTGATTTTCCAGCGGGTGTTGCGGTCGATAAACCAATTTTCAATTTCTTTGATGGCGCGTGACGAAATGGGTACCAGCCGTTGCTTGTTGCCCTTTCCTTCTACTTTGATGAAGCCTTCCTTGAAATAGAGATCCGACAACTTCAGGTTACACAGTTCCGATACACGAAGTCCGCAACTGTAGAGTGTTTCCAGTATGGCGCGATTGCGTTGTCCTTCGTCCTTACTGAGGTCGATGGCGCCGATAATGGCATCGATTTCTTCGACCGACAGCACCTCGGGCAGTTTGAATCCTATTTTCGGTCCCTCCAGCAGTTCGCTGGGATCATCTTTGCGGAAGTCGGACAACGCCAGAAAGTGAAAAAACGAACGGATGCCCGAAATGATGCGCGCCTGCGAGCGGGGATGGATGCCGATGTCGTGCAGTCCGGCCGCAAATCTCTGCAGGTCGTCCAGCGTAATATCATCTATTCCAATCTGTTCACTTTCAGTAAAATGCAGCAACTTTTCCAAATCGCTCAGGTAAGCATCATAAGTGTTGGCCGAAAGCGATTTCTCCAGTCTCAAGTATTGCTTATATTTGCTGATTATCAACGTTTGCCTGTCCTTATTCGCTGATTTTACTTCCGATTTCATTTCTTTTTCCTACCTTTGCACTCAGAATGAACAATCATTGTGGAGACAAAGGTATAAAAAATTGTGTTATGAGGATACAAATAATTAATGGCCCGAATATAAATCTTTTGGGCAAGCGCGAACCGACTATCTACGGTAGCGTTACTTTTGAAGATTACCTTGCCGGACTTCGTTCCCGATATGCGGATGTGCAGATTGACTATTTCCAGTCGAACATTGAGGGAGAGTTGATTGATAAGATTCAGGAAACTGGATTCGATGTAGATGGCATTATTCTGAATGCAGGTGCCTATACTCATACGTCGATTGCTCTGCAGGATGCTATTCGTGCGGTTACTTCTCCAGTCATTGAGGTACATATATCCAACGTACATGCCCGTGAGACTTTCCGTCATACGTCCATGATCTCTTGTGCATGTAAAGGAGTCATTTTGGGCTTTGGCCTCGATTCCTATCGTCTGGCATTAGAAGCCTTGCTAAACCATTGATTCATCCCCTCCGACTCCTCTTGAAAAAAGAAGAACCGAGAATCTATGAGCACTCTCGAAGAGGTGGAAGAAACTGAAATAAAAGACAAATTACGAATTTAAATCATTACTAATAAATAGGTATATAGATTATGTTATTGAAGCAGACTAAAATCGTAGCAACCATTTCGGACCAGCGTTGTGAAGTAGATTTTATAAAACAGTTGTTCGAAGCCGGCATGAACGTGGTGCGTATGAATACAGCTCACCTGGGTCGTGAAGGAGCTGAAAAGCTGATAAACAATGTACGGACAGTGTCTAACCGAATCGCCATTTTGATGGACACAAAAGGCCCCGAAGTGCGCACTACTGTATTGGCCGAACCAATTTCATTCAAGGTAGGTGACCGTGTGAAGGTAGTAGGCCGCCCCGAACAGGAAACTACACGCGAGTGTATTTCCGTTTCTTATCCCGATTTCGTCCGTGATCTGAACGTAGGCGGACAAATACTGATTGACGACGGTGATCTGGAACTGGCTGTTATCGAAAAATACGATGACTATCTGTTGTGTGAAGTGCAAAACGAGGCAAGTTTAGGAAGCCGTAAGAGCGTCAATGTACCGGGTGTACGCATCAACTTGCCTTCGTTGACAGAAAAGGACCGCAATAACATTCTCTATGCCATCGAGAAAGATATAGATTTCATTGCTCACTCCTTCGTCCGCAACAAACAGGATGTACTTGACATCAAGGAAATTCTGGATGCTCACGGCAGCGACATTCGGATCATTGCCAAAATAGAGAACCAAGAAGGTGTCGACAACATTGATGAGATTCTGGAAGTAGCCGACGGTGTGATGATTGCCCGTGGCGACTTGGGCATCGAAGTACCGCAGGAACGTATACCGGGTATCCAGCGCATATTGATACGCAAGTGTATCCTGGCCAAGAAACCGGTAATTGTAGCAACTCAGATGCTTCACACCATGATCAATAATCCACGTCCTACACGTGCCGAGGTAACAGACATCGCCAATGCCATCTACTACCGCACCGATGCCTTGATGCTGAGTGGCGAGACAGCATACGGCAAATATCCGGTAGAAGCTGTAAAGACCATGACGAAAGTTGCTGCACAGGCCGAAAAAGACAAACTGCCCGATAACGACATCCGTATACCGCTCGACGAAAACAGCAACGACGTGACAGCTTTCCTTGCCAAGCAGGCGGTAAAAGCCACTACAAAGCTGAAAATCCGCGCCATCATTACCGACAGCTACAGCGGACGTACAGCACGCAATCTGGCTGCTTTCCGTGGTAAGTATCCGGTACTGGCCATCTGCTATAAGGAGAAGACCATGCGCCATCTGGCTCTGTCCTACGGTGTAGAAGCGATCTATATGCCCGAACTGGCCAACGGTCAGGAATATTATTTTGCCGCTTTGCGTCGCCTGTTGCAGGAGGGCCGTCTGCAACCTACCGACATGGTGGGATATCTGAGCAGCGGAAAGGCCGGTACGCAGACTTCCTTCTTGGAAATCAACGTAGTAGAAGACGCCTTGAAGCACGCTAACGAAAGCGTATTGCCTAATTGCAACCGGTATTTATAAACTTCTAAAGTTTCGGTTTTACCGATTGAAAATCGACGAAGTTAAACTCACAGAAGTTAAAGAAGTTATCACCCGCTTTGAGCGAGCTTAGGAGTTAAAAGCCAATAGATCTGTTATTCCACTTTTCTTTTTACAAGTCTATTGGCTTTAACTTCTAACGGAATACAGCGGAGTGATAACTTCTATAGCTTTCTTACATTCCAAGGAAAGGCTGACTCCGAAACTTTAATTATTAACTATTAATTTTTCATTTCTATGTCCATGTCGTTAGACGAATACATCCTACAGCACATTGATGATGAAGGCGATTATCTTCGCGCTCTCTATCGGGATACGCATCTGAAACTGCTTTATCCGCGCATGGCATCGGGCCATCTGCAGGGCAGAATGCTGAAGATGTTTGTACGAATGATACGTCCCCGACAAGTACTGGAGATAGGAACATATAGCGGTTACTCCGCTCTTTGTATGGCCGAAGGCCTGCCCGAAGGAGGAATGCTTCATACCTTCGAAATCAACGACGAACAGGAGGACTTTACACGTCCCTGGCTGGAAGGATCGCCGTATGCTGACAAAATAAAATTCTATATAGGCGATGCGTTGAAGCTGGTTCCCGAATTAGATATAACATTCGATCTGGCTTTTATCGATGGGGACAAGCGCAAATACATCGACTATTATGAAATGGTGCTTCCGCGCCTTTCCGACGGTGGTTACATCATAGCCGACAATACGTTGTGGGACGGACATGTACTCGAAGAGCATCCGCATGCTTCCGACTTGCAGACCATCCGCATCAAGGAGTTCAATGATTTGGTAGCAGCCGACAGCCGTGTAGAAAAGGTAATTCTCCCGTTGCGTGACGGGTTGACTATCATTCGGAAGAAGTAGCCGACAACAACCGACGGCTAAGATACTTCACCGGATACCATACCGACAGGAAACCAACCGCAATGACGGTAACGAAAACAAGCAATACATCCGTCAGGTGTACACTAACTGGATAAGCATCGACTACAAAGCTACCGTTTCCTCCACCCAATGAAATGAGTCCGAACTTTTGTTGCAGAAAGCAAAGCAGCAGTCCTAAAACAATTCCTATACTTGCACCGAAGACAGATATCATTCGTCCTTCGAACAGGAATATGCGTGTTATCAACTGGTCACCGGCACCCAGATTGCGCAGTGTTTCCACATCGTCACGCTTGTCCAGTATCAGCATCGACAGAGAACCGATGACATTGAAGCAGGCAATGGCCAGAATAAAAGTCAGGAACAGATAGGATATGAATTTCTCGATTTCCATAATGCGGAAAACATCGGCCTGCTGCTCGTAACGGTTCTGCACTACAAACCGTTCGCCGAGTATCTCTTCCATTTTCTTTTCGACGGCATCGATATTGCTGCCGGGCTTCAACTTAATTTCGATGGCCGACACTTCGGTGTCATAATCAAACAGACGGCGGGCAAAGCCAAGCGATGTAAGTATGTAGCGCGCATCGTATTTCTGCTGGTTGACTATAAACACAGCTCCCGGCGAGAACAGATAGTCGCTGTTGAACGAGGCGGCAGGGTTGGCCATGTTGACTCGTGCATTCCGTTTGGGAGCATATACTTGCAACGGGTCTACAAACTGGATGCCGGTACCCAGTTCGGACATCAGTTCCACACCCAAAATGCCGTAATCGACCACCGAATCGTTCAGTACGAACTTTCCGGTGCCGTACAACAGACTGTCAATAGCAGTCAGTTGCTCGAAGTTGTCTTCCACTCCCTTGATGACAGCCATTGTCTGTCGGTCCTTGTATTGTACCATGGCATTCTCTTCCAGTGTTTCGGTCCATACTTCTATTTCGGGCATAGCATGTATCTGTGCCACACGCGATTCATGCGGATCGAACACTTTGCCTTCGCGGACGGTAATTTTCAGTTCCGGATCGAAAGCGGTGAAGAATCCCGCTACCATGTCCTGAAACCCATTGAAGACAGACAGGGTGCATACCAATGCCAAAGTGGCCAATGCCACTCCACATACCGACACAGCAGAAATGATGTTGATGGCATTGTGCTTCTTCTTCGAGAAGAGGTAGCGACGGGCTATGTAGAAGGGCAGATTCACTGTTTCAGGAGTTCGTCTATTCTTTCCAGATAGTCCAATGAATCGTCAATGAAGAACTTCAGTTCCGGAATGATACGTAGCTGGTGGCGCACACGTGTACCCAGTTCATAGCGGATGGACTTCATATTTGCATTGATGTTCTTGACTATTTCGTCGGCCTTTTCCGAAGGAAATACGCTGAGGTAGGCACGTGCCACGCTCATATCCGGGCTGATACGTACGGTGCTGACCGAAACCAGCGTACCGTGCATAGACTTGGTCTGCAACAGGAAAATGTCGCTCAGTTCCTTTTGCAGCAGTCGGGCTATTTTATTCTGACGGGTAGTTTCCATATATGTATTCTTTAGGATTGATTCTTTTTTGTAGATTAGAAAGCAAAGTTACGGAATTTTCATGGAATAACCTTAAGATAAGCTGCGGATTTCCTTAATATTGCTCTGATAGCAGCCGGCCTTCGTCGGGAAAGCAGGTTCATGTTTGTAGTGACAGGCTGTGTGTTTCTTAATATAAGAAGGTGTAGAATCAGAAATTTCTCTTCATACGAATGTTGTTTCAGGACACAAGATTATTCAATTAGTCGATAAAACTCGCCAATTAGTAGATTCGATTTTTGCAGTCTCGTTGAATCATTTACATTTGCATCGGATTAAAACGAAAAGCTTATGAAAAGATATGCTTCATTATGGTTACTGGCTGTTTGCCTAACATGCGGTGCAGTTCAGTTGCAGGCACAAGAGCCCGAACCGAGAGCAGAACAAAAAGAACTTCCGCGCGAAGTTCCCTCACCTGAAAAGGCTGCTCAACGGATTACAGATCAAATGCAGAAAGAACTGCAACTGACCGACAAACAATATAAGAAGGTGTATAAACTGAACCTGAAGGAGCAGAAAAAAATCTTTTCGACCCGGCTGGCAGGAATGCGTCCGCCAATGGGAGCTATGCCCGATATGAACGGCGAACGTCCGCCAATGCCGATGGGCGAAGGTGGAATGATGCCTGATATGGGTGGTGGTCGTCCACCGATGGGCGGTCCGGGAATGCCTCACATGGCTAAAGATTCTGCTGAAGAATTGCAGAAAGCTGCTGCCAGCAAAGAAAAGAAACTGAAGAAGATTCTGACTGAAGAGCAATTTGCCAAGTGGCAGAAAATGCGGGATGAACAGAAACCGCCTCGTAGACCGCACAACAATGCAGAGGCTCCCCAGAAAGATAAAATCTGAATCTTGTAATCTATTTGAAACAAAAAGAAGAGACTCTCTCTAAATAGCGTTTTTTCATGTATTATTGACTTCGGCCGCCCTTACCTGTGAAGATAGGGGCGGTTTTCTGTCTATTATGATTTAAGCTTCCTTTGCACATTTTCTCCGTTCCATCCATACAACTGCAATCACTCCTATCAACAGCAGGATGAAGGCTCCGTAGGCAATACCTTCGGTCACGTGCAAGCTCTGCGGGTCGAAGCGCATCTCGATGGTGTGCTTGCCGGCGGGTACGTACAGGGTACGCAGAATGTAGTCGGCACGACCCAGTTCGGCTTTCTGACCGTCGATGGTCACCTGCCAGCCGTCGGGATAGTATATTTCGGAGAATACTGCGATGCCGTCGCCGCTGTTTTCGGTTTCGTACGTCAGGCGGTTGGGAGCATAGCTGGTCAGGCGGATGGCGGACAGACTGTCCTTATGGGCATCGGTCATGCCTTTCAGTGCGTCCTTGAAGCGCTTGTCCACAACGGCTGTTTCGGTGGGCAGAATGTCGTGCAAGGCATCTATTTCCTGATTGGCATTGTCCACATACTGTACGTTGTTCACAAACCAAGCATTTCCGTAGGCAAAGGGGTTGCGCATGGGCATAGTTTCGCCTTTCTGTCCGGCGGGGAAGATGAAGTAGCGGGTGTTCAGCATGTTCAGCACGCGGAATTTGCTTGGGTCGATGCTGTCGATCTGTCCGGCCGAAGTGGCAAACTCGCGGTAGGCGGCCTGCATTTCACCGCTGATGTGGTGGTCTATCATTTCCTGATAGCGGCGAAGCTTGGCAGCGTGGTATCCGCCCACACTCTTATGCCAATAGGCGGTGTTGTTCTCATTGAAGGTGCTGGTAGCGAAGTTCAGCACGCGGTAGTCCGGTGTCGAATCTTGCAGAATCTGTTCGTCGGTCTGCGTCTTGGTGAAGGTTTCGGTCTGTGTGGAGCGTGGGATGAACTGCTCATCGTTCAGGTAGCGCTTGTTCACGGTCCACATATCCACTAAGCAGAGCACACCGATGCCGGCTACGGTGAACGACCGGCGCAGCTTGCCTGCCACATAGAGCCACAGCAGCATGAGACCGATGACAACGATGAAGAAGCTACGCATGGCGTCGCTGCTGACCAGTGCAGCACGCATCTCGCCCAAATTGGCCAGGATACCGTTCAGTTCGCTAGCCGGAATCATACCTCCATCTACAGCCTGTTGCAGCATCTGTGCTTCCTGTGCGGGAATGAAGCCCGAACCCAGGCTACTCGGCGACAGCCACAACAACAGCGATACGCCCAGTGTCAAGACCGAGCTAACGCCCAGTGCTACCTTGTCGCGCAGCACCTGTGGCTCTTCCAGTATCTTTTTCAGGGCAAAGATGGCCAGCAGAGGAATGGTGAATTCGGCTATGACGAGGATGGACGACACGGCGCGGAACTTGTTGTACATCGGCACGTAGTCGATGAAGAAGTCGGTCAGCGGCATGAAGTTCTTACCCCACGACAGCACGATGGAGAACAGGGTGGCTCCGATGAGCGCCCACTTCAGCGGGCCTTTCACGATGAAGCAACCCAACAGGAAGAGGAACAGCACGAAAGCACCTACGTAGACAGGTCCCGACGTCATGGGCTGGTTGCCGAAGTATTGTGTCAGGCTGCCATAGAGGCCGCTGTACATGGGGTTGGCTTTCGACATGGCTGTCTCACTCATCGACAGGGGTACCGAAGCGCCGCCTTTGAAGTTGGGGACCAGCAGCGTCCACGTCTCACCGATGCCGTAGCTCCATTGCGTGATGTAGTCGCGGTCCAATCCGCTGCTGGTCTGCTTGGCGGCATCGCCCGTCTGCACCAGCTCGCTCTTGCCGCGCATGGTTTCTTTACTATAAGTATAGGTATGATACAGGTTCGACAGGTTGGTGGCGACGCCTATCAGTGCGGCCACTACCAGCACGGCGCTTGCCTTGAAGAACTGGGGCAGGGTCTTTTCGCGCCACGCCTTCTCGAAGTAAGCGCCTACGATGAACAGGATGACGAACAGGAAGTAGTAGGACATTTGTACGTGGTTGGACGACACCTGCAGAGCCACAAAGATGGCAGCCAGGATGCCTCCGGCCAGCAACCGGCCCCGATAGGCCAGCACGATGCCCGCCAGCGTGGGCGGAATATAGGCCAGCGTGACAAACTTCCAGATGTGCCCCGCCGAAATAAGAATGAAGAAATAGGACGAGAAAGCCCACATCACGCCCCCTAAGCCGGCCAGCCAGACGGGGATGCCGAAGGCTCGTAGCAGAATATAGAAGCCCAGCATCAGAATAAACGTCAGGTAGACGTAGTTGGGCAGAAACAGCCGGTAGACTTTCTGAATCCATTGCAGCGGCTGTGCCGAGTCGTACGCAGGCGTTATCTGGTAGGTAGGCATACCGCCGAAGATGGAGTTGGTCCAGCGGGTGCGTTCGCCGGTCTGGTTGTAATACTCGGTGGCTTCCTGGCTTGCGCCTACTCCGGCCACGGTGTCGTGTTGGAAAAGCACGCGGTCTTCTACGTCGGCCGGAAAGAAGTAGGCAAACGATATCAGGATGAAGGCCACGATGGCAATCACGTCGGGTAGAAATTTCTTCAGTGTCATAATCTTCTTCTTGATTGATAATCCGTGCAAAGATAACGCATCCCCTCGTATTTTCCACATATCGTGCCGACGTATTTCGCTGAAATGTCGTACTTTTGCCGGAGCGATGAGCCACAAGCCGCGGGCGGCAAGTGATGAGCTGTGGGGCTGCGGCTTGGCTTATGCAAAGAATTGCTTACCCATAAAGACTGTATAGAAACAATGAAAATAGGTATTATCAGCGCAATGGACAGCGAGCACCGCCAGCTGGCGGACCGTCTGTCGGAGAAGAAAGAGAGCGGCGAGGGCCGTTTCCGTTATGTAGAAGGCCTGCTGGGCCAGAACGACGTGGTACTGACGCAGTGCGGCATCGGCAAGGTGAACGCCGCTGTGGGGGCGGCCGAACTGATACGTCGCCATCGTCCCGACTGCATTGTCAGCACCGGTGTGGCGGGAGGCATTGATACCTGCCTGCGGGTGGGCGACGTGGTGGCCAGTGACCGTCTGGTGTATCACGACGTCTATTGCGGCAACGACGGAACCAGCTACGGACAGGTACAGGGCATGCCCTTGTATTACGAAGCCAGCACCCCGCTGCTGCAACACGCCTTGAGCCTGAACGACGGCGCCGGACTGGAAAGCCGCATACACGGTGGGCTTATCTGTACGGGCGACCGTTTTGTGGAAGCCGCTGCCGAACTGGCCGACATCAAGAGCCATTTCCCCGAAGGACTGGCCGTCGACATGGAGTCGGCCGCCATTGCACAGACGTGCTTCGTCTATGGTGTGCCTTTCCTCAGCTTCCGCATCATCAGCGACACACCGGGAGCACACGACGACAACTTTTCGCAGTATCGCGACTTCTGGGCCACGATGGCCGAGCGTTCGTTCCGAACCACCTGGGCTTTCCTGGAAGGACTTGGCGAGGTGAAACAGCTTTGATTTCCGACTCCTTCGAGCCGTACAAGTGCGGCTCGCGAGAGACACTTGTGTTGTTCACGAGCCACACTTGCATGACTCATGAACGACACTTGCCATCCAGAAAATGGTACAAGCAATGATTGACAACCGCCCCCAAAAGGACTTTACGAAAAGGCAACTTTTTCCAGCGCCAAACGCCCCAATTCATTTTGACGACAACTAGCCCTTATACAACAATTCTTCGATACTTCCCTTACCCCATCATCCCTCTACCGACCAATACGTGAAACACTAAATCCACGTACAAACACGTTTCAACAAAAAGATTTAAGATTCACGTTTCACAGCAACTAGCTATTTATAAAGCACTTACAATGAAACGTCACGGAGAAGAATTATAAAAGATGTAGGTTCACATAGCCTCTGGAAAAATACCTAAACAAGATAAGAATTTATCAAAGGAAAAAACACTTCATAAAAGAAATAACATCTTTCCATTCGATTTAAAATAAATATTTTTAAAAGTACTTGCATGATATTCGAAAAAAACATTTAACTTTGCGACATCCAGCTAGCCCGGTGGGGCAGCGGGATGCTTTTTTAGACAAAAAAGAAAGGCGTTTACCAGACGTTATATCTTCTGATTTCGAATCTCGCAAATTCAGAACCTTCAGGAAGATAAAGCAACGGAGACGTCCACTGTAGGTGTATTGTCCGAACATTACGCACGGGTGTGGTGTTCTGTAACATAACATCTCGGGCGTGGGCTAGCTGCGTTGCTTATCCTTGAAGGTGGGCAATGCGAGAGCCTGAAATCGGGATAAGCAAGAGTACAGACTCCCATGCCTTTTTTATTATTGACCGCCTGATCGGGGGAGGCTGCGGGCAGAAGTAATTTCAATTATGAAACCACAAGACGCTATGGCTTCCCGAAAAGCCTGCAAAAGAGTTTCTTTTACCCACTTTAGTATGGGGATTCTGTTCACTTCTTTTCTTGTGTGCACTTCCTGCGGAAGTAGCCGACAAGCAAATCTTCAAACCTCAGCTCCAATACAAGACCCGACCCAACCAGTTATGGCAAATGGAGAACAAGTACTTCTAACTTTTTGTATGGACGAAGCCTATGACAAACCTGGCGAATACATGGCCGGACTGGGCATTGCCGAAGACCGTCCCGACCGTTCACGTGCCATTACCGATGCCAACCGTGTGGCCATTGCAGATATAGCCTCACGCTATATCGGCATGATAAAAAACGCTATAGAAGACTATAGTAAGGATGTCAATGTTCCTAATAATAAAAAAATGTATGAAAGTTCATTAGAGGGTGGCGCACAAGCCATCGGTACTAAGGTAATCGACAAATATGCAAATGTCGTATGCCGCAAGATTGCCCAAAGCGCCACAGGTGGATATGTAGGTTATGTCGCTGTACACGTGTTGCTGGACGATGCGAAAAAAGGATTGGCCGAAGAACTGGAAGTACGGAAAGTCGATTATGACAAAAAGAAATTCTTCGAGAAAATTGATGCTGAATTAGATAAAGCAGCAGCCAAACAAAAAGAAGAAATGAATGCCATGCAATAAATCTGCTTTATGAAGCCATTCTTTCTACTCACTATCATCCTAAACATAGCATACACCTTGTCCACATACGGACAAGGTGCTATGCCAGCATGGATTCAGAAACCGCCAGCCAAGACCTCCACCTACTATTATCGTGTGTCACAGGCTACAGGACTGACCGAAGAAGCTGCTACTAAAAAAGCCTTCGCCATGGCAATATTGGAGAGTGCGTTCGCTATCGGAGTCCCGGTAAATCTACAAAAAATGGAACAACTGGAAAGCGACAAGTTGTTGGTAGAAGCCAACCGATACGTCAAGATTCCGATAAACAAAGTTTGTCAACATGTAATGGAGCTAACAACAAGGCGGGGATATCGGGTATTTATATTATGCCAAGTAGCTAATAACGTGCACGAAAAACCCATCTTCAAAACCTTTAACTGTACATTAAACAAAGAAGAAGAATGAAACAAACGGTTATCACTATTATATTATTATGTATATGCGCGGTTGCCAATGCGCAATCTTCTACTGAATTACGTCCTTCATGGGCTTATTCCACTCCAATCCCCCCTGCTGGTGCCAATTACTTCCTAAGCTGGGGAGTAGGCGAAGGGCATGATGAGCAATCTGCCACCAATGCGGCCTGGGCAGATGCTTTGCAAAAGTCATTGCACGAACTGGGAGTGGTCGGCATCACCCAACAAGACATCAATGCAGTTGCAACCCAAGGTATCAATGCGGTGGTAAAATTTAATCGAATGAAAAGGCGTGTGGTCAGTGCCACCGAACCGATTGTATTAGGTGGAAACAGACTAAAAATATATATATTGATACAAGTGCAACGCAATGTGAACGGTTCAGATGACCTTTACTCGTTGAATACTGAATACTTCCGTGACAAACATTTTGACAAACAACTGAAAGAATACAATGCTTCCATTACGGGACGTTATCCATTCTCGGGGCGTGTGTTCATACCGGGTTGGGCTCAAATACACAAAGGTAGTAAGGGAAAAGGTATTTTTTTCATCGTTGCAGAAGCTGCTTGCGTGGGAGGTATTGTAGCCACTGAAAGTATGAGAGCATCGTATGAATCTAAATATGATTCAACTCACGATGCCGACAAGAAACGGACGTACGCCAACAAAGCAGATAACTGCTCCAACCTGCGTAACGGCTTTATTGCCGGGGCAGCAGTCTTCTACCTGTGGAACGTCATAGATGGTATCGCTGCCCGCGGTAAGCGGAAGCCGTTCATGCTGGGAGACGCTCAACTCAAAGTATCCCCTTATGTAGCACCTCAGACAGGAGGATTCGCACTGTCACTGAATTTCTAAACTATTAATTTATTATTCCATGAAACAAACTATTTTCTTATTCATGTTCCTCGTAGCATTAACCATATCTTGTACAGAGGAGGAAAGAGATTATACAGGGAACATTCAAGGCATTGTCACTGAATCAGGAACCACAACTCCGCTCTCGGGCGTACAAGTTAATGTAGTGAATCTGGGAACCAGTACCACGACCGGTAGCGACGGACAATTTAATTTCAATAACATCGATGCAGACAATTATCAACTGCAATTTAAAAAAAATGGCTATGTGACCAATATGCGCAGCGTCAATGTCCGTGCAGGCGAAACGGCCAGATGCGACATGCAACTTGAACCTGAACAAAAGGAAGCAGATATTGAAATAGAACCGTCCATATTGAACTTCGGTACTACACAGGATGAGTTATCTGTCACGATCACCAACCACGGAAACGCAGCGACAGAATGGTCACTGAATCTGGGTGATAATCCCTGGCTTTCGGCTTCGCCTGCATCAGGTAATATAGCTGCAGGCAAGACTCAGAGTATTGTCTTTAGCGTTAACCGCAACAAACTGTCCGAAACGAAGAATATCAAGGTAAGCCTGTCTGCTTTCGGAAATTCTTATACCATATCAGTGTCCTGCGCTCCGAAGAGTGCCAAGTCCGAAATGACTGTTACCCCTACAACCGTAGATTTCGGTGAGACAAGTCAGGAGAAGACTATTACCATTAAAAACACAGGCAATGCCGCTTTAAACTGGCATATTTCAGGTATTACCGAAGAATGTATTACTGCCTCCGAAATGGAAGGAACTATTGAATCGGAAGGCTCGAAAGTTGTCAAAATATTGCTCGACCGCTCCAAACAGACCAAAGACCTGAATACAAGTTTTATCATCTCCGATGGCATCAAAGAACAGACCATCACCGTAAAGGCCGTGAAGGTGGAAGACAAGGCCGAAATGAAAGTAGAACCAACACTGCTGGATTTCGGGTATGAATCATCCGAACTTCCACTGACCATTAGCAATACAGGTAATGCTGAACTGAAATATACCGTGTCAGGACTTTCGGTCAGCTACATCACAGTATCTTCAACCGAAGGAAGCGTAACTGCCGGAGGTAATCAGGTGCTGCAAGTCAAACTGAACCGTGAGTCCATGCCCGAGACAGTAAACACAACATTTATCATTTCCGATGGTACTAAACAGGAAAGCGTTACCGTGAAAGCAACTAAGGCCGTTGCCAAGATGTCAGTATCACCACTTTTATTAGACTTCGGCGAAGAAGCTACCGAGCAAACTTTCACCATCAGCAACGTGGGAACAGCCGAACTCGCCTGGAACATCACCGTGCCCGAAGGAATGGGACTGAAAGTTTCCAATGTCAGTGGTGTAACAGCTCCCTCAGGCAGTAAGCAGATTACCGTGACGTTGGACCGTTCCGTAATGCCCGAAACCATAAATACTACCATCGAAGTATCCGACGGTACTCGCAAGGAATCTGTTGCCGTGAAAGCCGTTAAAGGCAGTGACATTGCTGGTACAGTTGTCACACAAGGGCTCTACGTCTATTACAAGTTTGATGATAACTTTGAAGATGCTACTGAAAATGAAATTCACGGATTTGGTACAGCTTCTCCTTCCTTTGTCGAAGGTATTACTCCCGAAAGTAAGGCTGTAAAATTTAGCAAAACGGACAATAGTACGTTTGTTGTGGCTAATCCAATTATTGATTCAAAGGAGATGACGATTAGCTTTTGGGGTAAGGATTTCAGTGACGGACATATTTTCCATATGACTTCTTCTTACGAAAACGACCCCATGTGTACTTTGACTATGATTGACGGCCAACTGAAATTTGTAGTAACCCGCCAAAATAATGGGAACTATAATTATAATGCTCAAGCATTTGTACATCCAACCCTGACAGATGGGAAATGGCATCATATCGTAATACTTTCTGATTTTTGCATATCACAAAGTTCTGTCATTACCAATACACTCTATGTAGACGGTCAAAAAGTTAACTCTGTAACAGAAAGTACTTTTGCTTGGGCTAGTTCATACGGAAGTGGAACCAATTTCACTATGGGAGGGAAATATGAGTTTGGCCACAACCACTCGTTTACTGCCACCAATATGAGTGTAGACAACTTCCGCGTATATGACACTCGCCGACTTTCAGCCAGTGAGATCAAAGAAATCTACAACGCAAAACAATAAGAACAATGAAACAATCATCTCTTCTTTTCACATTACTTCTGCTCCCCAGCTTCAGCTGGGGACAGAAGAACGTGAAAGACGACTTCGAACGCTACGCCCGTGAGCAGGAAGTCGCCTTCAGTGAATACGTGAACCAAGAGGAAAAGAACTTCAAAGCCTATTACGACTCCATCAACCGGGAGTTTGCCCAATATCTGGCTGAGACATGGCCGGATTATCTGCTGACAAAGAAAGAACCGCCTCTCAAGACTCCCATTCCACCTGTAGTCTATCAACCGGACACACCACGACCCAAACCTGTCAAACAACCCATCAAGGATAAAGATGTGGAATCTCCACTTCCACCACGCATTCCGCAACCAGACAAAGAGCACGGAAAGGATAACCGCCCTTTACCTAAACTACCGGTTACGCCTCCAGCTAACGGAATTGAAACAGAGTTCTACGGCACTCCTGTCACTCTTAAAAAGATTGCTTATTCATTGCCCCAACTAACAGGCACTGACGAAAAATCAGTAGCAGCCTTTTGGACCGCACTGACCCGACTTCCCTATACAGAGTGGTCGCAGTACATCCGCCAACTAAGTGCCAGCCTCCGGCTAAACGACTGGGGCATGTACCAACTCATCAATAAAACGTTCGAGGTTTATTTCCCCGGAAGAAACAAAAACGAACAGACAGTATTTGCCGTCTTTACTCTGAATCAGTTAGGATTCAAGGCAAAAATAGGTCGTGCACAACACAGGCTTCTTCCGCTGATTGCCTTCAACTGCAATGTGTTCAACACCTCTTTCTTCCGTTACGGAAGTGAAAACGGAACGACTTATACTGTTGTCAATACCGAACACGACGACCTGACTACCGTACAAAGTTGTCGGATGGAATACGGTGGTGCCACCCGCTTGATGGACATGTCCTTGCTTTCAACTCCAGCCTTACAATCACAAGTAGTATCAAAAAAACTGAATGCTAAAGACCGACAATACAATCTACAATATGACAAAAACTACATGCAGTTCATGGCCGGTTACCCATGCGTTGACTTTCACATTTATGCAGAATCGGAGCCCAGTGAAGCTTTCCTGCAAAGCATGGACATGGAACTCCGACCTGCCGTTCAAGGCAAATCGCAGGAAGAAGCAGTTAATATACTGTTGCATTTCGTACAATACGCTTTTGATTATCAGACCGACCAAGAGCAGTTTGGTTACGAACGCTGGTTCTTCCCCGAAGAGACCATCGCTTCACGTTATTCCGACTGTGAAGACCGTGCCATCCTGTTCAGCCAGTTGATACGCCGTCTGCTAAATATGGAGGTAGTACTCATTTATTACCCGGGCAAGCACTTGGCCACCGCCGTCAAGTTCGACAACCCCAATACGCAAGGAGACTATCTGACCGTAGACGGGAAGAAGTTTCTGATTTGCGACCCCACTTACATCGGAGCCACGCTGGGTATGGGTATGCCCAGCTTGAAACAGGTGCCGATTGAGGTTATCAGACTGAAAAAGTGACCATACTAACCCCAAAGAATATTAACGATTTTACAGCCATGCTTAAACACACCAAATATATCATCTTCCTTGCCATATCTATCCTCATGTTGGCAAGTCCGGGAATCATACATGCCGAAGAAGCGGTAGGAAAGTATCCGGAGGCCACGGTTACGTCCACAAAGAAGTTGAACATGCGTTCGGGACCGGGCACAGGTTACGGCATTGTACATCAACTCAATCCGCAAGAGTCTGTCTATGTGATGAAAGCGGACAGCACTTCCGAAGGTTGGACTGAAATATTGACCAAAGACCACATCAAAGGCTACGTGTCATCAAAATATCTGTCAGGGCATCAATCGCCGCAAACAATCGGTTCGTCAGATTTTGATGATAAACTCGATAAGGTCTTGGGTTACATGTTTTCCCCATTTACTTATTTGTTCACCAACATTTATATCTATCTGGTTAAAGCTCCTCCTGCCTTGACTGTTGTTATATTTATTTTGATAGGTCTATTGGAGGCGTGGCTTATCTACCTGTTGCGGGAAAAATACAGTTACCCTTTCTATGATTCGGCAAAACCGGCAACCTGGACACTGGTCATAACTTTTCTTCTGACACGTCCTATCTATAATATAAGTATGATTTACACCTCCGGTAAGTGGGAAATGCTGGTAGCCGTATTGATGCTGCTTAGCACTTCCTGTCTGATGCTCCATGCCGCATGGAGAATACAACAATGCGGCATGATTATGGGGATGAAGATTAATCCAAAATCCAGAAAATACAATACCGGACGCTGGATTGGCAATATCCTTTGGGGACTTTTATTGATACCCATAGGTAAAACTTGGTTTGCACTATGGGAGGATTTCTATTATCGAATACCTGACGGTTGGGGATACTGGGCACTCATGTTTCTCGGTTTTCTAGTTGTTAATCTATGCATTGCCTATCAGGTTTGGCCGTTTATCGTCAAATATCTGTTCCATATAGCCAACCAGGGCATCGTACACATCATGTCCATCCTCATGATAGGAGGCATAGCCTATGCAGAATACCACATCTTGGGGTGCAGTTACGAAGGGCTCAAGTTTTGGATTGGTCTGTTTGTCCTATTTTTACTAACAGTCAATACGTACGGCTGGTTATGGTACTATATCCAGGAACATCGTTGCGCCAACTGTCATCGATTTGACGGGATTTGCACAGGAGTCAAGGATCTGGGCATCACACGGCAAGTAACCCAACGCACGGAATCGGAAAATCCTTTGAACATCACTCCGCACAACTCCGGTGCTTTCGTAAAAGATGCTGAAAGGACAACTGAAACAACTACGTTTACATGGCACTGGGTATCATGCCATAAATGCCTCCACTGTTGCAATGAGTGGGAAGTGCATCATTCTGTACCAATGGGCGAAACCTCACATGTAATTGGGCAAAAATGGACAGAAATATTTTTTAGATAAGCATATTGCCATAATTATCAACATATTAAATAGTAAATAATTATGAAAAAACTTTTATTCATCCTACTCTGTATGGTAATGGGCTGTACCTCCACTTCCAAGCAATCATCACCATTTAAAGGTGAATGGAAACAAGAAACAGCCGAAGAGTTCAATCTGCTGAAAGTAGATCTACAAGAAAAATCGGTAAAACTCCCTGATGGAAGCGGTTCCTGCTTCGGGTATCTGCAAACCGAAAACGAATTTGCAGCCGATTATTGGATTATCGATGAAGTAACGAACATCGAAGGAAATGCTGCTGAAGTAAAAGTATATAGCTGGCGTTACGGTACTCCTGATGACAAACAAATGCGTACGTTGGCTTACAACGCCGACCAACAAACCGTATCCTGGAAGCAAGATGGGCATGAGTTTACTCTTTCACCTTCAGACGGTAGTTCTAATGAGGAAATACAAGTTGAGAACAAGCCTGTAAAAGAGAAAAAATCAGGAGGATTTCTTGATATAATTCTCATCATTTTAGGTGTTTGCGGAGGAATCATTTCACTAATAGTACTCTATTATCTCCTTAAAATAGTACTTTTTTATGTTGCATCAGTTGTCTTCTTTGCGGCTATCTTTGGTCTTCTGGGGTTACTCATAACGGGAATGATTTCTTCGGTACACGCACTTAATGTTGCAAAAATATGTGCGTATGTTGGCGGTGGCATTGGATTAATACTTGGCATTCTGGGTACATTAGAGTGGATAAAAGTTCCCTTTGCATCAGATTTGGCTAAAGAAATCACCAAGACAGACCCCAAAGGTACCAAATACAAACTTCGTGACCAATATGGAAATACTAAAACTGTTAAGAAAACGGGAAATGGAGTATTAGGTGAAACTTATTATGAAGATGAAAATGGAAACCATTATCAATCGACTTGGGGCAGTAATGAAGTAAAAAGAGAGTAAACCAAACAATCTGAAATTAGCAAGTTGATTAAGAAGCTGCAGAATTTCTTCATTCTTTCGTCTATCGACTTTTAACTTCTAAGTCCGCAGACAGGCGATAACTCCTGTTACTCCTCACTTAACTCCTGTAAATTCAGTAAATACAAAACATAAATAACCTGATTAATAACAATTAAAAAAACAATGTCATGAAAAGAGTCATTAATTTAAGTTTTCTGGTAGTAGCCATTGTAAGTCTGGTAGCTTGTTCGCCAACAACTCCCGGAAAGGCATTGAAATCCTATTTAACAGATCTGAAAAATGAGAACTATGAGTCTTTTATAAAAGGCGTATATTTCCCAGAAGATATGGATGAACAACGTAAAAAGAAGGATGAAGCTCAGCTGTTAGCAATAATCAAAGAGAAAGGAGCCAAAGAATATGAGAAAAAAGGAGGAGTGAAGAGCATCGAGATTTTATCAGAAACCATTTCGGAAGACGGCAAATCTGCAGTCGTGGAATATAAACAAACCTTCGGCAACGGAGAAGAAGAAAAACAAAGCCAAAAGATGATCAAGAAAGATGATAAATGGTTTATTGACATGAGAAAATAGTATATATACAAACTCTTTATATCAGAAGATTATAAAAGATATAATTCTTATTATCGCAGCAACTTTATAATCAGCCGCATGAAATGAAAAGAAAGAATACAATAATAAATACTCATTTGCTCTTAGAATTTATTATTGTGGCAGTTTTGTTATGGGGATGTTCCTCCACTCCCCATAACAAAACCGGCTTTTTACCCACAATACCCAAAGAAACTTTGCGTTCGGGCGATATTGTTTTCCGGCAAGGCTCAGGACTGACAAGCCGCATTGTACAAAAGGCAGACAAAAATGGGATATATTCGCATGTGGGAATTGTGTTACGTGATAAGAACGGAGATTGTCTGGTCATCCACGCAGTACCCGGTGAGCCTGATTTCAAAGGGGATGTCGACAGGGTAAAACTGGAACATATAGATAATTTTTTCGGAAATGGGAAAGCCATATGCGGAGCTGTAATGCGAGTGAACGTAGATTCTGCCAAAGCCGCTCGGGCAGCAACCCATGCCTTAAATATATTTCAGCGGAATACCTTGTTCGACCATCAATATGACCTATCTGATACAACTCAAATGTACTGCACAGAATTGGTTTACTTTGTTTATAAGAAAGAAGGGGTAACGTTAGCGGATACAGAGAGCACTTTGGTAATACCTATAATAAACAAACAGTGCTTATTGCCTGGCGATTTATTAGAGGGTAATTATTTATCAATGTTAATTGAATTATAATCTTCAAAATAACATTGACTTATCGCATTCCCAGTCAGTCCAGTTGGCAACGGGATGCCTGAAACTATCTAATAAAAAATGATTCATACTATTCTTTATAAAACTACATGTTCCACTATTAACAAATTTGCAAGCATGAAAAATATTAACTCTTTTTTATTTTGCTGCACCACAGCATTTCTACTTTTAGCCTGCGGTAATGGTTCTAAATCAAAATCTGATTCTTCTGAGAACAACGATAATTCAGCTGAAACTATATGTATTACAGCCGAAGAAAATACTGTTATTCTTTTAACGCACCCAACAAGTTGCAAGGTCGAAAATACAGAAAATGGGTGTTTAGTAACATTCAAGACTGAAGCAGGAAAACAGGTTTTCCTTTTACCATGCCAATACAACCTTGCAGCTTTTGACAATCAACGAGCTAATGGCAGTTATCAGGAAATCGAATTCATACCTGGTAATGTTTTCAAACGAGATACAGGTTTTTCCATGAAAGGGAATGTCACTGTCTATGACGGGAAAGGAATCACATTCCTACTCCCCAACTATAAACTACTTTCCATAGTAGGTATATTTCTCTATGACAAAAAAGCATTAGATATGTCAACTGTACGGATACAACACCTAAAAATGAAAACGATTTCTAAAGAAGAACTTCATGTTTTAGGCATTAATGTAGCATTGGCATCATCACCAGATCATATTATATCCCATGTTTATGTACCTTCTTCTGATCCACTGTCAAAAGCTATAGATGTCAAACAAGCTGTAACAGATAAAAAGATTGAAGACTGCAAAATTGTAAATTTCTAACTATCCCACTGACCTGCAAATTATTCCCCAGTTAGCCTCCCTCTTCCGGCCAACTGGGGAATAATTTTTTCCTAACTGGAGAAAAAAATGATTGCCTGCGACGACTACTTCTCGATACGGATGCGCGCATCCACCGCAATCACATTCTTTTCGGTAGCCAGCAAAGGATTGATGTCCATTTCTTTGATCTCCGTAGCAAAGCGAAGGAGGGTGGAGAGGCGGACAATAATTTCGGCAAACTTGTCTTCGTTAACGCCCTTCTGGCCACGTGTACCCTTGATTATCTTATAGGCACGGAGGGAGTGAATCATGGAGTAAGCTTCTTCGTAGGACAACGGAGCGAGACCCGATGACACGTCTTTCAGCACTTCGACAAAGATGCCGCCCAAACCGCACAGCACGACGTGACCAAACTTCTCCTCGTACTTGGCACCGATGAATAGTTCCGTACCCTTCAGCATGGGTTGTACCATGACGGCAGTCACTTCGGGCAGCTGCATCATACGGTCGAACTCCAGCGCCAGGTGCTGCTCAGTCTTGATGTTGAGCACCACGCCACCTACATCGGACTTATGAACAGGGCCTACCACCTTCGCCACAACAGGGAACCCTGCACGGCGGGCAAAAGCCAGTACTTCTTCTTTTTTGGGCGACACAAACTCGTCGACCAATGGTATGCCTGCCGAATGGAGCAAAGCCTGTACCTGATTGGGGGCGATGTAGCCATCAGTATCGATAGAATCGATGATGCGACGGATGCGGGGCACGTCGACACCAAACAATTCGATCTCGTTGGCTGCTGGACGCGGAGCATTCATGATGCGGGTCAGGGCAGTACCCAGTGTTACCTCGTCGGCAAAGTTCACGTGGCCTTTCTTCAGGAAGTCGGCCACCTCGGCTCCAGCCGTATTGATGGAAGGCAGAATGGGAAAAATCGGTTTACGGCAGGTCTGCATGGCTTCGTGCAGCACGTCGTACATCTCGAACATCGTCACCAGACCCGGCGTACCGAAGATAGCCATTACGGCGTCGATGTTGTCGAACTTGTTTTCGCAATAGTCCAGACAAAGTTTCAGGTGCTGGGGCGTACCGGTAGCCAGGATGTCGATGGGGTTGCCCACCGCTGCACCGGGATAGAGTTGCGCTTTCAGTTCCTCGGCCAGGGGACCTTCGAGCTTCGGCACGTTCAGTCCGCCCTTACTCAGAGCATCGGTCAGCATCACGCCCGGACCTCCGGCATGGGTGATGATGGCAAAGTTCTTTCCACGGAGTTCGGGCAGGGTAAAGATACAGCCTACGGTGGTCAGCTCCTCGCGCGAATAGCAGCGCACGATGCCTGCCTTACGGAAAAGAGCTTCGACAGCTGAATCGCTGCTGGCAATGGCCCCCGTGTGCGAACTGGCCGCACGGCTTCCACTCTCGCTGCTTCCGGCCTTGATGGCAGCTATCTTGCAACCCTTCTTAATGAGCGAAGAGGCGTGGAAAAGCAGACGGTCGGGGTCGCCTATGCTTTCGATATAGAGCAGCTTGATGTGTGAGTCACGGTCGGGGTCGAAATGCTCGTCCATGTATTGCAACACGTCTTCCACTCCAATCTGCTTGGCATTACCCACCGACCATACGGAATTAAATTGCAAGCCTTTAGTCACGGCACTTTCCAGAATGAAGACAGCCGTGGCGCCCGAACTGGAGATGAGGTCCACACCCTGTGGATGCAGCTGCGGAATGGGCTGGCTGAAAACACTGTGATGCCATGCATTCATGTAGCCGATACAATTGGGACCAATAAGGGAGGCACCGTATTGGTTCACCGTAGCCAGTATGCGGTCTTCGAGCAAGGCTCCTTCGTGCGTTTCCTCACCGAAGCCCGCCGACAGAATGATGAATGCCCTGACCTGCTTCTCGGCAGCCAGCACATCTACTACATCGGGACACATCGGAGCCGGAATGGCAAGTATAGCGAGATCGGTTTCGGGAAGGTCCTTCACGTCGGCATAAGCCTTGACGCCCTGCACTTCCGCCTCTTTCGGATTGACGGCACGCAACTCACCGGCATATCCACCGCTGATCAAGTTTCTCAGTATAGCCCCTCCCGGCTTGTGTACATTACTCGAAGCCCCCACCACGACAATGCTGGCAGGATGCAGTAATTGGGTTGTAATCATAGCTACTCGATTAATACGTTTATGTTGCACAAATATACTCTTTTTATGCAAAGGAACAATAGAAGCAGGTACGGAAAATCCGCATAAAGCACATCAAACATAAGGGAAAGGAATAACTGGATATGGTAGAAGCATACAGCTATGTAGCAGGAAGAATGCTCCCATCCTTTAGACAGCTTACATCTCGCGGCGCGAAACGTACATCCCGCGTGCTGAGATATGCATCCCGACTGCCGAGATGTACATCCCGGCACGCGAGATGAAACGAAAGTAAGGAGAAAGATGATAGAAAGGTAGGAAAGAGAGGGGAAAAGGAGTAATGAGGGGCATGACAAAGACAGGCCTTATCCAGGCACACCAAAGGACTGAAAAAGAAAAGGAGCACAGAAGTACGCCGGTCGTTGAACACCCGTTTCGTACTCTGTGCCCCTCTCTATCTGGAAAACGGTCAAGAAAATACAACCGTTATTGCAGCACCGTCCCGTCTGCCTGCACCTTTACATATACATCCTGTTCGCCTTTCTCCAGTTCGATCAGGTAGTAGTCGCCGGCAGGAGTCTGCACGTAGTCGGCATCGTCCATCACGAAACCGGCATGGGCGGCCAGGACTGCGTCTTTTACAACCTGCGGAACATCGGTCAAACGTATGTCCCACGAAGTGGAAACCCACTCACCGGCAGTAGTGAAGCGTACTTCTTTCGCCGTGCGTTCGTGAATGATGTCTACCTCTACCCAGTTGGCTTCGTAGTCAGTCTCTACAATGCTGGCACCGGGATAGTTCTTTTCGATAAAGGTACGCATGGCATCTGTCAGGTCGGAAGGCAAGTAGCTGCCGGCGCCACCGTCCGTATCGGGCACTTCCTTTACGAGAATACCGTCAACGTTGTAGTGCAGATCCATTTCCTGATTGCCCGACTCTACTTCAATCACGTAGACTGTCTCCATCGCTCTGCGTTCTACCATGTCCACGTCTTCTACCTTCCACTGGGCGTACTGGCTGCTCTGGAAAGCGCTTCTCACCGCTGCAGGCAGTGCATCGTAAGGCAGGTCGGTCTCGGTCATCTGCCAGATACCGTCGGGGGTAAACCAGGCATCGGCCTCGTACCGGTCATTATAGAATTCGGCTACGTAGTGGGCACCTTCCGTCTCCCACTTCACCACCTGTGTATTAGGATATTTCTCGGCAAAGGCATTTTGCAATTCGGCCGATACGGCAATACCTTTGTCATCATCGTCGTCACAACTTTGCAGGTTCAGACTCAACAGGCCAGCTGCCAGCAACATAAAAAACATCTTCAGTTTCATAATCATTTCCTTTCTTTTTTAGTTAATCATACTCATTTGTTTGCTGCAAAGATGAGGGCTAAATCTGGAAAGATTCTGGAAGTATATACCAAATTGGCAGAAAACCGCTATCTTTGCACATATTTATTTCCAAAAGCGTTCATAACAAAAGAGATACATACAGATATGGAAAAGAAATTCAAACGTACCACCGTGACATCGGCACTGCCCTATGCCAACGGACCTGTTCATATCGGACACCTGGCCGGCGTCTATGTACCGGCCGACATCTACGTCCGCTACCTGCGACTCAAGAAGGAAGACGTCATCTTTATCGGCGGAAGCGACGAGCACGGAGTGCCCATCACCATCCGCGCCAAGAAGGAAGGCTGCACACCGCAGGACATCGTCGACCGTTATCACACCCTGATACGCGACTCGTTCAAGGAGTTCGGCATCTCGTTCGACGTCTACGGACGTACCTCTTCGGAAGTGCACCACAAGACTGCTTCCGACTTCTTCCGCAAGCTCTATGACAAGGGCGAATTCATCGAAAAGACCTCCATGCAATATTATGATGAGGAAGCCAAGACTTTCCTGGCCGACCGCTACATCACCGGCGAGTGCCCCCGCTGCCATGCCGAAGGTGCCTATGGCGACCAGTGCGAGAAGTGCGGCTCGACACTGAGCCCCACCGAGCTCATCAACCCCAAGAGTGCTATCAGCGGCAGCGCGCCTGTCATGAAGGAAACCAAGCACTGGTACCTCCCGCTGGACAAGCATGAAGGCTGGTTGCGCCAATGGATTCTCGAAGACCACAAGGAATGGCGTCCCAACGTCTACGGTCAGTGCAAGTCGTGGCTCGACATGGGATTGCAGCCGCGTGCCGTGAGCCGCGACCTTGACTGGGGTATCCCCGTGCCCGTAGAAGGTGCCGAGGGCAAAGTGCTCTACGTATGGTTCGACGCTCCCATCGGCTACATCAGCAACACCAAGGAACTGTTGCCCGACTCGTGGGAGAAGTGGTGGAAAGACCCCGAAACACGCCTCGTCCACTTCATCGGCAAGGACAACATCGTATTCCACTGCATTGTCTTCCCTGCCATGCTGAAGGCCGAAGGCTCATACATTCTGCCTGACAATGTGCCCTCGAACGAATTCCTCAACCTCGAAGGCGATAAGATATCCACTTCTCGTAACTGGGCCGTTTGGTTGCACGAATATCTGCAGGACTTCCCCGGCAAACAGGACGTGCTGCGCTACGTACTCACCGCCAACGCTCCCGAGACGAAGGACAACGACTTCACCTGGAAAGACTTTCAGGCACGCAACAACAACGAACTGGTAGCCGTCTATGGCAACTTCGTAAACCGTGCCCTGCAGCTTACCAAGAAATACTTCGACGGCATAGTGCCCGCCTGTGGCGAACTGACCGACTACGACCGCGAAACACTGAAGGAATTTGCCGACGTGAAGACCGAAGTAGAGAAGCTGCTCGACGTATTCAAGTTCCGCGATGCACAGAAGGAAGCCATGAACCTGGCCCGCATCGGCAACAAGTACCTGGCCGACACCGAACCGTGGAAGCTGGCAAAGACCGACATGAACCGCGTACAGACCATCCTGCACATCGCCCTGCAACTGACAGCCAACCTGGCCATTGCCTTCGAACCCTTCCTGCCCTTCAGCAGCGAACGCCTGCGCCACATGCTGAACATGGAAAGCTTCGACTGGGCCAACCTGGGACGCACCGACCTGCTGCCCGCCGGACACAAGCTGGGCGAACCCGAGCTGCTGTTCGAGAAGATTGACGACGAAGCCATCCAGGCACAGGTAGACAAGCTGCTGGCTACGAAGAAAGCCAACGAGGCAGCCAACTACAAGGCTAACCCCGTGAAGCCCGTCATCTCGTTCGAAGAGTTCGAGAAGCTCGATATCCGTGTAGGTACCGTACTCGAATGTTCGGCCGTACCCAAGATGAAGAAGCTGCTCCAGTTCAAGATTGCCGACGGTCTGGAGAACCGTACCATCGTAAGCGGCATCGCCCAACACTACAAACCCGAAGAGTTGGTAGGCAAACAAGTATTGTTCATCGCCAACCTGGCTCCGCGCCAGTTCAAGAACGGCCTCGTCAGCGAAGGTATGATTCTCTCTGCCGAAAACTACGACGGTTCTCTGGCCGTAACTTCCGTACTGCGCGAAGTTAAGCCGGGAAGCGAAGTGAAATAATTTATTCTCACCACAGAGACCACGGAGTTTCACAGAATTCTTTTCAATGGTTACACACATGAACAGACTCTGCGAAACTCTGTGCTTTCTGTGGTGAATCTTTCCATGCACGTATGAGCCAAAGCACTCTGAAAGAGAAAACCGCCCGCGGCCTGTTCTGGGGAGGATTCAGCAACGGCATACAACAACTGCTGAACCTTGTCTTCGGAATTTTTCTGGCACGCCTGCTCGACCGTTCCGACTACGGTATGGTGGGGCTGCTTACGGTCTTTTCGGCCGTTGCCTCAGCCTTGCAGGAAGGAGGATTCATCTCGGCACTGACCAACAAGAAGCAGGCCGAACACCGCGACTATAATGCAGTCTTCTGGTTCAGTACGCTGTGCAGCATTACGTTCTACCTCATTCTGTTCTTTGCCGCGCCGCTGATTGCTGATTTCTACCGGATTCCCGAACTTGTTCCCCTGTCGCGTCTGTTGTTTCTGGGGTTTGTCATTTCCAGCCTGAGCATTGCGCCACGGGCTTATCTGTTCAAGCATCTCAAGATTAAGGAAACCACCATCATCTCCATTTCCGCCCTGTGCGTGTCGGGCGTTGTGGGCATTACGCTGGCTGCCAACGGATTCGCCTACTGGGGTCTGGCTGTTCAGTCGCTGTCATTCGTCAGCGTAGTCACACTGCTCAACTTCTACTTTGCCAGCTGGCGTCCCAGCCTGCGCATCGACCTGCGCCCCATCCGCAGCATGATAGGCTTCAGCAGCAAGCTGATTGTGACCAACATCGTCAACATCGTCAACAACAACCTGTTCTCGATGATACTGGGTAAGTTTTACTCTGCCCACGAAGTCGGCGACTTTACGCAAGCCAACAAATGGAACGGCATGGGTCATACGCTCATCACCAACATGATAAATGGCATCGCACAGCCCGTCTTTACCAGCATCTCCGACGACCGCGAGCGTCAACTGGCCGTGTTCCGCAAGTTGCTGCGCTTTACGGCATTCATCTCTTTCCCCGCCATGTTCGGGCTCAGCCTGATAGCCCGTGAACTGATTGTCATCACCATCACCGAGAAGTGGCTGTCCAGTGCTTACATCCTGCAACTGCTCTGCATTTGGGGAGCGTTCATACCCATTAGCAGCCTGTTCTCCAACCTGGTCATCAGCCGGGGACATTCGTCCGTATACATGTGGAACACCATCGGCATCTGCCTGCTGCAACTGGTCACCGCCTGCGCCCTGTACCCCTTTGGCATGCAATGGATGCTGCGTGCCTTTGTGGCCATCAACATCGGCTGGCTCTTCGTATGGTTCCGTTTCGTCCACCTCGAAATCGGCCTTATGCTGAAAGACATGCTGAAAGACATCGCACCCTATCTGGGCCTCTCGGCCCTGCTGACCATCGGTACGCACTACCTGACCCGTAACATCGAAAACCTCTACCTGTCCATGGGGACGAAGATAGTCACCGTAGCCGCACTGTATGCCCTGATTCTGTGGCGGCTGAAGTCCGTCATCTTCAAGGAAAGCATTCAATTCCTATTAAAGAAAAAGATCGTATGAGCCGCATAGCCTATATTCTTTCCGCCTACAAAGACGCGCCCCACCTGGCACGCTTAATAGCCGCGCTGGACGATGATGCCGACTTCTACGTCCACATCGACCGCAAAGCCGACGACCGCCCCTTCCGGCAACTGTTAGAAGGAAAAGTCACCTTCGTCCCCTCGCACTGGGTGAGCTGGGGTGGCTGGGAACAGGTGGAATACCAGAAGGAACTGCTGGCCGCCGTCATCCGCAGCGGAGTGGACTACGGCCGCGTGGTATGCCTGAGCGGACAGGACTATCCGCAGTGGAGCAATGCGGAGATTCACCGCTACTTCGACGAACATGCCGACACGGAATTCATCATGGGCATGAACCTGTCGCAATGCCACGTTGCCTATCAGCGGAACAAAATAGTCTGCTACCACTTCTTCCGCGACCTGGAGTGGAGGAGCCAGTGGTGGAAAAACAAGTTCATCGTCGCCTCGCGCCACCTGATGAAGCTGCTCCCCATCCGCAAACCGCCTTATACCTATATAAAAGGAAAGAAAGCGGAAGTCTATTTCGGTTCCGACTATTGGGCACAGACCCTGCCCTGCGCACGCTATGTATATGAACGGCTCTGCGCCGAGAAGCAACTGGTAAGCTACTTCCGCACCAGCTTCGTACCCAGCGAACTGTGCATCCAGACCCTCGTCTTCAACTCTCCGTTCGGAGCACACGCCCTGCTGCACCGGGGAGACTATCCCGGCCTGTCGGGTCTGACCCCGTTGCACTACATCGAATACGGCAAAGCCATCAAGGCACTGACCGCCGACGACCTGCCGAAGCTGACTCAATCGGGCAAAATGTTCTGCCGGAAAGTGATAAGCGGCACTTCCGACGCACTGGCGCAAGCCATCGACAACCTCCGTCTTTCACCTCAAAACCCAAGCTCATGCACATACTGATTCTTCCCATGTACTATCCCGAGCCGGGAGCTCCCGCCCATCGCGGATACATGTTTCACGAACAGGCCATGCAGATAGCCCGTGCCGGATGCCGCGTCGGGCTGGTCTATACCGAACAGCGGCTGCGCAAGGACTTCACCTGGAAGCGGTTCTGCCACGAAAGCCACTTCCAGATTACCCGCGAGGACAACGGCACGTTCGTCACCCTGCGCCTTCATGCCTGGAACCCCAAACTGTCTACCCGCATCGGAGGACTGATATGGGCCAACCTGACCCTGCTGGCCGTGCGCAACTACATCCGCCACTACGGAAAGCCCGACCTGATACATGCCCACTTCGGCACCTGGGCCGGCTATGCCGCCCGTCTGGCCTGCCGCCGCTACGGCATTCCCTACGTGGTCACCGAGCACGCTTCGTCCATCAACCACGGGCACGTGACGCCTACCCAGGCCGCCACGTTGCGCACTGCCTACAGCCTGGCCCGCAAGGTGATCTGTGTAGGTTCGCTGCTCCGGAAGAACCTGACGCCTTACCTGGCCCGCCCCGACCAGGCCACCGTGATTCCCAACTTTGTAGACATCTCCACCTTCCGCCCCGGCGACCGCCATACGGACAAGGAACGCAGCTTTACCTTTGTCAGCGTGGGCAACCTGAATCCGCGGAAAGGATTTGCCGAACTGATTGAAGCCTTCCGCCGCAGCTTCGACCAGATGCCGCACGTGTCGCTCGTCATTGCTGGTGACGGTGAGGAACAGCCTCATCTGCAAGCCCTGATTCAACAACTGCACCTGGAGCGGCAAGTCACCCTGACAGGACGGTTGCCCCGCGAAGAAGTGGCCCTCCTGTTGGCCCGCTGCGATGCCTTTGTACTGGCTTCGCACGCCGAGACCTTCGGCATTGTGTTCATCGAAGCCATGGCCACCGGAATGCCTGCCATCGGCACCGTCTGTGGCGGTCCGGAGGACATCATTACGCCCGAAAGCGGTTACCTGATACCGCCCGGCGACGTCGGACTGCTGGCCGAGAAGATGAAACTGCTGTACGACCGCTACGAGACCTTCGACCAGGCTGCCATCCGCCGTTCCATTGCCGAACGCTTCGACTTCGGCCTGGCTGGACAGAAGCTAAAGGCTGTCTATGAAGCAGCTCTGCAGACCGCACCGCAAGCCTCTGCCTCAAAAAAAAAACGGACAAGCCTGACAAGGACCGCCAGCAGACAAACACCCCATCAACCCCAACACCGAAACGAACAGAAAAAAGAAATGAAGATAGCCGTCATCGATTGCTCCGTCTCCGGTCATCGCGAGACTTACTATAAAGAATTTACCCTTGCCTGGGCCAGTCTGGGACACGATGTCCTGCTGTGCGCCCCACGGGCATCGGGTACCGAACAAGCAGCCACCTTCGTGCCCATCGACACCCGTCCGCTACGTCCGCTGCCCGTCGGCCAACCCATCCGCAAGAAGCTGACGGTGCTGCACAACGCCTGCATCCGTCTGCAAAACCTGTCCGCCATAAGCAGACAAATCGGCGATTTCCATCCCGACCTGGTTTACTTTCCCTGCCTAGACGACCTGCTGCCTACGCTGGGGCCTCTCGCCCTGTTCGACCGCCTGATGCCCTATCCGTGGAGCGGGCTGCTGGTACAGTCCATGCTGCCTGCCTACCGTCCGGGACAGCCCGACGTCCGTCCCTACCTGCGCAGCCGTCATTGCCAGGGAATAGGTGTGCTAAACGAATTCTCCACAGACAGTTTGAAGAGATTCCAGCCCCGCATCGACTGCCTGCCCGACTTTGCCGACCTGTCGCAACCCGACGAGAGTTATCCCCTGCTGCACACGCTACGCGAACGGGCCGCCGGACGGAAAATCGTTTCGCTGACAGGTTCCATCGGCACCCGCAAGGGCATCGACCTGCTACTGAGCGTCATTCCCACCCTGCCCGCGGACGAATACTTCTTCCTGATGGCAGGAAAGTCGTGGCTGACCGAAGAGCAGACCCGCCGAGTCAAGGCCTTCGAAGCCACCCATGCCAACTGCCTGTTTGCCTTGGAACGCATTCCCGATGAAGCTTGCTTCAACGCCCTGATAGCTGCCAGCGACGTGGTCTTTGCCGCCTACCGCCACTTCAGCGGCAGCAGCAACTTGCTGACCAAGGCCGCTGCTTTCGGCCGTTCCATCGTGGTAAGCAGCGGACAGTGCATGGGACGGCGTGTAGAGCACTACGGCACAGGCATTGCCATTGCCGAAGACGATACCCAGGCCTGCCGCGAAGCCATCGTCCGCCTCTGCCGCGACGGTGTGCCCTGCCCCGAAGGACCGGCCGCCTACGCCGCACAGCACAGCCTGCAACGTCTGGTTCCCATTCTGAAAAGCTATACCTGAACCCTTCACCATTCACCATTAACCATTAACCATTTATCATTAACCATCATGAAAGTACTATTCACCTTCGGCGGAATGCCCCACTACCTGAACGCCATGCTGGAGAAACTCCAGACCAAGGGAGCCGACATCACCGTCGTCAGCCCCCAGAAAGGAAATGCCACCATCGGCAAAGGCGTCAAGATGGTGGAAGAGGGTGCTTACCGCCACCTCAATACACAGGAAAAGAAGATGTATTACGGCAAAAGCGGATTCCCTGCCCTACCCGGCATCATTGCCGACGAACGCCCCGACATCGTTGTGCTGGGCTGGCCCTACTTTCTGCAGGTCTTCTTCCAGCCGTCGCTGCGCCGTGCCCTGAAGCGTTGCGGCGCCCGGTTGGTGATTCGCGAGATTCCCTTCCAGACACCGCCCTACGGACAGATACGCGATTACTTCCGCCAACACCCCATGTACGACGAAGGCATGCGCCTGCTCAGCACGGGCAAGGCTTTCTACCTGCGCCAGTGGCTGACGGCCCGCATCCGCAAATACTGCTATGCTCGCGTCGCAGGTACCCTCAACTACTCCACGGCGGCCTACGACATCCTGCCTTCGTACGGCGTGAAGCGCGAACAGATTCACGTCACCTATAACTCGACAGACACCGAAGCCCTGTGGCGCGAGAAGGCGGCCGTGCTGGCTGCCCCCGCCCTGTTGCCTCCGTCGGAAAGGCGGCTGCTCCACATCGGGCGGTTGGTAAAATGGAAACGGGTGGACCTGCTCATCGAAGCCTTCGCCCGGACGCTGACCCAATATCCCGACGCCGAACTGGTCATTGTAGGCAACGGTCCCGAACTGGACAACCTGAAGAAGCAAGCCGCCTCCTTAGGCTTGCCTCTCCGCAGCAAGGAAGAGAACGGGATTGACGGGCGTGGCTGCGTGCGCTTCATCGGCGCCGTTTACGACCCGAAGGAACTGGGAGCTTACATGAACGAGGCAACCGTCTACGTGCTGGCCGGCATGGGCGGACTGTCCATCAACGACGCCATGACCTACGCCCTGCCCGTGGTCTGCTCCGTGTGCGACAGTACCGAGCGCGACCTGGTGACCGACGGACGAAACGGCCTCTTCTTCCGCGACGGCGATGCCGACAGCCTGACCGAAAAGATCCTCCAACTGCTGGCCTCGCCCCAAGAGTGCCGCCGCATGGGACAGGAGTCGGAACGCATCATCCGCGAGCAAATCAACATCGACACCGTCAGCGAACGTTACCTGAAAGCCTTCGCCGATTTCCTCCGTCGCTGACGTCTGTCGGCCCGAAGACAGGTGCCGTTTGTGCTGCACACAGGTTGCAGTCGCGCTGCAAACAGGTGTGCAGTGACGCTGCAAACAAGCGTGCAGTGACACTGCAACGGGCGTGCAGTAACTCTGCAACGGGCGTGCAGTGGCTCTGCAACGAGCGTGCAGTAACTCTGCAGCGGGCGTGCACAGACAGTGCAGCGGACGTGCAGCAACCATATCACCAGGGAAATAGCATCAGAAAACAGGCTGGCGGCCACAGCCGTCCCAGCCCAAAGCCAACCGGAAGCCTCAGCGTACGGCCTCGGTCAGCGCCTTTACAATCCGTTCGCAGGCACGGCCGTCGCCGTAAGGATTGTGAGTCTCGGACATGCGGCGATACATATCCGCATCCGTCAACAGTTCGGACACGTTGGCCACGATGGCATCGGCATCCGTACCCACCAACTTCACCGTTCCTGCCTCCACGGCTTCGGGACGCTCGGTGGTGTCGCGCATCACCAGTACCGGCTTGCCCAACGAAGGAGCCTCTTCCTGCACGCCACCGCTGTCGGTCAGCAGCAGGGTGGAGTGACGCATGGCGTAAACAAAAGGCAGATAGTCCAGCGGGGCAATCAGGCGTACGTTGTCCAGGCCCGACAGCAGCTCATAGACGGGCTTCTGCACGTTGGGATTCAGATGGACGGGATAGACAATATCCATCTCCGGATGACGGCCGGCAATCTCACGGATGGCACGGCAGATGTGCTGGAAACCTTCGCCGAAGTTCTCGCGACGGTGTCCGGTCACGAGGATGTAGGGACGACGGCCCGCCTCGTAACCCTTGGACAGGAGTTCGGCATGCACCTTTTCCTTCATGCCCGGCTTGTGGTCGATGATGTCCACCGCCATCAGCAGGGCGTCGATGACAGTGTTTCCGGTAACGAATATCTTTCCGTCGGCCACGCCCTCGCGCAGCAGGTTCTGCCGCGACTGATCGGTAGGAGCAAAGTAAAGCGAAGTGATGCGGTCGGTCACCTGACGGTTCATCTCCTCGGGCCAGGGCGACAGCATGTTGTACGTGCGCAGCCCTGCTTCCACGTGTCCTACGGGTATCTGCATGTAGAAGGCAGCCAGCGAAGCGGCCATAGAGGTCGTGGTGTCGCCGTGAACCAGTACCACGTCGGGACGGAAGTCCTTCAGCACGTCGCGCAAGCCCAGCAGCACACGCGAAGTGATGTCATACAGGTCCTGATTGGGCGCCATGATGTTCAGGTCGTACTCGGGCACGATGTCGAACACTTCGAGCACCTGATCCAGCATCTGGCGGTGTTGGGCAGTGACGCAAACACAGGTTTCAAAAGCCTCACAGTCGCCTTGCAGGGCTTTCACCAACGGTGCCATCTTGATGGCTTCGGGGCGGGTACCGAAAACAAGCAGTATCTTTTTCATGGGTCAATCTGTTTTATTTCATTTTCTTACCCCGCAGAAGTCCAGTTCTATCTTGGAGCTATCCTTGGGTATGCTGAGGAAAGGCGTATGGCGCACCAGCCACACCACGATGTCGGCCCGTCGGTAGGCTTCTTCGTAATGGGTCAGGTGGAAGCTGGAGTGAGCCGCGATGTTGGGCTCTACAATCAGCACGTCGGCACGGCTCTCCGAAACGATGCGCGAAGCGATGTACTTGGCAGGCGACTCGCGCAAGTCGTCGATATTGGGCTTGAAAGCCAGTCCCATGCAAGCCACTACCGGCTCGCGTCCCTGCTCCTCAACAAATTTGCGGCAGGCTTCCATCACCTTGTTGGCACACCAGTCGGCCTTATAGTCGTTGGTCTCGCGGGCGCGCTTGATGAGCTGTGCCTGCTCGGGATAGTCGGAAACAATGAACCACGGGTCTACGGCGATGCAGTGTCCGCCCACACCGCAACCGGGTTGCAGGATGTTGACACGCGGGTGTTTGTTGGCCAGCTCGATGAGCTCCCACACGTTGATACCGGCACGGTCGCAAATCATGGACAGCTCGTTGGCAAAGGCAATCTGCGCGTCGCGGCTGGAATTCTCCGTCAGCTTGCACATCTCGGCCGTACGGGCATTGGTACGGTGCAGCTTACCCTGCACGAAGGCGGAGTAGAACTCGATGGCCTTGTCGGTCGAAGCCTCATCGATGCCACCTATTACACGGTCGTTGTGCACCAGTTCGTAAAGGGTATTGCCAGGCAACACACGCTCGGGACAGTAGGCGATGAAGATCTGTCCCTTCAGTTCGGGACGCTGGCTGAAGATGAGTTCGGCCATCCGCTCGGTGGTGAACACAGGCGAAGTCGATTCGATGACAAACAGGTTGCCGGGCTTCAGACAGGGAATGACCGAACGGGTAGCAGCCTCTACGTACGTGATGTCCGCACGGTGGTTCTGCTTGAAGGGCGTCGGCACCACGATGAAAAAGGCGTCGGCCTCTTCGGGCTTGGCGACAGCACGCAGGTTTCCGCTCTGCACGGCCTCGCGCACCACCCGATCCAGATCGGGCTCCACGATATGTACTTTTCCCTGATTGACGGTTTCCACTACCGAGGGATTGACGTCCACTCCTACCACCTGATAACCATGATGGGCTGCTACAGCCGCGGTGGGCAGGCCAATGTAACCCAATCCTACAAATACAACCTTTTTCATATAGAATATATATTTAGTTCTTTGTCATAACACGGGCAAAAGTACAAATAATATGTGTGACTTTGCACCGTTTCTCGCCGAAAACCACTACTTTTGCAGCAAATAACGGGCATTTCATTGTCTATTCTCTATTTTTCAATTGACCATTCAAAAAGATGAGAGTACTATTGATCAATACATCCGAACGTATCGGCGGCGCCGCCATAGCCTGTAGCCGGCTGATGGAAGCCCTGAAGAACAACGGCATCAAGGCCAAAATGCTGGTGCGCGACAAGCAGACCGAACAGATCACCGTCGTGTCGCTCGACCGCAGCTGGCGGCTGGTATGGAAATTTGTGTGGGAACGCATCCGCATCTGGCAGGCCAACCGCTTCAAGAAGCACAACCTGTTCGCCATCGACATTGCCAACACCGGTACGGACATCACCTCACTGCCCGAATTCCAACAGGCCGACGTCATTCACCTGCATTGGATCAACCAGGGAATGCTCTCGCTGAATAACCTGAAAAAGATATTCGACTCGGGCAAACCCATCGTGTGGACCATGCACGACATGTGGCCCGCAACCGGCATCTGCCATTATGCCAGCGGATGCAACCTTTACGAGAAAGAGTGCCATCACTGTCCGCAACTGTATGGCGGCGGAAGCCGGAAGGACATTTCCTACCGCGTGTTCCACAAAAAACGCGAACTCTACCGCAACCAACGCATCACCTTCGTTACGTGCAGTCGCTGGCTCGAAGGCATGGCACGGAAAAGCGAACTGCTGACGGGGCAGAACATCATCAGCATCCCCAACGCCATCAACACCAACCTCTTCAAGCCACGCAGCAAGCAGGAAGCACGAAGCCGGTGCATGCTGCCGCAGGACATCAAACTGATACTGTTCGGCTCGGTGAAAATCACCGACCCGCGCAAAGGTATGCAATACCTGATTGAGTCGTGCAAACTGCTGGCCGGGAAACATCCCGAACTGGTAAAAGAATTGGGTATCGTAGCTTTCGGCAACCAGTCGAAGCAACTGGAGAATCTGTTGCCCTTCAAGGTATATCCGCTGGACTTCGTACACGACGAACATCAGCTGGTCAACATCTACAACGCTGTCGACATCTACGTCACTCCCTCGTTGCAGGACAATCTGCCCAATACCATCATGGAGGCTATGGCGTGCGGCATCCCCTGTGTAGGCTTCAACGTAGGCGGCATACCGGAGATGATAGACCACCTGCACAACGGCTACGTGGCACAGTACAAATCGTCGGAAGACCTGGCCAACGGCATCTACTGGACCCTGACCGACCCGGGCTACAACAGCCTATCCGAACAAGCCTACCGGAAAGTAGTGACACACTACTCGGAACAGGTCATCGCCAAGAAGTTCACCGATCTCTACAACAAAGTCACCGGAAGCAATGCATAGCCATCTCACACCGAAGTTCAGCGTTATCACTGTCTGCTACAACGCCCAGGCTACACTCGAAGATACCATTCAAAGCGTCATTGCGCAGACCTACCACCATGTGGAGTACATCATCGTGGACGGTGCCTCGAAGGACCGTACCCTGTCCATCATCAACCGCTACCGCGACCGTATCACTACCGTCGTAAGCGAACCTGACAAAGGACTGTACGACGCCATGAACAAAGGCCTCCGCCTTGCCACGGGCGACTACGTCTGCTTCCTCAACGCAGGCGACAGTTTCCACGAGGACGACACCTTGCAACAAATGGTACACACCCTACGCGAACTGACAGAACTGCCCGATGTGCTCTACGGCGAAACAGCACTGGTCGATGCCGAAGGACACTTCGTACGCATGCGCCGTCTTCAAGCTCCCGAACATCTGACGTGGCACAGCTTCCGACAGGGTATGCTGGTGTGCCACCAGGCATTCTTCGCCAAGCGTACACTGGCCGAGCCTTACGACCTTCGCTACCGCTTTTCGGCCGACTTCGACTGGTGTATCCGCATCATGAAAAAGTCAAAAGTATTACACAATACGCACCTCACTCTGATCGATTATCTGGAGGAAGGCATGACCACCCGCAACCACAAGGCCTCACTGCACGAACGTTTCCGCATCATGGCGAAGCATTACGGCTGGCTGAGCACCGTGGCTCATCACGCCTGGTTCGTAGTGAGGGCAGTGGTGAAGAAGTAAATAAAGGATATAGTAATCATTTTTCAGGCACGGATTACACGGAAAAACACTGAAAAAATAATCCGTGAGTCTCCGCGTAATCCATGCCTGAAAGAAAGCAGTCCCTCAAACAGGTTCTTTCATTCTGTTCCTTCCGTCTGTTTCTCAGCAGGTTCCAGTTCCAGGTTTACAATGGTATTGTCCCACTTGAACATTTTCCCCGTTCCAAGATCAACCAGAAAACCCGGCCAAAAAAGAATATTCCACAGGCTGGAAGCATTGAAATTGGTTTCGAGCAGGAAAGGTGTAGAAATATTAATCTTCTATCAACCATCCCTCTATCCCCCGTATCTCTTTGCTGAAGTTCACACCTACCTTAAACAGTTTCCGCGGATCGGAGGCAAAGGGCAGGGCATACTGCTTGTCGTTAATCTGTTGTAGTGCTTCTTCGGCGGTGCCGTCCAGCTTGAACTCCATGACATAAATGTACTTATCTGTCTTTACCACCATGTCGATGCGTCCGCTGGAAGTGTGATACTCGGCTTGTGTATAGAAACCCAGCAGTTTGAACACGATGAAAAGCACATTCTGGTAGTGCAGTTCCAGGTCGCGTGCCAGTTCGTAAGGGCTGTCGGCAAAGAAACTCTGAAGCCGTCTGAGGAAAGCATCCGCATCGCCCTGACGCACGTCCTTGACGAAACTCATAATCTCGAACGACGGGTTGCCCGTCTCTAAGTGGGCATAACGGGGTAGCAGGAATTTGGTAAAGCCTTCTTCTACTTCCTTATTGGGGAAGCCTAAATAGTAAACTTGGAACTCACGGTCGTAACCCTTAATAGTCAGGTAACCGCTTTGATACAGGATGGGCACCGGATTGGTGTGCATTGTATCAATGCCTCCCAACGAGTCGGCAGAAGCCATTTCTTCGGTCAGGCGGTGCAGATCGTAACGACTGTGCTTCAGCAGTTCGACCAAGAAAGTGGGTGTACCGGTTTCGAACCAGTAGCTTCCGAACCGCATTTCTGCAAATGTATTGAGCAAGCTGAAAGGATTATAAATGTCTTCGCTCTCCTCGGTGAAGTGGTAGCCATCGTACATTTCTTTCAGTGCAGCCTTGGTTTCTTCTTCAGTTAGCTTGTTCTGCCGACCTAATTCAATGATGTCTTCCTGGAAGTTACTGTACAATTCTTCTTCGGTGATGCCGCACAGATTGGCGAAACGGTTGGACATGGAGATGTCCATCAGGTTGTTCAGGTCGCTGAACACGCTAACCTTGCTGAACTTGGTTACTCCGGTCAGCAGGGCAAACTTGATGTAGCGGTCGCAACTCTTCATCACGCCGTAGAAGGCTTTCAGCGTGTTGCGGTAGTCGGTCAGCAACGCTTCGTTGCCGATGGCCTGAAGCATGGGCTTATCATATTCGTCAATGAGGATGACCACGTTGCGCCCCGTAATCGTACTGATTTTTTCTATCATATAAGAAAAACGCTCCTCGGGCGAACGTTCCTTTTTTTCGTCACCGTAGACAGCTTCCCATTTTTCGAGGTGCTGATTCAGGATTTCATTGAGCGAAGAATGGTTCTCGTATTTCTTGGTATTGAGATCGAGATGTAGAATAGGGTATTCCATCCATTCCGTCTCCAACGTTTCCATAGCAAGTCCTTCAAACAATTCCTTCCGTCCCTGGAAGTATGCCTCTAAGGTAGAGATAAGCAGGCTCTTCCCGAACCGACGGGGGCGGCTCAGGAAATAGTATTTACCGCTTTCCACAAGTCTGTAGATTAAAGCCGTCTTGTCAATGTAGAGATAATTTCCCTTACGGATTTCTTCAAAGTTCTGTATGCCTACCGGATAGTTTCTTTTCATAATGCACTCGAATTAAATGTTAATCTTCTATCAACCATCCCTCTATCCCTCGCGTCTCCTTGCTGAAGTTCACACCTACCTTAAACAGTTTCCGCGGATCGGAGGCAAAGGGCAGGGCATACTGCTTGTCGTTAATCTGTTGTAGTGCTTCTTCGGCGGTGCCGTCCAGCTTGAACTCCATGACATAAATGTACTTATCTGTCTTTACCACCATGTCGATGCGTCCGCTGGAAGTGTGATACTCGGCTTGTGTATAGAAACCCAGCAGTTTGAACACGATGAAAAGCACATTCTGGTAGTGCAGTTCCAGGTCGCGTGCCAGTTCGTAAGGGCTGTCGGCAAAGAAACTCTGAAGCCGTCTGAGGAAAGCATCCGCATCGCCCTGACGCACGTCCTTGACGAAACTCATAATCTCGAACGACGGGTTGCCCGTCTCTAAGTGGGCATAACGGGGTAGCAGGAATTTGGTAAAGCCTTCTTCTACTTCCTTATTGGGGAAGCCTAAATAGTAAACTTGGAACTCACGGTCGTAACCCTTAATAGTCAGGTAACCGCTTTGATACAGGATGGGCACCGGATTGGTGTGCATTGTATCAATGCCTCCCAACGAGTCGGCAGAAGCCATTTCTTCGGTCAGGCGGTGCAGATCGTAACGACTGTGCTTCAGCAGTTCGACCAAGAAAGTGGGTGTACCGGTTTCGAACCAGTAGCTTCCGAACCGCATTTTGGCAAACGTATTGAGCAGGCTGAAGGGGTTGTAGATATCTTCGCTCTCCTCGGCAAAGTGATAGCCATCGTACATCTTTTTCAGTTCAGCCTTGGTTTCCTCTTCGGTCAGTTTGTTCTCTTGCCCCAGTTCGATGATGTCCTCCTGGAAGTTGGTGAACAGTTCTTCTTCTGTAATGCCGCACAGACTGGCAAATCGTTCGTCGATAGAGATGTCCATCAGATTGTTCAGGTCGCTGAACACGCTCACCTTGCTGAACTTGGTTACTCCGGTCAGCAGGGCGAACTTAATGTAACGATCGCAACTCTTCATCACGCCATAGAAGGCTTTCAACGTATTGCGGTAGTCGGTCAGCAACGCTTCGTTGCCGATGGCCTGAAGCATGGGTTTATCATATTCGTCAATGAGGATGACAACGTTGCGCCCCCACTTCTCTGCCGCACGCTGTATCACCCCTTGGAAGCGTAAGGACAGAGTCGTCTCACTGGGACGGGTTTCGTACATCGCCTCCCAGGCACACAAAGCATCGTTGAGAATGCTGTACAGACTTTCCGGTGTATCATATTTCTGGGCGTTCAAATCCAAGTGCAAGATGGGATATTCGGTCCATTCCGTCTCCAACGTCTCCATGGCAAGTCCTTCGAAAAGTTCCTTTTTCCCCTGAAAGTATGCTTCCAGGGTCGAAATAAGCAGACTCTTTCCGAAGCGGCGAGGACGACTTAGGAAATAATACTGCCCTGATTTCACCAATTTGTAAATCAGTTCTGTCTTATCGATATAGCAGTAGTTTCCGCTACGTATCTTTTCAAAGTTCTGTATGCCTACCGGATAGTTTCTTTTCATAATGCATCAGGATTTACTTGCCAATGAACCAGAAATAATATCTGTTACAAAGATAAAGATTTTTATGTCATGCACAAGCAATCTTCTTTTCCATCTTCTCTGTAAGCCTTCTGTTTATCGAGCACACTACCTTAAGACGTCAACTTTCAGAACACTGCTTTGAACGACAGATGAAAGTCGGCACGCAACACCCGTATCTTGTTCCATTTGCTCAAATCGACCGTTCCTTCCACTCCGTCGTCGTCTACATCCAGCGACGAACTGTTTCCACCGATCAACGAAGCACCCGCGCCCATGTAAAATCCCTTATACAGGCGGTAACTGAAGCCCAAGTCCATGTTGGCACCCAGAAAGCCGGTCGAATAAGTCGGTTGTTCCTTGTCATCGGCAAAACCTTCGGCACGGTAGTGCATATAACCTGCTCCGATGGTATACTCCATGCACAGCCGCGGGGTAATCATCCGCCGCAGCCCCACTTGTGGCGCAATGTAGTTCAGGTTCACATTCTCGGCAAGCATGCCGACACCGTCTACCTCGTAGTTCTCGGAAGCAGTGAAGAAGTTGTACTTCAAGCCCACCTGCCACAGCTCGTCCAAAAGCCAGAAAACTTCAACGTTACTGCTGAAAGCTTTATCGTAAGCATCGCGATAGCTGACACCGTAGGGCGACAGGTTGGAGTTGCCTAACAAATGCCCCGCACCAAATTCGGCTGACAAGGTAAACTTGCCTTCGGAAGAAGACTGTGCAAAAGAAGCAAAACTGACTGCTGAGAGCAGAACGAATAAAAGAATGAAGCGTTTCATCATTATAGAACTTTTTTATAATTGGGAATAAATCACGTCCCTAAATTTCCCTAACTAGGAAAAAATTACTGCCTAACTGGGAAAAAATTATTAGATAGTTAGGAAAAAAACGAAAGCCAATAACGGCATATTTTCAGCCATGCAAGCCGAATACCTTCTGATTACATTATTGCCTTGCTCCGTAACGTGCCTTTACTGTTATCGTATCCAGAGGATTTTTCTGGTTATAAAACACACCATCCACCAGCACTTCGATCATAGGTGAAATGGATGTCACCCAGTTGACATAAAATATTTCCGCACGAACCGGATGTTCTTTGTCCGGAATATAATAAGTTTTATCCACACCTTCACCCGTTATCAGTCTGATGCAATCGGCTTTTGTTTCCAGCAAGTCATAGTCATAATCGGTTATGTAACGGGGGCTACGGCTGTCGTCAATTCCATGCAGCACCACTTTCATCACCAAGTCTTCACGAAGTACAATACCAGTCGACATAAAAAGAACTACTGAATCTGTCCATTGAAATGATCCGGAAGAAGTTACGACCGGCCTCGACTGAATCGAATTGGACAAACTAAACTGTTCTTCTCCCACCGTTCCTTCAAAATACCCCCAAAACACACTGCTTCGAGGAAAGGAGCGAGGAGTTTCTTCCACCATTTCTTCGCTATTATCACACGAGGTAAATACAGCCAAAGCCGCAAAGCCAATAAGAAGGCTTAACACGAAAATATTAAAGTGTTTCATCATTTTCTTAGATTATTGACGTGCACAAAAAAAGTCATAATAAGCAAAAATTCCAAAGGAGGGAATGTTTTTAACATAAAAACATTCACCTCCTTAATACTATCTCGTCCCATACCTCGCATTTACCTTGATTGAGTCCAATGAGTTATTTTCGTTATACAGGAAGCCATCCAATTGCACTTCCACTATAGGCATACCAAGATTATCCCATTCGAGGTCGAGAATTTCCGCACGCAACGGATGTTCTTTGCGGGGAACATACACGATGCCATCCTCCTGCGTCAGTCTTATGCAATCAGCTTTCACATCCCACCCCCAGTCGATATATTCAGAAATGTATCTCACTCTCAACTGCTCATCCAATCCCCACAATAGTACACGGATATCTGCCTTTTCTTTATACTGAATGCGTGTGGATACAATAAAAATAGCAGTATCAGAAGTAGCAAAAGAATTTATTACTGAAGTTACAAGCTGGTCTTTATTTTTCAGATTTTCTACTTTGAAATCTTCTTCAGCTACGGTTCCTTCAAAATATCCCCACAATCCTTGCTCTTTTCGGTAAGGCAATGGAGCAGTTCCCTCCTCGTTATCGTCACACGCAATAAATAAGGATGCACAAAATATGGCAAGCTGAATGAGTAAAGCAAAATATATTTTTTTCATTGTCTATTTTGTAATTGATATAACATAAGTTTAAACTTGAATATTTTATTTTTCTATTTTATCACTAATCCAAGAACGCTTCGTAAAAACAATATATCTTTTGCTAATCAAAAGTTCCTTAACTTAATATATTTAGCGATTAATGATTAGTGATAAATAATTATTCAGATAATTATTTATCACTAATCATTAATCATGGAATAAGCATTTTCTTAACAACTACATTTTTACAAGATATTATTTTTTCAAAAGTCAAAATCTTTCCATTTATAAATTTAACTCGTTCATATGATTAAATTCATCAATGTGATATATCAGTTGGCATAATTGCAACTGTTACAGAACCACTATTTGCAGCATGTAATTCATAAAATCGACCTTCACGTATATTCTTGAGTACAGGATCATAAAAACTAAACTTGAGTGTACCTAAATCATCAGAACCTTCTTGAGTCGTTATCTCTGTTGATGTTGTATTGGTAGTCGTATTTGAAAAGCCATAACCTAATTTCCCTGCCACGTTAACTCCATTTATTGAAGTTCCTAAATCCAATGAAAAATCTGATTTGTTTGCAAACTCGTCTACTATAGTTTTTGTAACCTTTATTGTTTGACCATCATCTATTTCTTCTACAAACAAGTTCAGAGTCATTGATTTATTATATAAATCCCATGAAGTAGCAAGAACTTTATGATCCGAATATCCTCGTTTTTCTGGATATATCCACCGCGATTTCAAATGTTCAGGATCTACAGTATAAGTATTTTTAGAATGCCTAAATAAAGTACTATTCCTATGTTTTACATGAACTTTCTCTATTGAAAATAAATCTTTAGCTGATAATGAAAATACTAATTTATTTTCCATTGCAGCATTTCCTGTTTCTGAACTAGTGTATGAGGTAAAACGAATATCAAAATCACCATCTTTCCAAACCTTTTCTATAATTTCTTCTTTTGATAATTCACCACCTTCTTTAGAAGTTGATTGTAGACCTGGATCTGAACCTTCTTGATCTGCAATTTTGGTAAAAGCAGCATAATCAATTTTAAAACAATACAATTCTTCTCTCATATTTCTATTTAGAACTCCAGGATTATTTTCTTTAGTAATTCCATAATAAATATAATCTCGTACACATGCACCAAGCACATTTCCAAGTTCTATTTTAGCTTCTTTAAGTGTTGAAGAGACTTTTACAAGCTCGATTCGAGCATAATTCACGTCTGTTTCTTCTAAATCCATCTCATATTCAGAATGTCTTGTCTGCATATTCCGTAAACTTCCATCAAAAGCATCGTCAATAAACTCATAACAAGCTTCTCCAGTTCTTGTATTTGTATGAGTCATTCTTACACGTTCATTGTTTTTAACAACCAAACATGGAAACCCAGGAATCTCAGAAGAAGGTAAGTTTCCGATACTTTCTCCTTTCTCATAAACTGTATTATTATGATCATCCCGACAAATCACAGCAATCTCTTCATTATTAGCATTCCATGATTCCGCACTAAAGTCCCAAAAAAGCCTTAAATCAGGAATATAAATAGTTAGCAACGGTAAACTGTTTTCTATCTGCTTCAATTCATCCTCATCCTTGCAATAGGATAAAAGCATTTCTCTGAAAGATTGATTATCTGATACAATTTTATCTTTTACCAAAGGATAAAATACATCATAATCGTTATCAAACTGAGCCAAAGCTTCTGCCCGTAAAAAATGACGCAAAGAAGCACTATTAGAAACTGCTGTTGATAATAATACTGCAAACTTTTGTTGTGCTTGTGCAACATTCAGTTGCGGTTGTTTTTCAACTAACGATGATGGCATAGATATCATTTCATCGTTTTCTGTGCACGCTCCTAACATACATAAGGTTGCAATCGCAAAAAGGAATTTGTTCATAGTAATTGTTTTTAAGTAAAAATTTGAATAAAACTAATTATTGTGCTATTTCGAAATAACCATAATAATAATCCGTATCAGATAGCAATTCTATAAGGTATTGACCATTTTTTAAGTTATCAATACCAAAAGACTTTTCTTCATCAGCTTCAATATGAATAGTAGTCAAAAATAATACATGCCCATTCCTATCACTAATTGCTATCTGTAAATCCGGAAAAACCAGACGTGCCGCTTAACAAAAACGATGCGTTTCAAAAAGT
>ERZ1673693.369-NODE-369-length-58525-cov-57.995895_pt1 | contig 58525 bp, 42 predicted proteins | sample MGYA00580223_ERZ1673693 | MGnify/ENA primary metagenome ERZ1673693 (study PRJEB41218, sample SAMN15661741) | gut metagenome | host: Homo sapiens | place: Canada: London | collected 2015-08-20/2019-03-30 | study: EMG produced TPA metagenomics assembly of...
GCAAAAATTTGTGCAGGTCTTAGAATTCCGCGTATCCATCTTTCACCACAAATAGCTCACCTCCAGAATATTATGATGAAACTTCACCCTGCAAACTGCTAAAAACTCTCTATCCTTCCGTGGTGCTTGAAAAAGAAGTTGATTAATGTTGATTATTGTTGATTATTCCACACCCACCCTCTTGACAAAGGGCTTTTGATGTTGTATCTTTGGGGACAAAAACCTAAACCTATGGATCTGATTACCAACCTGAGAAACTGGTTCCTTCCTTGGAACAATGCACACAAGAGTCCCACAACCGGTACACCGGCAGCCAGCCCCGCCGCTTCGTACGAACAACTGCTGACCGACCTACAACACGTCTGCCACCGCCTGCCCGGAGGAGAAATCTTCGTAGTGATGGGCGGCGGCGAGTTCAGCGTCCGCATGACGTGGACACCCGATGACCTCGCCAAAGGCGAACAAAAACGTATGTTCAGCCTGAACGGCGGGAATGAAATCATCGAATGGGTGGATGCACAGCCCGACGAGATCGTCGAAGCACGCACCTTGACAATGGAACAACCTCCTGTCGTTGCAAAGGATACGGTGAAAGATACGCTAAAAAACACACCAAAAGAAGAGGTCGCTGCACCTGCTGAAGAATCCCCTGCCCAACCCGAAAAGCCCTCGCGCCAGCAACAGATGATGCAACGCCTGACGCGCTACCTGAAACTGCACTATGCCTTCCGCTACAACCTGCTGACGGAACGAACGGAGTGCGCCCGTGTGAATAACGATCTAACGAACGATCCGCACCACCTTATTTATACTCCCGTAGACAACCGCACGCTGAACGGCATCGCCCTTGACGCCATAAGCAGCGGCGTGGACTGCTGGGATCGCGATATAAAGCGCTACGTGGAGTCTGACCACGTGCAGGCTTATCACCCGTTCGACCTCTACTTCAAACAACTCCCCACATGGGATGGCACCGACCGTGTGGCCGACCTGGCCAAACGGGTGTCCGACACCGAACTCTGGACACGTGCTTTCCACCGCTGGATGCTGGCCGTCACCGCTCAGTGGACAGGCCGTGGCGGAGAGGGACGCCGTGCCAACAGTGTGGCACCGCTCTTGGTCAGCACCGCACAGGGTTTGGGAAAATCTACCTTCTGCCGCCTGCTGCTCCCGCCCCAACTGCGTGACTACTTTACCGAAAGCTTCGACCTGACCAACGCTACGGCGGCGGAGAACAAACTGGCCTCGTACGGACTCATCAACCTGGACGAGTTCGACCGTCTGCCTGCCAGCCGGATGCCCCAACTGAAAAACCTGATGCAGATGGAAGCCTTACGCGTGCGCCGTGCCTATCGTCGCACGGCAGAACCGCTGCCCCGCATCGCCTCGTTCATCGGCACCAGCAACCGCCGAGACCTGCTGACCGACCTTTCGGGCAGCCGCCGCTTCATCTGTGTGGAGGTGGAGCACCCCATCGACTGCAACACGCCGATAGATTATAAACAGCTTTATGCCCAGCTGCTGCACGAGTTGGAGAACGGCGAACGCTGCTGGTTCAGCAAGGAAGAGGAAAACGAAATCCAGCAGGCCAACCGCCCGTTCTATCGCGTTACGCCTGCCGAAGAACTGGTCGGCTCCTGCTTCCGCTTCGCCGAGCCGGGCGAGCAGGGTGCAAGATTAATGTCGGCGGCGGATATCTATGCAACTGTAAAGAAGAAGAATCCTGCTGCGCTGAAGGACTGTTCGTGTACGTCGTTCGCCCGCCTGTTGGCGCAGTTGGGGCGCAGGGTGCATACGAAGTACGGGAACGGGTATTGGGTGAAGACAGTAGAATAAGCTATAAATAAATTAAGTTCGGATTTGATATTCCATTGGAAGTTAAGAGAGCGTCACTTCTTTAACTTCAACAAATTTCATATTTATGAAACTTGAATTTATTTGTTTTGCAACTGCTTTTTTAGGTAGCTCAAGTAAGGTTGTGTAATGCCTAAATACGAGGCAATGTATTTTAAGGGGACTTTCTGTATTATTTCGGGACGTTTTTTTATGAGTGACAGGTAACGTTCTTTAGCATTTCCGTTTACTACAGAGTCTTTTTTCTCCAGAAAAAATAGTTGTCCTTGAGCGTAACGTAAAGCCCACTGCGCAAACTCATGCGAAGTAGCTACCAAATGCTCGTAATGGCTTTGGGGAATTTTGAATACAGCCGATTTACAACATGCTTCTACCTGATAGAAAGCTGGCAAGTGGGCGTAAAATGAATGCATGGCAATGATGATGCTACCGGGTAATGCGAACACATAGGTTACTTCTTTTATGCCATCCATATAGGAATAGCGGATAACACCGTCTTTCACGATATAGATGTTCGGCTCCAATCGTCCGCTCATAATGAGTATTTCACCTTTCCGCAATTCAACAAGCTCTGCTGGTTTTAAAAAATCATCTAGTAGTTTGTCCGAAGGTTTGAACGAACATTCTACTGCTAATAGTTCTTTTAGCCTCTCCATTATTATACTCCTACTATATTTTATAACAAAGTTAGCATTTTCTTGATGAATGTGTTTTATTGGCTAGAGAAAAAAACATTTTATAACAGAACCTTTTTGACATTTAGTAGATAATTAATAGATAAAAAGAGAAAAATGAATGGTTGTAATTAGTAATTAATGACCAAATTTATATTGATAATTGATAACAAATAGTTTTACTTTTGGGGAATGCTAATGTTTGTAAAATAAGAATTTGTATTCATTATCATTCGTTTAAAATTGTTTTTTCTATTTCCCTCTTTGTTAGATAAAATAAATAATAGCGGACGATGTGGCTATTTCTGATTGCTATTCACTCTGAAATTTTTTTCGGCAATTGCGTTTATTTAAGATAGCATAAACTTTTTCCCAGACATCTTGCTTTTCTTTGCAAAAAGAGAGGTTATTTTAGCTTTTTTGACCATATGATACAAATACATTTGTTAACAATAAACAAAGGAAAAGGAATAAATCAAATAACATTATATTTAAAACCTAACAATTAACAACAAGCTCAATGAGAAAAGTAATTCTTTTGTTCTTCTCTCTTGCGACAATGCTAAGTTCGCAAGTTCTGTACGCTCAGACGTTTAGCGTACAGGGCAAGGTTGTTTCCTCTGACAGAAACGAGCCTCTAATTGGCGCAAGCATCCTGCAAGAAGGTAGCGGAAGCGGTGTAATTACGAACATTGACGGTAATTACCGCATCGAAATCAAGGGTACTGATAAAGCTACCTTGGTTTTCTCCTACATCGGCATGCAACCTCAAAAGCATGAGGTGACAGCCTCAACAGGTACACTGGACGTGGTACTCAAAACCGATGACCAGTTGTTAGATGAAGTCGTAGTAGTAGCTTACGGTACCCGTAAGAAAGGTACCATTGCTGGTTCAGTTTCTACCGTGAAGTCAGAAAAACTGGCCGATGTACCTGCTGCCAGTTTTGATCAAGCACTACAAGGACAGGCTCCGGGTTTGACTGTATTGGCGAACTCAGGCGAACCTAGTGCACCAGCCTCGTTTACTATTAGAGGTATCAATTCCATTAATTCAGGTACTAATCCGCTGTTTATTATGGACGGTATGCCTATTACTGCCAGTGACTTCAATGCCATTAACCCTTCGGACATCGAATCTGTATCTGTGTTGAAGGATGCTTCATCCACTTCTATTTATGGTGCACGTGCTGCCAATGGTGTCATTGTTATCACTACCAAACGGGGAGCTATGAGCCGCCAAGACGCCCAGGTAACGTTTCGTACTCAGCTTGGAATATCGCAATTGGCACAGGACAACTGGAATCTGATGAACACGTCCGAACGTATTGCCTACGAAAAAGAAGTAGGATTAGATTCGGGTAAGGATTATGCCAAATTGGGGCTAATCGACATCAATTGGCTGGATGAGGTGTTCAACAACGCCGCCTTGCTGCAAACATACGATCTGCAAGTCAGTGGCGCAACTGATAATTTACGCTATTATGTATCAGGCAATATCTACGACCAAGATGGGGTGGCTGTAGAATCATACTTCAAACGTTATACTGTGCGTGCCAACATTGATGCACAGGCCAAATCTTGGCTAAAACTGGGAGCTAACGTGATGCTTACTCATGAAAACATACAACAAGCTGACCAAGGTAGTTACTCTACCGTAACTCCTATTTCGGCTGCGCGTTTTATGTTGCCTTACTGGAATCCCTATAAGGAAGACGGTTCTTTGGCATCAGTAAATGACGGATCGTGGAAAGGCATGAACTAAAATCCCTTGGAATGGATAGTAAACAACCCTTATACTAACGAAAAGAACAAAGTAATAGGACAAGTTTATGTTGAATTGACTCCCATCAAAGGACTAAAAATACGTTCGCAAGCCGGTATTAATTATACCGACCTTAGTAGTAAAGTGTTCAGTATGCCTTCTTATCTGCCAAACAACGATCAGGGGAGTGCGGGTCGTTCATCTACGCGCGCGTACAATTATACTATTACAAATACCGCCGAATATAACTTCGAAATAGAACGCAAGCATCACTTCCTGTTCATGCTGGCACATGAAAGCATAGGCTACAACAGCGAAGGCTTCTCGGTGACTACCGCCGGGCAAAACAACGACCGCTTGACTGATATTTCCACCGGTACAAGAGCCACTGCATGGGTAAACAGCAGTACCGCCTATTCTTACCTGGCCTTCTTCGGACGCGGTGAATACAACTACGACGGACGCTACTATGCTGAAGTGGCTCTGCGTGGCGATGCTTCCTCACGTTTCGGAACCCATAGTCGATGGGGTGCTTTCTGGTCGGTAGGTTTAATGTGGAATCTGCGTCAGGAAAAGTTCATGGAAGACTTGGACTGGCTGACCGAAGCACAGTTGAAGTTCAGCACTGGAACATCGGGCAACTCAGAAATCCCCGATTTTGAACATCTGGCATTGGTATCGGGAGCTGGCGACTACATGAACAATGCCGGATTAGCTCCCATAACCAAAGGTAACGAACAATTGGAGTGGGAACAGACTTGGACTACTAATCTGGCTTTACATTTGGGGTTCTTTAATCGATTGACATTCGATGCCGAGTTCTACAACAAAAAGACCACTAACATGTTGATGGCTGTACCGGTATCCTATGCCGATGCGGGCTTCGGCTCGCGATGGGATAATGTGGGTGCCATGCGTAATCGCGGTGTAGAGTTGAATATAGGTGCTGATCTCATCAAGGTAAAAGACTTCATTTGGAATATAAACGCCAATGTGTCTTATAACAAAAACGAAATTACTGAACTCTATGAGGGCGTACAGGAATACGTTATGGCTACCACAGGTATGAAGCTGGCTGTAGGACATCCACTTAACGAATTTTACCTCAATCGCTATGCTGGTGTCAATCCCGCCAACGGTGACCCTTTGTGGTATGACAAGGACGGCAATATTACCCCTGAGTTTCATGAGTCAGACAAAGTACTGACCGGAAAGAGTTCTATTGCCCCATGGCAGGGCGGATTCGGTACTACTCTGTCGTGGAAAGGTCTCAGTATAGGTGCGCAGTTCAGTTGGGTATCTGACCGTTGGATGATAAACAATGACCGTTTTTTTGAGGAGAATTCTACGTTCGACAATTACAACCTATCTCGGCGTATGCTCTATGAACGCTGGAAGAAACCGGGTGACGTGACCGACATTCCCCGCTACGGTGTTACTCCACAGTTTGATACACACTTGTTGGAAGATGCATCTTTCTTGCGTTTAAAAAATCTTTCCATCAGTTACACTCTGCCAAAGAAGTGGCTTGAAAAGACACGTTTCTTCAATACTGCACGTATTTATGCGCAGGGACAAAATCTGTTGACATTCACAGGCTTCTCTGGGCTTGATCCAGAATCAAGTTCTAACGTGTACAAGGCACAATACCCTATGACACGTCAATATACATTTGGTATGGAATTTACTTTTTAACACATAAAACAACAATGAAATCACTCACTAAAATAGGACTGTCGGCATTGTTTGCATTTACCTTTACGGGGTGTTTAGAACAATACCCCGACAATGCCATCCCCTCCGGCGAAGCTATACAGACAGTATCGGAGGCAGACCAAGCTATTATAGGTATTTATGCTGGATTCAAAAGTTCAGCCCTCTACAGTGGCTACCTTACCCATCTGCCAGATGTACAGACCGACCTGATGCAGGCCGTAGAAGGTTTCAGCAACCGATATGGTGACATTTGGCGCTGGAACATATTGGCTACTAATAAAGAAATAGAATCAGTTTACGCCTCACTTTATACTATCATTGGACGTTGCAACTTCTTTTTCGATAGTATCGTAGAACTGGAAAAAACACTCACTGACGATGAGCAGATAGATAAACTGCAAGGGTTAAAAGGTGAAGCTTATTTTTTTCGTGCCTTGGCTTATTCAGAACTAATCAAATGTTTCTGCAAAGCCTACGAACCTTCTGCTGCAGCCGACGAACTTGGGGTAGCTCTTATTACCAGCTATTATCATCCGGAACGCATGATTCGCTCTTCACTTAAGGACTCTTACGATTTCGTGATGTCCGACCTAGAAAAAGCTTTGGAATTGGTAACGCTAGAAAACGTCAATAATTCGGCTTATGTCAGCAAGGAGGCTGTCAAGGCACTTATGGCGCGCAACTATTTGTATATGCAAAACTGGGAGAAGGCACGCGATTATGCAACCGAACTCATTGAATCCGATTACCTGGCTTTGTCCAAAGCTAATACTCTTTACACCTCCGACATGAGCTACTACCAGTACTTGTGGAAGTATGATGCAGGTAGTGAAATCATCTGGAAGATAGGCTTTACCACCACTTCTTATGGTGGTGCATTGGGACAGCCGTTTTTGGGCTATAACTATACAGCTTACCTACCTGACTATGTACCAGCTGATTGGGCATTGTATCTGTATGATGAAGGTGATCAGCGTGCTACAACTTTCTTTAAGCAAGTGACCACTGGCTATCCACATGGTTTAACTTGTCCATTATTGTTTAAATATGAAGGAAATGCCAACTTCATGCAAAATAACATTTTGGAAGTAAACATGCCCAAAGTATTCCGCTTGTCCGAACAATACCTCATCCGTGCTGAGGCTTATTGTCGTTTGGGTGAGTACAGTAATGCCGCCGAAGACCTTACAACTTTGCGTCAGGCTCGTTATAGTACCTATGGCTCGGCTGCGCTGGGTGAGGACAACTGGTTGGAGGAGATTTCCAACGAACGCGTACGCGAGCTCTTTATGGAAGGTTTCCGCCTTCAGGATCTCAAACGCTGGCACAAGGGATTTGAACGTAACCCCCAACAGCATACTGTAACTTCGGGCAATGCTTTGAAAATTGAAGCAGATAACGTTCTTTTCGTATGGCCCATACCACAGCATGAATTGGACGCCCCTGGTTCGGACATGCAACCTAATGATAGTAATCAATAACCCTCAAGAGCGTACAAATATGAAACATTTGAACAATATACTGATTGTCTTAGCGGCAGCTATTATGGTGCTGCTGACGGCATGCGATAACAATTTCGAAGAACAGGTCTACAAAGGTCCCTCTTATGTAATGTTTGCCGATACGCTGAACATCTGCCCTGTGTTCCAGGAAGACAGTATCTACCGAGTGATGCTATCGGCAACCCAGCCTGCTGACTATGATCGTACCTATGGAGTGGAGATATTGCAAGACAGAAGCAATGCCATAGAGGGCTATCACTACACTGTTGCTTCAAATACTGTTACGATTCCTGCAGGAAAGCTTTCGACTGCTGTAGAGATAAAAGGAATCTATAACAACATTGAAAACGGAGATTCGCTAAACATACGCATGCGAATCGTATCAGTGGAACCAGTAGAATGGGATTATTACGGATTGGAAACTAATGTACGTTTGCAAAAGGTGTGTCCTTTCTCCATTGATAATTACACTGGTTATGCTATAGTACAGTCGACCTTCCTGCAGGCTTTTAAACAGAGTGCCTCCGACCAGCAACGTCTTATTACTACTTCTCGTGTGGAAGGCGACTCGAACAGTATCATCCTGCATGACCTGATGTCCGATGGATTCGATGTACAAGTGACCTTTGATAATAGTGACCCCTTGACCCCCCGAGCTAGCATGCACACGGGTGATATAATAGGTACCACCCAGGAGTTCCTCAACGCTACTTACCGTGACAACATGCTGCGCGTACAGGACTATCCCGGCATTACTTCCACATTTCTACCTTGCGAAGACGTAGCCGTATTCTATCATATTGTTTATGTAAAGGACGAGGGTAATGTAGGCCTCTATGGCACTGTACTCAAATGGATTAGTGATGAAGAAGCCGAAGATATCATCAAAAACGGATTTTAAACATTATATGTATGATCTATATGAAACGAATGGTAATTACATATTTGAGCTTGGTTATGGTGGGATTATCTTTCATGGCCTGCTCGAACGACGATGAAAAAGTTATTGTGGCACCCGAATTCCCAGAGTGCCAGCAGATAGAAATACAACCTGAACAGGTGTATGGACTGAATTTTGAAGCCAATCAGGAATGGAGAATCAGTAGTGATCGTCAGTGGCTGAAATTCATTGACGGAACTGGAAAGTTTCAGTCACTTACTGGAAAAGCGGGACATCAGACCGTACAATTTACGGCTACCAATGGTGCACAAGGTTTTGAAGGAGACAAAGCTAGCATACAGTTGACTATGGGTGGACTGACTCAAGTCATAGCAGAATTGAGTCGTACTCCCAAAACACGCGAAGTAAAGATGTATACTACGCAGGGAATTCAAATGGTAGAAATTGATGAACTAAAGCTTGAAGAACTCAATGACAAGAATGGTGTTTCTCTCAACTTTTATGCCAATTTTGACTGGCGTATTGATCCTACTACTATCCCAGATTGGTTGACTGATCGGACAAGCAGTTTACTACCATTGAAAAATTTATGCGGAGAAGCCGGACAACTACCTGTATATAATAAAATGGCAACAGTAGTCGTACCCTTATCTGAACGCTATACCGACCGCAATACGCAAATTTCCTTACGTGCTATAAGCGGTGACTATACAATACAGTTCCCCATCAGTGCACCCGGTATTGCACCTCACAAGATACTGTGGCTACCTACCGGAGGAGCTACTCGTGTCAGTGGCCAATACCTATGGAACGACAAAGGAAAACAGCTCATTAACGAACAGGGAGGAGGTAGCAACATGATTGAAACCGAAGCGCCCGTAATGTGCCAAGTTCTGACACGCGACAACAACTATACCTGCCACTTTGTACAATGGGACAGCGACAACCGGCAGGCTGTAGAAGTTCCGACCGACCAACTGAATCAACTCTGGGCTAAAATAGAGAAAGATGAGAACGGACGAATCACACTCAAAGCAGAACCCAATATGCAGCGTGAAGCACGAACACTCTATTTCTTCATACAACCACATGATACCGTCATTGACTTCAATGATTCTTTCAGTGCTATGGGTAACTTCAATTTTAGTGACCAAGGCTATGGTGTAAAACTGGAACAATACGCTCTCTACGGCGGATTTGACATTTGGAAACAAGTCAACTCCATGAAGTATGAAAAACTAGCCGAAGCCACTCAAGTAGCCGATGTATCGGCCATCATTGAAGGTCTGAAACTGACACGCATCGATAATATCTACGAACGTACCTTCACGGCTGCCGAATGGGACATGGCCGAGAAAATCGACATTGCCGCATTGGGCATACCAAGTACCTCGTGGGAATTTGAACTCTATAACTCAGAATTCGAAAGTCTGGGCTTTCAGGCTGCAGACTGGGCGGGGTCATTCACACTAGGCAACATTTATCCTGACGGATACGACAAGCCATCATGTCGCGCTGTAGTCATAGGAAACCGCAAACCAATGGCTGGCATTACCGACAGCTGTCTTTACATCGTTCTCCGTGAAAACGGCAGCGACCTCGGAACTTTCGTTCTCCGTAAAGAATGACTATTACCCAGCAGATGACAGACTGATAACTGCCGAAACAGGAAAACGAACAAGAATATTCACTGATGTAACTAAAACTTATGAGAATAAAAAGCATACTTAGCAAACTGACAATCGCCATCATATTACTGGCGGTGTCATTCAGCTGCACAGACGATGAAATCGGTAGCCAGCCTACTGATTATGGCTACGTGCAATTCAAGCTGATAAAAAATGGAGGAATCAACAATTCCTCATCATCCAATACCCGTACCGCTGATGCCGATATACTGGACTCATTAGCTGATGCAAAGAAAATAAAGGTGACACTCAAATCACAGTACGATGTTATTGAACAAACTGTAACACTAACAGCTGTAAATGGTAAAGAAACTGAGAATGGATTGTGGAGTGAGAAAATACAAATTTTGGCAGGGAGTTATCGTTTAGTAGGATACGAGCTGCTTGACTTGACAGACCATACCCTTCTCACCTATGATCAGGAAGAAACTGATCCTTTCGAAGTGAAAGCCAACGGATTGTTTGTAAAAACTGTGGATGTGAATGTACGACCGCGCGGGTTAGTTAAATTCCAGTTGGTGAAAGACTTTTCATTATTTGAAACTCGCTCCATAACCGGAGCCTACCGTATGGATCAAGTGGATACTGCCGACATAACTGTGGAACATTTACAGACAGGGGAACTGTGCAGAATAACCGGTATACCCACAATTATAGACTATTACTATGACGAAGGAGACAATACCCAACATGGTCGACTGTTGTGCGACACCCTAGTTGCTCTGAAAGCAGGCGACTATGTTGCTACCTCTTTCGTATTATACGATGATAAACGAAATACACTGGAGGCGGCTATGGTGAACACAAGCTTAGATTGCAGACGATTCAGCGTTAGCGATGGTAAAACTACTACAGCTCAAGTGCCTATCACTATGCAACCTACCTCACCCATCATACAAGATGGCATAACCCTGAAAAAAATTTGGGAAGCTTTAGATGGACCGAATTGGAGTTATCGGGGTATTGCTTATACCGAAGGAAGTAACTGGGATTTTGAACGCGATATAGATTTATGGACAGCACAACCAGGCGTTCGTGTAACTGATGATGGACGAGTAGCCTCCATAGCATTGGGCGGATTTGGGGCGAAAGGCGACATGCCTTCTTGTTTGGGTGATCTAACTGAATTAAAATCACTGACCATAGGTACCCATTTGGATGGATTAGGAAAATCACCTATTGGCGAAGTTGCTCCAGACGAGATGATACGTTTGATGCGTGAGAGTTACAAGCTTATTTCGGCTCCCGACTACAGCCTGATGCAAATGGATGAAGCCATGTGGAAAACTATGCCTGCAGACAAGCAGGCTCTCATTAAAAAATCGCAAGAACGCGGTAATCTTTCGGCAAAAGGTCTGGATGAAGCAGCCAGAGTGCCCGATAACTATTTGAGTTATATCACTTCACTACCCGAATCAATGGGTAAGCTGAAGAACCTTACTAGCCTGTTTATAGCCAGTTGCCCCATCAAAGCTCTGCCTGATTCACTGTCTTACCTTGACAAATGCACAGACATAGAAATATACAATTGTCCCAAACTGACGGAGATTCCTGCATGTTTGATGCAGATGCCCAAATTAACTATGCTTTACTTTGCTAACAATAGCGGAATCAGTGCTGATAAACTATACGAAGGACTAAAGAAATGGAATACAAGTCCATCGGCAAAAACTTTGCAAGGTATTTATTTTATGAACAATAATACTGAAGTAGTACCAGACCTGCGTGGAATGGAAAAACTGAGTTTTTTGGATATGCAAAACAATCATATCAGGAAGTTTGAAGCAGCCTTTGGTAAGGTACACAACTTTGGCACATTGAACTTATCCGGTAACCAGTTGAGTAGCTTGCCTACTGAAACGGACGAAAAAGGTAATAAGTATTTTGCTGGTTACGAAGCTGTAGAAACTTGGTCATTCAGCGGTAATAAATTCGTCGAATTGCCTAATATCTTTGATGCAGAATCACCTTTCCTCAGTGGGACAATTGATTTCTCGGCTAATCAGATAGAACGCATCGAAGGTCAGGAACTCAGCCGTGAAGAAGGCGGATATAAAGGGCTAAATGTTGAAATCCTTAATTTGTCATTCAACCGTTTCAAGAAACTGCCTAAGTGTATCTACAACTCACATAGTCGCATCAATTATTTACAGATGCGTGGTTGCGGTATACGCGAATTTGAAGAAAAAGCACTAACCGGTCCATATACTTTTATCACTGTAGCTATGGACTTGGCTGACAATCGGTTGAAAGAACTACCTGCAGAGTTTAATGCACGTACATTCCCTTATCTGTCAGGTCTTGACCTGAGCGGCAATGCTTTCGAAGGCTTTGCCTATAATCCACTGAACATAGCCAAACTTACTACCTATATTTTCCGTGGGCAGCGCAACGATGAGGGATATCGTTGCATGCGTGAATGGCCGGTAGGCATTTCCAGTTCCAGTGTACTCAACCTTTATCTTGGATCCAACGATATACGTAAGGTGAGCGACGGTTCCTTGGAGAGACTCAAGCAGTTCATTGATTTGACAGACAATCCCAATCTAAGTATTGATCTGACGGATGCCTGCCCAAACATTATGAAAGGGATTGCTTACGTGTTGGTTGATCCCGGACAAGATGTACGTGGATGCGACGCTATATTACCCAAAGAATAATTTAGAGAATTTTAATTATGAAAACCAAACATATTTTAGGCATAATAACCCTGTTATTGGCAGGATTTGCCTGCTCTGATGATAAAAAAACAATAGACTTTGCACTGGACACTAATGAATTGAATGTTGAAGCTGTGGGTGGAACAAAAAATGTCAAAGTTTCAGTAGCAGATGATTGGACAGCTACTGCCAGCCAACCATGGGTTAAGGTATCGCCCACTAACGGACGAAGCAGTGAAATATGCACCATCACCGTAGATTCTACATTGTTAGCTAACGAACAACGTACCGCTGTAGTACGTTTTGCCACTCGTACAGATGCTGAAGCACGTATCATCAATATTACGCAGAAGGGGTTTGAGCACGCACTGACTCTGTCAGAGACCTCTTTTGCACTGGCTAACTACGGTGCACCAAACGAACGTCACTTTGATGTAGAAGTAACTTCTAATGTCGATTTCGAGGTAGTTATTCCGAACGAAGCCCAAAATTGGTTGACGTACGAAGATTATCACTTCAAACTTGATGCCGGTGCCCGTCCGCGTAAGACTACAATTCGTTTCAACTGGGAAGGAAACTCTACCCCCGAAATGCGTGAAGCAAAGATCGAATTCAAAGTACAGGAATCTGATTTAGTGCATCATGATGCCATTAACGTCAGCCAAGGTCGTGCGCCTGAGATTACTCCCGATCGTCAGGGTGATTCATTGGCACTGGCTATCATAGAAGAAAAATTGAACATGTATAGTCCGTGGAACAAAAACGAACCACTGGAATATTGGACAGGCGTGGATCTTTGGGATGAACTAGACCCCGGTGTCACAGAGGAAAAAATAGGTCGCGTACGCGCAGTGGAATTCAGTTCGTTCTATACACAGGAAGGTATTCCTGACGAGATAGAATATCTCACGGAATTGGAGGCACTGAGTTTCTATGATAACGGTAATGAAAACTTCCAATATATCAAGATCAATCCCACCATCTGCAAGCTGACTAACCTGAAATATTTGCGTTTCTACTCCGTAGGATTGATAGAACTGCCCTCTGCCGCTGAGTTCAGCAAATTGAAGAATCTGGAAACACTGGTGTTGAGTTCAAACAATTTCCAAAAACTGCCCGATGTATTTAATAATCCTAACAATCTGCCTAAACTAAAACATCTTGACCTAAGTACCAATCGGCGACGTGTTCACGAAGACTTGACACAAATAACCGACCCCACCGATACTTGGGGAGGCTTCTATGAGTCGTCCAATATCTTGGAAACCTTATTCAAATGGGATAACTTGGAGTCTCTGCAACTATCTAATAACATAATACAGGGATCCATACCCGAAATGAGATACAAGCCACAGTGGGACGGTACTGAATTTGAAGGTGATACACTTGAGCATGCATTGCCCATACTGAAAGAGAAACGCGTACCGAGAGTATTACCCCACTGTAAAGTATTAAAGATAAATCTGAACTACTTGCATGGTAATTTGCCCGATTGGCTCCTCTATCATCCTTACCTGATGTTTTGGAGTCCCGAAACGTTGATCTTCAACCAGAACAGTGCACCTGACGAACAAGGGAATAAGTCGGGATTCGACAACATTCCCCAATCGTTTGACTATTACTACGAGATGTATCCGAAATTCAAACCTGAATATTAGTAATACCGTTAAAACAGAATATGTATATGAAACTAATAAAAACATTAATAGGGGTTGTAGCCACTACTCTCTTGGCTGCCTGTTCCGACGAATACACTGCTGATAATGGACAATTTCAGCTTAAAGAGCCGCACAATACCGTCATAGTCAATACTCCAGAAGGGGCTCAGAAAGGGACTTTGATGGTGAAGTTTTACCCCTCAGTCGCTTCGTCGCTTGATCTCGCACAAACTCGCTGCGCGGATGCCTATCGTACAATAACTCGTTCAGGTATAAGTGAGGTTGATCGTTCCCTTGACGCCATAGCCGCCTACCGTATGGAACGCGTTTTTCCTGTGAACAAGGAAGAAGAGAAAACCCGTGATTCGGGTCTTCATTTATGGTACGTTATAAAGTTTGATAAACAAATAAGTTTACGTCAGGCTGCTGAAGAACTGACAAAAGCAGGCAAAATTGCCAAAATACAATATTGTCATGAGTTGAAACGTCCGACTGACCGTAGATCAGCTTACTTCGAACCGCAGACATTTGTTGCTACCGCAGCTACACAGGATGCGGAACTTTTCAATGACCCCGGTCTCTACCGTCAGTGGCACTATATCAACACTGGTGATAAGACTCTGATACCTGGTGGTACGGAAAGTAAGTATACGGCTAAGGCTGGTGCCGATGTGAACTGTGCCGAGGCGTGGAAACGCTGTACTGGTGATCCATCGGTCATTGTAGCCGTTATGGACGAAGGTGTGATGTGGAGTCACCCCGACTTGCAAGCTAATATGTGGGTAAATGAGGGTGAAATATACAAATCACCTTATGACAATGACGGTAATGGTTACGATGGGGATGTTTACGGTTATAATTTTGCAGAAAACTCTCCCTCCATCTCATGGGGAGCTGACAGAGATACTGGACACGGTACTCATGTAGCTGGGACAGTAGCTGCCGTAAATAATAATGGTATAGGTGTATGTGGGGTAGCAGGAGGTTCTACCGGACAGGGCGATGGTGTAAAAATTATGTCTATACAAATTTTCTCGGGTGACTTTGGTGTAACGCCCTACAACGAAGCACGTGGTATTAAATATGCAGCCGATAACGGAGCCGTCATTCTGCAATGTAGCTGGGGATATACATCTTCATTGGTAAATGCTGCTAACTCTATACGCGGCTACGCTACTGATGAAGAATGGCTGAACGATTGTCCTGTTGAAAAAGAAGCACTAGACTATTTTATACATAATGCTGGTTCACCTAATGGACCAATTGAAGGTGGCCTTGCAATCTTTGCCGCTGGTAACGAATATGCTGCTGCAGCTGGATATCCTGGTGCCTACGGTGACTATATCAGTGTAACGGCCATGGATGCAGCCTACATGCCAGCCAGCTATACCAACTATGATAGATATGTGGACATTATGGCTCCAGGTGGCGATGCCGACTACCACCAAACTCACAATGGCAGCGTCTATTCTACTTTGCCTCCCAACAAGAGCGGTGGTACAGGCTACGGCTACATGGACGGTACATCAATGGCTTGCCCACATGTATCTGGTGTAGCCGCACTCGGCTTGTCCTACGCTGTAAAACTTCGCAAACATTTCACTGCTGACCAGTTTAAAGCATTGCTGCTACAGGCTACCAGAGATGTAGAAAACGAATACGATGCCGACGGAAACAGTTTATGGCCTAAGACAGGTAAGTTGTATTACAAGTATTTTGCAGAAGCCGGTGAATCGTCGCCAGTACGTATGGAGTTAGACAAATATTATAAAGGAAAGATGGGAGATCTGATAGATGCTAACAAACTGTTGGACCTTGTGGAAGGTAATGGTGTTATATTGGAACTACCTAATCTTTATGTAGCCACCGGAACAGAAAATAAACAAACTGTTAACTTAGCTCACTTTTTTGATAACGGTAATGATTTAAACTATTCGGTCGAAGTAGCAGATGAAAATATTGCCACTGTCATCGTAGAAGGTAGCATACTAACTGTGACAGGTAACAATGTTGGTGTTACGACCTATACTGTAAAAGCATCGGACGGGCAATCGCAACAAGCCGATATTACTGTACGTCGTAAAGCCAATGGATGGCTATAAACGTTATTAAAAAGAAAGAAAATAAATTGTGAAATGGAAACGAAAATCCTCTACCTGCTACATCTTGTCATTGCTCTCTGCATTAGTACTCCGGTGCTGGCACAAATCACTGTATCGCGTAGTGCCAAGCAAAGGCTGAACGGACAGGAAAAGGATTCCAATCAGCAGTCGGGACTTTACTTCGAGCATACAGACGTACAATTTCCTCTGCTGGAGGAAAATAGCGAGCCGTATGTAGCCTATTATTCCTATATTAACCGAGCTACAACCTCTATCTGTATCACACGGGTAGAGGCCTCGTGTGGTTGTATGGATGTAAGTTATGATAGTAAGCCTGTTTTACCAGGAGGTAAAGGAACAATACAAGTGACGTTTAAGCCTAAAGGCTATTCAGGGACGATATATCGTGAGATATTTGTCTACACCACGCAATCAGATGAAGTACCTTCTGCATGTTTGGGACTAAATGGTACTATCAAACCTTCAGACGATCCTTGGTATACTTATCATCATCACCTCGGAGCAATACGTGCACGTCAATCTACAGTTACTTTCCGCATCCCCAAAGGGCATAAAAATCAACTGGCCGAAGCCATAGCATGCGGAAATAGTGGAACAACCACCTTGAAGATTGCGGCGGAGGGATTGCCTCCTTATCTGACATTCCATACTTTACCTGCAGAAATATCTCCGGGAGCCGAGGCTGACTTGATATTTGTGCTTGATTGCAATAAATTACCAGACTTAATAAAAAAGGAGACTATCAGCCTACCTGTAACACTGACTGGAGTCGAAGGGACAGATGGGCTAAAAGCAGAAATATATGTTATACTTACATTCAATTAAAAAAACATTTTAACGAATAAATAATTAATATGAAAAAAATACTGAATTACTTATTGCTGGCCGTAGCACTGGCATTTGCGGCTTGCGACAACAGCGATGATCCTGTACAAGAAATCTCATTGCCTGTGACCTACGCTAACATAGCTGGAACTTGGCGTTTGGAACAGTGGAATGGTACAGCAACCAACCAAGAGCGTTATTGCTACTTGGTCATAGAACGCCGGCCTGATGATGAGACCGGCTTACGAGTACTTAAAATGTATACCAATATTGATAGTGACAAAGCACATTTGGTAACCTCAACCTATGAGTTAACTGAAGACGAAAAGTCAGGTGCTACTATTATTAGTGGACTGTATGACTATGGAGCTGGATTTTGGACCAATTCTTATATCGTCAATTTGACAAATGACCAAATGACATGGACGGTAACAGATGACGCACATGATGTGTCAGTTTATGTACGCTGTAATGAAGTGCCTGAAGATATACAAAATGGTACACGAGCTTTGTAATAAGAACTAAATACTCTCTTCTAAGTCTAACTAAACACAAATAACGCTTGATTACTCCATATAATAATATGGAAATAGTCAGGCGTTTATTTTATCTCTTTTATTTCCAAAAAATAATGTTTTTTTGATTGTGGAATAATGTATCAGGCAAAGAAGAAGAGTTTTTGGAAAAAAAATAGGCGACTTCCGAAGAAGTCGCCTACATATTGATGTTTTTTACTGTCAATTAGCAGTTTACAGATGCCATGTGAGCGATCAGATCGAGAACTTTGTTAGAGTAACCGATTTCGTTGTCATACCAAGATACAACCTTAACGAAAGTATCAGTCAAAGCGATACCAGCCTTAGCATCGAAGATAGAAGTGTGAGTGTCACCCAAGAAGTCAGAAGAAACAACTGCATCTTCAGTGTAACCCAGGATACCCTTCAGTTCGCCTTCAGAAGCTTCCTTCATAGCAGCGCAGATTTCAGCGTAAGTAGCAGGCTTAGCCAAGTTTACAGTCAAGTCAACTACAGATACATCCAAAGTCGGAACACGCATTGACATACCAGTCAGTTTGCCGTTCAGAGTCGGGATAACTTTACCTACAGCCTTAGCAGCACCAGTAGAAGACGGGATGATGTTGCCAGAAGCAGCACGACCACCTCTCCAGTCTTTCATAGAAGGACCGTCAACTGTTTTCTGAGTAGCAGTTGTAGAGTGAACAGTAGTCATCAAACCGTCAAGGATACCGAACTTGTCGTTTAATACTTTAGCGATAGGAGCCAAACAGTTAGTAGTACAAGAAGCGTTAGATACGAATTGAGTACCTTTAACGTAAGTCTTTTCGTTAACACCGCATACGAACATCGGAGTGTCATCCTTAGAAGGAGCAGACATAACTACATATTTTGCACCAGCTTCGATGTGAGCTTGAGCTTTTTCTTTAGTCAGGAACAGACCTGTAGATTCTACTACGTATTCAGCACCTACAGCATCCCATTTCAAGTCAGCAGGGTTCTTTTCAGCTGTAACGCGGATTTCTTTGCCGTTTACAATCAGCTTGCTGTTTTCAACATCAGCTTCGATTGTACCGTCAAATTGACCGTGCATTGTATCATACTTCAGCATGTAAGCCAAGTAATCTACCGGGCAAAGGTCGTTAATACCAACGATTTGAATATCGTTTCTTTCCATTGCAGCGCGGAATACGAAACGTCCGATACGTCCGAATCCATTAATACCTACTTTAATCATTTTGTTTAAACTTTTAAGGGTTTTATAATGTTTAAAAATAAACTTTCGAGTTTATCCAGACAATTCTTTCCGAATTGCGGTGCAAAAGTAAGAAAATGTTTTTATATTCGTGCTTAAAATCATTATTAAATAATTCAAAAGATGAGAAAAAGTAAATTTTTGCAAGATTTTAAAGCATTTGCCATGAAGGGAAATGTGGTAGATATGGCTGTCGGTGTGATTATCGGTGGGGCATTTGGCAAAATTGTCTCTTCGTTGGTGGCAGATATCATTATGCCAGTTTTCGGTCTGTTGGTGGGAGGTGTAAACTTTACCGATTTGAAGTGGGTTATGAAACCTGCTTGTGTGGTGGACGGGAAAGAGATTGCTGCGGTGACTTTGAATTATGGAAACTTCCTGCAGATGACCTTTGATTTCTTGATTATCGCTTTCTCCATATTCCTTTTTATTAAGTTGATTACACGTATTACTGCTAAACGGAAGGCTGCGGCCGATGCTGTTCCACCGGCACCTCCTGTTCCTTCGAAAGAAGAGATACTGCTGACTGAAATCCGCGACTTATTGAAAGAACAGAGCCAGGCAAACCGATAAAAACCGGTAAGAGCCAGCTTTTACAGCTGATAGTGCTTTGCTTGAAAGCCTGTTTTCGATGAATGTCTGATTCCTTTTTATCATTTTTGCTTCTAAAATAGAACGTATTCGATGGCTTTTTGCTAAATTTGCCAATTATTTATAAAACCATTATTGACATTATATGCAAGAGAAGATTATCATTCTTGATTTCGGTTCGCAGACTACGCAGCTCATCGGCCGCCGCTTACGCGAACTGAACGTCTATTGCGAAATTGTGCCTTATAACAAGTTTCCGCACGACGATGAAAGCGTGAAGGGAGTAATCCTGTCGGGAAGTCCCTTTTCTGTGTACGACGAAAACGCCTTTAAGGTGGATCTGACTGGTATTCGTGGTAAGTATCCTATTTTGGGTATTTGTTACGGTGCACAGTTCATTTCTTATACGAATGGCGGAAAGGTAGAACCGGCTGGTAGCCGTGAGTATGGACGTGCTCATTTGCAGACGTTCGAAAAAGATAACCTGCTTTTCCACGGCGTGCGCGATAATTCACAAGTGTGGATGAGTCATGGCGATACCATCACAGCTATTCCTGACAATTTTAAAGTTATTGCTTCGACAGACAAGGTGCGCATTGCTGCTTACCAGGCCGAGGGCGAACAAATGTGGGGAGTACAGTTCCATCCCGAAGTGTTCCATAGCGAAGACGGAACTCAGATGCTGAGAAATTTCGTAGTCGAAGCTTGCGGTTGCCATCAGACGTGGAGCCCTGCTTCGTTTGTAGATACAACTGTAGCCGAGTTGAAGGAACAGCTGGGCAATGATCGTGTTATCTTGGGCTTAAGCGGCGGAGTTGATTCTTCGGTAGCGGCGGTATTGCTGAACCGTGCCATTGGCAAGAACCTGACTTGTATTTTTGTGGATCATGGTTTGCTTCGTAAGAATGAGTTCCAGAATGTGATGCACGATTACGAATGCCTTGGCCTGAATGTGATTGGTGTGGATGCCAGTGACAAGTTCTTCAAAGATTTGGAAGGAGTAACTGATCCGGAGCAGAAGCGTAAGATTATAGGTCGCGATTTTGTGGAAGTGTTCAATGCCGAAGCTCATAAGATTACCGATGCCCGTTGGTTGGCACAAGGAACGATTTATCCTGATCGTATCGAAAGTCTGAATATTACAGGTAAGGTTATCAAGAGTCATCATAATGTGGGTGGTTTGCCTAAGGAAATGAATTTGCAACTTTGCGAACCGTTGAAGTGGCTGTTTAAAGATGAAGTACGTCGGGTTGGTCGTGAATTGGGTATTCCTGAACACCTGATAGGACGTCATCCCTTCCCGGGACCGGGATTGGCAGTACGTATTCTGGGCGATATCACACGTGAGAAAGTACGTATCTTGCAGGATGCTGATGATATTTTCATTCGTGGCTTGTGGGATTGGAAAGTGAAAGATGCCGACGGAAACGAAACGTGCCTCTATCATCAGGTATGGCAGGCAGGCGTTATCTTGCTTCCTGTTCAATCGGTGGGTGTGATGGGCGACGAACGGACTTATGAACGTGCCGTAGCTTTGCGTGCCGTGACTTCGACCGATGCGATGACTGCCGATTGGGCGCATCTGCCTTATGAGTTCTTGGGAAAGGTTTCCAATGATATTATAAATAAGGTGAAAGGCGTAAATCGAGTAACCTACGATATTTCTTCCAAACCACCTTCGACTATCGAGTGGGAATAAGGAAGCCGTTTTTCCAGAGTTTTTCTTTCCACTTTTAATCCCGTTCTTCTGGCAGATAATTTCTTTATTGAAATGTGAATGCAGCTTGAAGGGAATGAGGATGGGAAGAAAAACTCTTTTTTTTATCTCAGCTTTGCTTTTTATTGACGCGAGTTAGCTAATAAAGTTGCATCAGGAATAAAAATCTCTCCTCGGTGCAATTCAACCAGTCCTTTTTCCTGCATGCTATTTAATGTTTTTGATACGCTGATTCGAGTGTCGTTTGTGATCCGTGCCAGTTCTTCCATCTTGATTTTAAGGATTTTTTCTCCATACGGACGCTCTATATGATTAAGTATAAAATCAATGATGCGTATTTCAAGACTGGCTCCTACAGGACTCCATAAGCGTTTATGCAGAATTTGATAACGGTTGCTGAGGATGTTCATGTAGTTCAGTCGGAAAATATCATATTTGAACAAGTTGTTCATTACAAAGCTTTTGCTGATATTAACCGTATGTGCAACAGTGCGCGCAGTGTAGGTCGATATATAATTGGTGGTCATTCCGAACATTGAGTAGGGCTCAATTAGGCAAGGAGCCTGAATGACTTCAATGAGACTGTACGAACCTTCTACTATGGTGGAAGAGGTTATTTCGCCGTTTAGTACAAAGACCAACTGATCACATGGGGTACCGGCGTTGATGAAAACTTCTCCAGTTTTGTGCTTAATAAAATGCAGTCGGACTTTTTCCAATATACAGGTGAAATCTTCTTGGGCCAGACCTTGAAAGAGTGGAAGCTGCAATAAAGTATCGAACATTGTATCCATAATGTTTTCCTCTTCGTATTTTCATGGCAAAGTTAGATATAATCGGTATGTGTTGTAAAAAGATTGTACCTCTTTTTGTTTTTTTATTGTTTCTTAAGCGTGCTATTCATTCAGAGTTTTAGGTCTGTTGTGGCTACTTTTGCAACTTATCGCAGGCTTTTAAAGAGAGATTTATGTTGATGCTGTTGGATGAACGCTGTTGTCTTGGGTAAGCCTTTCGTCTGACGGATCAGTGTTTTCTTCGCTGGATTCTTCTTCATTTTCAGTATCGGAATCTTCTTCCTCATCATCAAATGGGTCGGGGCGTTGAGGACCACGTTTCATAAAGATGATGGCACAAAGCGTGCCGGCAATGGCGCCGCTAAGATGTCCTTCCCAGGAAGTAGATGCTTTGGCAAATTGTGGAAACATATTCCATACCAGTCCGCCATAAAGGAATGTCACCAGTAGCGAAATGGCAATGAGTGGTACGTATTTTCGTAGCAGTCCACTGAAGAAAAGAAAAAATGCCAGTCCGTAGATTATACCGCTGCAACCGATGTGCCAACCTGGTTTCCCAATGCAAAAAGTCAATATGCCACAACAGATCCAGATGAGAAATAGAATGTAGGGCGCAATTTGCCGGTAAAAATAGAACAGGCACCATGAAAGAAAGAAAAAAGGCAGGGTGTTGGCAAACAAATGTTTGAAGCTGCTATGCACCAGTGGATGTGCGAAAACGCCGAACACGCCTCTTTGTTGCATTGGATATATGCCTAGCTTTGTGAACTCCCAATCCATGCCAACCTCCAATATTTTTAATATATACATAATAAATAGGATGAACAATGGAACGGCTGTGGCTAACGCCATTCTACGTATATCAGGTTTCATATTTCACAGATTTGTCTTTATTTTCTACAATACTACTGATTATTTGGGTAAAAACCGAAAAAAATCGGACTTTTTATTTTGTTTATAGGCATTAATTTGTACTTTTGGCACAGCTACACGTTGTGTAGCGGTGTTTGACCTGAATAATTAACCTTTAAATAATAGCACAACTATGAGTTATTTACGATTTGACAAGACCCTGATGATTAACCTGCAAGAATCTTTGCCAAGGGAGATTTTGCGGTCAAATAAATCGGGCGCTTATCATTGTACAACTATTGTAGATTGTAACACACGCAAATATCATGGACTGTTGGTGATTCCTGTCCCCAACTTAGACGATGAAAATCATGTGCTGCTATCTTCTTTGGATGAAACGGTAATTCAGCATGGTGCAGAGTTTAACCTGGGTTTGCATAAATATCAAGGCAATCATTACAGTCCGAATGGCCATAAGTACATTCGTGAGTTTGATTGTGAGCATATCCCGGCAACTACTTACCGTGTAGGAGGCGTTATCCTCCGTAAAGAAAAGATTTTTGTACATCATGAGAACCGGATTCTGATCCGTTACACCTTGGTTGATGCCCACTCGGCAACTACTCTTCGTTTTCGACCCTTCCTGGCATTCCGCAGTGTGCGCGAATATACCCATGAGAATGCTCAGGCAAGCCGCGATTATCAGCTTGTAGAAAATGGAATAAAGACTTGCATGTATCCAGGATATCCTGAATTATTCATGCAGTTGAATAAGAAAAACGAATTCCATTTTCAGCCAGACTGGTATCGTGGAATTGAGTATGCCAAAGAGCAGGAACGCGGTTACGATTTTAATGAAGATTTGTATGTTCCCGGGTATTTTGAAGTGGATATCAAGAAGGGAGAAAGTATTGTTTTCTCTGCTGGTATATCCGAAGTGTCGACTCGCAAGCTGAAGCAGACTTTTGAAGCAGAAGTTGCAGACCGTACTCCACGGGACAGCTTCTACCATTGTTTGGTAAATTCAGCACATCAGTTCCATAATAAGCAAGGTGATGAACATTATGTTTTGGCCGGTTATCCATGGTTCAAATGTCGTGCGCGCGATTTGTTTATTTCTTTGCCAGGCCTTACATTAGCGATTGGTGAACTTGATGAATTCGAGGATGTGATGCGGACTGCTACAAAAGCTATTTATGAATTCATGAATGGCGAACCACGTACCTACAAAATTTATGAGATGGAGCATCCGGACATTCTGCTGTGGGCTGTGTGGACGCTGCAACAATATGCTAAAGCTACTTCGCGCGAGCAATGCCGTGAAAAATACGGCAAATTGTTAGAGGATATAATGGCTTATATCCGTGGAAGAAAACATGATAACCTCTTTTTGCATGATAACGGGTTGCTTTATACTAACGGAACTGAAAAGGCGGTAACATGGATGAACTCTACAGCCAATGGACGTCCTGTAGTTCCGAGAACAGGGTATGTAGTTGAAATTAATGCTCTGTGGTATAATGCACTTCGTTTTGTAGCTGATATGTCGCGCGAAGGAGGAAATACTGCTCTTGCTGATGAACTGGACATGCAGGCTGAGGTTGCAGGAAAATCATTTGTAAGTGTATTCCGTAACGAATACGGATACCTTTTCGATTATGTGGATGGTTATATGATGGATTGGAGTGTCCGTCCCAACATGATCTTTACTGTAGCATTCGACTACTCTCCGTTAGACCGTTCGCAGAAGAAGCAAGTTCTGGATATTGTGACAAAAGAATTGCTTACTCCCAAAGGCTTGCGTACTCTTAGTCCGAAGAGCGGTGGATACAATCCTTATTATGTAGGTCCACAGATTCAACGCGATTATGCTTATCATCAGGGAACTGCGTGGCCGTGGCTGATGGGTTTCTATATGGAGGCTTATTTGCGTATCTATAAAATGAGCGGAATCTCATTTGTAGAGCGTTACCTGATTGGTATGGAAGACGAAATGACCTGTCATTGCATCGGAACTTTGCCGGAACTGTTTGACGGGAATCCTCCTTTTACAGGACGTGGCGCTGTGTCGTTTGCAATGAATGTGGCCGAAATTCTGAGAATATTGAAATTGTTGTCGAAATTAAAATTATATGAGGAGGAAAAAGGATGAGAGTATTAATGTTTGGTTGGGAATTTCCTCCCAAAATATATGGTGGTCTTGCTGTAGCTTCGTATGGTATAACGAAAGGCTTAAGTCTGCAAGGGGATATGGAAACGATTTTCTGTATGCCTAAACCTACCGGACAGGAAGAGCAGTTTCTGAAAATTGTTGGAATGAATCAGGTGCCTATTGTATGGCGTGATTTTGATCATGATACCTTGAAGTCGCGTTTGTATGGGCAGATGACACCTGAGGACTATTATGCATATCGGGATCATATTTATGCGGACTTCTCGTATATGCATGTGAACGATATGGGTTGCATGGAGTTTGCCGGAGGTTATCCGGGAAATCTGCATGAAGAAATTAATAATTTCTCTATTATAGCTGGTGTAGTAGCTCGTAAGGAGCAGTTCGACATTATTCATGCTCACGATTGGTTGACTTATCCGGCCGGTGTACATGCCAAGATGGTTAGTGGAAAACCATTGTGTATTCATGTACACGCTACTGATTTCGACCGTTCGCGCGGTAAAGTGAATCCTACGGTTTATTCCATTGAAAAGAACGGCATGGACTATGCAGATTGCATTATGTGTGTATCTGAATTGACACGACGTACTGTTATCAACGAATATCATCAGGATCCGCGTAAGGTGTTTGCCATGCACAATGCTGTATATCCGCTTTCTCAAGAGTATCAGGATATTCCTCGTCCGGAACATACCAAAGAAAAGGTTGTGACTTTCTTAGGGCGTATTACCATGCAGAAAGGACCGGAATATTTTGTTGAGGCGGCAGCTATGGTTTTGCGGCGTACCCGTAACATCCGGTTTGTGATGGCAGGTTCGGGCGATATGCTGAATGCGATGATTAATTTAGTGGCTGAGCGTGGTATTGCTGACCGTTTCCATTTCCCGGGTTTTATGAAAGGGAAGCAGGTATATGAAGTGTATAAGGATAGCGATGTGTTTGTGATGCCTTCGGTTTCCGAGCCTTTTGGTATAGCCCCGTTGGAAGCGATGCAGTGTGGTACGCCTTCTATCATATCCAAACAGTCGGGATGCGGTGAAATTCTCAATAATGTTATCAAGGTTGACTATTGGGATATTCATGCAATGGCTGACGCTATTTATGCCATTTGTAACTATCCTTCGCTTTTCCATTATTTGCAGGAAGAAGGAAAGAAGGAAGTGGATGGAATTACTTGGGAGAAAGTGGGCCTGAGAATCCGTGCCCTTTACGAGGATGTGTTAAGAAACTATAGGTAAACACTAAAACAATAATTAGAAATGAGAACAATCTGTCTTTATTTTGAAATACATCAAATTATTCATCTGAAACGTTATCGTTTCTTTGATATAGGCAATGATCATTATTATTATGATGATTACGCCAATGAAACCAGCATTAATGAAGTAGCTGAACGTTCGTATATCCCGGCTTTGAATGCGCTTATCGAGATGGCCAAGAATTCCGGTGGAACATTCAAGGTTGCACTTTCTATTTCGGGCGTAGCATTGGAGCAATTGGAAATTCATGCTCCGGCTGTTATCGACTTGTTGCATCAGTTGAATGAAACCGGCTGTTGTGAGTTCCTGGCAGAGCCTTATTCTCATGGCCTTTCTTCGTTGGCCAATGAAGATTGCTTCAAAGAGGAAGTTATGCGCCAGAGTGCCAAGATGAAACAAATGTTCGGTAAGGAACCTAAGGTATTCCGCAATTCAAGTTTGATCTATAATGATGAAATCGGTGCCATGGTAGCCAGCATGGGATTCAAGGGAATGCTGACCGAAGGTGCTAAATACATTCTGGGTTGGAAGAGTCCGCATTATGTATATCATTGCAACATGAATCCTAACTTGAAGTTGCTGTTGCGCGACTATAAGTTGTCCGATGACATCAGTTTGCGCTTCTCCAATTCAGAGTGGAATGAATATCCGTTGTTTGCAGATAAATATATCGGTTGGATTGATTCGCTGCCACAGGAAGAACAGGTAATCAACATCTTTATGGAGCTTTGTGCATTGGGTATGTCGCAACCGTTGTCTTCCAATATATTGGAATTCTTGAAGGCATTGCCGGCTTATGCAAAGGAAAAAGGCATTACTTTCTCTACACCGACCGAGATCGTCACCAAGCTGAAGTCTGTATCTCAGCTTGACGTACCTTATCCGATGTCTTGGGTAGATGAGGAAAGAGATACAAGCTGCTGGTTGGGTAATGCTATGCAACGTGAAGCCTTTAATAAACTGTATAGTGTGGCAGAGCGTGTACATCTTTGCGATGATCGCCGTATAAAGCAGGATTGGGATTACTTGCAGGCAAGTAACAACTTCCGTTTTATGACAACTAAAAACAGTGGTGTGGGGCTGAATCGAGGCATTTATGAGTCGCCATACGATGCTTTTACCAATTATATGAATATTCTGGGTGACTTCATCAAACGTGTAGATTCTCTTTATCCTGTAGATATAGACAATGAAGAACTGAACGCTTTGTTGACTACCATCAAGAATCAGGGAGATGAGATTGAGAAGCTGAATAAGGAGTTGGAAAAGGCACAGGCTAAATTAGCTAAATTGGCACCCGAAAAGAAAACAACTGCCAAGAAGGCTGCTACCACAACTAAGACAGCCAAGAAGGTAAAGGAAAGCAAATAAACAAACGTACATTTCAATAATAAAGGCTGCTCGAAAGGGCAGCCTTTATTATTATATAAAAAAATAAACGGATACTTGTGAAGAGATAGTTGACAAGTACCCGTTTATTCTTCGTATAACTTATTTGTTTTTACTTATTGAAAGTCGTATATGTTACTTCCAGTTTCAGCTTGTCGCCGGTTGTCCCACCTTTAAGTTTGGCATAGCTGGGTTTCAGATCGTTCTCTATACCTATTAAGGTGGTTTCTTGGGTATCGTATGACGTTGAAACCGGAATTAACCAGACTTTATCCCAATCAGGGTTCTCGGCTGTCCATTTGGCTTCCCATTCGGCTTCGTTCCAGTTGCTTCCAGCTTCCTTTTGTGCTTCGGCTTTCGCTGTATTTTTGATGCCGATGCACGATGTTACCAGACGTGCAATATTGCTGAATGTGTATTGGTTGGTTGCAATATTGTTGTGAGCAACGGTGTACGATGTAATATTATCCGGTAACTGATTTTCTGTGAAGAATTTCTTGTAATCGGATTTGCGTATCAGCAATACGTTGTCGGGCGCACTCATGCTGAACTCGTAATTATCATTTTGGTGATAATTGGTAAAGGTCAGTTTAACGGCATTCAGTGTGTCGTTGGCAAGTTCCTTGTAAATTTCGTCATAGGGCAGAACGGCTTCAGTAAAGATTCCGGCTGGCGATTTGATGTATGTCCAGTCTGTTTCTTTCAGTCTTTCCTTTAATTTGTCAGAGTTGGTGAACTTGTTTGCCTGAACAACCTCTTTGGTCGAAGCGAAAACGGTAGCAGTACTATAATATAAAGAGTCTTCGCCTGCTTTTCCATTTTCATCATCGGACTTTTTCTTCAGGGCAAGTCCGGTCTCTTCGTCTATATAGTGGAAACGGAATTGCATCTGTAAGTCCACACGGTCGATATAAAGGATTGTGCCGTCACCGTAATCGCTTTTGGCATATATACCTTTAAAGATGTTGTTGATGAAGTTTTCGGCATTCTTGAAATAATCGTTTTTACCTTCCTGGTATTCCCGGTTCAGTTTCAGAATCCTGTTGCCATACTGTTCTTTGTCGAGACGGAAGGCTACGTAAGGATAATAAATGGGATTACCATATGAGTCTGTTGCATTTCTTACAGAGTCGGGAATCGTTGCGTCGTAAGCACTGTATGCTTTTCTGCCAAGCAATTTGTTGGGGTCGTAATACTTGGTAATGTCGAAATCGGTATAACGGTAATTGTCGGCTGTCTTGCGGTCGTTCAGCCATTCGTCATTCAGTTCGTATACGCTCATGCGGCAAGCATTCAGCGAATCGCCAAACCAACTTTTGTAGTATAGTACCAAGCTTACGGATACTACCGTGTCACCAGCCATCATACCGGTTCCGCTTGTTCCGTCTGCACTTTCTTTGTACACGGCGGGGAATGTGTAGTCGTCTGTACAATTCAGCTCGCTTAGGAAGCTGGATTCATAATATCCGAAATCGGGGTCTGTGAATCGGCCGATATATCCGGTGCTTGTTTTAGAAAAAACTTGCTCTGCTTCAACTGAATAAGTTGTTACATCAAATGAAGCAGTGTGGGCTGACAAACCGTCTGAGTCGGGTAGCATTCCCATTCCCAGTGTTCCGGTGTTGTCGTCGCATCCGAAGATGCTTAACAGTGCCAATGACAGGATTCCTATATACTTGGCTTTCATAAATTTAGTGTCTTGGATTTGCTTTTATTGTTGTTCGGTTTCCCATACTTTGTCGTAGAAGTCGTTGCAGGCGTCGGCAAAATTGTCGGGCGACTGATAGTCTAATACCAGTTTTCCGGCCTGCCGTGCGTATTCCATTACTTCTTCGTTGACGTGCTCGCTTTGCTGGACAACGCCGTCGGAGAAGTCGACAGCCAGCTTGCAGAGCGTAGCATAGTCTATTGGGCTTTTCAGGTGTGCCACATCTTTTTTAGCAATGCCTTTCAGCAACAGCTTGTTGGGATAGTCTGGGTGGAAAGGTTGCTTGAAGTCGTCGCCGTATAACGAGAATACTACTTTGGCATTTCTGAAAGAAGGTTCGTCCTTGTAGGCCTTCTTTATATAAAGAGGAGCCAAAGCGGTCATCCATCCGTGACAATGAATGATGTCCGGACACCAGCGCAGTTTTTTGACGGTTTCCAGTACGCCACGGGCATAGAATATGGTACGAGCATCGTTGTCCTCGTATTCATTTCCGTTTTCGTCAGTGATTTGCAGGCGATTCTGGAAGTAATCGTCATTATCGATAAAGTATACTTGCATACGTGCAGCCTGTATGGATGCTACCTTGATGATAAGCGGATGGTCCGTGTCATCAATGATCAGATTCATACCGGAAAGGCGTATCACTTCGTGCAGCTGGTTTCTGCGTTCGTTGATATTTCCCCATTTGGGCATGAAAGTTCGTATTTCTCTGCCTTTTTCCTGGATGGCTTGCGGTAAGTGTCTGCCTACAAGAGACATCTCGGTCTCTGAAACGTATGGAGTGATTTCTTGTGTTATAAATAAAACCTTGTTCGCCTTTGTCATAATAATAACAATGTTCTCGATTATTTGGCAAAGATACAAAAAAATCGGGCAATCGGACAAAATAACCAGTCCTATTATTCCTTATGTTTTGTTAACTAATTGTATATCAGTGGCGATATTAAGCCCTCTGAACAGGAAAAGTGGCTGAAACCTGCATAATTTTACGATATTTCTTCTTTATGTGCTAAATATTGGTTTATTTTGCACCGTTTTAGCGAACAACAAAGTTATTTTTATAACCAATAGAAATGGAAATAGTACATACTATCAAGGACTTGCAGGCTGCTTTGGCGGCCTTGAGAGCCCAGGGTAAAACGGTAGGACTGGTACCTACAATGGGTGCCTTGCATGCCGGTCATGCTTCGCTGGTGAAGCGTTGTGTTGCCGAGAACGATGCAGCCGTAGTGAGTGTTTTTGTTAATCCCACGCAGTTTAACGACAAGAACGACCTGGCAAAGTATCCGCGTACGCTGGATGCTGATTGCCGTCTGCTGGAGCAGTGTGGCGCAGCCTTTGCCTTTGCTCCCTCTGTGGAAGAGATGTATCCCGAACCCGATACACGTCAGTTCAGCTATGCCCCGCTGGATACGGTGATGGAGGGTAAGTATCGTCCGGGGCACTTTAACGGTGTTTGCCAGATTGTGAGCAAGCTGTTCGAGGCCGTAAAGCCCGACCGTGCTTATTTTGGTGAAAAGGACTTCCAGCAGTTGGCCATCATTCGCGAGATGGTGCGTCAGTTAAAGTTCCCGCTGCAGATTGTGGGTTGTCCCATTGTCCGCGAGGAAGACGGCTTGGCTTTGAGTAGCCGTAACGCACGTCTTTCGGCCGAAGAACGTCAGCAGGCATTGAAGATTTCGCAAACGTTGTTTGCCAGCCGCGATTACGCCAAGTCGCATACGGTAGCCGAAACACAAAAGTTCGTGGAAGATGCCATTGAGGCCGCTCCCGGTTTGCGTCTGGAATACTTTGAACTGGTAGACGGAAACACGTTGCAGAAGATTGCCAACTGGGAAGATACGTCGTATGCGGTAGGCTGTATCACCGTGTTCTGCGGAGAGGTTCGTTTGATTGACAACATCAAGTATAAGGAGTAAATTCAATATCAATATATAAAAAGGAATAGTCGTATGATGATTGAAGTGCTGAAATCGAAAATACACTGTGCACGTGTTACGGAAGCTAACCTGAACTACATGGGAAGTATTACGATTGACGAAGACCTGATGGATGCCGCCAACATGATTGCCGGTGAGAAGGTTTACATTGCCGACAACAACAATGGAGAGCGTTTCGAAACCTATATTATCAAGGGCGAACGTGGCTCGGGTAAGATTTGCCTGAACGGTGCAGCGGCCCGCAAGGTGCAACCTGATGACATTGTCATTATCATGTCGTATGCGCTGATGGACTTTGAAGAGGCCAAGACGTTCAAACCGACGGTCATTTTCCCTGATCCGCAGACCAACAGCATTGTAAAATAAGTCTGTCCTCGGTCAAGGCTGACAAACAATATTCTGAAGCCCCGTCGCAGGAAAGGTACAGTAGCCTTCCTGCCGACGGGGCTTTTTGTGTGTGGATGGCTGGGGGTTGTGTTCGAAACCTGTGGACTTTTGTCTCGAAACTCGTGGGGTTTTACTTTGAAACCCTTGGGGTTTTGCTCCAAAACTCGTGGAGTTTTGCTTCGAAACTCCCGGCGTTTTGTTTCGAAAGCCCTGGGGTATGGATTTGAGGGAAGAAGAGGCTGCTCGGGACGAAGGGAAAGAAAAGTCCCTTCTGCTTTCCGTGTTTCTCTTTCGGCTGAAGGAGAAGCTGCGGAGAGGCAGAAGGGACTGTTGGTATGTGCTTCGGATGCCCGAAGGCTAATGTCTGTCAGAGGTATTACTTTTGCAGGTTGGCGTGCATGGCAGCAGCTGCGCGTCGGCCGTCGCCCATGGCCAGAATAACGGTAGCTCCACCGCGTACGATGTCACCGCCGGCATAGATTGTCGGGATGGACGACTGCATGTTTTCGTTGACGGCGATGGTGTTCTTGCGACCCAGCTCCAGACCCTTTACCGATTTGGGCACAATGGGGTTGGGCGATACGCCTACAGCAACGACAGCCATGTCGATGTCCAGTGTAACCGTTGCTCCGGGAATGGCTACGGGACTGCGTCGGCCGCTGGCATCGGGCTCACCCAGTTCCATTTTTTGCAGTACTACCTGCTTCACGGCACCTTTCTCGTCGGCAATGTATTCGATGGGGTTGTGCAGCGTAAGGAATTCGATGCCTTCCTCCTTGGCATGCTTCACTTCTTCCAGTCGGGCAGGCATTTCGGCCTCGCTACGGCGGTAGACGATGAACACTTTCTCAGCTCCCAGACGCTTGGCTGTGCGGCACGAGTCCATAGCGGTGTTTCCGCCGCCCACTACCATCACGCGTTTGGCAGGGTTGATGGGGGTGTCGGTTTCCGGATTGGAAGCGTCCATCAGGTTGACACGTGTCAGGTATTCGTTGCTCGACATGATGTTCACGCTGTTCTCGCCCGGTATACCCATGAAGTTGGGCAGTCCGGCTCCCGAAGCAATGAATACGCCTTTGTAACCTTCCTTCTGCAGTTCTTCTACACTTTCAGTCTTACCGATGATGCAATCCTTCACGAAGTGTACGCCCATCTTTTCGAGGTTGTTGATTTCAACGTCCACAATCTTGTTGGGCAGGCGGAACTCGGGGATACCATATTTCAGCACACCGCCAATCTCGTGCAAGGCTTCGAACACGGTTACGTCGTAACCATACTTCACCATATCGCCGGCAAAAGTCAGTCCGGCAGGGCCTGAACCGACAACGGCCACCTTTATGCCGTTCTTCGGAGCCAGTTCGGGCAGAACGATGTTGCCGCTTTCGCGTTCGTAGTCGGCCACGAAACGTTCCAGATTACCGATGGCTACGGCCGGTTCGTTCATTTTCAGATGGATGCACTGGCTTTCGCATTGTTTTTCCTGTGGGCATACACGTCCGCAGACAGCGGGCAGCGACGAGGTTTGCTTCAGCACGCGGGCTGCTTCGAGGAAGGCGCCACGCTCTACGTTCTTGATGAACGACGGAATGTTGATGCTGACGGGGCAACCCTGCATACACGTCGGGTTGGCGCAGTCAAGACAGCGCTTGGCTTCGGTCATGGCCTGCTCTTTGGTGTAGCCGGTATTTACTTCTTCCGTGCGGGTTGTGGCACGATAAACGGGGTCGAGCTCGTTCATCGGACAGCGGGGAATGGCGGTGCGTTCCTTCGGCTTCATGCTTTTGCGCAAAGCTTCGCGCCACGGGGCTTTGCGGTCGAGGAGTTCTTCCATCGGAGCCTGGGCCTGAGGAGCCTTTGCCTGCGAGGCCAATGCATCCGGCTGTGCGCCTTCCTGGGCAGTAGCATGACAAACGGAATCGGCCAGATGGCTCATTTCTTCGCGTTCTACATCCTTGAACGAGCCCATGCGCTTGAACATTTCGTCCCAGTCTACCTGATGGCCGTCGAATTCGGGGCCATCTACGCAGACGAACTTCGTCTTTCCACCCACGGTGATACGGCAGGCGCCACACATGCCCGTACCGTCTACCATGATGGTATTCAGCGAAACGTCGGTAGGAATATTATATTTTTGAGTCAGCAGACAGCAGAACTTCATCATGATGGCGGGGCCGATGGCAAAACATTTGTCCACCTTCTCGCGCTTGATGACGCTTTCGATGCCTTCGGTCACGAGGCCTTTGTTGCCATACGAGCCGTCGTCGGTCATGATGATAACCTCATCGGACGAACGGCGCACTTGTTCTTCCAGGATAATCAGGTCTTTGCTACGTCCGGCCAGTACGGAGATGACGCGGTTACCTGCCTCCTTCAGTGCCTGTATGATGGGCAACATGGGGGCTACACCTACACCGCCTCCGGCGCAGACAACAGTACCGAAGTTTTCGATGTGCGTGGCTTGTCCCAGCGGTCCTACTACGTCGAGGATGTAGTCGCCTTCGTTCAGTTGGCAAAGTTTGGTGGATGACAATCCGACCTCCTGCACCACCAGCGTGATGGTGCCTTTCTGTACGTCGGCACCGGCTATGGTCAGCGGCATTCGTTCGCCTCGGGCGTCGACACGTACAATGACGAAGTGTCCTGCCTTGCGGGAGCGGGCAATAAGCGGTGCTTCCACTTCGAACTTGAACACTTTCTCCGAAAATTGTTCTTTGCTGATGATTTTATTCATTTCCTTATTTTTTGTTGGTATAATTACGTAATTACTATCAGATTGATAGGTTTTGCAAAGATACGGCTTATTTGTTAATAACAAAGAAAGAAAGGAAAGAAAGTTTGGGAAAGGGAGGGGGGGGAGGAGTTCAGGAGCTAAGAAGTTAAGGAGTTAAGCCAAATGTTTTTTTGCACACCAAGGTATCGGCTTAACTCCTTAACTCCTGAATTCTGATTTTTAAATCTTATTTCGTCCGGATCTTATAGCCCGATATGCTATAATAAAGGATAAAGAGGAAACAGGGCAGGCAGAGCCAGTAGGCTTGCTGAGGGCTGGTTACGTCCTTCAACCATCCGTACAGGGTAGGAATGACGGCTCCACCGAACATGGCCATGATGAGCAGCGACGAACCGGCTTTGGTGAACTTACCCAGGTCGGCCATGGCAAGCGGCCACAGGGCAGGCCACATCAGCGAACACCCCAGTGCCATGAACGAGATGAAGTAGATGGAGATGTCCTGCGGCGTCAGTGCAACGAGCAGCGAACCGGCGATGGCCAGAATGGAACATATCTTCAGGGCAGCAGCCTGGCTGATGTATTTAGGTATGAAAATGATACCGCAGATGTAACCGATGACGATGCCGATAGGCGCAATCCACGCATAGTTGGCGGCACCCGGCAGGCCGAGTGAGTTGGCATAGTCGACAAGTGTGCCCAACGAGACTGTCTCGACTCCTACATACAGGAACAGAGCCAGGCAGCCCAGCAACAGGTGCGGGAACTGGAATACGGAAGTCTTTCCCGAAGCATAGCTGGAAGCTTCGGAAGCGTTGTCGTTTTCGTCCTCGCCTTCGGCTTTCACTTCGGGCAGGGGAGCGAAGAAGGCCATGATGCCCAGTATGATGAAGGCACAGATGATGATTACAAACGGTTTGTTCAGGTCTTCAATACCGATGAGGTGCACGTCTTTGCCCAACAGCCACACGATGAAGATGGACGGGATGGGCCAAGCCAGCTTGTTGCAGATACCCATGATGCTGATGCGCTTGGCAGCACTCTCCAACGGGCCAAGAATGGTGATGTAGGGGTTGACGGACGCTTGCAGATAAGCATTGGCCGCTCCGCTGATGAACGATGCCAGCAGGAACAGGCTGAAACTCTTGTAATTGGCCGACAGGATAAACAGATAGAAGGCCACGGCAAAGATGATGAACGACAGCGACATGGTGCGTTTGTAGCCGATAGCTTTAATCGTCAGTCCGGCAGGATAGCCGAAAACAAGGAAGGGGATGAACGTTGCGGCGATAATCAGGTACGAAGCTGCGTTCGAAATGCCCAGTGAGCCTTGCAGAACGGGAACAAGCAGCGAGTTGATGCCCAGCGCGAAGCCGATGGCAAAGAACATGATGCCGACGAATGTCAGCGGCAATGCGTAACTTTTGTTTTTAGCACTCATGATAAGTAGATTTATGGGGTTAGAAAATAAAATGATAATCCGTATTATTTTTTATATGATAAAGGCTTGTACGGGGATGCCTTCTTTTTTGATTGTCTTTTTGCGGCAAGCGGAAGCAGCCAGTACAAGCCTTTATTTCTATAATGTATGATTAGGATGACAGACCTTGCAATGTTTTTAGTCTATCATGTCGAAACCACAGTAGGGAACCAATGCCTTGGGGATGCGGATACCTTCGGGCGTCTGGTTGTTTTCCAGCAAGGCGGCCACGATGCGCGGCAGAGCCAGGGCAGAACCGTTCAGCGTGTGGCACAGTTCGGTTTTCTTTTCGGCTGTACGGTAACGGCATTTCAGACGGTTGGCCTGATAGGTGTCGAAGTTAGATACAGAGCTGACTTCCAGCCAACGCTTCTGTGCTTCGCTGTATACTTCGAAGTCGTAGCAGATGGCAGCCGTAAAGCTCATGTCGCCACCGCAAAGGCGCAGGATGCGGTAAGGCAGTTCCAGTTTCTGGAGCAGGCCTTCGACGTGATCCAACATTTCCTGATGGCTTTGCTTGCTGTGCTCGGGGGTATCGATGCGTACCAGTTCCACTTTCGAGAATTCGTGCAGACGGTTCAGTCCGCGTACGTCCTTACCGTAAGAACCGGCTTCGCGGCGGAAACACTCGGTGTAGGCGCAGTTCTTGATGGGGAGCTGCTTTTCGTCGAGGATGACGTCGCGGTAGATGTTTGTTACGGGTACTTCGGCTGTCGGGATGAGGTAGAGGTCGTCTACTTCGCAGTGGTACATCTGTCCTTCCTTGTCGGGCAGCTGGCCTGTGCCGTAACCCGAAGCGGCGTTCACCACTGTGGGCGGCATGATTTCGGTATAGCCCGAGTTGCGTGCTTCGTCCAGGAAGAAGTTGATGAGGGCGCGTTGCAGGCGTGCACCTTTGCCTTTGTAGACGGGGAAGCCGGCACCGGTAATCTTAACACCCAGGTCGAAGTCGATGATGTCGTACTTCTTGGCCAGTTCCCAGTGGGGCAGGGCATCTTTGGGAAGTTCAGTCTCCATGCCACCCATCTTCACAACGAGGTTGTCTTCGGCAGTAGCGCCTTCGGGCACTTCGTCGTAGGGCACATTGGGAATGGTGTAGAGCAGCTGTTGCAGATCCTGAGCAGCCTGATCCATATCGGCTTGCAGAGTTTTGTTGGCTTCCTTCAGTTCGCCAACACGTGCTTTGGCTGTTTCGGCTTCTTCTTTTTTGCCTTCTTTCATCAGTTGGCCGATAGACTTGGAGAGTGAGTTGACTTCGGCGAGGTTGTTATCTAATACAGCTTGTGTACTTTTACGTTTGTTGTTGTAGGCAAGCACTTGCTCGATAGCTTCTTTGGCATTCTTGAAGTGCTTCTTTTCCAGTCCGCGGATCACCGCGTCTGTGTTTTCTGTGATTTGTTTAATGGTAAGCATATCTTGAATTTGTTTTTTATAATAACCTTGATTTGCAGTGCAAAGATAGTGAAAGGTGAGAGGAGAGACAAACGAAAAACGAAGTTTTTCAGGTTTGGCTATCCCGAACCGCATCCTATCTTATGGAAAGATAGTGAAAGTCGAATGCAGAAAGAACAAGCTTGCTTGTTTTTTTGCTGAGACGCATCCTATCTTATCAAAAGATAGGGAAAAAACAAATAGGGTGTAGTTTTTCGTATAAAAAGAAAGAGGATAAGCTTTTAGGGCTTATCCTCTTTTCCTGATTATTTTCTGTTGTTAGCGTTATGCTTCTGCGCTTTCGGCGGGGATTACAGATACATAGCGTCTGTCTTCTCTACCTACTTTGAACTGTACAGTTCCGTCTACCAAGGCGTACAGAGTGTGGTCGCTACCCATACCGATGTTGTTTCCCGGATGGAATTCAGTACCTCTCTGACGAACGATGATGTTACCTGCCTTGCAAGCTTCGCCACCGAATATCTTAACGCCTAATCTCTTACTTGCTGATTCACGGCCGTTCTTAGAACTACCAACACCTTTTTTATGTGCCATTTCTTCTTACTGTTTTAAATTGATTAAGCTACTACTTCTTTGATTGTTAACTCTGTGAATTGTTGACGATGACCGTTCAACTTGCGGTAACCTTTTCTTCTCTTCTTGTGGAATACGAGAACTTTGTCACCTTTTACCAAAGCGGTAACTACTTCGCAAACAACTTTTGCGCCTTCTACTGTAGGAGCACCTACGGTGATGTTGCCGTCTTTGTCTACCAAAAGAACTTTTTCAAATTCTACTGTTGCACCAGCTTCTGCATTCTGCATGTGGTGAACGAACAGTTTCTTGCCAGCTTCTGCTTTGAATTGCTGACCGTTGATTTCTACAATTGCGTACATTTCTTATATATAATGTATAAGTTAGCTCCGTCGGGTGGTTTCCAATCACTTGGAAAGCTCTTTGTCGGACCCGGTTCGGAATAATCGGGCACAAAAGTACAGTTTTTCATTCAGACGAACAAATAATTCTGTAACTATTTTCTTGAGAGAATGGTGCGTGTCGTGATTTTTATATTTCGGACGAAAATCCGGTTAGGCTGGGATGGAGGCGGAAAGGATGGATAAGGAGAAATTAACTGCTTTGATGCAATTGGCTCATCAATAGTGAGTTAGTCCGTGTTGTACACGTCGGATGGAAGATGCCTGTATTCCGTTTGTGGGACACTTGCAATTCATTTGTTCGACACTTGCACGGCTCGCGAACAACACTTGTGTGGCTCGCGAGCCGTGCAAGTGTTGTTCGTAGGGGCTGTTAAAGATAGTCTGTCAGGGGATGTAAGCAGACGCAGTTTGTTATTTCTTTTCGTATCAGTTCCGGCTTTTCTTCAGAACAGTTCTTCCAGCGACGACATGATGCAGACGTGCGGATAGCAGGCCAGCTCGTGGGCTGTGGTTACTCCGTGTGTCACTCCGGCAAAGTCTACTCCTGCCGACTGGGCTGTTTCGGCATCGACGGTGCTGTCGCCGATGTACAGCACCTATGTTTTGTCGGCTTGCAGCCGCTCGATGGCATACAGCAGTCCTTCGGGCGAGGGCTTGGGCTGTTTCACGTCTTCGCCGCCTACGATGATGTCGATTACCCCGTCGGGCAGGTGATGGTCGAGCAGCTCTTTGATGCGGTAGCGATATTTGGTTGAGATGATTCCAACGTTGGCTCCTGCGTTTTTCAGGGCAATCAGTGTCTGGATGGTTTCGGGGAAAAGAAACGTATTGGCAGTCATGTAGACGTCGGCTTCCTTGACATACTGTTTCCTGAATTCGGCCAGACGTTCGTTGTCGGTTACGCCGGTCAGGATGGTGAACGATTCTTCCAGCGTCTTGCCGATGGTCCGTTTGATGGTCGTGTCGGCTACCTGAAGATAGCCGTTCCGTTGCAGCACATGCTGAAAGCAGGTGACGATGCCGCGCGAGGAGTCGGCAAGTGTATAGTCGAAGTCGAACAGATAAGTAGAGTAATTCATTGGTCGCTTTTTGTGGCAAAGGTAGTGATTTTGTTTTTCTTTTGGCAGATTAGCTTTATCTTTGTCTGCCAGACGGACCATTTCGTCTGTCCAGTGGCATCTGCACGTATGATAGGTGCTGGCTTTACTATAACCTGTAATTATCTATATTTGTTATGAAAAAAATCTTTCTTTTTGTGTTGGCGCTTTGTAGCTTGTATGCCGGTGCCCAACAGGCGGATCGCTTTCCGCTACACCAGTTCGATGAATTAATCGATACCAAGCCTCACGACGATGCAACAGTGTGGGAACAGCTGAAACAGACTGCTTGTTTCAGTTGGGGCAGTACAGATGTGCGTTACCGAAAACTGGATGTTCCCGACATCAGTCGGAAGAGTTCGCTCCGTCTGAAAGGCTGGCGGGGCGAAAGAGTGAATGCGCAGGCTGTGCTTTGGACAAAAGCAGACTTGGGCAAGGTCAGGATAGAGGTATCCGACCTGACAAACGGCAAGCACCGGATTCCGGCATCGGCGGTCAAGGCAGGCTTTGTCAGATATGTCATGACCGACGAATTGAATAAGGATGGACAGGGCGGATGCGGTCATCGGCCCAATAAAGCAGACTGGGATTCGTCTCTGGTGGCCGATATGATTGATATCAACCTGGAACTTCCGGTCAAAGCACGTACCACACAACCCGTCTGGATGAATGTCTGGATTCCGTCCGACAGTCAGCCGGGCATCTATCGCGGTAAGTTGTCAGTGTCGGGCGAAAAGTTGGCCAAGCAGTCTCTCGTGTTCGAGATAAAGGTGAGCAACCGGGTATTGCCGGCTCCTGCAGACTGGAAGATGTATGTTGACTTGTGGCAGAATCCTTATGCCGTAGCCCGTTACTATCAGGTTCCGTTGTGGAGTAAAGAGCATTTCGATGCCATGCGTCCCATTATGCGGATGTTGGCCGATGCCGGGCAGCGGACTATTACTGCCAGCATTATGCACAAGCCTTGGGCCGGTCAGACACAAGACCATTATGACAGCATGATATTCCGGATGAAGCAACTGGACGGAACCTGGAAGTTCGATTATACGGTATTCGACAAGTGGGTCGATTTCATGATGAATGAGGTAGGAATTGATGACCTGATAAGCTGCTACACAATGGTTCCCTGGGACTTGAAGTTCGATTATTATGACCAGGCTACCAATCGGGTGCTTTTCGTTGAGGCTAAGCCGGGCGACCGTGCATATGCAGACTATTGGGGAACCTTCCTGAAAGATTTTGCGCGCCATCTTAAGGCAAAGGGATGGTTTGAAAAGACGGCCATTTCGATGGACGAGCGTCCTTTGAAAGACATGCAGGAAGCTATTAAAGTAGTGAAGGCTGCCGATCCCGGCTTCAAGATAATGCTTGCCGGCAACTATCATGCAGAGATTCAGTCCGATCTTTATTACTTGTGCATTCCTTACGGACAGGTATTCCCTCAAGAAGTCAAAGCCGAGCGCGAGCGGAAAGGTCAAATCAGTACATATTATACTTGTTGCACGGAGGCTTTCCCAAATATCTTTACGTTCTCGTCGCCAGCCGAGGCAGCTTGGACTGCCATTCATGCAGTTGCTGGAGGTTATGATGGCTATTTGCGATGGTCTACCATGAGCTGGCCGCTTGATCCGTTGCGCGATTCCCGTTTCCGTACTTGGGCAGCAGGCGATACATACAGCCTGTATCCGGGACCTCGCAGCAGCATACGTTTCGAACGTTTGGTCGAGGGCTTGCAGTGCTGTGAGAAAATCCTGTTATTACGCGAAGAGCTGACTCGCCGGAAGGCGACCCGTGCGCTGGACAAACTGAACAGACTTGTCGGAAACTTCATGCCCGGTAGCAGCACGGCCAAGACTGCTGCCACAGTGGTGAGCGAACTGAACGATTATGTGAATAGTCTCTGACGCTTGAAACGTTTTTCGGGGATAGCATCGTCTGAGAGTTTGGTTGCAAAAGGCTATTGTGTTATTACATCAGTCGTAACAAACCGGTACATGGGGGAAATGCAGAGATTCGTACCGAAACAGGCAGATGGTTTACTTTATTCTTCCGCCCCGAAGCCAGTGCCGGGAGTAATAGTCTTCTTTCAGACTGCTTACGATTACCCCGCGACTGGTGCTGGCATGAATAAACTTGCCGTTTTTCAGATAGATGCCTACATGAGCCACTTTTTTGCGCGAGGTGCGACTGGTGAAAAATACAAGGTCGCCCTCGCGCAAATTGCGTCGTGACACTTTCCGGCTTTCTTCCAGTTGGCCGGACGTGCTGCGTGGCAAACGTATGTGGTAGACTTTTTTATAGAGTTGCGCTACCAGTCCCGAACAGTCCGTTCCACGCTTGCTGGTGCCGCCGGCACGATAGGGAGTGCCTATCCATTCGGCGGCTTGTATGTACAGCTGGTGGTTGTCGGTCCGTTCGATGTCCATACCCAGTTTGAGGGAAGCGCGGGCCAGAGATTGATAGTTCAGTCGGGGAGCCGACGTGTGGCACGAACTCACTCCGATAGCCAGAAGCAGGAGGCAGAGAGCATGGACGATGGACTGTTTCATTGCAATTCGGTTTGGTTATCTTGCTTTTCTTCGTTTTGCTGGCTGGCTTCTTCTTCCAGTTCTTCTTCGACACGGACATTGAAGTAGTCTTCCAGTTCTTTTTCTGCTGAATTGTTTTCGTTGTGGATGTCGCGGATGATGACACCGTGTTCCAGCAAAGCGATGCGTGGGCAGATGTCGACCGTGTGGTTCAGGTTGTGACTGGAGATGATGACCGTGGCCTGATGTTCGTCGCTATACTTTTTCAGCAGATGCTTGATGACAGCCTGCGAACTGGGGTCGAGGAAGTTGAACGGCTCGTCGAGTATCAGCAACTGGGGATAGTGCAGCATGGCAGAGATGATGCCTATTTTCTGCTTGTTTCCCATGGAGTAGTTGCGTATGAACTTCTTCTGTCCCAGCACCTCGTTGTTCATAAAGCGTTCGAATGGTTTCAGCCGTTCGTCTACCTCTTCCTTCTTCAGGCCGTACATTTTGCCGATGAAGTAGAAGTATTCTTCAGGAGTCAGGTAGTCGATCAGGAAACCGTCGTCGATGTAGGCTCCGGTTATGCTTTTCCAGTCCTCGCTTCGGGCTACGTTGATGTCATTGATGGTGACTTCACCTTGGTCGGCTTGCAGCAGGTCGAGGATAAGGCGGAATAAAGTAGTTTTTCCGGCGCCGTTGTTACCTACGAGACCCAGCATTTCGCCCTTCCCGATGGTGTAATTGTCTATGTTGACGGCTATTTTTTCGCCGAACTTTTTCTGTAAATTAGTGATCTGAATCATAGTTTGTTTTTAAGCTGGATAGTTGATGATAGGGATATCCGAAGAACTGTTTTCTATGGGATAGCCCGGTTATTTCTGTCGGCTGTCGCGGAAGCCTTCCATGTTTTTATACCGCCGTTTCATGAAGCGGTTGTAGACGTTGCGCAGCCAGTATCTCGAAGTCAGTATAAAGGCGAGTCCGATGGCTATGAATATCCATGCGGTTGTTGTTTCGCCTGTCAGGAAGTGCAGCAGGAAATATAGCAGCAAGGGGACTATGAATACAGCCGACGAAATCAGGTTCTGCATGCCTGTACCGACGTTTCGCTGAGTCATCTTGTTGTTCATGTCTACTGTCCGGTTGTTGTATACAGCCATCTGGAACATGCCAAAGTACACAAAGCCGGGGATGAAGAAAAACCATGAAATGGCGGTGAGCAGTGTTACTTTGCCCATAATGATGGCGGGAATGATCATAACCAGCGGAATAACCTGTCCAATGCTGTAGATGGCGTATTTGGCTTGCAGAAGCGAGTAAATGCTTTCCTTGCGGCTCATCAGCCCGTCTATATAGTTTCCTTCGTAGCCCATGATGGTGCTCAGGAACAGAATGCCGAATAATGCAAAGTTGTACATAACCAGAAAGTCTTTCATTCCTCCCTGATAGGCATCTGTGAAGGCAATGAGAGCACTGAATACCAGTACCACGCCACCGGCCGAATAGAGCCCGCGCTTACAGATTTTGTTGCGTAGCAGCATCTTCAGTTCCAGCTTCATGTATTCGCCCACCTGGCCGTAACGTTCCAGGAAACGGTATTCCGATACATGTTTTACCTGCACAGTCGTATCTTCTACTTTATTGATTTCGCCGTAAATCATCTTTCCGATTACATAGCGGTCTAACAGGTAGAACAGAGCAATGATGGCCAAAGTAACGGCAAACGTCAGCCAGTTACCCAAAATGAAACCTTCGCCCACATTGATGCAGAAGTCGAATAGCGGACTTTCATCAGGAATGAAGAAGGCTGCTCCCAATGCGCCATAAACCAAGACCGGGAGTAAAAACCACCAGAAGCGTTCTCCCATAAGCATACGGCAAAGCAGGAACCAGTAGTTGTTGAGCAGCATTAGTAGCCAGATGCCTATCAGATAGGTTAAGACTCCTGTTACTCCGTAGAAACGGGCAATGGTCAGAATGGCAAACGGGACAAAGAAAAAGAACCAGAACAGATTGAATGAATCCAGACCAGAACGTATCAGCAGGCAGTCAATGAGCCGGCTGCGCTTGATGGGGAGCAGCATGTAGGGTTTGACTTCCTGCGAAGGTGTTTTTTGAAAAGGCAGGCGGATAACGAAATCGAGTGCAAGGATAAAAAGCAGTCCGCCGTTCAGTAAATGATAGGCTTCCTGTGCTCCTTCACTGAAAGCAAAGGCAAACGTTATGCCGAAAAAGATGAGATAGCCGGCCCAGAATACTACCATCAGATAGATCCAGAATTTGGCGAAGCGGCTTTTCTCGTACATGGGATTGCGCTGATTGGCAAGTTTGCCGTGGCGTCGGAGTTCTAAGAAAAGGTTCATTGTTTTTTAATAGGCAGTTATATACGATTTTAGAAAGAAGAAGGTGTGCCGAAAACGGACAATATTTTGTTGTTTCGACACACCTTCGTATGTTTGTGCTTGATTATCTTTTCAGATTATTCAACTTTCGCAAGCTCAAGTTACAGTTGACGAGTAACAAGTTGACGAGTTGACAAGGCATTTCCAACCCTGTAGACTTGTTGACTGAAGCCTTGTCAACTACTAAGTTGAGCATTTGCGAAACTTAAATTAGATTATTACTTCTCAGGCACTGTCATCACAACTGTAATCTTGTTACCTTGGTTAACCAAGTCGGCAGCAAATTTCTGTACGTCTTTGACGGTGATGCTGTTTACAGCTTCTTCGTAACCCTGAGTGTAATCTACACCTGTATAGAAGTATTCGTCCAGATTGTTCAGCCAGTAGCCGTTTTCTTTCTGGTTGTCTTTGTACTTCTTCAGCATGTATTCTTTAATCTTCTGCAGATGCTCTTCTGTCGGACCTTCGGAAGCCATCTTCTTCATTTGTGCGTCGATGATACCGTTCAGGTGATCTTTCTTGGCAGGGTCTGTCTGATAAACGATTTGCAGCATGAATTTCTCATTCGGATGTTTAGACAGTTGTCCGTAGCTGCTTACACCGTATGTACCACCTTCTTTTTCGCGAACTTCTTCAGTATAAACCATGTCAAGAGCCTGAGTCAGGAAGCTCATCAGAAGATTGTCTTTCAGATCATACTTGCACTTGCCGGAATAAAGCATGAATACGGTAGCCATCGGGGTTTGTTGTTCTTTGGCGTAAGTATTTTCCAGCATACCTTTGGCTATATCCATGTGGTTGTCGCGGAAGGTTTCTTTGCGTCCGGTCGAAGGCAGTGCGCCCAGATATTGCTCGATCAGCGGTTTTACCTTTTCGATGTCAACGTTACCTACCAGGAAGAAACGGAAGTCGCTGGCATCGGCAAAACGGTCTTTGTACATTTCGATGATGCGATCGTAGTTGATCTGGTCTACCATTTCGGGCTTCATGCTGAAGTAGCGTGGGTGGTAACCGTACATCATCTTCTGGATAGTATCGTTGATGCTGCTCAACGGATTCGATTCAGCACTTTCCAGTTGGGCTTTGATGCGGCTTTTCAGTGATGCAAAGGCGTCCATATCCTTGCGGGGAGCTGTGAAGCTCAGGTAAGTAAGCTGCATCATGGTTTCGAAATCTTTGGGCGAGCAGCTTCCGGTGATGCCTTCTGTATTGGCACCGACTGCGGCGTTGACAGATACTTTCTTGCCAGCCAACATCTTGGTCAGGTCTACTTTGCTGAAGTTACCAAGTCCACCAGCTTGTATGACACTGTTCAGGTAACTCATTTCGAGTTTATCATTATCGGGGAAGAGGCTTGTACCGCCCAGGCTTACGCCCTTCATCTGGATTTCGTCGGCTTTGAAGTCAGTCTTCTTGATGTAGACTTTCACACCGTTCGACAGGGTCAGTTCTGTTGTTCCGTAAATGGCATTCGTGTTTTCCGATACGATTTTGCCACCTTTCGGAGTTTCTTTCATCAGCGGTTCGTTGGATACTTTGTCAACATAAGCTTCTACCTTGAGGTCTTTCATGCCTTTCAGCTGTGCGACAACCTCTTCTTTGGTAGGACAAACAATTCCTTCTTTTTCAGGAGCAGCAATGAATACTACCTGGTTGTTGTCGGGCAGCAGACCGCCTTGTTGGATTGCCTGGTTGATGGCCATTACCGGGATATTCGGAGCAATCTGATTCATGGTCGTATATTCGAATTCGATGCCGGGGATCGGTTCTGCCATCAGGAAGTGGTTGATATATTCGTTGACGTAAGAATCGTTTTTGGTCTTCTCGCGTTCATTGTAAGCCGATTCCAGACGTTGCAGGTAGTTGGCACGTGCGCGTTCGTATTCGCTTTCGGTGAATCCGTAGCGGCGTACGCGTTCCAGTTCGGTCAATCCGGCTTTCAGGGCTTCGTTAATGCCTTCTGCCTTGCTGCTGATGCTTAAAGTAAAGGCATCTTTGGTCTGTGCAAGGAAGTAATTTCCATAATAGCATCCGGCATAGATGAACGGAGGATTGGCAGACTGACGTAATTCGTTCAAGCGGGAGTTGAGCATGCTGGTAGTCATGCTAAGCATGTATTGCTGCAGCAGGTAAGCCATGTTCCCTTTAATGGAGTCGGGTGTCGGGTCTTGCTTGAAGTAGATTTCGATAGTCGGGTCGTCAATTTCTTTATCCTTACCGATGTAAACCAAAGGTTCCTGGTTGTCGGCTACCGGATAATAAACACGTTCGGCCGGGTTGACGGGCTTCTTCACGTCAGCAAAGACTGACTTGATTTTGGTTTCCATCTGGTCAACGTCTATGTCGCCCACAATGATGATTCCCTGCAGGTCGGGACGATACCATTTGGCGTAATAGTCGCGGATAGCCTGATAAGGGAAGTTATCAATGACATCAATGCTTCCGATAGGCATACAGTCTGCATATTTGTCTCCCGGGTACATCACGGCCTGGGCTTCGGTGTACAGACGCATGATACCGCTGTTCCGGCTACGCCATTCTTCGTGAATGACGCCGCGCTCTTTATCGATTTCTTTGTCTGACAGCAGTACGGCGTTGCTCCAGTCGTGCAGAATGAGCAAGCAGGAGTCTACTACGCTTTGATCATCAGTAGGCACGTTGCTGATACGATAAACAGTCTGGTCTACTGAAGTATAGGCATTGAGGTTCACACCAAACTTTATACCTTTGGTTTCGCACCACTGTACGATGCCCAGTCCTTTTTCATCGCCCGGGAAGTTCTTGGTTCCGTTGAAGGCCATGTGCTCCAGGAAGTGAGCCAGACCACGTTGTTGTGGTTCTTCAAGGATAGAACCTACTTTTTGAGCAATGTGGAATTCGACACGATGCTCGGGCAGGGCGTTGTGGCGGATGTAATAGGTCAAACCGTTGTCAAGATGTCCGATACGTACATCTTTATCTACCGGGATGGGAGGCATCTGCATCTGAGCCGATGCCAGTTGGAAACTGCCGCATAACATGATAACGGCAAATCCTAATTTACGAAATAGATGTTTCATTTCTTTTTGTAATTAAGTTGTTTTCTGACTTATCTGTCGGAAAGAAAAGCGATAAATCACACAGAAGCCTAAAAATATTTTGGAATTTAGTCTTCTGTTTCTTTAATGGCTTTCCTTATTCTTACTAATTTGGTGAGCAGCCCTTCCAGCAAGTCCAGCTTCAGCATGTTGGCACCGTCGCTCTTGGCTACAGCCGGATTCTCGTGCGTTTCGATGAACAGCCCGTCTACTCCTACTGCAATGCCTGCTTTAGCCACTGTTTCAATAAGCTGAGGCATTCCTCCGGTTACTCCACTGGCTTGATTCGGCTGCTGTAAGGAGTGGGTAGCGTCAAGGATTACAGGGAAGCCGAACGATTGCATTTCAGGAATACCCCGATAGTCTATTACCAGATCCTGATAGCCAAAGGTAGTACCGCGTTCGGTCAGCATGATGTGTTTATTGCCGGCTTCAATCACTTTCTCGGCGGCAAAGCGCATGGCAAGCGGCGACAGGAATTGTCCTTTTTTGATGTTGATGGTCTTACCCGTCTTGGCTGCAGCTATCAGCAGGTCCGTTTGCCGGCAAAGGAAAGCAGGAATTTGCAGAATGTCAACGTATTCGGCTGCCATTTCTGCTTCGTCGGCTGCATGGATGTCTGTTACAGTCGGTACGCCGAACGTATCGTGTACTTTTTTGAGTATCTTCAGGGCTTTTTCGTCGCCGATTCCCATGAATGAGTCCAGACGCGAGCGGTTGGCTTTCCGATAAGAGCCTTTGAACACGTAAGGTATCTGTAACTTTTCGGTGATGCCCACAATGCGTTCTGCAATGCGCAAGGCCATTTCTTCTCCTTCAATTACACAAGGACCGGCAATCAGGAAAAAGTTGCCGGCAGGGTTGTTTTTTAGTTCTATCATAATAAGTTCTAATATCTGTCTTTGTAATAAGACTTATTTAATTTGCTTTTTTATTAACTTATTTAAGTTTCGCAGGTGCTCAACTTATCAGTTGACAAGGCTTCAGTCAACAAGGTCGGAACATCTGCTTGATAAAGTATCGTTTTGAAACGGCTCGCAACCAACTCCTTGTCAACTCGTCTACTTGTTGCTCGTCAACTGCAACTTGAGCTTGCGAAAGTTGACTCAGCTGAAATAGTATGGCTTACTGTCAATTGGGGATAATCAGTGTGATAGCTTCATGCAACACTCCGATATCCAACGGGAAGTGGCGGTCGAGAATTCGTCCGTCCAAATCGACAGAAGCGTTTTGAGCCCGCAATACTTTGACTTTCTGAGTCCGGTAGGGTCTGACTACTTTGTGGTTTAGGATTCGTCCCTGGATAAGCATCCACAATCCGGACCAAAGTTGCAGTAACTCCGGACGATAGATGACCGATACATCCAGCCATCCATTATAAGGAACGGCACTGGGGGCTTGTCCATATCCCCATGCGCTGCCTATGCATACAGTCATGATGCGTCCGCGGATGTGCTCGCCGTTGATTTTCAGATGCATCCGATAGAGTTTGCGTTCGAATATGATGGAAAGCAAGGCCATGAAGTAAGACAGGGCTTTTACTCCCCAGAAACGCTTACACTGGTCAGTGATTTTCACGATACGTGCTCCCAGTCCGATGTTGATGGCATTCAGAAAATAGCGGGTCTGATGCTTTTCACCATCATAATAGTAGCAGGTACCGACGTCTATCTTGCGTCGTCTGCCTTCGATGAGGTAGTCCACGGCTTCTTTGTACTCGGAGCCGATGTCCCAATATTTGGCAAAGTCGTTCCCGATGCCATTGGGGATGATTCCGATGGCAATGTTTTCCTTGTCTTCTGCGTCGGAGTGCATAATGCCGTTGATGGCATCGTTCAGTGCGCCGTCTCCCCCTACGATGACAATGGTGCGGTAGCCGTTGTTTGCCAGTATGCCAGCCAGTCGTTCCACGGACCCGAACCCTTCGGATTGTACATAGTCGTAAGACACACCCTTACTGTCCATGTACTCTTTGATTTCTTTCCATCGTTTTTGGACTTTCCGTGTTCCGGCTTTGGGGTTATATATGATTCCCCATTTATTGGGTTCTACGCTCATGAGTCTCTTTTTTATTGTTCGATTAATTGGGTTACAAATGCTATTTTCTCTTCCATACTCCATTGGGCATTCATCCAGTGGATGGTAAAGCCACGGCGTTCCATGCCTCTGAACCATGTCATCTGCCGTTTGGCAAACTGATGGATGGCTATTTCCAGGTCGTGGAACATCTGTTCGTAAGTCAGTTCTCCTATAACGTACAAAGTCAGGTATTTATATTCCAGACCATAGTAAATGAGGTCCTCAGGTTTGATGCCTTTCTTTATCAAGTCGCGTACTTCTTCCACCATTCCTTCTTCGAGCCGCTGTTGCAGGCGTCGTGTTATTTTTTCACGGCGCAGTTCGCGGTCAATGTCTATTCCTACAATCAGACTGTTCAGTTGCGGAAAAGCCCGTTCGTCTACTGGTGTATGTGCATAATATTCTTCTATTTCGATGGCGCGTATGGCACGTTTGGCGGTGTCAACGTCGGTCGTATTGTGCAGGGTTTTATATTGTTTCAATATCTCGGTCAGTTCATCGAGCGATTTGCCGTTCAGCCGTGCGCGCAGTTCCGGGTTCTCAGGAACAGGGAGCAGGCGGTAGCCTTTTAATACCGACTCCAGATACATGCCTGTACCTCCGCACATGATGGGCAATTTGCCTTTGATCCTGACGGTTTCGTATGCTTTCAGAAAATCGCGTTGATATTCGAATACGTTATATTTATATCCCGGCTCGGCTATGTCGATAAGGTGGTATGGGATCTGTTTACCGTTTACGGTATAGTCGGCCAGATCTTTTCCGGTGCCAAGGTTCATTTCTTTGTAAATCTGGCGCGAATCGGCACTAATGATTTCCGTATCCAGTCTGCTGGCCAAAGCGGCTGCAAATTGGGTTTTTCCGGAAGCGGTCGGGCCTAAAATGGCTATTAAATCATAATCGGACATATTTGATTACATAGTTTAGGCTTCAAAGATAAGCAAAAGGACGTGAAATCAGTGTACTTGACTGTTAAAAAGGTGTTATACGAAATATTTTCTTTGTGGTTCAAGGTCGAAATTCTGATGTGGATTACGTCTATGGAGTACTAACGTAACTTTGGTTATTGTTTACGTTTTTGTCTGCATTTATTGGATCATGCCAATTCGATTTTTTTTGAAAAAAATGTATTTGTATGAATATTTATTTTTCAATCTCACTAGGCAATATACCAAACTCCTTCTTGAAGCATATACCGAAGTACTTCGGATCGTTGAAGCCCACCATGTATGCTATGTCGGAAATGCGGGTTCCACCTTTCTTATTTAGTAGTTCGTATGCTCTCTTCAGCCTTACGTCTTTTATCAGGTTAGAGGTACTCATTCCTGTGAGTGATTTCAGCTTTCTGTACAGGGTTGATTTGCTGTAACCTAATATGTCAGCCAGCTTGTTCTGGTCAAAATCCGGTTCAGAATAATGCTGATATACGCAGTCCATAACTTGTTTAATGAATTCTTCGTCAGGAGTTGTGTAGTCTATTTCCTGTGGTTTGAACACCATTTGTCCTTTGAACTTCTGAATTCTTTTTTCTCTGGCCAGGAGCAGATTGGTTATTCTTGCCTGCAATACGTTCACGGAGAATGGCTTCTTGAGGTAACCGTCGGCTCCCGACTGATAAGCTTCTACTACATCCTCTTCGCTGGTCTTCGCCGTTAACAGAATGATAGGTATATGGTTGTATTCTATGTCATTCTTGATTGTTTCGCAAAGTTCATATCCGTTCATTTCCGGCATCATCACGTCCGAAACCACAAGCTGTATATCCTGTTCTTTAAGAATCTCCATAGCCTCTTTTCCGTTGCCGGCAGTGAAGACATTGTATTTTCTCGACAGGATATTCTTCATCAGCAGTACCAGATCCGGATTGTCTTCAACAATCAGTATGTTAAACTCATTGTTTTCGGCGTTTTCAACTGGATCTTGTTCGTCATTTGCTGCAAGTTCGCTCTGTTGCCTGTTCTCATTGCATTCCTCTGCTGTGAATGCGTCTGAATTGACAGGGATGTTGATAATAAAGTTGACACCTTCTCCCGGATGATTGTCGACTTTGATTTCTCCTTTGTGCAAGACTACCAGGTCCTTTACCAGCGACAGTCCTATACCTGTGCCGGATGTGTTGAATTTCCTGAAGTCTCCGTCGTAGAAACGTTTGAACAGGTTCTTCATTGTACGTTCGGTCAAGCCTTTTCCATTGTCTTTGACTTGGATTTCGGCTCGCTTACCATCCTCAACAGGGGTTAATATGACTTCTACATGAGCCCCTTCCGTATTGTATTTCAGGGCATTCGAAAGAAGATTATACAATATTTTGTCTATCTTGTCGGCATCGAAAAAGGCCTGAAATTCTGTTCTCTCGGAAATAAACTCAATGGAGATGTTTTTCTGTTTCATAAGTGGCTGGAAGCTTTCAATGTTTTTGGCAATGAAAGCCGAAAGATCTTGCTTGGTAACTTGCAGTTTCAAATTACCTGTCTCAGCTTTTCTGAATTCCAATATCTGTTGTATCAGCCTGATGAGTCTGTTGGTATTTTGCGATATTATTTCATAGTCTTTCTTAGGAATTAAGTTGCGTGAGTCTTCCATTGCAGCAGAAATAATCGTGATAGGCGTGAACAGCTCATGGGTGATGTTCGTAAAGAAGCGCAGTTTGGCCTGATTGACTTCATTGGTCTTTTCCTGTTCAATCTTTTGAATCTGCATGGCTGTACGCAGTTTTATTCTCTGTTTGGCAGAGCGATAAATATATACTACTATGATTATTGATAGTATTATATATATGCAATATGCCCACCACGTCATATAAATTGGTGGAAGAATATTTATGTCAAGTTCTCTCGTCAGGTTGTTCCATTTCCCGTATTCGTCGGTACATTTCAGTTTGAAGTGATACTTTCCTGGAGGGAGATTGGTGTAGTATGCAAAACGTTTTTCGGCTCCTGAGTATTGCCATTCTTTGTCATATCCTTCGAGCTTGTAAGTATATCTCACTTTGTCCGGTGCTGTGTAGAGCATCGGAGAGAATTCTATCGTAAAGTTTGAATAGTTTCCCGGCACATTGACTTCTTTTGCATATCCCGGAATGATGTCCGATTCAATGGATTTGCTGTTTATTTTGAAGTCGGTTATGAATACATCGTTTTCCCTTTTGAAAGTGTTGATCTCATTCGGGTAAAAATGTATGTAGCCATGATGTGTGCCGAAATATATTTCTCCATTATCTGATTGAGACACGGCTCTGGGCAAAAACTGATTGTCTGGCAAACCATTGCTTTTATCGTACAGTCTGAATATGGAGTTTTTAAGATTGCTTGCCGGATAAAATCTGATTAGCCCGATGTTGCTTCCCAACCATAAAGATCCGTCTTTGTCTTCCGTTATGCTGTTGATAATGTCTGTCGGAAAATCGGTCATTTTGTTTATGGATTCAAAGCAGTCTTTTTGAGGATTATATACACATAGTCCTCCACCATCACTTCCGGCCCAGATACGGTTTTCACTGTCCTGAAACAAGTGCCTGATATTTACGGCAGGTGATTTTTGATTCTGTCTATCGTATTTCTCGGTAGAGATTACTTTAAAGTTTTTCTTATTGAATGTTATTTTGATGATGCCATTGGATGTGGTCCCAGTCCAGATTGTGTTTTCGTCTGTCTGCAGAACGGTATTGTATTCGTTTCTTTCGCTGTTTATAATATGTTCTTTATTGAGATTGCGGTTGAGATGGCCTAATACGTTTTTACCGGCAATCCAAAAACCGTTATTTTTAGAATGAATTATTTGCAGAATGTTTCTTTGCTGGAAACCGTCCAATAATCGTGGCTCCGATAAGTTGTTGTTATCAATGACAAAAATTCCAGTGGAACCTATTAATATGCTGTTATCATATTCCGATTGGGTAATACAGTATATTCTGGTGAAGCTGTTGTTAGAGTCTTTGCTGCCTAAGGTGTAAAATACCTTTGTTTCTTTGCCGTTGTACATAGCCATTCCGTTGGAGCCGATGCCTAACCATACCTGTCCCTTGTTGTCGGTCAGGATGCTTCTGACGGAGTTGGAGTGTAATTGGTATGCAGCGTTCATGAGTAAATTGGACTGAAACTTGGAGTTTCTTATTTTGATATAGCTGATTCCACCGCCTAATGTTCCAATCCAGATATTGCCCTGCTTGTCTTTTATCAAGGAGTTTACCTCGTTAAAAGACAAGGACTGATTCTTATAGGATGGAAATATGTTGTTCCATACAAACTCATTGTCGTTGGTGTTGGTGAAGCTGATACCTTTTCTTGTTCCGAAAAATAAAATATTTGAGATGGTATCTTCTGTAATCGAATAAATATAGTTATCCGATATTCTGTTTTGTGTGTCGTTGGCTGTGAATCTAGTATATTTTACTTTGTTCACATCGTAGGCATTGTCCAGCAGAACTATTCCGTATCCAAAACTTCCGATCCAGATACGGCCTTTTGTATCTTCGTATATGATGTGAGCAGAGTTTCCCTGGTTCAGTTTGGGATAGTGTATCCATGTCTTTTTTTTATCGTCAAATCTGTATACTCCGTTTGACCAGGTTGCAGCCCATATATTGTTTTTTGAGTCAACATACAGGTCTTTTATGTTGTGGTTTAATATTTTGGTATAAGTATTCCCGTCTGATTCGAAGATGCCTTTTTCTGTACCTATCCATAATTTTTGGTTAGGGGTTAAAATGATATCTTCTATATTGTTATGTTTGAATATCTCGTTCTGATCTTTGGTGATTTTACCGTTGATTTTGTTATAGATGTTAAGGCCGTTGTTTGTGCCTATAAGAATATTCTTATGTCCGTCTTCGAACAGGCAGGAGATCTTATTGCTGGTCAGAAGCTCCGGAGTATGTATGTTGGAACGGAACTCTTTAAGATTGTATCCGTCGAATTGATACAAACCGCCAGTTGTTGCTATCCAGATGAATCCGTCGCTGTCTTGAAACAGTCTTCTTACCTCAGTATTTGGCAGGTTTACCAAATTTGAGACATTTTCAATTTTTATATTTCTGCTCTGTTCGTCTGTCTGTGAATGCAATAACAGATTGGAAATGAAGAGTAGTAATAACAAAATTATAAAGTGTTTTTTCATCTGTAATAGCTATTTATAGTCTTCCTTGACAAAGATAGACATTATAAGCAATAATTAAATCATAAAAGGATGTTTTATTATATGTGGCATACGAATCGGTCACTTTGAAAGGCACTGATATATCCGTTTATTTTTGTTTTTCTTTAGTTGCGGTTTTTGCCTCAAGTTGTTCTTTCTTCCTTGGCTAATTGATGCTCGTATGTTGTTGAGTACGGAAATAGTTTTCTCATACTTGTGAGAATGTTTTTCTCATAACTGTGAGAATCGTATTCTCATAACTATGAGAACACTTTTCTCACAGTCGTGAGAATACTTTTTGATAGTTGGCTGTTTTATGATTTCCTATATCTTAAAAACCGGGATTTACTTGGCTTTTGCTTTATTTATCCCTTTTTTCATATCGGCCGGCGTATAGAATCTTATGCTTCGGTTGTTCATCAGATCTCTGTGGATTTCTCTCGTTACATCATTCCAGACACCTTCTCCCCACAAGACTGGATTGACAAGCCCTGCTTCCCAGTTTTCCACCGATTCTTTCATCTTTTTATAAACATCAGGAACAGAATCTTTGATGTCTTCAGACTCGGACAGGTCCTTCTCCAAACTGTAAAGCACTTCTCCAACGCCTTTTACTCTGATATATTTGTATTTATCGGTTCGCATGGCTGCCATATCTTCTTTTCTCCAATAGAGGCTGTCATGTGGTGCTCCGCTGATTTCTCCGTTTACGTAGGGAATTATATTGACTCCATCCAACGGATTTTTCAGCGATGACAAATCTATGCCGGCTGCCGAAGCTGCTGTGGCAAAGATGTCGAGCGAAGAGGTCAAACCTTTATAATATCCTTTTGTTTTGCTGCCGTTTACCATAAAGAACGGTACACGGTGCCCGCCTTCGAACTTATTCCCTTTGAAACCTTTGAGCGGATAATTGGTAGACTGATTGTTATGTGCTCCTCCGTTATCGCTCAGAAAGAAAATGAGCGTATTGTCGTAGATGTCCTTTTCCTTCAATTTTTCGATAACTGTGCCAATGCCCCTGTCTACAGCCCATGTCATCGCTGCAAGTTTTTGTCTTTTATGGCCTTCGAAAAGCTTTAAGTCTTCTTTGGTAGCTTCCAGAGGGGTATGAACGGCATTGAATGCGAGGTACAGCATGAACGGCTGGTCCTTTTCGCTTTGCTCGTCTATATATTCTGCTGCATTATTGGCAAGGATATCGGTTAAGTAACCGTCAAATTTCTGTTGCACTCCATTCAGCTGCAGGTTATGAATACTTCCGGGCTTGTCTTCTCTATTGGGTCTGTAGAAGTACGAACGGCTTCCGGCAATAAAGCCATAAAAATATTCGAAACCTCTTTTATTAGGATGATATTCAGGCATGTCGCCCTGATGCCATTTCCCGATGCAGGCTGTAGAATAGCCGTTTTCCTTAAACACGTCTGCAATGGTAATTTCGTTTAATCCAAGCCCTAATGTGTCACCAAGGTTGCACTCGTATCCGCATCTTTGCTGGTATCGGCCTGTCAGGATGCCGGCTCTCGACGGCCCGCTCACACTGGCTGAGACATGTGCATCTGTGAAAACCACACCATCATTAGCCAATGCGTCAATGTTGGGCGTTTTCAGGTCTTTACAGCCCATAAAGCCGAAATCGTTGTAACCGGCATCGTCTAATAGGATGATTAAGACATTTGGTTTTTTATTTAAATGATCTGAGTTTTTGTTTTCGGTAGAACACATGCCTCCTGCTACGGCAAGCATGCATAATGGGAGATACTGTTTCATGATATAGAATGAATTAGAAATAATGTGCAAATAAACTCTTTTTGGGGTATAACGAAGTAGAATTTCCGTTCAAAAAGGTTGTAATTCAGGTCAGGCAGGTGGTTTATAGCTTATTGGTGGGAGAAAAAATACATTCTAATTGCCTGCCAGGTCGTTTTTTGTTTGTTTTCTAAGATGTTTAGACTGGAAAAGCTTATGGATATGCTCAGGCTATATGATAAACACACTTTTTTGAAGTTATTTTCAACTATAGCTATGCTTCAAATCCTTAAATTTGCATACAAACCAATTATAAAAAGAAAGTACTTATGAAGACAAAGCATCTTTTCCTATTCTCAATGATTTCGACACTCGGCATGCCTTCTCTGCCAGCCAAAGAGATGGCCTCAGAGCCGGCGGTGGATAAGAGACCTAACCTGTTGTACATATTCCCGGACCAATACCGTCTGTTTGCTTTGGGAATATGGAGTGATCCTGCATATAAGGAGGCCATTTCTACTGTAGGCGACCCTGTACATACACCCAATCTTGACAGACTGGCTAAGCAAGGCGCATTGTTTACAAATGTATGTAGTACCCAGCCTGTGAGCAGTCCGCATAGAGCCATGTTACTCTCTGGTATGTTCCCGGAAAAGAACGGAATAAAAAAGAATTGTACCATTGACAATACAGAAGAACTGCATCACGATATTGTATGTTTTACGGATGTATTGGCTCAGGAAGGCTATGAAACAGCTTATGTCGGCAAGACTCACTGGCACCGGACTCAGGCTCTTTTTGACAAAACCGGAAACTATAAAGGAACTACCGAAAGCCCCGGCGGAGCATATCAGAACAAGTTTGATACATATATACCGGAAGGAAAAAGCCGGCATGGCAATAAGTTCTGGTATCAGCATCTGAATAATAACAGTCATTATAATGCAATAGCCTACTCCAACAGGCCCGAACTGATTGGCGGGAAAAGCGATGGAGAGGCCTATCGTCCCAAACGGTTTACAAGTACTGTTGAGGCGGATGTTGTTATAAAGTATTTAAAGAACCAGAACAATGAACGTAATCCCAATAAGCCTTTCAGCATTATATGGTCAATCAATCCGCCCCATCCGCCTTATAACCGGTTGACTGATTGTGACAGTGCCGTTTATAACAAATACTATAGAGATCTGTCCTTTGATGAGCTTTTATTAAGGGACAATGTTGTGAAAAGTAAGAATCTCCAGAAGCAAGAGAAGTTGAAATTATGCGCTCAGGTATATTATTCATTAATAAAAAGTGTCGACGATGAAATAGGAAGGGTGCTTAAAGCCTTAGAAGAAACAGGTGAGGCAGACAATACCATCATTGTATTTACTTCCGACCATGGTGAAATGATGGGAAGCCACGGAAGAATGAGCAAATCCGTTTTCTACGACGAATCGATGCTGGTTCCGTTTATTATCAGATATCCAGGTAAAATCAAGCCTCATGTTGAAGACCTGATGATGGGATCTACGGATATTATGCCTACCATGTTGGGACTGATGGGTATGGGAGATAAGATTCCTGCAACGGTAATGGGAAATGATTATTCTGATGGTTTGCTTACCGGTGAGTATAAGAAACATCCCAAACCGGAGTCGGCTCTTTATTTGAGTAAGAATAAGAAAGGGGTGCGTACATACAAATATACGTATGTCGTGAAAGAAGATAATACCTACGAACTGTATGATAATGTCAATGACCCGTATCAGAAAAAGAAAATCAGCTTGGATGATATTTCCAGCCAGGAACGCTCGTTCTTGAAGAAAGCATTGGGCGAATGGCTGACTAAATCGTGTGACGAATGGGCTAACGTGAAGAAGTGTGAGGGCTATATTACTTATCAATAACAATACTTCGGTAAATAATTAATTAAATACTTAAAAATCAGCGAGTTAAATTAA
>ERZ1673693.381-NODE-381-length-57355-cov-60.789703_pt1 | contig 57355 bp, 43 predicted proteins | sample MGYA00580223_ERZ1673693 | MGnify/ENA primary metagenome ERZ1673693 (study PRJEB41218, sample SAMN15661741) | gut metagenome | host: Homo sapiens | place: Canada: London | collected 2015-08-20/2019-03-30 | study: EMG produced TPA metagenomics assembly of...
AGTGCACCAACTGTTGCACTGCGAGTGCACTGACTACTGCACTGGGAGTGCAATAACTGGTGCACTCGCTGGGGATAACTGGGGAGTTTTAGAAGGATAATAGGCAAAATTGGCTGGGAAGATTAACTGGGCTGTAAACCAGACTGGCTAAGGATCGGGAAAATAGAATATTGTAAGGACTGAATAAGTATATAAAAGTAACGCTGCCCTTGAAACCGTAACCTGATGAAGGAGAAGGTTTCAGTGGCAGCGTTGCCTTTTGTTTTTGTTTCTTGATTGATTCTACTGTAAGTGATCCACCGGAACGATATAAAGCGTGGATAATGCTTTACTCTATGACGTTGATTCTGGCTTTTTCTTTCAGCTTGATGTGCAGTTGGGCTTTTCCGCTCAGCGGAGTCCAGAGCACCTGGCGGCATTCATTTTTTTGCAAATAACAGTTAGGTTCGTATGAGCCGCTAAGGTGTTCGGTGTCGATATGGAATGAATCTGTGTCAACTGTCCACTCTCTGACAAGGTCAAGATTGAGATACAAGTTATCTACTTGTCCACTCTGGAAGTGCAAGGTAGGAGCCTTGGCTGAAAGGGATTTTATCTGGCAATCATTAATGATCGTTGTACCTTGGGTCTTGAACGCAAGTGAATCGCGGGATAGGTCGGCGAACTGTGTATGCATGTTATAGTTTTCTGAGATGATTTCCTCTACTCCTTGGGGAATATTCATTTGGATAGCTTCGGAACGTACTCTCAGCCATTTCATTTTTTGGTATTGTGGAGCCAGTTTGTCTGTCGGAAACGAGAAATAAATTTGGAGGGTGTCGCCTGCAGTCTTCCATTCCATGTAATTGTTTAATTCGGAAGTGTATGTCAGGCTGCCGGTCAGTGAATCGGTTGGGCCGATTTTCAGTGTTGTCTGGTCAAAGCTGACATACCTTTCTTCGAGATCCTTTGCTTCCACCTTCGACATCAAGTGTACAACTCTGCATTCGGGCATTTGTTTGCTTGTCCGTTCTCCTTTGATGTCTAAAAAGGATTCTTCCCAGGTGATACCTGTGCTGAAAATAGATGTCAGGGTGCCAATCACCAGTATTGCTCCGGCAAACAGCATTCCTATTATAATATATGTGGTACGTTTCATAATTCGTTTTCTTTATTTTTATTCTTTATAAACTCTTGATACATGGCCGAGAGTTCTTCAGGCTTAATGTCGAGGGTGTACATTTGCTTGAAGAAATAGTCGGCTTCTTCTTTCAGAAAATATTCGCGTCGTAGCGAAAGTATCAGTTTGGATGCGCCGGGTGAAACAAAGTAGCCGATGCCACGCTTGTTGTAGATGATTCCTTGCGATTGCAGGTAGTCGTACGAGCGCATAGTGGTATTGGCATTAACTTCCACCACAGCTGCATATTCTCTGACCGATGGTATGCGTTCGTCTTCCCCGTATTTTCCGAGTAATACTTCGTCGCAGATGCGGTCTGCAATTTGCAGATAGATGGCTTTGCTTTCTTTAAAATTCATGTTACCAGCGATTTATGATTTCTGATTCTTTGAAACGGAAATAGGCGAGTGTCCAGTTGAACAGGGCTATGAATGAACATAAGCTAATGACAACAAAACTGAAAGAATCTTCTGAGCTAAATATTCCGTTTGGTTCTTCTATATATTTTTCTGCAAAGACTTTTGCAACAATAACTCCTACCGTGATGTATGCAATGCTGATACACACAAGGGCTACGCAAGTATTGACAAACGAGCGTTTGGGCCAGATGACGCTGCCCAGTACAAAGAAAGATTGCAGGCAGAAATAAGCGGCTATGTTGATACTGATGCTTGATTTAGCCTGATAGAATCCCGATTTCAGAAAATAGTCCCAGGGCACGGGAGCTATCGGTTCGATGTCCGGATAGAAGATGTTGTAAATCACTACGCGTGTCCAGTCGGCCAGCTTGAATGCTATCAGAAAGCATACCAGAAAGGCAAAAGTATATATCAGCCATCGTGCGAGAAACTTTTCGAACATGGTGGCGGGTGTCATCAGGATGTTTATCCGTCCGGTTTTACTTTTCATCCGTTCCATGACGAAAGAAGCGCTCAGCATTCCCATGATATGTATGGCTATGACAAACAATGTCACTGTCATGTTCCACATGATGTCTTCGGAATAATGACTTCCGGGCAGTTCGCTTGAGTATTGCAAATAACCTCCCCATATCAGAATGATGGCCATGATGCCGTACATCATGACGAAACGGAGCAGGTTGGGGCGCCAGCTTTCCACCATCTCTTTGCGACAGATGCTGGCAAAGCGAGGCATGCTGAAAAAAGTATCTTTTATCATATTCTTTGCTATTTTGTGGGGTGAAACATCTTGGCAATCTGTTCCGGCAGGGACAGGGTTGCACCAAACAATAATTCCAGATTCAACTCAGTCTCTTCACCGTCTGTATTAGGCAACATCAGATAATTGCCCTGTATGGATGGCAGCGTGTATAGAGCCTGGGCGGCCAGCGTGCGGTCGTCGCTTTCTACAAACATGAATTTGTCGCAGATATCGCTTGTCGATGCATCAAGCAGAATGCGGCTGTTGTCTATAATCAGTACGTGATCCAGCACCTTGTCTATATCGCGTACCTGATGGGTAGAAATCACAATGGTTCGTTCGTCCGACATGCCCGATGCGATGAACTTGCGGAACTGGCTTTTGCCGGGGATGTCCAGACCATTGGTCGGCTCGTCCATCAGCAGTAGCGAAGTATTGGTGGCAAGGGCGAAACTCATAAAGACTTTTTTCTTCTGTCCCATTGACAGGCTGCCCAGGTCAGTATCCAGATCCATTTCGAAGAAGTGCAGATACTTCACCATGTCTTCTTTGCTGAATTTCGGATAGAATGAACTGTTCAGTTCGATATAACTTACCAGTGAGATAGCCGGAAGCTGGAATTCTTCCGGAACCAGAAACATGTCCTGTAAAGTGGCAGGTAACCGCCGGCGGACATTTAAGTCGTGAAACGTAACCTCTCCACTCTTCGGAGTAAGCAGACCTGCCATCAGGTAGAGCAGTGTAGATTTACCGGTACCGTTCTTGCCCAACAGCCCGTAGACCTTTCCTTTTTCCAGCGCAAGCGAGAAGTCGTGCAAGACTTCTTTTTTCTTGCGGTGATAGCTGAATGAAATGTTTTTTATTTGCAACATACCGTAATTTGTTTAAAGTCAGATGTCAGGCTCCAAGATACAAGTGCAGGCCTTATCAACCTGTATCTTTGCCTTTCCTTCTGCTGATTAAGTGTATTAGTATAATAGTACACTGCAAATATAAAGAGGATTTTTAGAAAAACAATAGTTCTCGCATAAAAAAGTCCTTTTTTTGGGGAACGTGGTATTGGAATGCGGTAGGGTTTTACGGCAGAAGGATACTTCCACCTTATTATAATAAGCAGTGGGGATTGGCAAGTGTATTGCTGAGGATTTTCTTATGTGGCAGGCAGATTGATAGAGTGGCTCACTGCCCCACGAAAGGAGAGGAGGAATATAACAAAAAAGGTGGCCTTTGTGGGTCACCTTTCTTTCTATATTTAGTTGCGGAGGCCTGACTCGAACAGACGACCTTTGGGTTATGAGCCCAACGAGCTACCAACTGCTCCACTCCGCGATGTTTCTCATTTGCGAGTGCAAAGGTACGGATTTTATTTGAATATGCAAATTTTTTGCAGAATATTTTTTTCTGGTTGATAATGGAGGCAATACTTGAGAAGATATTATCTGTATGAGCAAGCAAATTTTTTCAGACGAAGATGATGCGATGTTCAATGAGATTTGTCCGTATAAGCGTTGCTTCAATATGGGGCGAATTATAAATGCCATGTTTATCTGTGCCATCTGCGTCCGAAGCATGTATTTCAACTCCAGATTGGTATTAATTGCTTTATTTGTTTGTAATATATGCGGAAAAGTCTTACTTTTGCTCAAATTATTAAGCAATGTGCAATTAACCTATGACCGTATCGAAGACAAAAGCCAAGTTAGTGGATGTAGCTCGTCAGCTATTTGCAAAGATGGGGGTGGAGAATACCACGATGAATGATATCGCCCTCGCTTCCAAGAAAGGCCGACGTACGCTGTATACCTATTTTAAAAGTAAGGAAGACATCTACATGGCTGTTGTCGAGTCGGAACTCGATATCCTTTCGGACATGATGAAACGCGTAGTTGAGAAGGATATTTCGCCCGATCTGAAACTGATGGAAATGATTTATACCCATCTGGATGCGGTGAAAGAGGTGGTTTACCGTAACGGCACGTTGCGTGCCAATTTCTTCCGCGATATATGGCGGGTTGAGAAAGTCCGTAAGCGCTTCGATGCCAACGAAATATTGATTTTCAGGGATGTCTTGCGTGAAGGAATGGAGAAAGGCGTGTTCGATATCGACGATTTGGACATGACAGCCGAAATCATGCATTACAGTATAAAGGGTATTGAGGCACCTTATATCCGGGGGCATGTCGGTGCCAATCTGGACGATGATACGCGTGACCGTTATGTGACACGTCTGGTATTGGGTGCCTTGGGAAAGAAAGTATAATTATCAATCATTCATAAATCAATTACAATTATGGGATTATTAAATGGAAAAACAGCCCTTATCACCGGCGCCGCTCGTGGCATCGGTAAGGCTATCGCTCTGAAGTTTGCTCAAGAAGGAGCCAATATCGCTTTCACCGACCTGGTGATCGATGAAAATGCCGAAGCTACAGTTAAAGAAATTGAAGCGTTGGGTGTAAAGGCCAAAGGATATGCTTCGAATGCAGCCAGCTTCGAAGATACAGCTAAGGTTGTTGAGACCGTACACGCCGATTTTGGCCGCATTGATATTCTGGTTAACAATGCAGGTATCACTCGCGACGGTTTGATGATGCGTATGAGCGAACAACAATGGGATATGGTAATCAACGTCAACCTGAAGTCGGCGTTCAACTTTATCCATGCATGTACTCCGATTATGATGCGTCAGAAAGCCGGTAGCATCATCAACATGGCTTCTGTAGTAGGTGTTCACGGTAATGCCGGACAGGCTAACTATTCTGCTTCGAAGGCAGGTATGATTGCTTTGGCCAAGTCTATCGCACAGGAACTCGGTTCGCGTGGTATCCGTGCCAATGCCATTGCTCCGGGCTTTATCATGACAGCTATGACCGATGCCCTGTCTGACGAGGTGAAGGCTGAATGGTGCAAGAAGATTCCTTTGCGTCGTGGCGGTACGCCCGAAGACGTGGCTAACATTGCTACCTTCCTGGCTTCTGATATGTCATCTTATGTATCCGGTCAGGTGATTCAGGTAGATGGTGGTATGAATATGTAATCAGTGCCTATGACTGTCCTGTACGAAGACAATCATATCATTATAGTCAATAAGACCGCTTCCGAGATTGTTCAGGGAGACAAGACCGGCGATACGCCGCTTTCGGAGATTGTCAAACAGTATCTGAAGGAAAAGTATCAGAAACCCGGCAACGTCTTTATCGGTGTGACCCACCGCCTGGACCGCCCCGTGAGCGGTCTTGTTGTTTTTGCCAAGACCAGCAAGGCGCTTGGACGTCTGAATGAGATGTTCAGAGTCGGCGAGGTGAAGAAAACTTATTGGGCCATTGTGAAGAACATGCCCCCTGAGCCGGAGGGCGAACTGGTGCATTACCTGGTGCGCAACGAGAAGCAGAACAAGAGCTATGCTTACGATTCAGAGAAACCCGGCAGCAAGAAAGCCATTCTGCACTATCGCCTGATAGGGCGTTCGGACAATTACTGTCTGCTCGAAGTCGATCTGAAGACCGGACGCCATCATCAGATTCGTTGCCAGCTGGCTAAGATGGGCTGTCCCATCCGTGGTGACTTGAAGTATGGCTTTCTGCGTTCCAATCCCGATGGAAGCATTTGTCTGCATGCACGTCGGGTCCGTTTTGTACATCCGGTTTCGAAAGAACTTATTGAGGTGGTAGCGCCTGTTCCCGATAGTAATTTGTGGCATGCCTTTCCGGCAGATATCTGATTGTCATTTCCGGTAGCAGATGATGCGCCGGTCGGATGAAAAATATAAAAGCCGTTCCCCAGAATAGACAAGGAGGGAACGGCTTTTATATAGCAGTGTGCTTACTATTATTCGGCGACCTTCGTTTGATGCTTGGTTTTGGGCGCCCCTGGCCACGACTGGCCAGAGACGCACCACCACAAACAAACATAAACAGGGCTGCTACTAATACTTTGTCATAATCTCATAAATTCATTTGCTTTTTTTAGATTCTATAATTTAGGTTTGGGCTTACTCTTTTCCTGTTTTGCTGTAGTTGTGGATGGGTGTATACATCTCACTACATTATTTTAATCTCAAAATACGTGCCAGATTCAGGATTCTTCTATAATTGGCTGATCCTTAGATAAAAAGGGAAAATAGGCGAAAAAATCCCAGTGTGGAAAAAGTGTGGAATTGTGGAAAAAGTGTGGAATAAGTCCACACTTTTTTAATCTGTGATATTATAAAGTTTCAGTTTGTTGTAGAGTGTTTTTCTATCAATGCCCAACAGTTGTGCCGCACGGCTCTTGTTGTTGCCAGTCTGTTGCAGGGCATGGATGATTTGCTGTTTTTCAGTCTCTTCGTTGCGTAGGGCCATGTTTGGTATGGGGGCAGCCTGCTCTTTTATCTCCTTCAGTTCGCTCAGTTCGTTCAGCGTGATGAATTTTCCCTGTGCCAGCAGGGTGGCGCGGCGCACAATGTTCTTCATCTGGCGCAGGTTGCCCGGCCAGTGATAGTCCAACAGGGCTTTCGAGGCCTTTTCGTCGAAGCCGATGAGCTGTTTGTCCATCTCGCGGTTGGCCTGGTCCAGAAAGAAGTTGGCGAAGAGCAGGATGTCTTCGCGACGTTCTTTCAGCTGTGGCATGCGCAGGGTGAATTCGTTGATGCGGTGATACAGGTCTTCACGGAAAGAGCCTTTTTCGATGGCCTGTTCCAGATTTTCGTTGGTAGCTGTCACCAGACGGACATCTACGTTGATTTCCTTGTTTGAACCTACGGGACGGATTTTGCGCTCTTGCAGTGCACGTAACAGCTGAATCTGGACTTCGTAGCTTAGATTACCAACTTCGTCCAAAAAGATGGTTCCGCCATTGGCTGCAACAAAAGCTCCGGTCTTGTCGGTCAGTGCTCCGGTAAAAGCACCTTTCACGTGGCCGAAAAACTCGGAGGCAGCAAGCTCCTTGGGTATGGAACCGCAGTCGATGGCCACAAACGGTTGATCGGCCCGCTTGCTGAGCTGGTGAATGCGGTGGGCTACGTATTCTTTACCTGTTCCGCTTGCCCCATTGATAAGTACGGACATGTTGGTGGGTGCAACCAGTTTCACGTAAGTGTACAGTTGCTTGGCCGCATCGCTTTCTCCTTCCAGAAAATCAGTATGGAAAGCCGAATGCTCTGTCCGGTTGGCTGGATGTTCTTTCTTCTCTTTGGTAGTTACGGGGTGATGGGTGGGGGCAGCCGGTGTACTGAGTGCTTCGTTTATTTTCTTCAGCAGTTCGTCCGGATTGATAGGTTTGGCCACGTAGTCGCATGCACCTAATTTCATCGCCTGTACGGCCGACTGGATGTCGGCATATCCGGTCATGATAATCAGGGGAATGGACTGGCCTTTTTCACCCAGCCATTTCAGCAAGTCTATGCCGTCGCGGTCGGGAAGTCGCAAATCGGACAATATCAGGTCGATGCATTCTGACTCACCGATGAGTTTTTGTGCACGGGCAATGCTGCTGGCCGAACTGACCTGGAATCCTTTCTTTCCGAGCCACGTTTTCAGCATCATGCCGTAAGTGATATCATCTTCTACGATCAATATTGACTTCATAGCCTTCTGTTTTACTTCTTTTAAAGTACAAAGGTAAGACGTTTTGCCCGAAAGTCGTATATTTGCAAACTTAATTTAAACAAAAAGTAAGATGAAAAGGCATTTTATACTATTATTAATATTACTGGTTGGCGGGCTGACCGCTTGCGGGCCGGGAAACAAGAAGAACAGAAGTATGGAAACAGAAACAAAGTTGAAGATTGAAACAAGTGCCGGTGACATTGTGGTGAAGCTCTATAATGAGACTCCGCAACATCGTGATAATTTTATCAAGCTGGCCGAGAACGGAACTTACGAAGGGACTCTTTTTCATCGTGTCATTAAGGACTTTATGATACAGGCCGGCGATCCGGAATCGAAGAATGCGCCGAAAGGAAAAATGCTGGGTTCGGGCGATGTTGGCTACACGATTCCTGCCGAGTTTGTCTATCCCAAATATTTCCATAAAAAAGGTGCTTTGTCGGCTGCCCGTCAGGGTGATAACGTGAATCCGCAGAAAGCTTCGTCGGGTTGTCAGTTCTATATCGTTACGGGTAAGGTATACAGTGACTCGGCTTTGCTGAGCATGGAACAGCAGATGGGACAGATGCGCTTGAACAATGCATTCAACGCCTTGGCACAAAAGCACATGAAGGAAATCTATAAGCTCCGTAAGAGCGGCGACCACGAAGGTTTGATGAACTTGCAGGATACCTTGATTGCACAGGCCGAAGCCGAGGTTGCCAAAATGCCCGAGTTCCGTTTTACGCCCGAGCAGGTAAAGGCTTACACAACCGTAGGAGGTACACCCCACCTGGACGGTGAATATACCGTGTTCGGTGAAGTGCTGGAAGGCATGGATGTAGTAGACAAAATCCAGAAAGTGAAGACCGACCGCAACGACCGTCCCGAAGAGGATGTGAGGATTATCAAAGTGGAAGTATTGGAATAAGTATAAAGCGGGAAAAGGGGAATGTTCAAGATCAACAGACATACGTTGGACAATGGTCTGCGGCTGGTGCATTACGAAGATGCCAGTACGCAGATGGTTGCGCTGAATATCGTCTATGATGTGGGTGCGCGCGACGAGCATCCGCAGCATACAGGCTTTGCGCATTTGTTCGAACACCTGATGTTTGGCGGATCGGTGAATATCCCCGATTACGATACTCCGCTTCAGCTGGCCGGCGGCGAGAACAATGCATGGACCAACAACGACATTACTAATTACTACCTCACAGTGCCCAAAGCCAATGTGGAAACCGGCTTCTGGCTGGAATCCGACCGTATGCTGGGACTGGCCTTTAGCGAGCACAGTCTGGAGGTGCAGTGTGAGGTGGTAATGGAAGAATTCAAGCAGCGTTGTCTCAATCAGCCTTATGGCGACGTGGGGCATCTGCTGCGTCCGTTGGCCTATCAGGTACATCCGTATCGCTGGCCCACTATCGGTAAGGAGCTTTCGCACATTGCACAGGCAACGCTGCAGGAAGTGGAAGATTTCTTTTACCGGTATTATGCACCCAACAATGCCGTACTTGCCGTGACGGGCAACATCTCGTGGGAAGAAACCCTACGGCTTGCCGAAAAGTGGTTTGCTCCTGTCCCTTATCGTCATGTACCGGAAAGGCATCTGCCCGCCGAACCCGAACAACAGGCGGAACGCAGACTGACGGTAGAACGCAATGTACCGTTGGATGCTTTGTTTATGGTCTATCACATGTGCAGTCGGGACGATGCCGATTACTATGCTTTCGACATCCTTTCGGATATCCTCAGCAACGGTCGTTCGAGCCGCCTGATCCGGCATCTTGTGCAGGAGCAGAACTTGTTTTCCAGTATCGATGCCTATATCAGTGGGTCGCGCGATGCCGGATTGTTTCATATTAGCGGAAAACCTGCTGCGGGTGTGTCACTTGAGCAGGCCGAGGCGGCTGTACGCAAGGAACTGGAACAGTTGCAGCAACAGCCCGTAGAAGCTGCTGAGTTGGAGAAGGTGAAGAACAAATTCGAGTCTACCCAGATATTCGGGAATATCAATTACTTGAATGTAGCTACCAATCTGGCCTGGTACGAGCTGACCGGACAGGCCGAGGACATCAACCGGACGGTGGAGCGTTATCGTGCGGTGACTTCCGGACAGTTGCAGGCTGTGGCACGTCAGGCTTTCCGGCAGGAAAACTGTTCGGTGCTGCATTATCGGAAGGGATAGGCTTGCGCAATCTTTTATGTGCTTGCGAAACTTAAAGAACTTTTATTCTAAAAAGAGATAACCAATGAAACATTGGATGCAGACCTACGGTGGTCATTACCGTGCCCTTGTCCGTTTAGGTTTTCCCATCGTGGTGGGACAATTGGGCGTAATCATATTGGGATTTGCCGATACGTTGATGATAGGCCACCACAGTACAGAGGAACTGGGGGCGGCTTCGTTCGTGAACAATCTTTTCAACTTATGCATCATTTTCAGTACCGGTTTCAGTTATGGACTGACGCCTGTGGTGGGTGCGCTTTACGGTAACCGTCGTTTCCCCGAAGCCGGTCAGGCTTTGCTGTGCAGTCTGGTGGCCAATGCACTGGTAGCCGTACTGCTGACGCTGATTATGGGGGGACTCTATTTCAATATCGGGCGTTTAGGACAGCCCGAAGAGCTTTTGCCGCTTATCCGTCCTTACTACCTGGTGTTGCTTACTTCGCTGCTTTTTGTTCTGTTGTTCAACGGCTTCAAGCAGTTTACCGACGGTATTACCGACACAAAGACAGCTATGTGGCTGCTTCTGGGCGGCAATGCGTTGAACATTGCAGGCAATTACATTCTGATCAACGGTAAATTGGGACTGCCCGAGCTGGGATTACTGGGTGCGGGGCTGAGTACGCTGTTTTCGCGTATCGTGATGGTGGTAGCATTTGCCCTTATCGTATGGCGCAGCCGCCGCTTTGCCCGCTACAGGGTAGGACTGTGGCGGTTGGGTTGGTCGGCTGCCGTATTCCGCCGGCTCAATGCGCTGGGTTGGCCTGTAGGCTTGCAGATGGGTATGGAGACTGCTTCGTTCAGTCTCAGCACGGTGATGGTGGGTTGGCTGGGTACGATGGCACTGGCCGCACATCAGATTATGCTTACCATTTCGCAATTCACGTTTATGATGTTCTATGGTATGGGAGCAGCGGTAGCGGTACGTGTCAGCAATTTCCACGGGCAGGGCGATACGCCCAATGTGCGTCGGGTGGCTTATGCCGGTTTTCATCTGATTCTGTTTATGGAGGTTGTTTTACTTAGCATTGTCTTTGCCTGTCGTAGCCGGGTGGGCGGATGGTTTACAGATAGTGCTGAGGTGTCGGCCATGGTGTCGGCTCTGTTCTTCCCGTTCCTTATCTATCAGTTTGGCGACGGTCTGCAGATTAACTTCGCGAATGCCTTGCGCGGTATTTCGGACGTAAAGCCGATGATGCTGATAGCGTTTATTGCCTATTTTGTCATATCTTTGCCTGTAGGATATTTTTGTGGATTCGTGTTGAATCTGGGTGTAACGGGAGTCTGGATGGCATTCCCCTTCGGCCTGACCAGTGCCGGCCTGATGCTGTGGCTCCGTTTCCGCTGGGATACGAACAAGAAGAACTGAAGAATGTCTTTTCAATTCCTGATAGAGGGCATAAAGAAGTAGATACTTATGAACAGCGTTTCGAAACTGAAGATCATTTTGGGCTATGCCCTGTTGCTGGTGGTGCTGCTGTCGGCCTTGTTCTTTGTGCACAGAGAGGTCGAGAAGCTCACCCAGTCCGAGGGTAAAGACATGCAGTGGGCCGACAGTCTGCTGGTGTTGCTCAAAGAGAAGGACGAGAATACTATCCGGATGCTGCGTACGCTGAGCGAGATGAACGAAAAGATGCTCTCGACCAGCGATATCGAACATATTATTGCCGAGCGGATCGACTCGGTTGTCGTGCAGCAGCGCGTGCAACGGCGGGTCATTACGCATCGTGACACGATGGTGACACGGCCCAAGAAGAAAGGCTTTTTCAAGAGATTGGGCGAAGTGTTTTCGCCTCCTAAGAAGGATACTGCCATCCAAGTGAAGACATCGCTGGAGTTTGCCGTCGATACGGTAATCGATGTCTACAATCCGACAGATTCTTTACAGGCCAAATTACGTGAAATTACCGAGAAGAAGCGTGCCGATAGCGTTATCGTGCGGCGACGCAATTATAATCTGAAACGAATGGACCACATGCTTTCGGCACGAATCGACAGCTTGTTGAAGAATTACGAGGAAGAAACGCTTCAACGTGCCCGTACTGAGGCCGAATATCAGCAGGAGATTCGTCAGCGTTCGGCGCGTACCATTGCCGGAGTGGCTGTGGGGGCTGTATTGCTGGCAGCTTTCTTCCTGGTGCTGATAGGGCGCGACGTGGCGCGCAGTAATCGTTATAAACGAGAACTGGAGGTAGCCCGTCGCCGTGCCGAAGACCTGTTGGTGACGCGCGAGAAGCTGATGCTGGCCATTACGCACGATTTCAAGGCACCTTTAGGCTCCATCATGGGGTATGCTGATCTGTTGTCAAGGCTTACGGTGGACGAACGTCAGCGTTTCTATCTGGATAATATGAAGACTTCGTCGGAACATCTGCTGAAGTTGGTAGTCGATCTGCTCGATTTTCATCGTCTTGATCTGCATAAAGCCGAGGTTCATCGTGTGACCTTCCATCCCGCCCATTTATTAGAGGAAATCTATGTCAGCTTTGAACCATTGACGGCAGAAAAGGGTCTGACCTTGAGCCGTGAGATTTCGGACGAGTTGAACGGCACGTATATTTGCGATCCCCTGCGCCTGCGGCAGATCATCACCAACCTGCTGTCGAATGCGGTCAAGTTCACCGACAAGGGAGGCATTACACTGACGGCACGTTACGAGAACCGTCGTTTGGTAGTAGCCGTATCCGATACCGGAAAGGGCATGGAACCGGCCGATCGCGAACGCATCTTCCAAGAGTTTACCCGCTTGCCGGGTGCACAGGGGAAGGAAGGTTTTGGCTTGGGACTTTCCATAGTTCGCATGTTGGTGCAGCTGCTCGAAGGTAGTATCGATGTGGATAGTGTTCCCGGCAAGGGCAGTACGTTCACGGTTCGCATCCCCATCTTCCCGGTGAACAAGAGCGAGGCCGACGGCAAGAAGCAGGCGTTGCCCGAAAAACAGGAAACAGATGTACCGGTTGCAGAAGAAGTGAGTCAGCCGGAACCGGAAAGGTTGCCATTGAAGAAAGTATTGCTGATCGACGACGACCGCATCCAGCTGACGCTGACTGCAGCCATGTTATCGCAAAGCGGCATCGGGTCTGTGTCGTGTCTGCAATTGGATGAACTGCTCGATGCTCTTCGCACGGAACAGTTCGATGTATTGCTGACGGATGTACAGATGCCGGCAATCAACGGATTCGACCTGTTAAAGTTGTTGCGCGCTTCCAACATTCCTCAGGCAAAAGAGATTCCGGTAATAGCCGTTACGGCCCGTAGCGACATGCAGCGCAGCGAGTTTGTTGAACATGGCTTTGCCGGATGCCTGCACAAGCCCTTTACGGTGTCGGAACTGCTGGGCGAACTGGGTGGGCAGGAAATACCGCAGCGGACGGAAACAGCAACAGGGAATGTAGACGTTCCTTCACCACATGGTTATAACTTCTCGGCACTTACCGCCTTTTCGGGTAACGATGCTGAGGCTTCGAAGTCCATCCTCGAAAGTTTTGCTACCGAGACCGGGCTGAATAGAGAACGCTTGAAGAAAGGCCTTGATGACGGTAATCTGAAAGAGGTTTCGGCCGTAGCGCATAAGATGATACCGCTGTTCACCCTGATTGGTGCGACGGAACTGGTCGTACGTTTGCGCGAGTTGGAGGCAGCCCGCGATGTACCTTTCACTGACCACCTGAAACAATGCACGGGCGAGGTGCTTGCCGCGGTCGATGAGGTGTTGGAGCAGTTGAAGAAAGAACTCTGACGTCTTCCGGAAATCCTGTTGCGGGCTGACAGGCCGGAAACGGGGCTATATAATTTTCATTTCTTTGGCTATTCTGCAGGCTTCGATGGAGTTCCTCACTTGCAGTTTGTTTAATATCTCCTGCCGGTGCCGGTTCACGGTGTTGATGCTTATGTACAGTTCGTCGGCGATGTCTTTGCTTGTTCTTCCCTGGCTGATCAGCTGAAGGACTTGCCTTTCGCGTCGGGAGAGGATATTGAGGTCGTTGTCGTCTTTCAGCTCGATTGTCTGTCCGCTGACGGCGTTGGCTACGATTCCTTTTGCCGATATGTCGAACAGAAGAGGGTTGTACAGACATAATGCTAGCCATAAGTTGTTGCTGGTAGGAGACATAGCGATGTAGAGCAGTCTGTGCAGTACCCAGATATAGTTTCCGGCGAGATTTTTCATACGCAACTTGTTCATCAGAAAGAAGGCCGATTGCTTGTCCTTGGGTTGCTTCCTTACGAAATGGAAGAAACGGAGTTCTTGCAGATATTTGCTGTTCAGGTCGTCCGGATGGATAAGCTGGAGGATTTTTTCTTCCCAGATGGAGTAGATCCGTTCGACTTTGCTGTCTTCTTTAAGGCCGAGGGTTTCCGCAAACTTGCCATAGTAAATGTAGCTAGTGTCTGTATGCATGTCGCTCAGTACGGCAATGGCCTGTTCGGTACAGGCGTAGCTTCGGGCAATGTCTTTGAAGTAGTTCAGTTCGTCGGGACACACTGGCATGCCGTCGGACGCTGGTTTGAGTAGTTCGTTGTTCAGCTGCTGGATGATTTCCATGGCAAAATGGTTATTAATAGTCATTGTACAGTTGGATGCGGGACTGTACTTTTGCAAAAATAATCAATTTGTACAAAGACCGATCAGAAAAGTGCCGGAAAAGCTACAATCGGCCTTTGGCAACAGTTTTAAAACAAGTTCAAGATGAAAAAACGGGTATTATCAATTTTATTTGTTGCAATGTCTTTACAGTCGGCTATGGCACAGTCTTTGGAAAAAATGCAGTGGTTCAACGAACCGGAAGAATGGGAAATAGAGGGGCGTACATTGTCCATGTTTGTGACGCCTCAGAGTGACTATTGGCGTATTTCGCACTACGGATTTACAGTGGACGATGCGCCTTTCTACTACGCCACGTATGGAGGCGAGTTCGAAGCCAAGGTGAAGGTGACGGGAGACTATAAAGCGCGTTTTGACCAGGCAGGCCTCATGCTGCGCATCGATCACGAGAACTATATCAAGGCCGGTATTGAGTTTGTGGACGGAAAATTCAATTTGAGTACGGTAGTCACTCACAAAACTTCCGACTGGAGCGTCATTGCTTTGGACAAAAAGGTGGATTGTGTCTGGATAAAGGCCGTCAGACGGCTCGATGCCGTCGAAGTGTTTTATTCTTTCGACGACAAGGAATACACACTGATGCGCAATGCCTGGATGCAGGATAATATCCCCATGCAGGTCGGACTGATGGGAGCCAGTCCCGATGGCGAGGGGTTCAAGGCTACCTTCGAGCACTTCAAGGTGAAACACTTGCCCGACCAGCGCAGACTGGAGTGGCTTAAGAAAAATGCCGAGTAAGTTTGCCTGTTTTTCCGATTAGGCTGTAGACACTACGATACATGTATTTGTAGCCTTCCTACCACACTTGTGTCGCTCGTGTGGGACACTTGCACGGCTCGCGAGCAACACTTGTACGGCTCGCGAGCCGTGCAAGTGTTGTATATCGGGGCTGCTGGGCTGTTGCAGATAACACTGTAAATGGCTTTACTACAGGGACTTGTCATTTGTATTGTTTTTGTTCCGGAGTGAACTGCATTTCTTTTATGTCGTACGCATGTTTGGAAGGTGTTCCGGCAAAGACGTATGGGTATATGTTTTTTCTTTCACTGCCGTTTCTATAACGGTTGTTGTGTTTCACGTTTCACCGTAAACGGCTATTCCCCAGTTGGTTGCTGTGAAAGGTAACTGCAGTTAAGGCCTTTTGTGTGTGAAAGGTGAAATACTTTTCTGCCTCAGAGCAACAAATGTCGAAATTAATTGTTTACTTTGTGAATGTTTGTGAGGGAGGGATGCGGCTTGTGTAGTTTGGCATAGGTATGATTCGCCGTCCTTTACAAAAAAACACTTCGTATCTTGTGTATGGAAAAGAAAAAGAAATGGTTGAAATGGGTGGTCTGGATATTGCTCACGCCGGTCCTGCTGTTCGTTCTGCTGATGATATTGCTTTATGTGCCTCCGGTTCAGAATTTTCTGCGGAAGCAGATAACGTCTATTGCATCCGAATCAACGGGTATGGACATCTCCGTGGAGCGTATCGACCTGCGTTTTCCACTGAATCTACTGGTACGTGGAGTGCAGGTGATACAGCCTGCTGACGTTTCGGCGGGAGTGATGAAGCCTGATACGTTGCTTACCCTGGCAAGTCTGAATGTGCATGTGCAGGCCTGGCCTTTGCTACGTGGGCAGGTCGAGGTGGACGACATTACGCTGAATCAGGCTACAGTCAATACTTCCAATCTGGTAGACGGAATGCTGGTCAAGGGGGTACTTGGAAAATTTTCGCTTAAAAGTCACGGTATAAACCTGATGAACGAAACTGTCGTACTGAACGATGTGGAACTGGCCGATACTCACTTGCAGGTGATGCTGGCCGACACAACCGAGGCTGTGCCCGATACGACTTCGACGCCTGTCAATTGGAAGGTGAAACTGAACACCATGCGGTTGAAAAACATATCGGTCGGCCTCGACATGCCGCTCGACTCGATGCAGCTGGCTGCCCGTCTTGAAGAAGTGGGATTGGAAGATGCCACTGTCGACTTGGGACGTCAGCTTTATGGCTGGCGCCGCTTTCAGCTTGCTGGAGCCACACTTACGTATGATTCCGGTTCGGCTCAGCCAGCCGAAGGTTTCGACGCATCGCACATAGCCTTGCGCGACATACGGATAGGAGTTGACTCGGTGTTGTATCATGGCAGAGATATGAGTGCTGTGATACGCGAATTTTCGATGAACGAGCGTTCCGGACTGAGTGTTACGTCGTTGACCGGACGCTTGCTGTCTGATTCGACTGTGATACGGGTGCCTTCCCTGCAACTGCAGACGCCCAACAGCGAAATGAACCTGACGGCGCAAACCTATTGGGAGTTGGTCGATATACCCACTACCGGACGCTTGTCGGCCCGCTTCAATGCCTTTATCGGTAAACAGGATGTATTGCTCTTTGCCGGTGGCCTGCCCGACAGTTTCAAGGAATCTTATCCCTTCCGCCCGTTGGTGATTCATGCCGGTACAGAAGGTAACCTGAAACAGATGCAGATTTCACGCTTTACGGCCGACCTGCCGGGAGCCTTCTCGCTGAGCGGCGGGGGCGAATTGTGGAACCTGACTGATAGCCTGACACGCACAGGAACGCTGGACTTCGAGATGCAGACGCACGACCTGAACTTTCTGGCCGACTTGGCCGGAACAGCTTCCGACGGTTCTTTTATCATCCCCGACAGTATGAACTTGGGAGCGCGTCTCGATCTGGAAGGTTCACGCTATACTGCTCAGCTGAAACTGAACGAAGGACACGGGCTTCTCGATCTGAATGCTTTTTATGATACGTCTGCTGAGACTTACGAAGCTGATTTGGTGATAGACTCTCTGCAACTGCATCACTTCCTGCCGAAAGACTCCCTTTATCTGCTATCGGCTAAAGTACGTGCCAAAGGGCAGGGAACCGACTTTACTTCATATCGGACAAAGGCTACCGTACAGGCATCACTGGATAGGTTGCAGTATGGCCCTTGGAACGTATCGGGTGTACATCTGGATGCCGGGCTGAAGTCTCAGCTTGCTACGGTCAGCCTGACCAGTGACAATGCTTTGTTGCAGATGCAGGCCGATGCCGATATGCGCCTCGACCGTCGCTATTTGGACGGCAAACTGAAAATGGATGTGGCTCAGCTCGATTTGCACAAATTGGGCATCGCCCCTCAACCTCTGAAGCGTCCTTTTGCCTTTGCGGTAGGAGCGGAGGCCCGTCGAGACTCCATCAAACTGAATATGAATGCGGGCGATTTGAAGCTGAATTTCCGTGCCGAGAATACGCTGAAACATTTGCTTGATCAGTCCGATCGCTTCATGAAAGAGTTGACAGCCCAGATAGACAACCGTAAGCTGGATCATGCTGCCCTGCGCGAGTTGCTTCCATCGGCAGGCATGTATCTGACGGCAGGCAAGGAAAATCCTGTCAGCTATTATCTGGCAACGAAAAACATTTCTTACAATGATTTCAGTTTAGGCTTTGGGTTTACTCCCGAAATAGGTATCAACGGACGAACAGCACTACACGGACTGCACGTCGACTCGTTGCAGCTCGATACGCTGTTCTTTGCCATCGCACAAGACACGACCCGCATGAAGCTGCAAGGAGGTGTCGTCAATGCTCCCGGCAACCCTCAGTTTGTATTCCGCAGTACGCTGACGGGCGAGATACGCAGCGAGGATGCCGAACTGACCGCTGACTTTGTGGATGGTGAAGGCCGTACAGGACTGTTGTTCGGCATTAATGCCCGTCCGCTGACAGAGGGAAATGGCAAAGGCAATGGAGTATTGTTCCGCCTTACTCCGTCGGAACCTGTCATCGCTTTCCGTAAGTTTCATTTTGCCGATGAGGCCAACTGGCTGTATCTGCACAAGGACATGCGTCTGTACGCCAATGTGGATATGGATAGCGACGATGGTATGTGTTTCCGTATGCAGTCGGCCAGGGACGATACAGTGTCGTTGCAGAACATGAATATCGAACTCGACCGTTTCCGGCTGAGCGAGCTGACTGCTATCATGCCTTATATGCCTCGCATAACGGGACTGTTCTCGGCCGAGGCACACTATGTACAGACTGCAACTTCCCTGCAACTGTCGGCCGAGGCAAACATCAAGCAGTTGACGTACGAGAAACAGCCGGTAGGCGATGTGGGATTGGGTGCTACCTGGCTGCCCGGCGAAACGGGGCAACACTACCTCAACTCTTATCTGATGGTGAACGATGAGGAAGTAATGACTGCCGACGGAACCTTTACTCAGAAAGGCGAGAAGGAATCGCTGGACGTAATGGCTACGTTGGAACGTTTCCCTCTGCAAATAGCCAATGCTTTTGTGCCCGACCGTATGGTACAGCTTAGCGGACATGTGGGCGGCGGATTGCATCTGGAAGGCTCGTTGGATACACCTGTGCTTAATGGTGACATTTCTTTGGATAGTGTGTCGGTATATGCCCGTCAGGCGGGAGCAAAGTTCTGGTTTGACAACCGCCCGATACGTTTCGAAAACAATCGGTTGTTGTTCAATCAGTTTGCCATTTATACGACCAGCCGCAATCCTTTCACGATAGACGGTAATGTTGATTTCCGCGATATGAGCCGGCCTACTGCCGACTTGAACCTGCGGGCAAAGAATTATACATTGCTCGATGCTCCGCGCACCCGCGAAAGTCTGGTGTACGGCAAGGTATGTGTCGACCTGATGGCCACCGTACGCGGTCCGCTGGATGCGTTGGTGATGCGAGGCAATATGAATCTGTTGAGCAACACCGATGTGACATACGTCATGACCGATTCGCCGCTGACGGTACAGGATCGTCTGGACGGTCTGGTAACCTTTACCTCGTTTTCCGACACGACCACTGTCCGGCAGGCCGAGGTACCGACGTTGTCGCTGGGCGGAATGGATATGGTTGTATCGGTCCACATAGACAACTCTGTGCAGTTGCGGGCCGACCTCAATCCAGACCGCAGTAATTACGTAGTGCTGGAAGGCGGCGGCGACCTTACGCTGCAATATACCCCGATGGGTGATATGAATCTGAACGGGCGCTATACGCTGTCGGGCGGAAGACTGAAGTATTCGCTTCCTGTCATTCCGTTGGAAGAATTCCAGCTGACAAATGGCAGTTATGTGGAGTGGAGAGGCGATCTGATGAATCCTATCCTGAACCTGAAGGCAACAGAGCGTAAACGTGCTTCGGTGGCCAGCGATGATAACGGCGGGTCGAGGATGGTCAGCTTCGATGTTTCCATCTCTATCAAGAACCGCTTGGAAGCACCCGATCTGGTGTTCGACATTACAGCCCCCGAAGATGCAACGGTCGAGAATGAACTGCAGGCTATGGGAGCCGAGGAGCGTAGTACGCAGGCCATTGCCATGCTTGCTACGGGTGTCTACATGAAGAACGGCGGCAAAGGAGGCGGTTTGAACATGGGTGCCGCGCTGAACAGTGTGCTGCAGAGTCAGATCAATGCTCTTGCCGGTTCGGCGTTCGAGAAGATGGATGCCAGCTTCAGCGTAGGCATTGAGGACCGGACGGCAGCCGAAACTGGCGAGAAACAGACCGATGTAAGTTTCCGCTATTCGCAACGCTTCTTCAACGACCGCGTACAGATTGTGATTGGCGGCAAGGTGTCGACCGGAGCCAATGCCACCAACGATGTAGAATCGTTCATCGACAACATCTCGCTGGAGTATCGTCTGGATGCTTCGGGCACCCGTTATGTGCGTGTGTTCCACAACAAGAACTACGAGAGTATTCTGGACGGTGAAATTACAGAAACAGGTGTCGGCCTCGTGCTTCGCCGGAAAATGGACCGCCTGGGCGAGCTTTTCATCTTCAAGCGTAATAAGAAGAAGGACGAAAAACTGGTAGAAGAGTGACAAGAAGAATGAGGAGAAAAGATATGAAACGACTGATATTATATATAATAGGTGTGGCTTTTCTGTCGGCATGTTCTACAACGAAACATCTGCCCGAAGGAGAAATACTCTATACGGGACAGAAGCCGATGATCGTGGAAAACCGCAGCACTACGCTGGTAGGCGAGACGGCTATGGAAGAGATTGAAGCTGCCCTTGCCACTGCTCCGAACAATTCCTTTTTCGGCAGTTCGACCGTGCGCATTCCGTTTCCTTTTGGCCTGTGGGTATACAATGGGTTTGTGAAGTACGAGAAAGGCATCGGCCGCTGGATATTCAATAAGTTTGCAGCCAAGCCGGTATTGCTTTCCTCAGTCAATCCCGATATCCGTCAGAAAGCGGCGAGCAATCTGTTGCGCGATTATGGTTATTTCAATGGTACGGTGAGTTACCAGACTTTTATCGACCCGAAGGATTCGCTGAAGGCCAAGTTGCAGTATACGGTCGATATGCGCAATCCTTATGTGATTGATACGGTGACCTATCACGGTTTCAGTGAACGTACGCTGCGCATCATGGAGGCGAGCCGTCGCCGGTCGCTCATCAGTCCGGGCGAGCAGTTTAATGTACTCGATCTGGATGGTGAACGTACTCGCATCAGTGATTTGCTTCGCAACGTAGGATGTTATTATTTCCGTCCCGATTATCTGGTATACCAGGCCGATACTACGCTGGTGCCCGGTGGGCATGTGGCCATGCGTATGGTACCGGTTGCCGGCATGTCGAAACAGGCAGAACGGCCTTTTTATGTGGGGCGGAAATCATTTTTCCTGATGGGAAGACAAGGAGAAATGCCCAATGATAGTGTGGAGTACAAAGGTCTGAAGATTTATTATCATGACAAGTTAAAACTTCGTCCCAATATGGTGTACCGATGGACGAACTATCAGGGTTATCGCATGAAGCGTCAGGTGCAGGACAGTACCGGTATCACACGTCGTCGCTCTTTCGAAGGACTGTATAGTGCTTATCGCCAGAGCCGTGTGCAGAGTCGTCTGTCCAACGTTGGCATTTTCCGTTATGCCGATATTCAATATGTGCCTCGCGATACGGCACTTGTTTCCGATACGCTCGATGTTAAGATTGTGGCTATGCTCGACAAGCCTTATGATGCTGAGTTCGACTTCAATGTAAAGATGAAAAGTAACAACCAGACTGGTCCGGGAGCATCGTTTACGTTGACGAAGAACAATGTGTTTGGTGGTGGCGAGACGTGGAATGTGAAGTTGAGCGGGTCTTACGAATGGCAGACGGGTAAAGACCGTTCTTCGCTGATGAACAGTTACGAAATGGGCCTATCCACGTCGTTGATGTTTCCGCGTGTTGTTTTTCCCCGGATGGGCGATCGTGAGTATGACTTTCCGGCTACGACAACTTTCCGTCTGTATGTTGATCAGCTGAATCGTGCCAAGTACTATAAATTGCTGGCTTTTGGCGGAAACGCTACGTATGATTTTCAACCCAAGCCTACCAGCAAGCATAGCTTTACGCCTTTCCGGCTAACCTTTAATGTGCTGCGTAATCCTACAGAGGCATTTCAGAATTTGCAGGCAGAAAATCCGGCTCTGTATGTCAGCTTGCGCGACCAGTTTGTTCCGGCCATAGAGTATACTTATACATACGACAACGCTTCATTGCGTTCGGTACGTAACCCCATCTGGTGGCAGACAACCGTAGCATCGGCAGGTAACCTGACTTCTGCGATTTACCGAATGTTTGGTGAACCTTTCAGTAAAAGGGATAAAACGCTGTTGGGGGTACCTTTTGCCCAATTCCTGAAGTTGAATACGGAGTTTCGTTATCATTTCCGGATAGACAGAAATCAGATGATTGCTTCACGTATAGCTGCTGGTGCCATTTGGTCGTATGGCAATGCTATTACGGCACCTTATACCGAACAGTTCTATATCGGTGGTGCCAACAGTGTACGTGCTTTTACGGCGCGTAATATCGGTCCTGGTGGCTATCCGCCCGATGAAGACAATAAGTACTCGTTCATCAATCATGTGGGTGATATTCGTTTCGAAGCCAATGTGGAGTATCGTTTCCGTATTATCAGTGATTTACACGGAGCTTTGTTCCTCGATGCGGGTAACGTGTGGCTGATGCGTAAGGACGATTCCCGACCCGGTGGTGAACTGACTCTGAAAGATTTTGCCAACCAGATAGCTTTGGGCACGGGAGTCGGTTTGCGTTATGATTTGGATTTCCTTGTTTTCCGTGTCGACTGTGGTGTCGGACTTCATAATCCTTACGACACTGGCAAGTCGGGTTATTATAATATTCCGAAGTTCCGCGATAGCTTGGCTGTACATTTTGCCATTGGTTATCCGTTCTGATAGTTTGTTACAATAAGTAGGTCTGTTTGTGGGGTGTAGGTTATTTTGGTTGTATTCCGGCAATTTTATTGGATTATTCCAGCAAAATTCTTTAACTTTGTCGCATTATCTATGCAAAACGATATACTAACCTATTTTTAATATAACTGATATGAAACCAACTTTATTTTTGCTGGCTGCTGGTATGGGTAGCCGTTACGGAGGCTTGAAACAATTGGACGGACTGGGTCCGAATGGTGAAACCATTATGGATTATTCTATCTACGATGCAATCAAGGCCGGATTTGGCAAGCTTGTTTTTGTTATCCGTAAGGATTTTGAACAAGATTTCCGTGATAAGATTCTGTCTAAATACGAAAATCATATTCCGTGTGAATTGGTATTCCAGTCATTGGACGCACTGCCCGAAGGTTTTACTTGCCCTGAAGGCCGTACGAAACCGTGGGGTACAAACCATGCAGTAATGATGGGCGCCGACGTTATTAAGGAACCTTTTGCTGTAATCAACTGCGACGACTTCTACGGACGTGATTCTTTCCAAGTAATGGGTAAATTCCTTGCTAACTTGCCGGAAGGTTCCAAGAATGTATATTCAATGGTTGGTTTTCGTGTAGGTAACACACTGAGCGAAAGTGGAACTGTATCACGTGGTATTTGTACTACAGACGACAAGCATCTGTTGACTTCAGTAGTAGAACGTACTAAGATCCAACGTATTGACGGTGAAGTGAAGTATATTGATGACAATGGTGAATGGACAGCTACAGCCGACACAACTCCGGTCAGCATGAACTTCTGGGGCTTTACCCCCGATTACTTTGCTTATAGCGCAGAGTTCTTCAAGACTTTCCTGAGCGATCCGAAGAACATGGAAAATCTGAAGAGCGAGTTCTTTATTCCGTTGATGGTAGATAAACTGATCAACGAAGGTACTGCTACTGTAGAGGTATTGGATACTACCAGCAAATGGTTTGGTGTTACCTATCCGGAAGATCGTCAAAGCGTAGTTGACAAGATCAAGGCATTAGTTGATGCCGGTGAATATCCAGCTAAGTTGTTCTGATCAGAAACTTATATGACCATTATAAAGAAAGCGTGGAACTGTTGCAAGTTCTGCGCTTTTTTGTTACTACAGGTCAGGCCAAGTGGGGAAAAAAGTAACGAAACAGTAATTTTCTCCGGTTGAATACTTTTTGATAGAAAAGGACAGCCGCATCAAAGCAGGCGGCTGTACCTACCGCTAACTAACGGCCTGAGTAATGGATGGCTAAAGCTTAACGGCTGGTTACAGTTCCCAGTTATCCCTTGTTAGTGCAATAACTGGTGCACTCACAGTGCAGTAGTCAGTGCACTCACAGTGCAATAGTTAGTGCACTTGCAGTGCAGCAGGCAGTGCACTGGAACGGCACAGTATGCGCATTATGTTTTCCTGATTTAGCTAGATGCTTTTTCGTGCAGATGTGTAGATGTGGTATAAAATAAAAAGAGAGGCGCATATTTTATGACCTCTCTTTATTTGTGTCGGAATGAGGCGACTCGAACGCCCGACCCCTACGTCCCGAACGTAGTGCGCTACCAACTGCGCTACATTCCGATACCTTATTAAAAAAAAGTGGTGTCACCAGGAATCGAACCGGGGACACAAGGATTTTCAGTCCTTTGCTCTACCAACTGAGCTATGACACCATTGCTTATCTTTCGATTGCGGGTGCAAAGGTAAGTCTTTTTTTTGATACTGCAAATTTTTAGCAGGAAAAAAGTGTAAAAAGATGTTCTTTGGAGAGGATACAGCGCTTCTGGAGCAGTTTTATAAAAAAGGGCCGCTCGTGGGCGGCCCTTCTTATGATAGTTTTCATCAGCTTATCAGTCGATGTTCGGGTTGATGCTGTGCCATTGGTCGATAGTAGGCAGAACACCCATTGCGATTACTTCGTCACGCAGAGCGCACAAGTGTTCGTAGCTCTTGTCTAAAGCAGCTTGTTCTTCGGCAGTTCCGCTCAAAGCAGCGCAGTGGCAGCCTTCAGTGTCGATAGAAGTTTCCCAAGCCATCATGATGTGGTCATACTTATCGTTTGATACGTATGTACCTGCAGGCCAACGGAATGCTTTACCACCCATAGCAGCACCGATCATTTCGATAGAAACGTATGCCGGGCTTTGGAATGAAGAACGTCCGCGGAGGTTGATGATGTTGGCACCACCTTTTGTTACCTTCTGCTGGATTTCAGCCCATTGTTCTTTAGTCAGAGCGTCAGTACCGATGATGTCGGTCAAAGCCTTACCGTTTACTTTAGCTGTAGAAGCGAATACGGCCATCTGTTCGCCGTGGCCACCGTATGTACGGCAGTTTTCAACAGCGTCCATAGAGATGCCGAAGTGTTTAGCCAATTCGCTGCGCAGACGAGTAGAGTCGAGAGCGGCAAGTGTAGTTACCTGACCCGGTTTCAAACCAGAGTACAACAGAGTGATCAGACCGGTGATGTCGGCCGGGTTGAAGATAACAACGATATGTTTTACGTCGGGGCAGTATGTCTTAACATTCTTACCGAATTCTTCAGCGATAGCAGCATTGCCTTTCAGCAGGTCTTCACGAGTCATACCAGCCTTACGGGCAGCACCACCAGAGTTTACGATATATTTAGCACCAGTCAAAGCTTCCTTGATATCGGAAGTGAAAGTGATGTTTACACCTTCGAAACCGCAGTGGAACAGTTCCTCAGCAACACCTTCCAGACCGGGAGCGTACGGGTCGTACAAGCAGATGTTGTTAGTCAAGCCCATCATGATGGCAGTTTGAGCCATGTTCGAACCAATCATACCGGCTGCGCCGACGATGGTCAGTTTCTCGTTAGTTAGAAATTCCATAATCTTTATTATTTAAAAGTGAATATAAAGGTCTCTTTTTATATTTCTCGCCACAAAGATAATAAAATTAGCATAGACTTGTTCATAGAAGAAAGTTATCTTTTAGATTGAAAAGTTATAATTATATTCAGTTTACATTCGCCGGCAGGTTTTAGGTGGGGAGTATGGGGTGTTATTTTGTCTGTTCGGCCTAAAAATGAGCTTCCCGATTTTGTTCTGCCTGCTGTTTCCATTATCTTTGCCCGAAAAGTAGAAGATTATGAGCATCGAATTAGGAAAATTCAACAGACTGAAGGTCGTGAAGCAGGTGGATTTCGGTATGTATCTCGACGATGATATAGAGGGTGAGATTCTTCTGCCCAAACGCTACGTGCCGCAAGATTGCAAGGTAGGCGACGAACTGGATGTCTTTATCTATCTGGACAACGAAGAACGTCTGGTGGCCACTACGCAGCAACCGCTGGTGCAGGTAGGCCAGTTTGCTTGTCTGGAGGTAGCCTGGGTCAACCAGTATGGAGCTTTTCTGAACTGGGGCTTGATGAAGGACCTGTTTGTGCCTTTCAGCGAGCAGAAGATGAAAATGCAGGTGGGCAAGCGTTATGTCGTTCACGTTCATCTGGACGAAGAAAGTTTCCGGATTGTGGCTTCGGCTAAGGTAGACCGTTATTTGTCGAAGGAAAAAGCCGACTATGTGCCGGGACAGGAAGTGGAAGTGCTGATCTGGCAGAAGACCGACCTGGGTTTCAAGGCCATTATTGAGAACCGTTTCGGAGGATTGCTCTACGACAGCGAGATATTTCAGCCGCTGCATACCGGTATGCGCCTGAAGGCATACGTGAAGCAGGTACGCGACGACGGCAAGATAGACCTGATGCTTCAGAAGCCCGGTGCAGGCAAGGTGGACGACTTTGCAAAGACGTTGCTCGAACATATCCGCAGCAACGGCGGACGCACGCCGCTGAACGACAAGACACCGGCCGAAGAGATATATGCGATGTTCGGCGTCAGCAAGAAAACGTTCAAGAAGGCAGTGGGCGACTTGTACAAGAAACGCCTGGTGGTGTTGCAGGACGACGGCATTGTGCTGGCAAAAGAATAGGGATTTCCCTATCAGGGAATAGAGTATGTGACGAGGGAGGGGAATTTTCTCTCCCTATTTTTGTGCCATGAGCAAGGCACCGGACCGGAAATGACCGGCGTTTGACAGGCTTCGCACCAGAGAGTAGAGAGAACGGAGCCGGAATCCTTGCCGATAGTAACATGAAGAAATCAATACTTTAAAAAAGGAGGGAACCATGAAACGATTTATCATCCTGTTTTGTACCGTTTTGGCAAGTACTGTTTTGTGTAGTGCTGCGATGAGCAGCAGCCGTGTGCGTCTTGAAGCCCGTTTCCTGACGGACAAAATGGCTTACGAACTGAAGCTGAGCAAAGCACAGTATAACGATGTGTACGAAATCAACTACGACTTTATCGCGAACATCGGTTCGTTGATGGACAATGTGCTTCGTGGCGAAGAGTGGGCATTGAACCGCTATTACGATTGTCTGGACATTCGCAACGACGACTTGCACTGGGTGCTCAACCGTAGCCAGTACGGCCACTTCATTCAGGCAGCCCATTTCTTCCGTCCTGTTTATGTATCGGGCGGACGTTGGAATTTCCGCATTTATCTGACTTACACCAACCATAAGCATTTCTATTATCCGTGTCCTCCACACTATAAGACGTATTGCGGTGCACATGCTCGCCCTCGTCACAACCATGTGAGCTATTATAAAGGACGTTACCATCATGCATTTTACGCGGGCAATTTCCGCATCCGCGATGGTAAGCACTATCATTCCAGCCGCCGTTCGGACTTTGGAAGCATCCGCTTGCGTCCCGGTTCGTCAAAAGCTCCCGACTGGAAAGCACCGAGTCGTCCGAAACCCAAACCCGAAAAGGCTCCGGTGAAAGTCATTCGCCCTAAAAAAGACAAGGATAAGGCCCCGGCTCACCGCCCTTCAAGAGAGCCTTCGAGAAAGGAACAGAACGACCGTGCTTCGTCCAACTCCATACGAAAAAGGGCGTGAAATGTACGATTTTTGCTGACGATGTTACGTAGAGTGAAGTTTTTGTTACCAGAATGCAAGTGATGAAGAATGCTTTCAGAAAATGTATGAAGCGTTACAAAAGCGTGACAATGACTCTGTAACTTGCTGATTATGACGATTGTCAGTTTTTGTCAGTTACTTTTTCTTGTGTGTAATTCCCATTTTATTTAATTTTAGACACTGATACAGAGGGGCTTCGAGCAACGCTTGTGTTGCTCGTGAGCCACACTTGTGTCGCTCGTGAGCCGTGCAAGTGTTTCTCGCGAGCCGTACAAGTGTGGCTCACAACGGCTACAGGTAGTTCTTGGTGCTGAAGTAGATGTTTGTGTTCGCCATGTGCCACTTGGCGGTTGTAAAGTCCCTCTTTGTAACAGCTGTTAGGGGAAAAGAAAGGTGAAAGGGTGAAGGCTGTAGCCGGAAACAACACTGTCTGAAGACAGATGTTTTTCTCTCCTTTCACGCTTTCACCGGCTTCTAACTGTTGATTATCAGTGGAATGTGGTGAAAGGTGAAGTCTCACACTGGCTTCACAATTCTTTTGATTCACTTTCCATTTCTTCTTCCCCTTCCTCAGCCTGTGTATGGAAACTTGCAAGAGCTGCACCGCGCAGTGTGACATTGGCTATGTCCACTTTTGCGGCCTGTTCCTCACTGATGAGTCCTTTCTTAGCCAGCCGTTCGGCGATGAGGCGGAAGTAGCCTTCCTGGCTGTCGCGCAGACGCCCGTCGGGAGTGAAAGAACTCTTGTAGTGTTTGGGCTTGGGGATGATGGATGCCAGGAAGATACACTCTTCCAGCGAGAGCTGTGAAGGCCGTTTGTCGAAGTAGAAGTCGGCTGCTTCGTGAATACCATAAATCAGAGGCCCCCATTCGGCAATGTTCAGATATACCTCGTACATACGCTCTTTTGACGTGAGGTGTTGCCCTTCGATCAGCCAGACTATGAGCGCTTCTTCCAGCTTGCGGGCTATGTTCTTGTTGCGGGTCAGGAAGACGTTCTTGACCAGTTGCATCGAGATGGTGCTGCCTCCCCGTGCAAACTTGCGTACTTTGAGGTCGTGTATCAGGGCTTCGCGCAGTGCGTCGGGCAGGAATCCGTGATGATAGAAGAAGGCACCGTCTTCGCTTTGCATGACGGACATCTGCAACAGGTCCGGCACTTCGGCAAGGGGAGTGAAGTGCTCCCACGACGGCCCTACAGGGAAGGTGCGGACAGGACGGCCGTCTTCGTAGGCCGTGTATTCAAATTCGTCGCTCATCTTGTTCAGCGGAGTGTGTCCGAATTGGCGGATGCGGAAATTTCTGCTTTTCAGTTCCGATTCAAGGCGGAGGCTGTCCAGTTGGGCAAAGTCTACATCGAGCAGAAAATGATAAGCCAGTTCGCCTTCGGTGCGGATGCCTTCCAGGTTCTCGAACAATCCCTTGGGAAGCGAGCTGAACAGTTCTTCGGCCGGAAACCAGGGCTTGTCGACGGATGCAGTGAAGTGCCACGTTGGCTCCGCTCCCGATTGTTGCGGGTGTTCTATTCGCATGTAGGGGTGAAAGGTGAGTGCATTGAAGCGTACCAGACTGGCACTGTCCAGCTCGACGGATTGCGGTGCCACATCGACGTGGAAGCGAAGTTGTCCGTGGTCAAGGTTGATCTTATCGGTGGACAGACGCTTGTGATAGACGTGCAGGCCGCGCACTTCGGCTTCTCCTACAAGGCAAGCAAGGCTGTTGTCGCTTTTCTCTTGCGACAGACGGCACGTGAGGCTGTCAAACTGTACCTCGGCTCCAAAACGTCGGCGGATGTAGGGGACGGTGAGCTGGGGAGCAGTGAGCGTGGCATGCAGGCGGCGGTCCGACGGATTCAGTTCGCCACTGATGTTCCACTGTTGCCTGAGACTGTCTTCCTGAATGAGCATTTGAGACTGGAAGCGTCGGTCGGAAATGTGCAATTGAGGGATGTGGAAAGCAACAAAGTTGCTGTCGTTTCGTTCGTAGATATGAAGGTTGTTCAGTTCGCCGTTGCCCGGAAGCAGACCGAAAAGGAGGTCGAGCAAAGTGTTGACGCGGCGGGCGTAGTTTCTCTCTGCTTTAGGTACTTCGGGTTGGGAGTCTTTCGAGGAGGGAAGGAACAGAAAATCGTAGTTGGCTTTGCCATCCTGCTTGATGAAGCGGAGTGAGAGTTCGTCCATACCGACGTGACGGACATTGATATTGCCTCCAAGTAGTGCCCACAGTCCGATGCGTACGTCGAGCGACTGCAGGGACAACAGTGTATCGCGTCCTGTGGGAACAACGGTCAGCCCCTCGACAGCGATGGTCCGGAGCCCTTTCATGTGCAGCTTTTCATAGTCGATGTCGAGTCCGTAGCGTTGCTCTAAACGGGCCATGTGTTTGCCGGCTACGTGTCGTAACAAGTTTCCGCGGCTCAGGAAGGCCACTGCGGCAACCAACAGAAATAGCAGCAGTATGGAGGCTGCTGCTACTTTTACATGTTTTTTGTTCATATCTTTATGCTTATAGTCTCGTCTAAATCCTTTTCGGGCACAAAGATACGACTATTTTACGTCATTCTATCGGTATGCCTTGATAGAAGTCCAGAATCTTGGTGCGGAACAGATAGTCGTACTTGGCTTGCAGTTCGTCGCTTTGGGCTTTCATCAGGTTTTGTTTGGCTTCGTTATACTCGACGGCTGTTGCCTTACCGTTGATGTACTTCTCGTTCATCAGCTGGAAGGAAGCCTGGCTGGCTTCAGTGGCGGCACAACTGCTGGTGTATTTGCTTTCGGAAGCGGTAGCGTTGTACCAGGCCTGTTGAATCTCCTTGTAGAGGGTCTTCTTGGCATTGTCCAGTTGCAGGGCATAACTCTCGCGTTGCAGGCGGGCTGTGCGTACCCGGTTGCGGGTGCTCAGTCGGTTGAATATGGGTACGCTCAGGCTGAGGCCGATGTACTTGCTGAAGTTGTCACCCATCTGCTGGTTAAACGTACGGTTGATGGTCGAGTAGTAACTGGTACCCAGGCTTCCGTTCAGGTTGATTTGCGGATAGAAACCGCTCTGTGCGATGCGGATGCTGTGACGGCTGCCTTCCAGACGATACTGGGCTGCCTGTATGGCGGGCTTGTTGACTACGGCATTCTGGTAGATTTCGTCAGGAGGCGTCAGCGGAGTTATTTCCAGCTGGACGGAAGGTTCTTCCAGTGCGAAGCCTTCGGGCGTTTCCAGTTCGATGAGCTGGCTGAGGTCGAGCAGGGCCAGTTGATAGTCGTTGTTGGTCTGTACGGCAGTCATTTCGTCTTGTGCTACACGTGCTTTGGCTTCGGCCACTTCGGCCGGTGAGGCTTTTCCCACTTCGGCCAGGCGGCTGATGCGTTGCAGCTGTTCTTTGCTCAGGGCTACCTGTCCTAAGGCTACCTGGTGCAGTTCTTTGTTGAACAATACTTGCAGATAGTACGATGCCACGTTGATGGAGATGTCTTCTTTGGCTTTCTCCAGGTCGGCAGTGGCGGCTTTCAGATTCAGTTTGGCCAGTGCGTACTGGTGCGGAATCTGCAATCCGGTGAACAGGGGAACGCTGGCACTGAGCGACATGTTGGTACCGTTGCTGCTGGTGTTGACATATACGGTAGAGTAGTCGCCGGTGCTTTCATCGGGCACGGCAGTTTGCGTACGTCCCCAGTTCCAGCTTTGGTTGGCGCTACCGTTCACGCTGGGCAGTCGTGCCCATTTGGCTGTATTTACTTCTACTTCGCTTTGGCGGGCGGCGTTTTCGCTTTGCCTGATGTTGATGTTGTGCTCGATGGCGTATTCGATGCAGCGGCGCAACGACCAGGTGTCTTGTGCCTGCAAGCCGGTGGCAGCACAGGCTATGCAGGCTATGGTGAGTAATCGTTTCATAAGAATTGTCTCGAATGGTTAGGTTAGTGGTTAAATTTCTTCTTCATCGTTTTTGTTGGCATTGCGTATCAGGTCGTTGGTAGTGATGCCTTTCTTGACGGCTATCTTTATGCCGTCGCTCATACCTACTTCGATGGGCTGACGACGGAACTGCTGCTGTGGTACGCTGTCGGTCAGTACATAGACAAAGGTACTGTCGTCCTTGAATTCGACGCAGCCTTCGGGAATGGCGAGTACCTGGCTGGCACGTTCGAGTACGATTTCACCGTTGGCCGAATAGCCTGAGCGGATAACCACTGTGTCGGGCACAGTAACGGCTGCCTTGATTTCGAACTGATTGGCACCGTTGGCTTCGGTCGACTTGGGAGCGATGTACTCCAGTTTGGCTTGGAAGGTGAGGTCCTGTAAGGCACCGATGGTGATTTTCACCGGCATGCCTTCGCTGACACGGCCCACTTCGGTTTCGTCGATATTGCCACGGAAGATGAGGTCGTTCATGTCGGCCACGGTAGCGATGGTGGTTCCGTCGTTGAAGGTATTACTCATGATGACGGAGTTACCTACCTTGACGGGTACGTCCAGGATAAGTCCTTCGATAGTAGAGCGTATCAGGGTGCTGGAGAAGGAGGCACTGTTTTGGGTAATTCCCTCTTTTACAATCTGCAGGTTGTCCTTGGCGGCTTGCAGTTCTTCGCGTGCCTGGCGGACGGTGACTTCGCCTTTCTCATATTCTTCGGCACTGATCAGTTTGTCCTTGTAAAGTTTCTCTAAGCGGGCAAAGTCGGTTTCGGCCTGTCGTCCGTTGATTTCGGCCAAGCGGACGCGGCTTTCGGCAGCATTCAGTGTGCCCAGTTCGGGGATGACTTTTACCTTGGCTATCACTTCGCCCTTCTTTATCTTCTGTCCGGCTTCTTTGTAGACTTCTTCGATGATGCCCGAAATCTGGGGCTTGATGAGGACCTCATCCCGTGGTTCTATCTTACCGGTGACGACGGTAGTCTTTTCCAGGTCGGCCACAGCGGGACGGACTGTTTCGTATACGGTGACTTCTGGTTTCGACTTCTGGTAGAGGAATACGAAGGTCCAGATGAAGATGCCGGCAACGATAACCAGCAATGCGCTTTTCAGAATCTTTTTTGCTTTCATATTTGATGCTTGTTGTTAGTTTATATTCTTATGTTGGGTGATCGGTTTTCGAGCGATCGTTCGAAAGGGTATCGAACGGTCGTTCGAAAGTCGTTGGAATGCTCGTTCGAACGGCATTGAAATGCGGATTTCAAAGCCGTTCGAATTACTATTCGTCGCGTATTGCCTCTATTGGTTTGATGGCCATGGCACGGTAGGCTGGTGCCAGCCCTGCCAGTACGCCAAGAGCGATGAGCAGGATACAGGTGCCGACGGCCATGCCGAAGCTGACCTGGTAGTGCGTCTCGATGACTCCTTGCGGATTGGCAGCTGCCTCAAGAACCTGCAGCACCAGTACGGCTAGCGAGATGCCAGCCATGCCCGCTACAGTAGTCAGCACCATGCTTTCGGAGAGAATCTGTTGCAGGATGTCGCGCGGACGGGCACCGATGGCACGGCGGATGCCTATTTCGGTGGTACGTTCGCGTACGGTCACCATCATAATGTTCGACACGCCGATAGCGCCGGCGAAGAGGGTACCTAGGCCTACCATCCAGATTAGGATATGCACACCCGTCATCAGGGCATCCATCATGGAGAACATGGCTTCGACGTTGAGCATCATCACCGCCTGTTTGTCGTCGGGCGAGATGTAGTGGGCCGCTTTGACGGTCTGTTTCACTTGTTCTTCCACATCGGCCACCTTTACACCCGGCTTCATGGTGAAACAGATCAGTTCTACGGTATTGCCCAGGTTGTACATCTTCCGCATCGTAGTGTAAGGCAGGGTGACGGCTTCGGAAGCCTGCCCCTGGATGTTGACATTGCCCTCGGACGAGCACATGCCTATTACCCGATAGTAGATACTGTCTACCTGTATGTATTTTCCGCAGGGGTCACCTCCTTTGGGGAAGAGACTTTCGTAGACACGTTTGCCAATCACACATACTTTGCGCGCCTCACGGATGTCCACGTCGTTGATGAACCGTCCATAAGCAATCTCCTGATGCTCTATCTGTTCGTAGTCCGGATAGAGACCTTTGACGCTGCAATCGTATTTGTTACCTTCGTAGATGGCTGTCTTGCCCCATTGGGCCACTGAAGGAGTAGCAATCTCTATCTTGCTCAACTTACCGATTCGTTCTACATCGGCCATTTCCAGATCCCAGCTTCGTCCTTTGCGGAAGCCTTTGTACGCTTCGCCTGTCGGTTGAGCGAAAATAAAGCCTGAATTGGTGGCAAATCCTTCGAACTGTTTCCGCAATTCCTGTTCCATGCCTTGCCCACCTCCTATGAGAGCCACAAGCATGAAGATACCCCAAAATACGCCGAAAGCTGTCAGCAGGCTTCGCGTCTTGTTACGGGTGATGGTGACGAGGATTTCCTCGCAAGTGTCTTTGTCTATTTTCATAATGAATAAGAAGCCTCACCTCCGGCCCCTCTCCCAAGGAGAGGGGAGTAGGAGGTGATACTTTATGATGAATGTATTATACCATATTATATATTAATCTCTATTCTTAAATTCTATGCCTTTTTCTCCCCTCTCCTTGGGAGAGGGGCTGAGGGTGAGGCTTCCCTTTAATCCGCCCTCAACGCCTCAATCGGTTTAATCTTCGTAGCCTTGCGGGCGGGGAAGAATCCGGCCAGCGTACCGGCAATGACCAGCGTCAGCGTGGCTTGTATGGCGATGCGCAGATCCACCGTAGGGTCACTGAACATCTTGGCCTGGAACATGCTGGCATCCATTGTCTGGTTTCCGAAGGTGTTGTCCATCCACTCCGTCACCCCGATTCCTGCCACCATGCCGATGTAGCCGAACAAGGTAGTGATGGTAATACTTTCGATGATGATGAGCCACAGGATAGAGGCCGGTTTGGCGCCCAGTGCCTTACGGATGCCAAACTCGTGGGTTCGTTCGCGTACGGTGATGAGCATGATGTTCGACACACCTACAATACCGCTCAACAGAGTGAAGATACCAATCACCCAAATGGCTGTGCGTAGGATGCCCATGGCATTCATGGTACGCAGGTAGTCGGTGAAGCGGTTCCATATCCAGATAGCGCTGGTGTCGTCGGGCGAGAAGCGGTGGTTCGCACCGATTACACGGCGATATTCTTGTTCGAAGGCTTCGTTGCTTTCGATGGAAGTCAGGCCATCGGTAGTCAGTAGGATGTTGTTCAATTTATTCCCTTTGTTGTAGATGGTTTGTAATGTACTGAAGGGGATGTAGGCTTCGCTGGGCTCACTATTGCCCTGATCGTTGTAAAGCCCTACAACTTGATAGACCACACCGCTGGCATTGACAAACTGACCAATAGGATTGGTATGTGTCTTACCAAAAAGAATATCAGCAGATTTCTTATGGAGGACAATGACCTTACGTCGTTCTTTCAAGTCGGTGACGTTGATAAAGCGTCCTTCTGCAGTTTTGATAGCTTCAATTTCGGTGTAGTTGGGGTGTACTCCCAGCAATGATAAATTGACATATTCTTTGCCGAAACTGATGTTGAGGCTGCTCTGGCGTACAGTGGCACCCACGCTGGTCACGTTTTCGGGGAATTGTGTCTCGGTGTCTGCTAGGTCTCGGTTGTCTAACTCAATGCGTCGTCCTTCTTTCAGTCCGTCATACGACAGAGTGGTCCAACCAGGAAAGATGCGGATAGAGTTGAGCGCCCGCTCGGACGAATTCTGTTCGAAGGCATGGATGAGGCCGTTGCCTGCTCCCAGGAGGACGATGAGCATAAAGATGCCCCATGCCACGGCGAATCCTGTCAGGAAAGTGCGGAGTTTGTTGCGCTTCAGGGTGCCGTATATTTCTTGCCAAAGGTCAATCATATTTGTCTTTTTTAGAAGATAGAAAATGTCATTTCATAAATCCATTTTTTCCGAACGGAGAAGCATCGTGATTCAAATTCTCTTCGATGGTGCCTATGATGCCGTCCTTAATGTGGATAATCTTGTCTGTCTGGTTGGCAACGCCGCTTTCGTGGGTCACCACAACGATTGTCATGCCTGTCTGATGAAGATCTTTCAGAATCTGCATCACTTCGACCGAGGTCTTACTGTCAAGGGCACCAGTCGGCTCATCGGCCAGAATGATTTGCGGGCGGGTGATAAGAGCGCGGGCAATGGCTACACGCTGTTTCTGACCACCTGACATTTCGTTGGGCATGTGGTTGGCCCAGTCTTTCAGTCCCAGACGGTCAAGGTATTCCAATGCCAGGGCGTTGCGTTTCTTCCGGCTCACTCCCTGATAGAAGAGGGGAAGGGCTACGTTCTCGACTGCATTCTTGAAAGAAATAAGGTTGAATGACTGGAAAATGAAACCAATCATACGGTTACGATACTCGGCGGCACGCGTCTCACTCAGATTCTTGATAAGGGTACCATTCAGATAATATTCACCTGTATCGTAGTTGTCCAATATACCTAATATATTAAGTAAGGTAGATTTTCCAGATCCTGAAGCACCCATGATGGATACAAATTCTCCTTTTTCGATGTGCAGGTTTATACCTTTGAGTACATGCAGTGGCGCGCCATTGTTGTAGGTCTTATTGATGTCTTTTAGTAGTATCACGACTCTCTTGATTTAATGTTTGCTCTTATTAATTTTTACTATTAGACGCACAAGTGTTGCGAAAAGTTGCAAATCGGCTGAATTTTTTAAAAAAAAGATTTTGTAGTGTCGTTTTTCTTTGTGACTTTTGTAAACATAAACATTTTAACAACTAACCCTTTAAAAACAATTAATATCATGAATTCAACCATGGAGAAGCCCTACGTAGTAGGTATTGATATAGGCGGAACAAATACAGTTTTCGGTATTGTTGACGCGCGTGGAACGATTGTGGCTACAAGTTCTATTAAAACAGGAGCGTATGCTGATGTCAACGATTATGTGGACGAAGTATGCAAACACCTGTTGCCGTTGATTATAGCCAACGGTGGTGTAGAAAGAATAAAGGGTATCGGTATTGGTGCTCCTAACGGCAATTATTATAGCGGTACAATTGAATTTGCTCCAAATTTGCCTTGGAAAGGTGTAATTCCATTGGCTAATATGTTCGAAGAACGTTTGGGAATTCCTACGGCACTGACCAATGATGCCAATGCTGCTGCTATCGGTGAAATGACATATGGCGCTGCGCGCGGAATGAAAGATTTCATTATGATAACATTGGGCACAGGTGTTGGTAGTGGAATTGTGGTCAATGGTCAGATGGTATATGGCCACGATGGTTTTGCCGGTGAGTTGGGACATACCATTATTCGCCGTGAGAATGGCCGTGTTTGTGGATGCGGACGTCGTGGCTGTCTGGAAACATACTGTTCGGCTACGGGTGTGGCACGTACGGCACGCGAGTTCCTTACTGCACGTACCGAACCTAGTTTGCTTCGTTCTATCCCAGCTGAGAATATCACTTCGAAGGACGTGTACGATGCAGCTGTAAAGGGTGATAAACTGGCTCAGGATATTTTCGAGTTTACAGGAACACTCTTAGGCGAGGCATTGGCCGACTTTATTGCTTTCTCCAGTCCGGAAGCGATTGTACTGTTTGGCGGATTGGCTAAATCTGGTGACTATATCATCAAGCCTGTTCAGAAAGCTATTGATGAAAATGTACTTAATATCTATAAAGGAAAAACGAAATTGCTTATTTCGGAACTCAAAGATGCAGATGCAGCTGTGCTGGGTGCCAGTGCATTGGGTTGGGAACTGAAAGAGGTAAAATAAGCAGATTCGATTTATAAGAAACTATTAGAACGAAGAGAAGGGTGTGTTTATTGGGAAATAACATGCTCTTTTCTTTTTTTATTGAATTGGGCTGATTTTTGTGGACGATCAGGCTTAAAGCGTCTTGATTTTACTTGTGTAGCTTAAGTTATGATATGTGGCTGATAAGTGTGGAAACAAAAAAGAGTGTATCGTTGCGGATACACTCTTGTTCGATAGCGGTTCAAAATGATTAGCCGTTAGCTCTTTTTTCTTTGATTCTTGCTTTCTTACCAGTGAGGGCACGCAAGTAATACAATTTGGCACGACGTACTTTACCCACTTTGTTCACTTCGATGCTGTCGATAGCCGGTGATTCAATCGGGAAGATACGCTCTACACCTACGGTACCTGACATTTTGCGTACAGTGAAACGCTTCTTTTCGCCATGACCGGAAATCTTGATAACAACACCACGGTACAGCTGTACACGTTCCTTGTTACCTTCGATGATACGATATGCTACTGTTACTGTGTCACCTGCCTTGAAGCTCGGGTGTTGCTTGCCGGTAGCAAATGCTTCTTCTGCAATTTTAATTAAATCCATTGTTTTTATTATTAAATTGTTTGATCGTTACAACGCAACATACCAGGCTTCTCTCGGTGTGTCCTGACAGCGATTGCGCGAAAGCGGTGCAAAGGAACGAATTATTTGTCAGATACACAAATGTTTTCGGCTTATTTTTGTTTGAAGTGTCTTTTCTCTAAGTTTGGGAGAGGGCGGTATTCTTTTCCTGCAGTTTTTCCGGTGGCGTGTCCCGGTTTTTTAAAATAAGTTTTTGCCTTGTTTATTTTTCCTTTTGCAATACTTGTTGTTCGTCAAGAAAAAGTATCTTTGTGGCAATAAAGAAAAAAATAAGTATGTGTCCGTTTAGCGGATTTTCAGTAAAACAAATGCAGATGAAAAAGAATTATTTGAATCTTCTTTCAGGGACGGTGCTGGGTACTGTCTTCTTTTTAATGTCGTGCCACTCTGCTTACGAGGTAACAAAGGTTGAGGGGGAAAGGGTGGCAATTGGCTCTTCGTGGGATGCTCGTTCCGATGCGGATGCGCAGGCGTTGCTTGCTCCTTATAAGGCTACGGTGGATAGTATTATGTATCGGGTCGTAGGTACGGCAGATGTGTCGATGGACCGTAAACGTCCGGAAGATCTTTTGTCGAATCTAGTAGCTGATGTGTTACGCGAATCGGCGGTACCGGTTTTGGGTAAACCGGCAGATATGGGTCTTGTCAATATAGGTGGTTTACGCAGTGTACTGACAGAAGGACCTATTAGTTATGCTGAGATTTATGAGATACTGCCTTTCGAAAACGCGCTTTGTGTACTTACGATAAAGGGAACCTATTTAAAGCAACTGTTTGAAAATATTGCAGCCCGTGGTGGAGAAGGTGTTAGTGGTATAAATCTGGAAATCACGTCTGATGGAAAGTTGTTGAAGGGCACGATAGGTGGCTGTTCAGTAGAGGATGAGAAACTGTATACGATCGCAACAATTGATTATCTGGCAGAGGGAAATGATGGTATGACAGCATTGATACAGGCTGAAAAACGGGAATGTCCCGACGGGGCACGTTTGCGTGACCTTTTTATGCAGTATGTAGAGAAACAGACGGCTGCCGGGAAAGTGATTACATCACGTATGGAAGGTCGGATTGTCGTAAAATGATGTCTGAGTATGATTTTTCAGTTGTTCAATCTTTAAAGTTTTGATGAGTCGTATGAAACGTTTTTATATTGTCGGCCTGCTGTTGGTTTGTATGGCCGTTGTTGTCTCGGCACAACAGAAAGAGTTGTTTATTCTTCAGACTAGCGATACGCATAGTCGTATTGAACCTATTCCCCCGCATACAGCCGATCCGGCTGCCGGTATGGGTGGAGTAGTGCGCCGGGCTACATTTGTGAAAGAATTCCGTAATGAGCATCCTGATGTATTGCTTTTCGATTGCGGTGATATCTCGCAAGGTACACCTTATTATAATTTGTTTAAAGGGGAAGTTGAGATAAAGTCTATGAATCTGATGAAGTATGACGCTATGACCATCGGTAATCATGAGTTTGATTTTGGCATGGATAATATGGCGCGCTTGTTTCGTATGGCCAATTTTCCGGTTGTTTGTGCTAATTATGACATGGCAGGTACTGTTCTTGAAGGTATTGTGAAACCTTACGTTGTTCTCGAACGTAGTGGATTGAAAATAGGAGTATTCGGCATCAGTCCGAAACTGGAAGGCTTGGTTCAGGCTGACAAGTGCGAAGGTGTGGTCTATAAAGATCCTGTGGCTACAGCTCAGGAGATGGCTGACCTGTTGAAGAACAAAGAGCATTGCGACGTGGTTATCTGTCTTTCGCATTTGGGTATTCAGCCGGGAGCTGCTGACTCGGAAGAATATGACAACAACCTTGTAGCCAAGACACGTAATATTGATGTGATTTTGGGTGGCCATACCCATACCAATATGGAACATCCTGCGATCTATCAGAATGCTGACGGAAAAGATGTTCCTATTATGCATGTTGGCAAGAGCGGTGTTTATGTTGGTAAGATGAAGTTGACACTACAAGCGGAATAATCTTTTTCCTTAAAGAGTGAGGATGTGTAGATGATGAAAAAGAATATTCAGATATATTTGTTAGAGGCTGTTCTATTGTTATCGGGAATTTTTGTACTGCCTGTGTCAGCACGAAGTGTGGAATATACACAGGTCGCAACAAAAGATGAGGCTTGCAGTCAGTGGGTCGATTCTGTTTTTTCCCGGTTGACACGGAACGAGAAGATCGGACAATTACTGGTGGCTACGTTGCCGGCTGAGGCAAGCCGCCAGAATAAAAAGATGGTCCGTACGTTGGTTAGAAAATACAAAATCGGTGGATTGGTATTCGATGGAGGTACTCCGGAAGAACAGGCTATTCTGACCAATCTGGCACAGGGCGGATCTGAACTCCCCTTGTTGATTACGACACGGGGAAGACGCCTGTCGGATCGTCTTTCGGGAGTTCCTGTGTTCCCTAATGAGGCAGCTTTGCAATGCATGACAGATACAATACTGATGCAGAAGTATCGTACTGAAGCCTTACGTGAGTTTCATGAACTGGGGATGTTTGGTGATATTTTGCCAGCAGAACTGGAAGGCGAACGTTTTCTGGAAGGTATGGTTGTGTCTTACGGAAATGCTTTGCGCGAACATCATGAATTGGTGAAAGCATTGCAATCGGGCGAACTGACAGAAGATGAGCTGGAGGAACGCTGCCGAAAAGTGTTGGCACGTAAATATATGTTGGGTTTACGTGGAAGACAGCCGAATTTGCAGGTCAGTGGTATCAGCTATCGTATTAATACAGAATCGGCACAGGCATTGGCTGCCGATTTGCGTCGGGCTGCGGTGACGGTGGTCAGCAACTATTTTGGAGTTTTACCTTTGGCGCCGGTTGAAGGAGATATTGCGGTGCTTAGTATTGGCGAAGCAGGAAAAGACTCGGCTTTTGTGGAAAGATTGAAGGAGAGTGCCGGGATTGTCCGTTATCAGTTGGCTGCCGATGCTGATGCGGCGGCGTGTGAATCGGTAAGGTTAGAGTTGCAGCCGTTTCGTCGTATGATTGTCAGTATCACAGGACAGGGTTTACAGATATTGGGTCCTGAAGTGCAGAACTTTCTGGAAAGCCTGGAAGTACAAGCTCCGTTGGTCTATGCGTTCTTTGCTCCTTTTCAGTCAACATATGCGTTGGAGCAGGCTTTGGCAAGGTCCAGTGCATTAGTGTTGGCTCATTCTCAAGAACCTGATTTGCAGCAGTATGTAGCCGATGTTTTGTTTGCGAAGGCTTCGGCAACGGGGCGTCTGTTTGTCAATATAGGCCGGTCTTTTCCGGTGGGAGCAGGATGCAGTATTGCAACGGGAATGAAACCGGTACGGATGTTACCCGAAGATATCGGAATGAAGTCGTACGTTTTGCAGCAGATAGATAAAGTGGCCATAGACGGGCTGAAAAAAGGTGTATATCCAGGGTGCCGGATTCTGGTCTGGAAAAATGGCCAGGCTATTTATGACAGAGGTTTCGGAACGCATTCTTTGCAGGACACGACTTCGGTTCGGCAGACTGATATGTTCGATTTGGGTGCATTGACTATGCCTATGTCTACTGTGTTGGCGGTGATGAAGTTGTATGAGGAAGGACGATTGAAACTGGATGCTAAAGTATCTTCTTATCTTCCTTTTTTGCGCGGCAGTAATAAACGCAACATTACGATTCGTGACCTGTTGTTTCACGAAGCCGGATTGGCACCTCATTTACGTTTCTACATTGAAACGATCGATCCGCGTTCTGTAGACCATATGCCCAAAGTTGGGCAGACCAGTGGCATCGGACACGGGTCAGCGAGCACAGCTATTTTTGTACAGATTTTAAGTTTAAGAAGGGGTTGATATCGTCTTCGCGGATGTCTTCACATACATTGCAGGTGGCTGATGGACTGTGGCTGAACAAAAGTTTTAAGAATACTATGTTGCAAATGATTGCCAAAAGTGATCTGATAGGCAGGCGTTCGGTGTACAGTAGTCTGGCTGGAATCCTGTTGCAACAGGTGGTGGAATCAATAACACAATTGCCGCTGAATCTGTATGTGGCAAAAGAGTTTTATGCTCCGATGGGGTTGCAGCGTACAATGTATTTGCCATTGTCGCGTTATGATAAGTCGGAAGTAATGCCGACTGCCTTCAATGATTTCTTATGCCGGCAGGATTTGTGCGGATACGTTTATGATAAGACAGCAGCCTGTATGGGTGGTGTGTCGGGTAATGCCGGATTGTTTTCGACAGCCGGTGAGGTGGCTATTGTTTTCCAAATGCTGTTGAATGGTGGAGAATGGAACGGAAAGCGCTTCTTGAACGAACAAACTTGTCGTCTGTTTACTACCGAGACGTCGAAGTACAATCGTCGTGGTTTGGGCTTTGACCGTCCTGACGCTTCGGTTGCATTGCGCAGTCCTTGTTCGCTGTCTACGCCGGCAACGGTTTATGGACATACAGGTTCTACCGGAACATGCGCTTGGGCCGATCCGGAGAACGGGTTGGTATATGTATTCCTTAGTAACAGTCTTTGTCCGAATGCTTGGAATACGAAACTGGGCGATTTGGATATCCGTGAAAATATTCAGGAACTGATTTATCAGAGTTTGAAGAAATAGATAAAAATATCTTGTGGATTATGATGAAACGATTGCTATTCTTCCTTTTAGTCTTTATGGTTTGTTGTGGACATGTGGCTTCCGATAGGAGCTTGTCTCTTGTTCCACCCGAACCGACTGCACCGGTGGAACCGTTGATGATACGCCCTTTTGCGGATGATGTGCGTTGCAGGCAGTGGGTGGATTCGGTGATGGAAGAGCTGACTTTGGAAGAACGTATCGGGCAATTGTTTATTTATACCATCGCACCGCAGCCTACGAAGAAGAACAGGGAACTCTTGCGTAAGGTCGTAAAGGACTATAAGGTTGGCGGTCTGCTCTTTTCGGGCGGACAGTTACAGAATCAGGTGACACTGACTAATGAAGCACAGCAGATGGCCGAGGTTCCACTGTTAATGACTTTTGATGGGGAATGGGGGCTGGCAATGCGCTTGCGTGGTACTCCTTCGTTTCCTAGGAATATGGTGCTGGGATGTATTCAGGACGACAGCCTGATTTATGAATATGGCCGTGAAGTAGCCCGTCAGTGTCGTGAACTTGGAGTGCAGGTCAATTTTGCACCGGTAGCCGACGTTAACATCAATCCGGAGAATCCGGTTATCAATACTCGCTCTTTTGGCGAAAGTCCGGTAAACGTAGCAAGTAAAGTGATTGCTTATGCCACTGGACTTGAATCGGGTGGAGTATTGTCTGTCAGCAAACACTTCCCCGGGCACGGTGATACTGATACCGATTCGCATAAGGAGCTTCCTTTATTACCTTTCAGCCGTGAGCGTCTGGACAGTGTGGAACTGTATCCTTTTAAGAAGGCTATCCGTGCCGGTGTAAGCGGCATTATGGTGGGGCATCTGGAAGTACCTGTTTTCGAGGTTCGTAACGGATTGCCTTCGTCGTTGTCGCGTAATGTGGTGTACGACTTGTTGACGAGGGAACTGAAGTTTCAGGGACTTGTTTTTACGGATGCACTTGCCATGAAGGGGGTAGGCGAGAGTGCAACGCTTTGTCTTCAGGCGTTGAAGGCTGGTAATGACTTGTTGCTGGTGCCGCGCCGTATCAAAGAGGAAGTGGCCGCTGTGCATGCAGCTGTGAAGCATGGCGAACTGTCGCGTGAAGAGATTGATGCCAAATGCCGGAAGGTGTTGACTTATAAATATTCTTTGGGCTTGAGCAAGAAGCCTCATATCCGTCTATCTGGACTGACCAATCGGATTGACCGACCGTATACACGTGACCTGATACGACGTCTCAATCTGGCATCTATAACAGTACTGGGCAATGATTCGGGACTGTTGCCTCTTGATCCGGTAGTAAAAAAGGTTGCGGTGCTGAATGTTGGCGAACCAAATGGATTGAAGCCTTTCTTGAAGGAGCTATCGGTTTATACTCAACCGAAAGAGTTCTGTCTGACACAGAATATGACGGAGGAAAACCGGAAACAACTGATGGATTCGTTGGCGAACTACAAGCGTATCGTGGTAGGCATTACCGTACGAAAGCTGTCAGCCTATAAGTCTTTCTTTGATAATTTTGCGCCCAGTGTGCCGGTTACTTTTGTGGCATTTGTTTCTGGAAAGGAACTTGTTCCAATAGAAAAATGTATGGCAAAGGCCGGTGCGGTAGTGCTTGCTCATTCGTCGGAAGACGATGTGCAATGTCAGGTGGCAAAGATATTATACGGAAAGGCTTGTGCCAATGGCAGGTTGTCGGCAAGCATCGGCAGTCTGTTTGCAGCAGGAGCCGGGACAGATGTTGGGCCACGAACGGTGCCCCATTTCATTCCAGAAGAACATGGCATGAACTCGCAAAAATTGGCGTGCATTGATTCGATTGCCCAGGAAGGAATCCGTAGAGGGGCTTATCCGGGTTGCCAGATTGTGGTGTGGAAGGATGGTAAGGAAATGTACAACAAGGCGTTTGGAACACACGGACGGATGAACCGGAACGGAACTGCAGAAATTCCAGTGAAGCCGACCGATGTGTACGACATTGCCTCGCTGACCAAAACAACGGCTACCCTGCTGGCTGTGATGAAGCTGTACGATGAAGGTAAATTGAATCTGACTGATCGGATAGGAGACATTTTGCCTTTTCTGAAGAATACCGACAAGCGCAACATTACCATTCGCGAACTGCTGTTGCATGAATCGGGACTTCCTTCTACCTTGCTGTTCTACGGAGAAGCTATTGATAAGGATAGTTATCGGGGCGGACTTTACAAACAGAAGCCGGATAAACTGCATTCGGTACGGATAGGAGCCAGCACATGGGCCAATCCGAATTTCCGTTTCAAGAAAGGGCTTGTTTCCAAAGTGCGTACGTCGTCTCATGTCTGGCAGGTGTCCGACAGTCTTTGGCTTGACAAGTCGTTCAAGCAGATTTATTTGCAGAAGATTGCGGATGCACCTTTGAGGGATAAGCGCTATCGCTACAGTTGTGTAGGTTTTATCGTACTTCAGCAAGTAGTCGAAACTTTATCTGGCATGTCGTTGGATGCATATCTGGAGAAAGTGTTTTATGCTCCTATGGGATTGACGCATACTGCTTATTTGCCGCTTCGACGGTTGCCGAAAGAAGAAATTGTACCTTCATCTTCCGATTCGTTTCTGCGGAAAACGGTTCTTCGCGGATATGTGCACGATGAGTCGGCTGCTTTTCAGGGAGGAGTGTCGGGTAATGCCGGACTGTTTTCGAATGCCGGTGAGGTGGCAAAGATTTATCAGATGCTGCTGAACGGTGGAGAGTTGGACGGAAAACGTTATCTGAGCAGGGAGACATGTCGTTTCTTTACGACCAGCGTTTCTAGAATAAGTCGCCGTGGGCTAGGATTTGACAAGCCAGATAGTCGGCATCCGGAAAAGAGTCCTTGCGGTAAGTTGGCTCCGGCTTCGGTTTACGGCCATACAGGGTTCACCGGCACGTGTGCCTGGGTCGACCCGGATAACCGTCTGGTGTATGTTTTCCTCAGTAACCGCATTTATCCGGATGTATGGAATACGAAGCTGATGAAGCTGGATATCCGTACTCGCATACAGGATGCAATCTACCGCTCACTGATAAAAGAATGAGCGGTGGGTTGTCCAGTTTAATCAGCTTCGTACATGTCTGTTCCAATCATGCAAGAATGTTTTCGATCAGACTTAGTTCTTCCTGGGTGAAAGAAGTGTTGTCGAGAGCTTTCAGATTGTCTGCCAGTTGGCCTACAGAGCTGGCACCTATAATGACCGAAGTTACCGATTCGTCTTTCAGCAACCATGCCAGTGACATTTCAGCCAGCGTTTGTCCGCGTTGCAAGGCCAGTGCGTTCAAGGCTTTGATTCTGTTCAGAGTTTCTTCTGTTAGAGCTTCTTTTTTCAGGAATCCACCCCGTGCCATGCGTGAATCTTCCGGAATACCGTTCAGATAGCGGTTAGTCAGCAGGCCTTGGGCTAGCGGTGAGAAAGCGATAAAGCCGCTACCGTTCTCTTGTGCCTGTTTCAGGATGCCTGTTTTTTCGGGTTCGCGACTGAAGAGGCTGTATCTTCCTTGATAGAGTAGGCAGTGTACGTCTCTCTCTGCCAGATATTGGTAGGCGAAGGCTGCCTTTTCGGCGGGATATTTGGAGATGCCTACATAGAGCGCTTTTCCCTGACGAACAATGTCGACAAGGGTTTGCAAGGTTTCTTCGAGCGGTGTGTTGGGGTCGTAGCGGTGGGAGTAGAATATGTCCACGTAGTCCAGATTCATTCTTTTAAGGCTTTGGTTTAAGCTGCTCATCAGCGATTTGCGCGACCCCCAGTCGCCATAGGGACCAGGCCACATTTCATGCCCGGCCTTGGTTGATATGAACAGTTCGTCGCGGTAGGGCATGAAGGATTTCTTCATGATTGTGCCGAAAGTTTCTTCAGCCGAGCCAGCGGAGGGGCCGTAATTGTTGGCAAGGTCGAAGTGGGTGATGCCTCGGTCGAAGGCGTAGTGGGCCATGGCTTGTGAATTGGCAAATGTGTCCACATCGCCAAAGTTATGCCACAGTCCCAGTGAGATTTCGGGTAACAGGATGCCGCTGCGTCCGCAACGGCGATACTTCATTCCGTTATTATACCGGTTATCGTCAGGTCTATAGTCAAAGGGTTGCATGGTGATTATTCTTTTTAGTGTCTTTAAATAGGTTTGCTCAGGCTTCATTCGAAAACGTTTGGAAGAATGAGTGTCTGGAATAGGTTTGCCTGTTACAAAGGTAATGATAAAATATGAATTTGCATTGCTTTTCTTCGACACTTCATATAGCCTTAATAGACACTTGCACGGCTCATGAGCGACACTTGTACGGCTCGCGAGAAACACTTGCGCGGCTTATGAGCCACACAAGTGTGGCTCGGACGCTATGTTTTTATGGTGAAATCAGATATTGTTGGAGCTGATTTTTGCTTTATTTGCTATTGTTGAAAGGAATTCTGCTTATTCCTTTCACGCTTTCACTTGTGAGTTAATTCGCTGATAGGTAATGGAGTATGGTGAAACTTCACGTTTCGTGCACCTTTCACAGGCGCATAAAACAAAAAAGACCGCCAAGAGTGGAAGCCTCTCAACAGTCTTATCTTATCAGAGTAGCGGGACCCGGGATTGAACCGGGGACCTCATGATTATGAATCATGCGCTCTAACCAGCTGAGCTATCCCGCCATCATTTCTCGATTGCGGGTGCAAAGATAGAGCATTTATTTGAACTACCAAAACTTTTCGTGTCTTTTTTGTGCATTTTTTCTCTGAAACTTCAATGAAGCATGTGAAACATCTTTTTTTATGTCTTTATTTTGTGTTGATTATCAGTTTGTTGTGGTGAAATATGCTCTTCTGTGGGAACAAAAAGCATAGATTCCTTTTTCTAATTAGAAAAAAGTATTTATCTTGGCAACGCAAAAGAAAGCTGAATAATGACTATGGAAAGAAAGAAAATACACCTGGAATACCTTTTGAACGCGACTTCTAAAAGCATCCTTTGGTCTGCCATCAGTACTCCTACCGGCTTGGAAGGCTGGTTTGCAGACAGAGTGCAGTCGGATGATAAGATTGTAGACTTCTTTTGGGGTAAAACGGAAAAGCGGACCGCCGAGATTGTGGCTGTACGTGCTTATTCATTTATCCGTTTCCGTTGGTTGGACAATGAAATCCCTCGCGAGTATTTTGAACTAAAGATGACAAATAGCGAACTGACCAATGACTTTGTACTCGAAATTACTGACTTTGCTGCCGCCAACGAGGTGGATGACGTACGTGAGTTGTGGGAGTCGCAGGTGGAGACATTACGGAGAACGTGTGGTTTTTAGTTAACTTTCGATTAAAAATTTTCCGTACTCCTTTTTTTGTGCTACTTTTGTGTCTTCAATGCATGATACGAATAAGATGCTGCGCATAAAAAAGTTAGATATATTTATATTGAAGAGTTTTTGCCTGCTGTTTGTAGGCACTTTCTTTATCTGCCTTTTCATCTTCATGATGCAGTTCCTGTGGAGGTATGTAGACGAAATGGTAGGAAAGGGACTGGAAATTTCAGTCTTGGCTCAATTCTTTTTCTATTCGGCACTGACGTTGGTACCGGTGTCGCTTCCTTTGGCCATTCTGTTGGCTGCCCTGATCACGTTCGGAAACTTTGGTGAGAGGTTCGAGTTGCTGGCTATGAAGGCGGCAGGTATTTCTCTGATCAAAATCATGCGTCCGCTGATTGTATTCATTTCGCTGATTTGTTGTGTATCCTTTTATTTTCAGAACGTTGTGGGGCCTAAGGCACAGACCAAACTGTGGACGCTGCTTCTTTCCATGAAACAGAAATCGCCCGAGTTGGATATTCCCGAAGGCGTGTTCTACGACGAGATAGAGGGCTACAACCTGTATGTGAAGCACAAAGACCGTAAGACCGGTATGCTGTACGACGTACTGATATATAATTTCGAGAAAGGGTTCGAGAACGCACAGATCATCAAAGCCGACTCCGGACGCCTGGAGATGACAGCAGATAAACAGCACTTATATTTGCATCTGTTCAGTGGCGAGCAGTTCGAGAATCTGAAGTCGCAGAGCATGAACCAGAAGAACGTGCCCTATCAGCGCGAAGCTTTCCGTGAGAAACATGCCATCATAGAGTTCGACTCTGACTTCAACATGGCCGACGAAGGCTTTATGAGCGGGCAGTCGAGCAGTAAAAATATGGCAACGTTGGAGGCAGACATTGATTCGATGAAGGTGCTGAACGACAGTGTGGGGCGTGCTTATTATAACGAAGCGATGGAAGCTACTTACCGGCCTGTACCCCATCTGACAAAGTCTGATACGACCAAGATAGAGAAAGCCGTACTTTCCAGTTTCAATGTAGACAGCCTGTTTGATGCGGCAACGCTGATGGAGAAACAGAAGATCATTTCATCGGCCGTGAGCCGTGCCGAGTCGGCAGCAAGCGACTGGAGCTTCAAAGGTTTTAATATACAACAGACTGAGTCTTCCCTTCGAAAGCATATGACTGCTTGGCACGAAAAGTTTACCCTTTCGTTGGCCTGCCTGATATTCTTCTTCATCGGTGCTCCCTTGGGCGGTATCATCCGCAAAGGCGGTTTGGGTATGCCGGTGGTAGTGTCGGTGCTGATATTCATTATCTATTATATCATTAATAATACGGGCTACAAGATGGCGCGCGACGGCAAGTGGATTGTCTGGATGGGTATGTGGACCAGTACAGCTATTCTGGCACCGTTAGGAGCTTTCCTTACCTACAAGTCCAACAACGACTCTGTAGTGCTGAACGCTGATGCCTATATTAATTGGTTTAAGAAGATTATCGGTATCCGCAGTGTGCGGCACATGTTCCGTAAGGAAGTCATCATTCACGACCCCGATTATGACAGAATCCCCGGTGACTTGCAGCAGCTTTCGGACGATTGTCGCGACTATGTGGCAAGAAATGATCTGAAGCATGCTCCAAATTATTTCAGACTGTGGATGAACGATAAGGTGGACGAGGAAGTAGAGAAGATCAACGAACGTATGGAGGCGCTGATTGACGAAATGTCGAACACGCGTGCCATGTCGTTGCTGACAGCTTTGAACAATTATCCGGTGATACCTGTTCATGCTCATGTACGTCCGTTCCATAATTATTGGCTGAACCTGGCCTGCGGAGTCGTGTTCCCGGTAGGACTGTTTTTCTATTTCCGTATTTGGGCGTTCCGCATACGGTTGAGTAAGGATATGGAGCGTGTCATAAAGACAAACGAAGATGTGATATATATCATAAAGAATCTCAGGGATAAATAAATAATAACGATATGGAAAATGTAAAACTGAATACCATAGAAGAAGCCATTGAAGAATTCAAGGCTGGTAACTTTGTCATCGTAGTAGACGATGAAGATCGTGAAAACGAGGGCGACCTTATTATCGCTGCCGAAAAGATTACCCCCGAGAAGGTAAACTTCATGTTGAAACATGCGCGTGGTGTGCTGTGTGCTCCGATTACCGTGTCGCGTTGCAAGGAATTGGACTTGCCACATCAGGTGCTCGACAATACTTCCGTACTGGGAACTCCTTTTACGGTGACTATCGATAAACTGGAAGGCTGTTCAACCGGTGTATCGGCTGCCGACCGTGCTGCTACCATTCAGGCGTTGGCCGATCCGGCGTCGACTCCTGCTACTTTCGGTCGTCCCGGTCATATTAATCCGCTTTATGCTCAGGAAAAAGGCGTACTTCGCCGTGCCGGACATACCGAGGCTACCGTTGATATGTGCCGTCTGGCAGGACTCTATCCGGCTGGTGCGCTGATGGAGATAATGAACGATGACGGAACCATGGCCCGTTTACCTGAGTTGCGTAAAATGGCCGATGAATACGGACTGAAGCTCATCTCTATCCGTGATATGATTGCTTACCGTCTGAAGCAAGAATCTATTGTCGAGAAGGGGGTAGAGGTGCACATGCCTACTCAGCATGGTGATTTCCGCCTGATTGCTTTCCGTCAGAAATCCAACGGGCTGGAGCACGTGGCCTTGTTCAAGGGCGAGTGGAAACCGGACGAACCGATTCTGGTACGTGTACACTCTTCGTGTGCTACGGGTGATATTTTCGCTTCCAAGCGTTGTGACTGTGGCGAGCAGCTTCACAAAGCGATGGAAATGATTGAAAAGGCAGGCAAGGGAGTGGTCGTTTATCTGAATCAGGAAGGCCGTGGCATCGGATTGATGGAGAAAATGAAAGCCTATAAGTTGCAGGAAGACGGTATGGATACGGTGGATGCCAACATCTGTCTGGGCCATTTGGCCGATGAACGCGACTATGGTGTGGGTGCTCAGATTCTTCGTGAGCTGGGCGTACACAAAATGCGTCTGATGACCAACAATCCTGTGAAACGTGTAGGCCTTGAAGCTTACGGACTGGAGATTACCGAGAATGTTCCTATCGAAACGACTCCCAATCCTTACAACGAGCGCTACCTGCGTACGAAGAAAGAGCGCATGGGGCATACGCTACACTTCAATAAGTAATTTGACTATTTGTTTTTCCGTGTCGGGAAAAATCTGTTATTTTGCAATCGGAATATAACAACCTTCTAAATATAGAAATAAGATGAATCAATTATCTGACCGTTTGAACAGTCTGTCGCCGTCGGCGACATTGGCCATGTCTCAGAAAAGTGCCGAACTGAAGGCGCAGGGCGTGGATGTGATTAACCTGAGTGTCGGTGAACCTGACTTCAATACTCCCGACCACATTAAAGAGGCTGCTAAACAGGCAATCGACGAGAACTATTCCCGTTATTCTCCCGTAGCCGGCTATCCAGCCTTGCGCAATGCTATCGTGGCCAAACTGAAAAACGAAAACGGTCTGGACTATACCGCTGCCCAGATTTCGTGTGCCAATGGTGCTAAGCAATCGGTGTGCAACACTGTTTTGGCACTTGTCAATCCGGGTGATGAAGTCATTGTTCCTGCTCCTTACTGGGTTAGCTATCCGGAGATGGTGAAACTGGCCGAGGGTACACCTGTTATTGTAACGGCTGGTATCGAACAGGATTTTAAAATGACTCCTGCTCAGCTGGAGGCTGCCATTACACCAAAGACTAAAGCATTGATTCTTTGCTCTCCGTCCAATCCGACGGGTTCGGTCTACAGTGCCGAGGAATTGGCCGGACTGGCTGCTGTGCTCGAAAAGCACCCGCAGGTAATCGTTATTGCCGACGAGATTTATGAACATATCAACTATATTGGCCGTCATCACAGCATTGCCCAGATTCCGTCGATGAAAGACCGTACGGTTATCGTCAACGGTGTATCAAAAGCATACGCTATGACAGGCTGGCGTATCGGTTTCATTGCCGGTCCCGAATGGATTGTAAAAGGCGTGAACAAGTTGCAGGGACAGTATACTTCAGGTCCTTGCTCTGTATCGCAGAAAGCAGCCGAAGCAGCTTACACAGGTACGCAAGCTCCGGTAGAAGAGATGCGTCAGGCTTTCCAACGCCGTCGCGATCTTATTGTGAAGCTGGCTAAGGAAGTACCGGGCTTCGAAGTGAATGTTCCCGAAGGTGCTTTCTACCTCTTCCCAAAATGTAGTTCGTTCTTTGGAAAGTCGGCTGGTGACCGTAAAATCAATACTTCCGATGATTTGGCTATGTACCTGCTCGAAGTAGGTCACGTGGCTTGTGTAGGCGGAACTTCTTTCGGTGCGCCCGATTGTATCCGTATGAGCTATGCTACTAGCGATGAAAACATTGTTGAGGCTATTCGCCGCATCAAGGAAGCATTGGCTGCACTGAAGTAAGCTGTAGTTATACAAATAATTATTATAAATCCTCTTGCCGGATCCCTTTTTCGGGTACGGCAAGAGGATTTTTCTTTTATCTTTGTTTTTATATTGGAAGAAAGTAATATTGGATGAGGTAGAGCCGTATTCTTATTCTGGTTTTGCTTGCGTGACTGTTTGGACTAATGGATAAAAAGAACATAGATTGACTAAAATGGCAGTGATTATGAAAAGAAGTTTGTATTTATTGGCTGGTGTGCTGGCTGCTTCTTTGATGGGAAGCAGTTGTGGCAGTGGTGCGCAGAAAAAAGCAGCAGCAGAGAGTGAAGAACAAGCTCTGTTTGCTTGTATGGACACTACTACGATGGAACGTGACGGAGTGAAACTGACGTGGATACGTGATAATGCTAAAGAACGGCTGATGCCGGTAAGTCTGTTTGGCGATGTGCCGCAACAGTTGGTTGACAGTTTGGGAATAGCTGATGGAATACCTTCGTCAGTCAGTGCTTTTCTGGTGGAAGCTGATGGAAAGCATATTTTGTTTGATACGGGGATGGGAGCGCTCAACAGCCGTCTGATGAAGGGATTGGAGGCCGCTGGTTTATCGCCTGCCGATATTGACTGTTTATTCCTGACCCATTTGCATTTCGATCATATAGGGGGAATGGTGAAGGCTGACAGTGCTGTATTCCCGCATGCTGAAGTATATGTTGCGCGCCAGGAATACGATGGTTGGATGCAGATGCCCGACGATCAGAAGGCACAGGTTGTTGCTACGATGTCGGCCTATAAAGACCGGTTGCATTTGTTCGAATATGGTGATACGTTGCCGGCGGGGGTAGTAGCTTTGAATGCCGAAGGGCATACACCCGGTCATACGGTCTATCAGTTGGGTGGTTTTCTCGTTGTGGGCGATTTGATGCATGGAGCAGCTCTCCAGTTGGTGCGCCCAGACTTCTGTGCTTCTTATGATATGAATCCGGAAATGGCTGTCAGGAACCGTAAATACTATTTGGATTATGCCCGTCAGAATGGCTTGCTGATGGCTGGGATGCATCAGCCGACACGATGAATGAGGGTGGACTTATATGAAAAAAGGGATGCACCAGCAATGGCGTATCCCTTTATCTTTTCTGAATAGGATTGTATTATGCTCCCGGATGAATTGCTTCAGAAGGACAAACATCTGCGCAAGTACCGCATTCTGTACATGCTTCAGGGTCGATAGAATACTTATCACCTTCAGAGATAGCGCCTACCGGACACTCGTCGATACAAGTTCCGCAAGCAATACAATCGTCACTAATTACGTAAGCCATTTTCGTTAGATTTTAAATTATTATTAGTACTAATTACGGCGACAAAAATAATGGTTTTCTTGGTTACTTGTTCCCTACTTCGTTTAAAAAAGATCTAATTTGTATGCTGTCTAAATAGGGTCGCTTTCGAAGCTTGGAGGAAGCTTAAAAGGCGGGTGTTGATTATCAGTTGATTAATTAGGAAAAATGAGAACCGAATTTTCCCCAGTTAGAGAAAAATATTTTCCCAGTTGGGAAAACTTTTTTTCCTAACTGGGAAAATATAAAATCGTTTTTTATGAATATAATTCCAACCCAAATTCATCTTTCAGTTGGAGCAAGGCTTGGTTTTTCTGAGCCATCATTTGGAATTTTTCCACTCGCCCGTAAGCACGGACTTTCTCTGTTGGTGCGCTGATGCGTACGGTCATGGTGACTTTTCTGTTTTTTAGTCGGTTGCGCAAGTAGTCTTGTATGACGGGTATCATTCCGGTAAACTCCTTGGCAACGATTTCATTGTCGACTACTGCTTCGAAAGTCGTATCGTTCAGTAAGTTAAGATGCATGTTCTGCATTCGTTTGGCGATAGCGACCTGCTCTTTGGGCATTTGGCCGGCATATTCCTGCCAGTAGTAGTTCACGTCACGCTCGTTGAAGATATAGTCGTCAGCAGGTTGGGATGTGAATGTTGTAGACGTATTGGAAGAAGGGGTAGTAATTTCCTTTTTCTCTTCTTCCTGACGCGGACGTTTGATGGAAATCCCTAATTTCGACATTTGGGTTACAGGGATTTTCTTCTCCTCTTTACCTTGTGCCAGCAGCACGGCGGTCGGTGTAGCATGTACTGGTGCTTCTTGGCGTGCATTGTTTGTAGCAGGAGCTGCTTGTTGCTGGGGTTGCACTGATGGTTGCTGTGGAGCAACAGTTGTCTGCTGTTGGGGCATGGCAGGGGTAGCCTGTGGTTGCTGAGCGGCGACAGACTGGTTGAATATAGGTTTTATGGCTTGTTTAGGGCTACGCCCACCACTGGCATCGTCCTCCCCGGCGGTGAGTTGCCCTACTTGAATCAATGTAAGTTCTACCAGCAGGCGTTTGTTTTTGCTCATCCGGTAGTTAAGGTCGCAATCGTTGCAAAGTTTCATTGCTTTGTACAGGAAGGGAACAGGGCATTTCTGTGCCTGTGCCTGATAACGGTCGCGGATGCTGGCGCCAACTTCGAGCAGTGAAGTGGTGGCAGGGTCTTTGCTGACCAACAGGTCGCGAAAGTGCGATGCCAGTCCGGTAATGAAATGGCTGCCATCGAAGCCCTTGTTCAGTACGTCGTTCAGCAATAACAGGGCATCGCTTATTTTGTTTTCAAGGAGCTGGTCGGTCAGTCTGAAGTAGTATTCATAGTCCAGTACATTCAGATTTTCGATAGCGCTTTGATAGGTAATGTGTCCTCCGGTGAAGCTGACTACCTGGTCGAAGATGGATAGGGCGTCGCGCATACCGCCATCGGCTTTCAGTGCGATTACGTTAAGTGCTTCGGGTTCGGCAGTGATGCCTTCCTTCGATGCTACGTATGCGAGGTGTGCAACAGTGTCTTCCACGCTGATGCGGCTAAAGTCGTATATTTGACAGCGCGAAAGGATGGTAGGCAGAATTTTGTGTTTCTCGGTCGTGGCAAGAATGAAAATGGCATGGCGGGGTGGCTCTTCCAATGTTTTCAGAAAAGCGTTGAAGGCCGATGCCGAGAGCATGTGTACCTCGTCGATGATGTAGACCTTGTATTTGCCTATCTGTGGCGGAATACGTACTTGTTCTACCAGTTGCCGAATGTCGTCAACTGAGTTGTTTGAGGCGGCGTCCAGCTCGTGTATGTTGTACGAACGTTGTTCGTTGAAAGCGGTGCACGACTCACATTCGTTGCATGCCTCGCCTTCGGCGGTGGGGTGCATGCAGTTGATGGTCTTGGCAAAAATACGGGCACAAGTAGTCTTGCCTACGCCTCGCGGTCCGCAGAAGAGGTAGGCATGTGCCAGTTTGCCGGTGGCAATGGCATTTTTCAGAGTAGTGGTCAGAGCTCGTTGTCCAACTACCGACTCGAAGGTCGAAGGACGGTACTTGCGGGCTGATACGATATAATTTTCCATATTTGGGAGTTTCTTGTCACTGTGGCCGGGATTCCGCGTACAAAATCTGGCTCCATTGGTCATACTGTGCAAAGATAGCACATACAAATCGAAAATCTCTATATTCGGTCAGACAAATTTTGCTTGTCGGTAATGTTGGGCTGGATGAAGATTATCTGTGTTTTGCAATTTTTTATTATCTGGTTGCTGCCGTTTCTCGCTTATTCCTTTTATCTTTGTGGCTGTAAATATTGGCTGTAAACATTTGTTGTATCGGCCGATTGTAGTCTTTTAATAGTTAAGGGCAGATGGATAAACTTGCTTCGCTTTGGGCTTACATCCGTAAGAACCGTTTTTTCAATAAATATCTGGTGACTTTAGTCATCTTTGCTGTGATATTGGGATTTCTAGACGAGAATAATCTGATGCGTCGTTTTCAGTATGCGCGTGAAGAAAGTCGTTTGCGCAGTGAAATCGAAAAATATCGTAATGAGTATGAAGAGAATACGGAACGACTCAACGAGTTGGCTGTTGATTCGGGTGCTATCGAGCGTATTGCTCGTGAAAAGTATCTGATGAAGAAGCCCAATGAAGATATTTATGTATTTGAAGAAGATATAGAATAATGAAACAACTGATACCTGCTTTTTTTGTTGTAGGAGCCGTTATGGCTCTGACGGGTGCTGCCGTGTATATCACCGGATGGGAACTTGCTCCTTATATTTATACGATAGGGGCGGCTATGGTGGCGCTTGCGCAGATTAATTCTCCGTCCAAAAGTAAAAGTCCGAATGTGAAACGTTTGCGGCGTCAGCAGATTTTTGGAGCAATATTGCTGGTGCTGACGGGCGCTTTCATGTTCTTTACGCACGGCAACGAGTGGATTGTGTGTATGACGATTGCTGCTATTCTTGAACTTTATACTTCTGTGCGTATTCCACAGGAAGAGTCTAAAGAAGGTCTTTGAGTTTTACCGCTGCAATATTGATGTGAGGAAAGTTTCATGGGGAGGATAATGTACTATTCTCCTGCTGAAGACTACATATTTTTTTGAGGGCGAGCTGCTGTTGATGCAACTCGTCTTTTTATTTTTGCTTGATCTGTCCCTTCTTCTTTTCTCCTCCTAGTCCTTTCCTTTGCACCTCTTAGTCCCTATCTTTCCCCCTTTTTCCCCTTTCTATCCTCTTTTTGCTTCTTTTTCCCTTCTCGCGCGCACATGTGAATATATAATGTGTCCCCTTTTCCTTTCCCTACGATACCTTCTATAAAAACATGTTCTACAACATATCTATAAATCAG
>ERZ1673693.401-NODE-401-length-55641-cov-38.000126_pt1 | contig 55641 bp, 64 predicted proteins | sample MGYA00580223_ERZ1673693 | MGnify/ENA primary metagenome ERZ1673693 (study PRJEB41218, sample SAMN15661741) | gut metagenome | host: Homo sapiens | place: Canada: London | collected 2015-08-20/2019-03-30 | study: EMG produced TPA metagenomics assembly of...
TAGAAAGCTTATGATTTCCTCGTTTGGACGAGGGTTCGATTCCCTCCAGCTCCACGTAAATTTTTAAACCACTGATTTCCAGTGGTTTTTTTATTGATAACTGTCTGTTTTCTCCTATATAATTGTCTGTTTTTGTAGGTTTCATAAATCGTCAATCAAAAACTAATCAAAAACAAATCAAAATGGGAAGAAAGAAGCAGATGTTCGTCCTTCCGCATTTAGTGGATGCGGGTGGCGATTTAAAGAAATCGTGGTTCGTTGAATATTGCGTTCGCGACCCGTACACCGATGAAATGAAGCGGTTTAGGGAGTATGGTGGGTTCAAGCAGTTACCAAGTGCGGAAGAACGGTATGCGCTGGCAGGAAAGATTATCGCTGACATCGGAGAGAAGATTTTAGGCGGATGGTCGCCGCTCGGCAAGCAGCAGGTGACGTATGAAGATAATTTGCTGATGGATGCTGTGGCCAAGCGGTGGGGGAGCGAGCGTGAAGGTGTTGTGACCATCCGTAAGCACTTATCGGAGTTTTTGGAACTGAAGAAGGCTGGTGTTTCGAAGAAATCGTATCAGACTTATCAGTCGAAACTTCGTATTTTTTGCGAATGGGCGGAGGCCAACGGCGTTGATCAGTTGCATGTATCAGCCATTAAGACCGAACATATAGTGGAGTTCTTAAGCAATATCGCTATCGGGAATAACCTGAGTAGGCTGACGATGCAGAAATACGGTCAGATCCTGCACTGCTTTTTCGACCATTTGTGCAAGTTGGACATCGTGCGGGAGAATCCGGTACGAAACCTGCCGCATTTGGGTAAGGTCGTTGACCAGGCACCCAAACCGATAGGGGAGGAGGACAGGCGACTTCTGCTTGCCGCCATCCGGAAACACGATCGCCAACTGTGGATAGTGTGCCAGCTGCAATACTATTGTGCCATCCGTCCGGGTGAATGCCGCCTTCTGAAGGTAGGCGATGTGGATTTTGAGGAAGAAGTAATCCGTGTGCCTAAGGAAGTGAGCAAGAACAGGGAGACGGAACCTGTGGCTATGCCTGTTCAGATGGTGAAACGTCTTCGCGCAGAGGGATATGCGGACTGTGGTCGCGAACTGTTCCTTTTCTCCGCTTCAGGGAAACCGGGCATCCGGCCTTTGGGCAAGAACTATTTCCGCAATCGCTTTAATATTATCCGCGACAAGCTGGGTTTGCCTGCTTCATATAAACTTTATAGCTTCAAATATACTGGAGCCACGTCATTGGTCAACGCTGGGATCGACACTTGGGAACTGCAGCGACACCTGCGACATAAGTCCATCGATACGACGGAGCATTACGTGCGGAAAAACTTTGCGGTGAAGAGTAGCAAGATTAAGGAGGAGTTCCCGGACATATAAAGAAAAGGCGGCCGATTGAGCCGCCTTCTTAATCCCGACCGCCTATCGGTAGCCGGGGAAACTTGTCAACGACAAGTAAAACTTCTACGCCGCTAAGGTACTACTTTTTCCTTGACTTGTATACTAGCCTGCCGACAATTATCAATGCTGCCGTGATTATTATCCCGAACGCCCATCCACCAAGCTCCAGCTTCATCTGCTGCCAGCGGGTAAGTTCCTTATCAACGGGATACGGCACCTTCACCTCCTTGGTGACGATAACTTCCTTGGATGGCTTGTAGATTGTATCGGGCTGTGTCTTCATCTTCGCCAGCAGGTTGCCGAGGCTGTCAATGGTTAGCTGAGCCTGAGCATTCTTGCTGTTTGCGATGTCCAACCACGAAAGAACCACCTTCCCATTCTCATCACACTCCAGCAGGGCACGGATGGTAGCACTGTCAGGTGGCAACTGAACTTCAACCAGCTTCTCTACAACTATGCTATCTGCAGTACTTTCAACAGGTACATACTTCACGCTCCTACATGACCAAAGAGCAGTTATCAGTATAAAACAATAAATCCATTTCATACTTGCAACTTTACTTTCCACATTATTATATATGCTTACAACACTATTTGCCAATGTTGCAAGCACCGTTCATCCTACCATTTTCGTGACCTCACGAAAATGATCATGAAGCTATCAGTCGGCCACATCATACGCCCAAGTATTCGCATATACCTTGTACATGCAATTCGACAATCGCCTTCTTCCCTTCTTCAGAAAGTAAGTAGTCCACATCCTCCTTGTTGTCTTGGAAAAGATTCTCCGTCAACACAGCCGGGCACTTGGTGTTCTTCAGGATATAGAGATGTCCTTCCTTGTCAGGATCGCCATCACTCTCGTCTTTACGAAGCTTGAAGCCGACCCGTTCAGCAGCATTATATAGGCAGGTCGCCAGCTTATCGGCCTTCGTCTTGCCAACAGATGTCCACGCCTCCCAGCCTCGTGCACTCATCCACTCGGCTCCATTTCCTGCAGCGTTGCAGTGGATGGAAATCAAAATAGCCTCACTTGCTTTGTATTCATTCACTCGCTTGCATCGTTCAGCCAGCGGCACATCTACTTCTTCTCGCACAATGCGTTCGGTATCGAGGCCACGTTTGCGGAGTTCATTCACAAGGCGTTCTGCAATCTCACGGGTGTAGGCGTATTCCAGCAGTCTGCCGTCGGGAGAACGCTTCCCGGCGGTGTTGCTTCCGTGGCCATTATCAATCAGTATTTTCATAATTCATTTCTTTTAGTTAATTTTGCAGCACATTGCTCTTCACTTCATGACTTGAGGGGTATGCTTCCAAGCTAAGGGGCTGTCCGCAGGGATAGTCCCTTTTCATTTCGTCTCATCCTTCGTCACCTCCTCGATAATCTCACCGGCCGTATTATATTTCTTCTTTATATATCCAACAAGCAGCCGTTTGATACTTACTTTGTTCTTGATACCGTGGATAACGCAGATATGCTCCATGATAGAGTCGAACTCAAACACGATGGCCAGCCCAAGGCCGCACATGGCCGAAACGGTATAGCTGCATATACCAACCGGCTGCAGGATCGCAAGTCCTAACATGAATCCAAGAACCAGGTACGAATTGTACTCGATAAACTTGCACATTGTACGTCTGCCGGCACGAGAGAACCGGAAATCCTCTCCCCTCTTCACTACGCTGTCTATTATTCCAAGCACGAAGTCTGCGATGATCATCACGATGATAAATACCAGCATCCAGCGAAGTTCGAATACAACACTCTTGATCTCACCGACAAATGAGTAAGCCCCGGCAACTGCCAGCTGCGGGGCTATGGTGTGCAGCAGCTTCTCCATTACTCATTCTTCACTTTGCCACCGAACAATTTGGCCAGCCATTCGCTTGTTACAACGGATACAATTCCTGTCGATGCCAATGCGACAAACAATGCGTCAATCACCACGATCCAAATACTTGCATCCGACGGAGGAAAGCCAAGATTCATCCACCAGGAGAAAAAGGTTACAACTACGCCAACGACTGCTGTCACCCACATGCTAACCCAACGGTTCATAGGGTTCTGCAGCTTTCCTGCGATGAAGCCAACAATAGCGGGAACCACAACCGTGGCCAACCCGACAAAACTCTTAAATCCGTCGAGGAAGTCAGACGTCACAGATTCACTACCTGCGGTTTGAGCCGCGAAAACACTCACTACGCACATCAGAAGTGCGGCACACATGAAAATCAGTCTTTTCATACCAAAAGAATTTGAGTTAAACAATAAATAAAAAAGCCCATGAACTCCACCCGCATTTGGATGAAGCTCATGGGCTTTCACAATTTCTCTACGGGCAAAGATAGTAATTATTCTTTGATAGGCAAAGATAATCGTGAAAGGTTTGCAGATAAAAGGACACACCAGCATTCGACTGACATCGCTTGTCAGTGCAAATTATTTCGTTCTGATACTGAACGTCCACACCATTGTAGTAGCAACAGCAAAATCCTGCCATTTCTTTTTTCAAAGTAATAAATAATCATATCTTTGCCCGTAACCAAACTTAAAGCATAATTATGAATAAAGTAATTGTACCCACAGACAGAGTTGAAGAGGAATTTACCCAATATCTTGATCTCGGAGACAACGAAAGAATTATCTTTTCCGGCAAATTCGGAAGTGGAAAGACAACATTCCTTAACAGCTATTTTGACGCAAGATATGAGAAATACCTGACCATCAAACTATACCCCGTACACTATTCCGTGTCCCTTAACGAAGATATATTCGAGTTTATCAAATTCGACATCATTTTCCAACTGCTTGCCCAAAACATCATTCAAGAAGGAGCAAAGTTCAGCAACGGCGAATTGGCAATGAAGTTCATTGCCAAAAGGCTCTATCCATCTTTGGCCAAGTTCATTAGATTCATACCTGTCATAGGAAAAGATATTTCGGGCATATTAGAGACAATCAAAGAGATAATTAAAGAAGCGGAAGAATTCAAGAAGAAGGAAAATAAAAACGAATACACAGAGGCAACTGCATTCTTGAATGCAATAGAGGAACAGATTGGAAGCCCGTATGAAAGGAACCGAATCACTGAACTTATTAATAATATTTTGGATTACGCAAAAAAGCAAAGGAAGAAAACTGTCTTGCTGATTGACGATTTCGACCGGATAGACCCAGAACACACCTTCCGGTTGCTGAATGTCTTTGCGTCCCAATGTGACAATGATTTCAATGGAGGTAAGAAATTCCTATTCGACCATATCGTTATTGTCTGCGACATAGACAATATCCGCAACATCTACCATCACAAGTATGGTATGAATACCGACTTTACAGGATACATAGACAAGTTCTACAGCAAGCAGATTTTCAATTTCGACATCCGCTCTGAATTCGTAGACAGACTATTGAAGTTTCTAAGCCCTTTAATCAATAAGTATAACAAAGATTCCAATTATAGTTTTGAAACAACCTTCATTAAAATAATCTGCCTAGAATTGATTAAACTTGGAGAAATTAACCTGCGTCATGCACATAATATCGGTATAATAAGACCCTTGTCGAACTCTTACACCATTAACGATGTGACGATTTCTCCCTCCATGTCCGGCATAATGCTTCTCAATATACTTGCAGCCTTGTTTGATGAACAGGGACTCAATACTCTCATTGAGAAATACAATGTTTTAAATATAATGTACGTCGCAAGTGGTGATTACATAAACCTGGCCAATTCACTTTTGGAAGTCTGTATCAAGGACTCCCCCAATAAAGATTCTAAGAGGGGCGAATATGTCATTCAAGACTATAAATATACTTATTCAATGGATGCAGGTGATAATGTCTGGATTGAAAAGGTTTCCATGTTAACCGGTAATGAAGTCCAGTCATTCCCACTCTGGCAAATCATGAAATGTGCCAATGACGTAAGAAGGCGTTATATGGCCACTGGTGTTGTGCGGTAAGGTTTCGGATAAAAAGAGTCTGTCACGGTTAATGTAACAGACTCTTTCAGTGGCGGGATATTACGTGATATTTCGATCAAACTCCGTGTTTAGCCCAGCGGATTCTCTCTGCCAGCAAGACAAAGATGACAGTTCCCAGCAGCAGCCGCTTGGGATCTGTCGCCATTGTAGAAGTAGAGAATGGGGCTGAGCATGGTCGTAGGTATTTATAATTATTCTAATACAGTTATTCTCGCATATCCATTACCACTATGCCCTGTTTCATTTCCTCCTGAAGTAGATGGAAACGATGTAGAACCATCCTTTGTACTTCCACTTTCAAGTTGCAAACCTGTATAACTGCTTGGCCGATATCCCGCATTGGCTGCTGTATTAACAAATCCAGAGCCACCGCCGGAATAGTTCACATATCCGGTACTTGTGTCTGACTGACCTTTACCACCGCCGTACCAGCCACCACCTCCTGCACCAGATACATATCTATAACCAGTAGTAGTTTGATTTGCGCCTAACCCAAAATCTCCTCCGCTTCCAGCAGAGTTTTGTGTGCCGGGATATTGACCTTTACCACTTGTTCCACCTCCTTGTTGAGAAGAATTAGATGCTCCAGAAGAAGTAGTGACTGTTTCTTTATCAACTTCTTTCTGAATAGTAATTGATACTTTAATTCCAGTTTCATAATCAGAAGGATAAACAATATAGGCGAGATAAGACGCTGCATTACTTGGAACATCAACAGTTTCTCCAGATGCAACAGTTTCTCCAGATGCATCTTTACATATTATTTTAGCGGAAGTATAGTCGCTTGGAGAAACAATTATTTTATATCTTTTCCCAGTCTCTAAAGTTGTATTAACACCTGCTTCAATGTTCCCGGTAGAAGATTTATATGTATATGTTTGATGAGATTTATAGTATTCCCACTCTTTCGTTATTTCCGTTATTTCTGTATAACGAGAACTTGCTCCAGCACCTCCACCTGCTACAATACATCTTGATAATAATGACGCACTACTTCTATTATTCCTTTTATTAGAATAGGACATATTTGACGATACAGTACATATATCAGTTGCTCCACCACCACAAGCGGGATAGCTAATTCCTAATGTATCCCCAGAAGAGTACCTTGATTCTCCTTCTGAACCGCCACCACAATTCCATCCACCATTTCCAGAAGGACCACCTCGACCTCCAACGAACACATATAAAGTTGTAGTTTTTGTTAAAGATAATATTCCTTCAGAATATCCGCCCTTACTCCCTTCAGCAGAATACTGATAAGAATTTCCACCCTGCGCTCCCCAACATTGCAGCTTGTATTTACCTTTTGGTAAAGTGACTTGTTGTACCCCTCCTGTATAATCGAAGTTGAATACCGTGCCAATCGGGTAGGTTTTGCCCTTTAGAACTATTGTCTTTTCCGATTTAGCATTGCCACAAACAGCCCTAATACGAATAGTCTTGTCCTCAAAACTATCGTTTTCCGATACAAGCTGAAAATTTATTGGATTTGTTCCAGCTTTTCCGGACTGCGGTGTGATGGCTAACCAGTCTATATTCATACAACTTCCTCAATATACCAGTCAGAGTTTGCTGTCAGGTTGTTATTCTTGATTTGATTCAGATCATCATTTGTGAATGTCAGTGTATCGCTTTCCCACGAAATAGCGTATGACTCACCAGCTACCTGCTTTGCTGCAAGAGTGCCTATAACACTGCCTGTAATGTTAGACTTGAATTTGATTGAAACTTCTCTTGCTTCAGCACCTACAGTTTGCGCTGCTGCTGTAATATTCAATTCTTCTGTTGTAGCAGTACCAGATTGACGGGATAGTGTCAACCAGCTCGTTTCGACATCGCCTTGTACTTCGATGGAATAAGCCACGTTAGATGTAATTGATACAGTCTGTGTTCCTCCTTCTTTAGCATACTCTTCAAGGGTGTTAGGAGTGATAGTGAACGAAACATCTGCATCCGAAGATGACTGGATGATATTGTGTGTACCTGCACTTTGCCATTCGCTACCATCCCAGTATTCTACAAGAACGGGAATAGTCTCCGAGCTACTCGTATTGTTTGCTGCAAATTGTAGCTTAATTGCCACCGATCCTTCCGCTTGTTCGCCAAACCCAGCAGAGAAAGTACCTATGTTCTCGGAAACTGTATAACCTGTGTTGGTTACAAGAGTGATAGCTTTTCCAGTTGATGATACTCTGAACTTTTCAGCGTTACTTTTCCCGTTTAACGTCGATGTAGTCACATTATATGCAACCTCTGTCTGAGACGTATTCAATGTCAGATAGGGTGTCATTCCTTGCACTTCCAACGTCTCGATCGCTTCTGATTGTGAACCTGGTGCTGATATGCTTGCACGCACCATTTTCTGATACTTGTTTCTTCCTGTGTGCTTCTCGGTCAATTTATGTCCGATAGGCGTTTTTCCTGCAGCTCCGCTTTGTTGCGAAATCTCAAACTTGCCAATTTTAATACTACCCATAATTTTATTTATAAAAGTTCTTCAATATTTACTTCTTCTAAGGTCCAATCTTTTGTAGATATGATGCTGTTATACTTTACAATACCTACTTCACTATTGAGCCAAACGAGATACTTGTCCGACCACAATATCTTGTCTTGAGAGTTTATCGTGCAAACAAGGCCACATATAACACTCATGCCACCTATTCGGTCGGCAAGAATCTGAATACCTTCTCCGACGCGTGCGGAATGAGCTTGGATACCGTCACCGATACGATTTGTTATGACCTTCAGACATCCCATTTCATCTGACTATTGTAATGCCCGTATTCACTTCCTCAATCTCAGTACGGATTCCATCATCAAAGTCCGCATCAGGTATGTGTGCAGTGACACGGCATCTGATTGTACCCGTCCCCAACTTCGATGAGTCAACCAAAGCCACATAATTGTCATCGTCAGCCTTTACCATCTGCTCCTTGGTCATCGTCACCCTACGGTTGGTGTATACATAGAAATCGCAGGTAAAATCTATGTCACTCATCTTATATCCGTCCAGTCTGTCGATACTGACATTAATTTTTAAATCTGTTCCTACACTACTCATAATTATTCTGTTGCTAATGTGTACCAAGATGTTCCATTATATACTTGTATTTTATTACTTGTTTCGTTGAAAAATAAATCACCTTTTTTTAAATTTTCTGTAGGCCTATAGTTTTCTGATGATGACTTAAATCCATTCTTATATATCCAAGTTCCGGTACACCATAATACTTGCCAATATCCGTATTTTGCTATAAGAGCAATAGTTCCTGTCATACCAGTCATTGATAGAATTTGGCTTCTATTTCCTGGTTGATCCATTCCTGTTATAATTTCATTACCTGCATCAATCGTTGTTTGGAAGTATTTATCTTCCTTTCCCTTGTCAAAAATAATGATAGATCCTTCTTTTACAGTCGTGGAAACCGGAAGTTTATAAGTTAGGGTTGTACCTATATCAGAATAAGAACTTCTATCTTCAATACTATACATAATCCTACTTACATTTGACGGTATATTATACACATTTCCAGATATACTTTCATATATATCTGATATTTTTCTTATGGTGATTGGATATCCTACTACTTTTCTAAAATCTGTTATATTAGAATATGTTTCAAAATAAAAATTTTCGCATCCGTACAGTTTTGTTTCATCAAGATTGTTTCTTACAATCCTGATTGTATTTTCTCCAGTTACAGATATGGCTCGTATACATTTTGCTCCCGTATAGCCTGTATATATGTAGTTATCTTGTATGTTTAGTCCATTAATTTCGCCTGTAATGTCAATTCCGAATGGAGCAGCTTGTAATCCATTAATAAAATTATCGTGGATATTAATTTTTGTTCCTCCCTCTATTCTTATTCCGGTGTTAAAGTTCTCAATGTAGTTATCAAATATATCTACACTTTTCCCATTTATAACCCATACAGCATATAAAGGAAGTTTTGGGAATTGATTTTGGCTACATTCACTAATATTAGTATTACATACAGTTACTTGGTCACCACGAAATATTGCAACACCGACAATATAATAGTTAATGTTACAATTTAACACTTTTACCAACCCACCAGCACTATCAATCTTAATTGCATAGCTTATAGTGCTACGAGTAGCGGCATCATTAATATTTCCAAATAAGCTACAGCTATCTATGACCGTAATCCAGGCTCTCTCACTCAAATGTATTCCGCTCCCATGATATAGGTCTGTTGTAACCTTATATATGTAAGACTGAGGTACAGTTATAGTTATGGCAAAATTATCTTGTTGTCCACCTGTAATTCTAAAATATTTTAATACAACTCCAGAATAAGAAGTATTTCCAGTTGTAATAAAGTCACCACTATATGAATCTATTTGTCTTATAGTAGCCATTTTCTCTCTTCCTAAATCAAAACCCTCAAGCATAGAGTTGTTAGGAAGTTTTATAGATGTTACAGCATATGTTTTAGAAAGCAACTTGCATTTATAAAATGAATCTAAACATTTCTGAATAGCTTCTGTATCATCTGTACTATTATCTCCTTTTGCTCCAAACCATTCCGAATAAGCATTATTGATAATCCAACTACCAGATATTGTTATATCATTGAAAATTTGAGTAGGGTAAGAGCTTATTTTAGTTAGATTCCCATTTAAAATTCCATTACTGATACTACCACCTTGAAAATCAAGCACGCATCTTTCAGGGACATTAATAGTTGTGCCATTCAGATCATAATCATACTGTATAATATATCTTGTATTCGCTTTACTCATCATATCCTGTGTCAGTACATTTTTTGACGCAGAGATAGCCATTCGAAGATAAAGACGCCCCAACCCGCTGAACCCGGCAGCATTATATTCCTTGTCCGCCAGCTTTATAACTTTTTCTTCATTTTCGTTTGTCTCTTCCGTCAGATCTTCATCATCCGGATTATTAATTATGTCACCGTAGTGGTTATTCTCTGTTACATTCGTTTCCGTAACGTTCATCCCATATCCACCACCGGTTTCACCAGTAGCAGACCATACGCCTTCTGTCGAACAACGGTATATTGCTCCAGGTATAGTATCACCGACGATGGCCCAATCTCCAACTGAAGGGTTGGGCTTTTCTTGCTGGAGAACTTCGAGCGATGGGTACAGCTTGCTGTTATAGGCCGCATACTTCAACTTGTCAATCTCAGAACCTACATGTGCGAAGTTCGTATTAATTGATTCTGTAGCTTTACCCCAGTTGCTTTTATTTTGAATTGTATTCAGTTCCATATTATTCCGGTAACATTGTATTAAGTATTTCTTTCGCGGTATCGTTTAGCGAGAACACGCTCCAGATTGTTTCATTATTATAAGTTGTACCTACAAGCAAGAAGGCAGAACCTCCCGACCCTGATGCGGTAAATTCGGTACTCCTATCCAAGTAGTTTCCGTTGATGGCAATTTTGACATTGTCATTCTCACCCTTAAACCTATAGGTTACCAGTAATCTTGTAACCAACGGAACAATCATTTTTATTTCTCGACATCTACCTTCTTGCAATTCTGGTAGTAGTCCTAAGTTGGAGAAATAGACACATGCGCCGTCACACGTCTCCTCATCTTCGTTAGTAGTTATCCCAAGCTGTAACGTTTTTGCTTCGATGTCTCCGAGGAATCTTCCACCTATGGCATATACATATCCGCGTATAATGACATCGTTGAAAATAGACCTACCTCCATGCGTGATCACAGCCTTGGCCATGTGCAACAGCTCTTCTTCGGTTGGCTGGTAAGATGGATTATTCTTATACTTCATTACAGTATATATGGCTTTCTCCATGTCACCACCCGATGCAAAGGCTACATCATCGTCATCGTTATATATACCCGAAAGGATTGCTGTCACTTTCTGTAGTACACCGTCCTTGTAGTTACCCAGCTGGATTACATTAGCAAGTATCAATCCGCCAAGAATATCCACACTTCCGTTTTTAATTGCATCGGCCAGATACTTCAACGTCTGAAACTCTGACATACTCTTGTCATTGTCCTGGGGTGACTGGCTCCAGTCTGTAGCTATCGTTCCTCTCTCTAACTGAAGGTCACAAACGGTTGCGGTGCCACTGACAAGAAATACACCTGTTCCTGTGAAGGTGAATCGATGCGTATATCGGACGTATTCGGACGTAAGAGATTGAGCAACGTTATAGTCACCGCACGACACAGCCAGTTCTTCGCCTTTTGCTTTATAACTGATAACATACATTTCATCTGGAATTAAGTTTACTGATTGCGACAGACTGCCAATTACAGCAGATCTTCCGGATGCAGCCTCTGCATCTTCCTGTACAGTGGCCATTCCCGACCAGTGAAGCAGTGCCTTGCTGTACAGTTCGCTTCCTTCCTCCAGCATGGTATCAGCTTCCAGCTCTTCGGTCTCGTAATTGCCCGTGAATCCCGAGTTCAGCAGCAGGTTTACGCCACCTACCTTGACGGCGAACTCCGCCGCTTTCTGCACCTCCTCCGGCAGATCCTTAATATTTCCTGCTCCAGTGCTTCCGTTCTCGATATGCAGCACACCTTTCACTTCCACACCGTTCTCCTGGTCGTACTTCATGTAGGTGCTCCCATCCTTAGCCCCCACATAAGTATCACCGTAAGTCACAGACTTGAAACGCCCACTAACAGGGTCGTAATAATCCATCTTCACAGCCTTGTCCACAAGGTTGTAGGAATCGATGCCTTGGTAATACTTTATCGAAGGAGAATCAGTACCGAACGCCGAAATGATGATGGCCGACTGGCGTGTCTTGTCTGTCCGATGGCCGAGGCCTACCAGTTCGTCGCCGGCCAGCGGGATGGTCGAACCTGTGTCGCAGTCGGTTTTGCTCAGATCCACGTAATCATCTCCGACTTCGGTCACCAGCCGCCAGTAGTATGCCTGGTTGATGAGGTTAAACGTCTGCCGGCGAGCCTGTGTGCCGACGGTGAACTGGTTCTGTAATGTCCGGTCTCCGTCTGTTCGCTCGAAGTAGCATCGGTATGCAGTGTCAGTCTCTTCTACTTTGGAAATCGTCATACCCGAGGGTGACACAATGAGCATACCTCCCACGTGCTTGGCCTCCTGTATGATTAGTTCGATGAATAGAGCAACCTTGCGGATAGTCAAATAGTCGAACTCGGCGTGTGAGCAGCCATCATCGTCTATCTGTACAGCTCCACCTGTACCGAGAAGGCCAGATACGAATTGGCCAAATTCAATACCTGACAGGAACTTGACAATATACTCAGTCTCGTCTTCTTTGTCTTTACGTATAAAGTATTTTGCGAGTTTTTCAACATCAACTTCGCCCAAAAGTTTCAGCACTTCTTCAAAATTCGCCTTGATGCGTTCGAAGTTGCGCTGCCACTTGAGGCGGACATCACGACCTGTATCATTCGCCCCATTCCACGGTACTATGTTCTCAAATTCATTGTCCATTACTTTAGCTCCAGTTCTTCGTTGTTGAATGTCAGGAGAAGCGGCTGCCAGCAGCTGCCATTCTCAAGCGTGTCAAGGTTGATGTAGTTCAGCATGTAGTCGCTGAACCGGTTGTGCTCCTTACGGCTCTGCTTGCGCAGGCGAGCGTGTCGAACCTGCACAATCCCCTCGCTCTTCTTCCGGTCGTAGCTGTAGCTCATGAACGAGAAGGAGAACGATTGCCCCTCTTCGGAGAGGCGTCGCATCTTGTCTATTGCAGTGAATACATCCATGGCGCAAAAGTATATGGGGGCATGCGTTTAAAAAAGGACATCATCGGCTGACATTACGTTCGAGCGTCTCCACCCGCTTGATACCGTCGCGAACCTTGCGTGGATCGACTACCAGCTCCTTGTTGCAGAGGACAGCCAGCAGGCGGTTGTTCTCCTGCAAGAGTGCAATAACCTGCAGCCGCTGTTCCGGAGTCATCTGCCCCAGTTCTGCAGAGAACGTGGTGGATGATCGTGTTGGATTGTCGTAAGTATATCCGCCGAAGTAACGACCACTGCGGGTGCGAACTTGTTCCAGGATCTGCGTCGTGTTGAGCATGCGGATGGTCCCATTCTTCTGCGCCACGTCAAACACATCGAGGAACTGCTTTACTGAAGGATTAGCCACAGCTTCGTGGTTGGCCACAAACTCATTTTTGTGCACAGGGATTACGCCAGCAACGTCGTCTGGATTACCTTTGCGGGTATAACCATCTACGTATTCGTCGGAGTAACCGCCGGACTTGAGTCCTTTGGCTTCGTCACGCTGTTGTTTGGCAACTACCACTTGTGCAGCGCCTTGAGCTGCAGCAAGCCCTGCATATATAGGTCCCAATATTGGACCAAGTTCTGCCCATGCACGCATAACAGACACTGCTGTGTCGGATATAATTTGCAGGATATTCGCTGCGAATTGTTTATCTGCATACCTTTTCTTAATTCCGCTAATAGCAGCCTCTTTTTCTTCTTCAAGTTTTGTGGTATCCTTGCCTGCAGCTTTAGCCGATTCTATCTGTTTGTCATAGCGCCTTTCTACTTGACTGATTTCCTTGTCCTGAAGAGCTTGTATGAGTTGACTCGCAGAAGAGGCGGCTTGAGATACGAATCCAAAAGCTGATTGGGCCATTTGTGACCGTTTATCTTCGTGTTCTTGTGTAAGTCTGGTTTTCCATTCCTGATACTCTTCGTAACTAATCTTGTCTGCATCATACATTGCCTGCAGGAGATTCAGCTGTTGGTCAAGGTCGTCTGTGTTAGCGATTACACCAAATCCGCTTTCACGATCTTTTTTCTTATTATCTTTCTTGATCTTCAGTTCGTTGTCTTGTATCTGTTTATCAATGGCTGACACATCTTCTCCGTATGCTACAAGCATCTCTTTGCGCTGCTGCAGGTAATCTGCCTCCAGTTCTTTGAGGCGCTCTTGGTAGTCGGCCTCTTTGTGAATGTCACCGTCAAGATAGGCTTGTTTAATGTCGCTCACCTGCTTCTGATAATCAGCTTCTAACGAAGCCAACAAATCGGATTTCCAACTTTTGTCAACCTTCTGAGTTTCTTCGTACAGCCGACTTGCTTCGGATATCATCTTATCATAAATCTGCCCCTGTATCTCACTGCTGTCTTTCCCGAATTGTTCCAACAACAACTTACGAGAGGCCAAATACTTCACTTCCGTATCATAGAGTGCTTTGTTGTACTGGTCTTCGGTTAACCGTTGGTTCAGGTATTTCTCCTTGAGCAGGTTCAGTTCGTTTTGGTAACGAGACTTGAGGGCTGCTTCGGCATCTTTTTGTTCCGTTGGTACGGTGACATTGGTCGGATTATTGCTGTCAGGAACCATGTCAATAATCTTTTGCAGCTCCTTTTTCTGCTCAATATATCCGGCGATAACCGACATCCGCTCGCGCAAATCATGTTCAAGTCCACTCATATAGACTTTACGCAAAATTTCATTGTCACCAGCCAATTTCAGCAGGCTCTGTTTCTCCGCTTCGTACCATTGTTTGTTCGTGATCATACCCTGTGTTATCAGGTCATCGAGTTCTTCTATGCCCTTTTGTGCGTCGGCCTTCATCTGCTGCTTCTGCTGGTTTGTCAAGAACTGAAAGTTATCGGCAGATAACTTAGTCTTGGATATTAAGTCCATCGTTTCCTTAGTTCTGTCAAGCTCGTTGTTCATCGAACCAAGTGAGGTGGTGGCTTCATCAGTCTTGTCTTTGAAAATGGCGAAATAGGATATCAAGCTGGCTACTCCGGCTAACGCCAAACCCCAGGGACTCATCTTCAGTGCCTTGTTAAATAGCGTCGTTGCTACGGTTGCCGTTTTAGTAGCCACCGTATGCCGGTTGGTCCATAAGGTAACGGCCTTGAGGTATAGCGTGTAGGTAACGACAGCTGCACCGGCAGTGAGGATTTCGCTCTTGTAATCGACCATGATGGATACAACTTGCTTCAGACCTTTCACCGTCAGACTACCAGTCGTCACCATGTACTTCATCACCGGCAAAAGCTGTTCGCCAAGTTCTACACGAACGTCCTTGAAATGTTTCTTCGCTTTGTCAAGTCCGGCCTGTACGGTATTGTTTTGTACACCAAATTCATTGACAATACTAGTACCATCGATGAATGCCTGATTGGCATTCTCCTGTTCGCGGCGAACCTGGTCGATGTTTCCGGCCAGTGCGGAAATAACGCCCGCGGCTTCTGCTCCGGAAAGTTTCATTTCTTTCAAGATGGGTGACATTTGTGCCATGCCTCCCATCTTGCCCAGTGTGCCGAGGAACTGAAGCAAGGCTTCGTTGACATCGGTGTTCACCAAGTTCACGAACTCCTGCACGTCCATGCCTGCCAGCTTGGCATACTTGGCCGGTTCCTGATAGATTTTGAGGATTAGACTTTGTAGGGCGGTGCTGGCCATCTCGCTGCGCAGCATGTTCTGGTCGAGGGCGGAAGCGAAGCCCATAACATCGGTCACGGCCAGGTCGGCCTGTTTGGCCACACCTCCCATGCGAGCCGTGAACTCCACCAAGTACGGCTCGGAGGCCGAAGAACTCTGAGCGACCTGGTTCACGGCTGAACCGATGGCCAGCATATCTTCTTTCAGCGTGCGGCTTCCGTCACCGAACATCTGCGACAGCTTGCCGATATTCTTCACGGCATCTTCGCCAAGGTCTTCGCCCAGTGCGACGTTGATCATATCGGCTGCTTCGACAAACTCCAGTACCTGGTCGCGGCTGCTGATGCCCAGCTTGCCCGCCTCTCCGGCCAGACGGTTCAGTTCTTCGCGCGGCGTGCGGGTGTCCATCTGCTTGAATGACTCATTCAAAGCCTCGGTCTCTTCTTTTGTCATGCCGGTATATTTGATGACCTGGCTCTGTGCCTCCTCCATTTGCGCATATTCATCGACACACTTGCGAGCTGTCAAGGCTACGCCGGTCAGTGAAGCGATGACCGACGCTCCGATAGTTGCATAACGATTGAAGCCATCAGCCAGTTTTGAGATAGAGAACTGGGTCTCCTTAGATTCGTTACGCAACTCCCGGATGCGGGCATTAACCTCTTTGAGTTGCTGGTTGTACTGCTTCCATTGTGGAAGACTTGGATCGAGATTGCGCAAAATGGCATTCAGCTCCCGCTGGCGGTTGCCCAGTTCCTTCAAGCTGAGTTTTCCGATGCCTATTTCTTCGAACAGTTTGTCGTATTCAGACTTCAGCTTTTTTACGACCTGTGCTTGAGCTTTGTATTCCGCACTATTCTCTCCAAACTGTTTTTTCAGTTTGGTCAATGTGCTGGAGGCATTCTTCATGTCTTTCTCCAGCTCAATCATCTTCTGCCGGGCGCTGTCCTGCTGAACGATGATTTCCAGCTGCACTCTATCTATCTTCAGACTCATAAATACTACCTATTGATGACGCAACAAAAGTACGTGCAGCCAGATACGTAGAAAAGGACATGTCTATTCGTCGAGCCATCGCCCGTTGTCGAGCCATACGCCTCCATCACGCCACTTACCATCCGAAAGGATCCATCGGGCATCTGCCTCGGTGTCGCTGATATTGATGCGACAGAAAATCCCCTTCCAGGGGCCTTTTCGCCCGTTGGCATCCAACGTGTACTCCATCTCCTTGCAAACGTAACGGCGGTTGGCAATCTCAAAGATCATGCGCGGATCATATACATTCGGGTCGTAGCTTTCGATGGTGATTTCACGGCGGTAGTCGATGTCGTAACTGCCCTGGTAGCAGAGTTCGTCGAGCTTCTGCAGGCGTAATGAAGCCCCTACGGTGTTGGTCTTGTAATATCGGCGTCGTTGTTCGGTACCGCTGACCGGCAGGATGGCGTATTCGTCAATGTAGGGTACCGGATACCGAACACGTTCTGCAGCAACAACACTGCTACCTGAACCTTTGTATTCTATCTTCATATCGCCTGTGTAGAAAGCAAGAGCCATCGTATTTTTCGATGTAGAATTATCTTCAGTCTCTGTCACCCCATTCTCGATCATATCAACCAGCGACATCTCATTTTCATTTTCGGATGAAGAGTTAGCATCGTCTGGTGAAGGTATCCACACGGTGTAAGAATATACAACAGATCCGGAAGCATACTTGTATGTCTGCGTCTGAACCAAGCTGGCCGGCACAATTTCAGATGTCACTTCTCCTACTGGTTCGTCACGCTTTAATCCGGCGAACTGATCCACCATGACATACACCGGCCATTTGCTTATTTCCTCGAACACGTTTCCCATGTACAGATACTTCCTTCCTGTTGCAGCATCTGTATAAATGGTGTCCGTTCGAGCGTGCTCTTCTTCGCGAAACCAACGGGAGATGCGATCAATATCCGTAGCCTCATATTCTACCGGGATGGTGTCATATTTGGCTGCCTGGCGGATAGCATCGTTCAGGCAGGCATATTTCCAAAAATTGTCGCTACCCAAATTATAAGCCACGTCGCTGGAAGCAGCATCTTCCACGTCCGGTTCTTCCTCCACTTCGGCTTCGTACTCATCCTTTACCTGCAGCACATGAAGCGTGGTGACACCTGAGAAAAACTCATTGCGAAACAGCAGACGCACACTCCGGGTACGTGCGTCAATGACGAAAACCATGTTAAAGGTGATTTCAATTTGCTCCAGAAAATCGAGTACCGACCATCCCGGCAGCATTTCGCACCATTTCGATGTATGCTGTGTATGGCACAGGTACAGGTCCTTGAATACCGTACCTTCAAGACTGTTCTCGGTCAACGTATATCCAAGCCCCCGCAGCAACTCGCGAATATAAGCGCACAGATAAGGTTGAGGAATATAAACGCCATCAACTATCCATTGCGGAGCTTCATCCGTATTATGAAAGAAATTCCACTGATTCAGCACACGGTTCTCCGTGTCGCTGTACACGGGCGCCAGGTTGTATTCTGTATCCGGATAGATCTTTTCGTTCGGGCTGTAGTCACCCGTGGCCGGTACCGTTTCTTTCATCTCCAGTGAAGATATCATCCGGTCGCCTCCGATGACGTAATTCAGCTCAGAGTTACCGCTGGCTATCTGGATGGATACGGTGTCGTCCGTCCAGGCTGTGATGACTTCGGTACCGTTGCAATACACGCGGTTGTCTGCGATCAGTAGCGCCGACCGCTCGCTCCGCACCTCGGTGACTGATGTCAACCGGTTCAGGTGTTCGTAGAGCGACGCATTAGTAGGGTTGCTGAGTTGCAGTGTGATGTCGTAGGTGTATTCACCATTTTTGGTGAACAGCGGGTTCTCTCGCTTCACCGACACGCTGAAGTCCTTTGGAAGTACGGCATGGGTGCCGTCGATAATCAATTCGGTCATTTCTTTAATTGAAAATTGAAAATGGATAATTGAAAATTAATCGAAGTCCTCGATGTCCAGGCCGATGCTCAAGCCGTTCCATCCGCCACAGATGTCGTACTCCCATTCCGTCAGCAGGTCGTCGCCGGAGCGCAATTCGCCGCAAAAGGCATCATTCTCCAGCAGGGCATCCCGCAATATCCGCATCATGCGCTGGATGCGTGCATAGTGCTGCAGCTCCGCTTCGTCGGTCTGCTGGCCGCTCGGCACCTTCTCCAGCAGGAAAATCAGCACCTTGTTACGGTCGCTGTGGTTGTCGAAGGATCCGTTCATCTGTGCGTCCGGGTAGTTTGCGCAGAGCTGGATGCCTGTGCGATCCTTCAGCTTCTTCACCATGTGACCCTCACGTACCGCCATCACGATGCCCTCTATCTGTTCTTCACTCTTTCGGTTTACCTTTTCCCGCAGCTCGGCCAGGATTTCACGGTATTGTACAATGTCAATCATACGTCCATCAGATTACTTTGTGTGTCATCCGCCAGCCGGAAGCTGAACTCCACCGTCTTCAGGGTGGAGCGGCGGAAGTCACGATCATACTTCATGTTGGTTATCACTATCGGCAGCCAGTTTTCACCAGCCTTGACCTGCACTTCCTGGGCGTGCAGCATGTCACGCCACAGGCGGTAGTCGCTCTGCAGGAGGATGACGCCGCTGTTGGCCGTATATTCGTCGGTCACTTTGACACCGAATTTTCGTTCCACGCCCCACATCAGCGCCGTATCGCTTTCGTCGGCAGCCGATACGGTCAGGCCGCCCGTAGCAGTCAGTACCTCCGGCATGTCGTAGACGTTCTTGAATCGAAACTGCCACAACTGTCCATAGTTTGTCGGATCCACAAGAAACTCCAGTGTTCCGCCATTAAAGTGGACCTTGTAGCTTTGCAGAGCATCTGCCCCAAGCAGACTGCACACGCGGCTATAGCCGACGTCCACCGTCAGCATGGAAGATTCACCGCCAGATACCTGCATCGTCCGGCTTTTCTCGTCGCCAAGCGTGTCGATGCCTGCCAGGATGTATCCACCCGCTGTCCGGTCACCACTGGCGTATTCCACCACACCCGCATGTGTCACCTTCCTGTTCACTTCGCTCAGCAGGGCCGGCGTGTCCGCCGCTTTAGCGGTCTGCATCCGGCTGTACATTACGAAGCTTTGCGCGTCCTGTATACCGTCAATCAAGAAAATGAAGGAGCCCGCTGCCGTAGTCTGCAGGGTGTGTTCGCCGTCAGGCCACACGCCCCATAAGGCCATGGCACAAAATTTACCCAAGCGGCGAATACGTACCTGGTTGTTGCCGTCCGGCACGTAGTCTTCGTCGAGGATGGTACGCCCTCCGTATTGCACGGAGAAGCGGATGGTGACATCGGTATCGATAATGTAGTCCTGCATAGTGGCACAGAACTCATATTCTCTAGGTCGTTGTAGAACGTTCATAGGCGTATGTATTTATTACGTCGGTCGTTTTCAGGAAGCAGCGGGTAGTCTGGAGAGGAGCCGTCTCGTGCCCGCTTCATTTCGTCAAGCCAGTGTTCGCCGTCGCCTGCCATCCATGCGGCGGTTCGAGCCACGTCGTCCAGCGACGGAACCTGGCTGCCATTCATGCCGTTCTCGGCCAGATAGCCCCGGACTACGCCCATCGGGAAAACCCGGAGGGGCAGACGACGCAAGGCGGTAGACATGGCCAGTAAAGCTACGGCCATCGAGGCGGCATAGTGTGCTTCGGTTTCGTTGCCTTTCTCTCCCAGCAGCTCCGGCCATTTCTCTCCGTAAGCACGGCTCACGGTGCGCGTCTGCACTTCGCGGATAAAAGGCACCAGCATCAGGTAGAGGCGTTCGCTACCCTCTGTCGGGAAGTAACGGTTCAGATCCCGACCGTTTCGGATAATCAGTTTCTGCGTCTCGACATAAGTGGCACTCTCTGTCCACTCTTTCAGGTTAGTTTTATTCAAGTAGCGAATGAGTGCGTCCACCGCCCGGTAGTATTCCTCCAGATGCATGGCGTCGTCACGGTCGAGCTGCCACTCCCATGGCAGTTTGTCAGTACCGTCGGTCGAAACCTTAAACTTGCGGCCGTCGTCTTCGTGACTCAAATCGTTCTTGCGGTAGAGGCGCAAAGTAGCCAGGATGGCGATGGGGCGCTGCACCTTCTTCAGCAATTCAGCATTGTTTCCAATGGCCGCCTGTTCCATCACTTTCTCACCCACCAGTTCAGTCAGCTCTTCGGTCGCCTGTTCGATGTCGCCTACCACCTTGGAAAAATCGTTGTTGGCGTAGTAGTTTCCCGTCAGTTGGCGGAGTTCTTCGCTTGAATTAATCAGTAGTTCCATATCGGTATAGTTAGCGGTTATCATTTCTTTTTTATTCTCTCCTGCAGGCGGTCTGCCTGTTGCTTGTCGTCGAGCAGCTTCAGCATCACTCGCAGCAGCGGCGTGTTGTCGGTGTCGGTAGCTGTACCGAATACACCGCTCGAAGCCACGCTGTAAAGGATGCTGTTCAGCCCCAACCATTCAACCGGCTTGCCTTCCGTGCGCTTTGAACGGTCAAATACGGGTGCAAAGCACACCTCTTGGCCGTCAATCAGGAAAGTACCTGTGTAGAGATACTGACAGAAGTAGGCAAACCAGGCATAGATGCCCCATCGCAGATAGGGCTGCAGGATGCTGGCACGCGTCATCAGTACCGGAAGGTGGTCGGTATCGAACGGTACCCGCCGAAACACGCCTTTCTGCTTCTTGGCCGGGCGGTAGAGTACGGCACATAGTGCCAGCAGGTCGGTATCCTCGTGCGACTGGTCGTAGAGGTTCATGGCCGCCGTGGCCGCACGGAACTCGCCGAACGTCAGGTCGGCTCCGTGGCTGGCCGGTCCCATAAGTCCGGCCACCTGAGGCAGCAGGTTGACCGTGCTGTCGAAAGTGAGCGAAATCCAGGTATGTTCACCCTCCTGCTCTGTACGCCACATCCAGTCCAGCGTGCCGGCCAGCTGGCGCACCAACAGCCAGAAGTCGGGGTTGCTCTTCTTCAGCCCTCTGTTCTGAAGGACGAAGGCGCACCAGTTGCGCCGGATATCATCGATGGTGATGCCCTTGCGCACCATCAGCTGCTGGCGCAGCCACAGCAAGTGAATCCACTCTTTGCTGTCCACTTCTTCCCAGCATTCGGGAAAGTCCAAACGTTCTGCCTCCCGTCTGCCTATATATTCTTTAAAACTCTTCATTCCCAATTCTCAATTATCCATTTTCAATTCTCAATTCTCAAATATTATTGGTTGTCCGGTTGCTGGCACTCACATTGTCCTCCTTGTTGATGGCCTTCCGGTAGAAGCCCAGAAAAATACCCTTCTTCTGCGGGAAGTTGATGCGGATGGCGTCGTTGATGGCCTCCAGCACGATGTCTTCGGCTATCTGTGTGTCGGCACCGTAGAAAATTTTCAGGGCATAGAGCATCTGGCTGCCGCTATCACTCTTCCCGTCGATGATGATGTTGGCCAGGGCGGGAGAAAGGCCGAATCCGCTGGTCGTGGAGCTGTCGGCAATGCGTGAAATCTTGGCTTGTGCTTCGATGTACTTATCGATATTCATCTCGATGGGCTCCACCTTCCAGCTCTGTTCTTTGCCATTGGAGTCGATGAAGTCCACACAGGTGAAGAACTTGCCGGCGTTTTCCCGTCCGGCCATTACGTCAGCGATGGTATTCACCAACTGATCCTTGAGCTTCTCCATTTCCTTGGCCAACTGGTCATCGGTCCACTCTTCGTGCATGGATCTCAGCATGGCCTGTTTGTCTTCCCAATACTGCTGCGGAGTATGTACCATGTAGGCTGCTGCTATCATGTTTTCGTTCAGATGACGGATGATCTCCGGCAGATCGTTGGCGTTCTCCAGCCAGGGAACGGACCCGAAGAAGCACGACAGGGCGTACATGTTGCGCCCGAAAGACCGCAGACTGTGGTACTTCACGGCTGCGGCATGCTTCATCGGATCCCATTTGTCGAAGGACGGGAAGAGCTGGAAAGTCTGGCTCCGGTAGGAATCGAAGTCACCCAACAGGTACTGAGTCACGTCTTCAAGGTGTCGGCTGTCGTTCTCCGGCCACACCAACCGACACTCTGCACTGTGCAGGCACTCCAGGCGGCTCACCCAAGGGCGCCCGATGCGGCGTCCACGCCCCATGACGTATTTGTTGAACACGCCGTTCATGTGCGTGTATTCCACGAGGCACGAACGAATGTATCGGCGGTAATCCCACGACTCCAGCCACTCTTGTATCTCATCATCCTCCACCCACTCCTGCGTGCGTTCGTTGTTCTCCAGCTTCAGGCGGTAGAGTGCAGGGCCTTGGCCGTAGAGCAGGCCGATTTTCCGATCGAGGATGCCCGGTCCGAGGTTGTTGCGCTCCAGCAGGTTACGAATGCCGTTTGGCAGGTTATTGTCCTGCCCCCAAGGAACCACGCGCACACCTGCCACACTGACGGGATCATCGTCCCAGTTCGGTGCACGAAAATTAAAAAACTGGCTCATGCTCGAACTCCAGTCCATGTGCAGCGCGAACTGGCCTTTCGCCGTGTCCACGAACGAATAGTTCCCGATTTTCTTCTTGATTGTACTCATATGGTTGCGTTCTTACGATTTTCGAGGATGCCCTTGAGTCGTGCGATTTCCTGCTCGCCCAGTCCATACATGATCTTCGACACGAGCTTGTAATAGCCTGCGTACATGTTCTTGGCGTACCAGCGGTTCGAAGTCCTCTTCAGCTTGTTGCGCTTCATGCCCCAGATGTCGTGCATGGTGTCCACTTCGTGCTTGTTGCGTTTGTAGCCCGTCATATCCACCGCACGACCGTATCCGAAGAAGGAGAAGCGCAGGCCCGGATTGCCGTTGTCGGTGAAACTGCTGTAGTTGATGCTGTCCAGCAGCGCATCCGTGCGCCGAATCTTGTTCTTCTCAATGGCTTCAACAAAGATGTCACACAGCCATTCACCGTGAAGCGACAGGGCTTCTTCGATGAATAGCAATTTCACTTCGTCACTCTCTTGGCTGATCATTGTCGTTACTCTTTGTTTGGCGCAAAGGTAACGCCCGCGAGCGCGGGAGAAAAGGACATAAAAAAAGAGGCCTCCTTTCGGAGACCTCCCATCGCTTTACAGGTTATATTTACTCGACCGAAATAAGGCTCTGCCCGATGCGGTGCAGCCCGTCCACGATGCGCTGGCGCTGTACAGGACGAGGATGCTTCAGCCCGTTGGCATAGTGGCTCAGCTGCTGCTCGTTGATGCCCGATGCCCGGGCGATGGCAGCCAGCGAAACAAACTGTCCGCAGTTGCGCAACAGGGCAGATACGCCCAGTACCCATTCAAAATCATAATTTCCTTCGGCCAGCCAGGCAGGCACCTCGTCGCCGTCGGCCAGCATGCCTTCTACGTGGAACTCGACTGCTTCACGCACAGCCTGCTTCAGCCCGTCCAGCGTCTTGTCGGTCACCACGACGGCACCCGGAACCTGTTCGTCCACCGAAGCGCAGAAATTCTTTTCTGCCCATTCCACATTCACTTTGATAATCTTCTTTTCCATAATCATATCTTTTTAAAGGGGTGGCCTATCGCCACCCCGCCTGTTTCCAAATGCTGTTGAGGTTGTTCTGGTCCATGTCCTCGTTCGGTTTCCCTCTCACGGTCACCTTGCCGGGCTTGTCGGGATGCTTGAACTGGCGGTGATCACCACGCCAGTATGACAACACCCACCCGTCTTTTTCGAGGAGCTTGACAACCTCTCTAACTTTCAATACTTTCATAAATCGATTGTTTTGGAACGTCACAAAGGTATTAATAATAATACTGTTAAGCAAATTTTAGTCCTAAAAAGGTATAAGTTTTAATACTATTTAAATATAAAACCCCATCTCTTCTCACGAACAGACAGGGTTCTCAAAATGTATAAAAAAAGTTTGTAATATTCAGCGTTTGTTTCGCTCGATGTATGTTTGCTCGTCGATTGCGCCTTTGATGACGGCGTTTGCTTCGATACTGTTGTAGGATAACCGCACACCGTGGTACTCCAGTTCTGCAGGAATCATGCCTGTTTCGGCGAAGAACTCGCGCGCCAGGCAAAGCAGGTAGCGGAGGTTGTCGATGTTCTCCAGGTCGTAGCGAAGGGAAGCGTTATTCATGGGCGCCTCCTTTCTCGTTCTTCATGTACTCGTGGAGGCAGTCCGACAATTCCTTCAGCTGTTCATACGTCAGATCATTCATCACACAATCGCAATCCTCTCGGCTAACGGAATAGCGAACCACTTTGTATCCCTTGTTGCCGACATCCACGCACTTGGTGATATAGATTGTATCAGGTCTCTCCTTCTTCATCTCCGGCCTCCCTTCTTCGCTTTGATGACACAATACGCCAGCGCCAGCACGGCGGGCGGGAAGATGAAGGTCACGGCCAGTGCGCCGATGGCACCCACATACCAGGCATCGCGGGCGGTCTTGATTTGGCAGTCTGCGGGAAGTTCCTTGTTGAGTTGTTCACGGATTTTGCTCACCTTATTCGTGAGGTGAGCAGGCACGGCGGCCGTGCCGAGGGTCAGTTCTTTCTTCATACCCGTTCCTCCTCTACAAACTGGAATTTCACGAAATCCTCTACACTCACGCGCTGTTTGGCGAAACAATAGTGGGCCATGTCGTAGCACCAGCGGTAGCTTCGCCCGTCGGCCAGGGGCAGGATGATGTTGTCGGGTTCGCAGTGCTTGCCCAGTACGAGGTCGAACACGCTTTGGCTCAACCGTTCCAGCGAAATGTACTTCACGCTGTGCTTACTCTCCTTGCCGTCGATGACCATCTGCACCGTGGCAAATTGGATGGAATTTTCTTTTTTCATATACGAAACACTTGTTACAGCAATTGGCAGAAAAAAACGGCCGCCAAACCCGTTGCTGTAACAAGTGATTCAACCCCGCCGAAGCGTTGGAATATTGTTCGGGATGGCAGCCGCTATGCTGTACGCTGAGCGTCTAAAGTCATGTGTTTCGTATAAGGCTATCATTTCCACGAAGTCATGAAAATGATACCGGCGGGCATAAAAAAAGCCCACATTCGCAAGTGGACAAATACCGTTTGTCCGGTCGGGGTTGAATTAACAAGTCAACCACTTGTTACAGCACTGCAAATATAGGGATTGTTTTTGGATGGGCAATAAAAAAACGGGACTTTTTAGGGTTCCGCTTTATATTTGTTTATCCATCATCCTATTCGCAGAATTTGATGAGTTGATTACGCGCCGTATTAGCGTTTTAAAAGCATCGATTAAACATTATGATTAAAAAAAACTTTTACTTTCAAAAGCTTTCTGTGGGTCAATCTCAAGACCTACCTCTTTCATTGGCTTTTCATACCGAGCCAGCACATTTTTCAATATGTCGGCACTTCGATTAATGGTTTCCTGTACATTGGGGTCTGCCAAGATGATTCCCATCAATACCGATTTCGCTTTTTCCTTATCACCTGCCGCCAGATACATGGCGTACATCGTGTACGGCGAAGGTGGGTTTCCGCTCGGCGATACAATTTTTTTAATCTTGGCGACGTTTGAACACAATACAAAAAAACAAATGAGCAATACCAGTTCAAGTATTGCACCCAGCCAAATGGCAAATACTAATTCATCCATAATTCTTTTATATATAATTGATTTGCAGCGAAAATAGTTATAGTTTTTGGAAGTGCAAGGGGAATGGTGTAATTTTGTAAAAGAAACAAGCCAAAACTTTGTGTTATGTTTGAAAAAGAACTGGAAACCTATTACAAGAACCTAGATCGCCTGCGCCGCGAACACCCCTTGGGAGGCTTTGTCGTCATCAAGGGAGATACCATCCTCGATGTGTGGCTCAACGACTTTGATGCCCTGAAAGAAGGGCTGAAGGCTTTCGGCGACGATGCCCGCTTCATGATCAAGGAACTCCATGAAAAACCCATTCGCATCGGATTCAATCTCCATGAAAATTAAACTTATATCCGACCACCTGGCAGAAGAAGGGCTGCGCATGGAGATAGACATCATGCCCCCGGTGGAGTTCCTGCGCAAACATGGATTCAACAAGGGAAACATCCCCATGGTGCGTGTCACGGCATTGATAGATACCGGTGCCAAGACTTGTGCCATAGACCGCAGCGTAGTCGCGGAATTGGGGGTTATACCCTATAAAAGCACAGCGGTGAAAACTCCTCTCTTCACGATGGAGACCGAAGTCTATCAGCTTATCTACAAAATACCCGGCAAAGATGAATATTTCCCTGTCGTCGCCGTAGCAGCCGACCTCAGCGCAGACGACTGCAAGGCTCTCATCGGACGGGACTTCCTGCAATACTGCCGTCTTACCTATGACGGAGCGAATGAATCAGGAATATTGGAAATTCTGAAATAAAATAGGCGGGAGTTTTTTGTTCCCGCCCCGAAGGAGTTCCCAGGCTGTTTATTTAGTCAAACAGCTTCGGTTCGTTCGTCAGCCGTTCTTGCCTTATCTTCTCCAGCTTGCGGCGCTCGCCCGCCACCAGCTTCTTCAGTTCGTCAATCTGCGCCGTGGCCCGGTCGATGATGTGCAGCGACTCGCGCTCCAGGCGGTTCTGCTCGTCCACCCGTTCCATGGGGCGATGGAAGTAGAGGTAGAGGGCATGGTAGCACTCCATGCGGTAGCGGCGCACCTTCTCGCGTGCTTCCTCTTTCACGTTGTCCGGGTTGATGGTGAACAGCCATCCGTAGATGAATTCTATCGGCAGGCATACCATTTCGTACTGTTTTCCGTCTGCTCCAGTTGTGGGCGTGACGCCCACAACTGAGCCAAAATCTTCACTTTCCTTAACTTTTTTCAGCTGTCTCGAATAGTCAATTCCCAGTGCCTCGCATATCGGGCGGATGGGGATAAGTCCTTCACTCGTGGCCACGATGTCCACACCGTTCACTCTGATAATCGTTTTTTCTTCCATAATCCAATAATTTTAGCGGTTGATTTTCGTTTTCGCGGACAAATATATCTGTAACTATTTGATAATCAAATAGTTATAAAATAATTAACTATAATTTAACACAACAAGCGGCGATTATAAATAAAAAAGCGGAGTCCTGTGTAGGGTTCCGCTTTCATAGGATAGGATAGACTTACTCGCCCGGCTCTCCCAAATAGAAAAGGATAGCCTCGTGCTGGAGTGGGGTCAGCGCCCGCTGACGCGGAGCGAAATGCAGATCCTTTAGCCGTTGTTTCAAATCAGTATTCAAATTGATCCAGCGGTGAAGCTGCGACATGGCGCTGCGGGGCGTCGATCGAGGAAAGTATTGCTGAGCAAGTTCACTCATAAAAATAGCGTTAGGCTTTGACATAATGAAATACAGTTATTTTCTGCGTAAAAATAAAGATAGTCTGCATTCAGAAAAAGGCCAATGGTTCCACTAAACAACCTACAGGTAGTCTATAAACTATCCATAGGTAATGAAGTAACTACATCTTAGTAGTGAAGAAACTATCTATAGTATCTTTATCCAAGCGGATCCTCATTATCGCTTCCACCACCAGGCTGCGAAGTTCCGCCGCCATCATTTCCATTTTCGTCTCCAGTCAGGGCTGCCTCTTTTAAAGTAGGAACACGTTTGAATGCCAGTCCGCCATCGCCCGTACGAGTAGCAGCCTTGATGGTATTTCCCGGACGGAATTGAATACGGGCCCCCAAAATATTGGCCGAAGTAAACTCTTTTTCCGTTTCTGTCCCTTCACTCTGGAGTTGCAATTGAAAACTGCCGAAATTTTCCATCTTGACAATCTTTCCTGCGGCCAGGTTCTTGTTGAGCTGACGGATAAGAGCCCTCGTCACGTTCAGCACATCACCATCCGTCAACGAAGTGGCATAGGCTATTTCTTCGGCCATTTCGTCCATTGTCACCGTACCACTGGCCTGTGCTTTGGCGTAGTACTTCTTCTTTCCGTCGGGATTACCCGGCTGACTATTCATGTAAGCTAAAGAATAATTTACCATGATCTGATTTCTTTTAAAGTTTAACAAAATATGCACTTTGTACCGTTCGCGAATCGGACGAGGCAAAAGTAGAAATCCACTAGTATAGAAAGTTGTTTCGCGCATTATCCTATGTATTTCCATGCATAAACTTGTATTAAACTTCTGTTATTGGGACAAAAAAATGATACAAATGGCCATTTTATGCCATACATTCACATTCAGAATTAGCTAATAATCTGAAAATAAGCAACAATACCCACTCCGACCGCCTCTGCGGGAGGAGTGAAAGGATTCTCTGCCCGTGCCGCGCCGCCCCCCACTTGCGATTGCAGCCCGCGCATGGTTCGGAAATGTGATGAAATATAATTACAGAAAATGCGGTCGCCCAAGCAGCGCCCCATATAGGGACAAATCCCACCACCCTGTACACACCCACTAATGAACTTCTAAGGTATAGGCACAATGCAAAAAGCCCTGCTATCCTCACGAACAGCAGAGCGCAGCCAAAACACATAATAAACATTATCAGATGAAGGAAGAAGCAGATATATTGTGCCCACGCTGCCATACACGTATGGTGTCTTTGCGCAGAATGGCATACTTCAGGGCGTCGGTTAGGTTAGTCGATTCCTTTGGAAGACGTGAGGTTGGAAGCTTGTCTCCGGTTTTCTCTTTTACCACCATCTTGGACTGGTCAGCCTGGTTCACCTTGACCTTGGTACGAGTCACCTCCATCTCACTCTTGAGATTAGGACAGTTGTATTGATCAATGAGCAGAACGAATAACTGGCGCTCCAGGTTACCTGCCAGCAAGTCCATAAAGAAGCGGTACTCCAGATTACTACCAATATTGCCCTGACCTAACGACATGAGCTGCACCTGCCAGCCGGTACGTCGCCCCTCGGCATCGAACTCAATGTACTTCTTGATGGTCGTGGCCATATCCTGATTCACTCGCTTGTAGTTATTCATGGAACGGTCGTAATAGAGTTTCAGGATCTTACGTTTGTGCGGGCGGAAGTAAGCAATGAACTTGTCGGCCAACTCGCGCGCACTCTGTGGGGGCAATGTATATAGTTCCTTGAGTACACGAACCACATGCCCGGTCTGCTGCAGGAAAACCATGGAAAGCATGTTACCCGCATCCATGCCTGCTTCAATGGGGCGGCTGGTATCAAGATAACGCAGGACAGTACAATCTTGCTCCCACCCTATGGGATGCTGTTCAATGATCTCGTTTCGGTAGCCGTCGGCATAGAAATTCTTCAGAGTGAGGTTGCAGTAGAACATCTCGGTAGCCTCCAGTTTTGGAATAATGGAAAGCACATTACAGGCTAATCCCTCAAGACCTTCGTCAAGCTCGCCCGCAAACCAGTCTTCGCCTAGGACGTCAGCATTGACATAACTGGATGAAATAAAAAAGAACGAAACACCCCGGCGGGCAGCAATCCATCGCTTTTTCCACCGATCCATGGTGCGTTTGGCAAGCTCCATGGTACGGCGAGCCTCGGGTAACTTAGCGCGAAGGGATACATCCGTTCGGGCCTGCTCGGACAATTCTTCGTACTGCTGCAGACGGGCGACGTATTCACGGCGAGTGTCGTTATAAACAAAGCTTGCTTGCATAAGCAGCAGAATCCGTTTTTTATCATTCTGCTTAGCAAGTTTCAGGATCCAGTCGTACTCGCCCAAGTGGTTAGGATTCGGCATGTCGGTAGTGAGCGTGCGGCTGCGGTACCATACGCTGTTTCCATACTTGACGCGAAATCCACGGACAGCTTTCAGGAGGTTGGTAAACTTCTCTTCCGGGAAGTACTTCACTTCATCGCCAAACACCCCCACATACGAGCGACCGGCGCCGATGGAAGCCCTATCCAGCGAAATAAAAGTGAAATTGAAGCCGGTGAAGAAGGTCATGGTATCCGTCCACTTAGTGTTAACATTGTACATGCGGTCGCGCCAGGCCTGTGGTGGTTCCTGGTCGATAACATAATGAACACCCATCTGCCAGCCCAACATGGAAAGGCCGTCGATGAGCGACGGGATGATGTTCTTGCGCAGGTCGCTGTAGGTGTCTGCCACCCAAGCAAAGGGAGCGCCCGGGCAGTCGTGAACCACTTCCTGCACACGTTCTGAGAGCACCTGCACTGTCTTGGAACTGGCTCGACCGGCCACCCAATAGAGCGACCAGGGCATCATAAGAGTAATGAGTTGTGCCATCCAATTGGAGTAACGCACCTCGACATCATTCGTAGTCTTTAGTTTTTTCTTCCGTGTCATCGAGCATTTCTTCTATATCGACATCAATAATATTAGCATCTTGACGCAGTCTTTTTTTCTCCCGTTCGGGAAGATCCATGGAGTCAATCTGACGGCCTAGGACATGGCGGCTTACGCTAGGCAATCCCACCGCAGACGGGTCGAGGTCGTAAACCTTGATGGGCTTTTCGGTAATCTCTTTTGGCTTGACCGGATCAGGCTTGTCCAACTGCTTGATACGCGCAGCCTGTGTAAGCAGGTTACCATATACCTCCATGTCTTTGGCGCAAGTAGCATTCTGAAGAACAGCCAGTGCAGCCTTCTGTAGATTATCGAAGATGATGTTGCGATGGGCGTCGTTTTCAACCGCATCGTTAAGGAAAAACAGATTCAGTGCTTCAGTGTACATGCGACGGGCACGCATCCGGTCCATGTTGAACGGCTCGTGCATGAGGAAGGCGATGGCATTATCCTTGCCATACTTCCGGTTGATGCCCACCAAGGCATACAACGCATTATAGTAGTCCAGCTCTTCATCTGTCAGCTCCATGTTGCAGCCAGAGGCAATGTAATCCTGGAGCACGTCAAAATGTGATTGGTCAAACATTCCCATTATCCGATATCGTCAAAAAATATTTTGTTAATCGAATTTTTATAACCAACAGCCTTACGGAACTTGTCGAATCGTTGTGCCTGGGTGACATTCTCACCCGTTTGTGCGGCAGCCGACATGGATAATCCTTCTTTAGCAGCCTGCAGGAGCTGTCCGCGCTCGTAATGGTACTTTAGAGGACTTCCAATCAAATTGAAATACCATAGGAAATCATCCGTCGGGATGTTATAGTACATGGCTATCTGATCAGGACGATAACCTATACCGGCCAGTCGCTCGTATTCATCAATGTCGATTCGGTCGAACCAGACGGGAGAGTCCCTCCATTTAACTAATTCGTCTGCTGTGAAACTCATATCATTCAGTTATTAGCTACGAGTTACGAGCTACAAGGGAGCAGTGAAACTCGTAAACCTGTTTGTCTTGTAAGAAAACATACTGTTCTTCCATTGCATTCTCTCCATAATTACCTGAACCCTCGACTACGAAGAAACCAGCTTCGGTGTCGAGACAGGTAATCTTTTTGTGACTCCATGAGTACGACAGAGTAAGCACTCCGGCGTGATGGAGCTCGACCAGACGGGCGAAGATCTTCGGCATGCGGAACTGGAGCGTTTCGGACACATGCAGATGGATGCTGTCTATCAAACCTTTTTCGCGCCAACGAAGCAAGGAATTCAGGATGCGTTCATTAGTCGAATAGGTAGCAATGTAGAGATGGCGGACACGCCCGGCATGCTTGATGAGATACACAATGAACGTGAAGTCCGTGAAACTCTTCTTCGTTTCTATGAAGAAGGCTTCACGGGATCCTGGTAGTCGGCCACATAGCTCCTTCAGGTTGTTTAGCTTGAAGATAAGCATTTCCTCGAACCTGCGCGAATACAGGTGCGAGTCGGCCATCTCACGACGCAGATCATTGAGTGAAAAATAATAGCTCATTCCAGCAATCGGTTGATATCCTCCAGTTCACGTTCATACCCGGCCAGCCTCTCCCGACGCGTGGTGTCGAGGTGGGGCTTGTCGCCTTTCTTCATTTCTGACTTTACCCGCCAGATGTTCATTTCAACCTGTCGTTTGCGCTGCAGCAGTTCTTTGATGGGTAACGTCAGCAGCTCCTTGCGGCGGTTGAACTCGGCAAAGGCCGGATGTTTGCCAAGTAGGGTGTGATGCAGTTTGTACCAGTTCAGTTCATCCCAGATCATACGGTTGTCCAGGTAGTTGTCTATAAGCTGGCGACTCACATCGGCACACTGCTCCAAGGAAGTGCAGTCCTTCAGCTCATGATGTAAACGTACATAGGCATGGTAACGGTTGAATTTGCGGGAGGCAAGCGCCTCCAGCTCCATGGGGCAGTCCGGTTCGTTGAGAAATGGAAATTCTTCGCGAAAAGACTGCCCACCGGATTCTTCCGCAACATGCTGTAGTTCACCACTTCATATTTCAAATTCGGTTTTATCCGGAAAATGCCCTTCAAGGAAGTTTTCTAACCAGGACGAATAACCAGAACGGGCATTGTTCAGAAACATCTTCGGCAAAAGAGATTTGACGACTTCTGCGTTCGGATTCTGAGATACTACCGGTAAGAGGAATGGATCTTTCTTCCAATCCAAAATAACAGCAGTCACCTGTGGCTGACTCAGATTGTAGTAAATGGATGTGTACAGCATACCCTGTGTTATCTGTTCATCCAGTTTTGCAATCAGCCCTAACCAGGATGCCTTATTGAACATGACCGGCGTGTGCGTACCGTAGTTCTGACAATCTGCCCCCAGTTGATTCAGACAGTCGATGGTACGCTGCATGTTCTCTCGGTAAAATCCCCTGTATTTTGAAATATCCAACAGGCCGATAACTTTTGGCAACTGGATGTGCGAAAGATCAATGGGCTGCAGTACATATATGTCGTCGTTGGTCCAAACGAAATCATCGGTAACCTTGTCACTCTCCAATGCGACTTTCAGTTTATGATAAGTATCAACCGACGGATTATCGGATACACGTGGGCACTCGATAAAGCAGATTTCTTCGGAAAACCAGTCTTCCTTGTCGCCGATCACGACGAAGTTCGCCTGGAAACAGCAGTTCTTATACCAGGAACGAAGAGCATAAAGCAACTCTTTGCCCTGCGCAAATTCCTTGCAGTAGGGAAAGACGACTGATGTATGGTCCGTCTTCACCGGAATCACCGGTAAAGCTTCAGCGGAACCCTCTACGATTTGGCAGGCCAACTCTTCTGTGGCGACGGTGCCTTCTTGTTTTTCTTCTTTCATACGATTTGTTTTTGTTACACGGCAAAGATAAATTGCAATTGCAAGCCGGAAAAGGACAAAAAAGGCGCAACCATATGGCTGCGCCCCTCCGATCGGATATCTATCAAACCACTAAAAAAGATTCAGACTCCTCCACCCTGACTGGATTCTGCCGCAGAAGGCAATCCGAGGATGGCATTGATTTCTTCGCTGTCAGTCACAGGTATCAATGACTTGGCTATGCGGCCAAGGGTGTCACCTCTCAACGAGCTGGCCAAGTTGATGGTAGTCTTGTTGGCCTCGTTGTTGTCTTGACCTTCAGCTGTGGACATCTTGAGCGGCGTACAGGGAGTACCGGCAATCTTGCAGTCATCCCCCTTACAATTTATTACAATAGCACCAAGGTTTTCATTAATATTGTTGTTAACGAATTCATCCCATTCGACTTCCGAACCAGGATGATCGAAGTCCACGTGATGAATGAATCCTCGTGCATCGTCATCGCCTTCTGCCGTATGGTAGATATTGATGGTGCTGTCCGTTGCGTAAACAGCCACCGGCTTTTTGTCAGCTTGGAACTCAAAGGCAGTAACCTTCACACCTTTTTCATCCTTGGTAAATGTCTTAACATCATCCCATCGGAAAATAATGATATAAGACTTCTTTCCGGATGCACGCCCCGCATTGTTATTCTTGCGGGGTACTGAAATCATACTATATGCTTCAGCCATAAATTAACCTCCTATTCGTTACAATTAAACACCACCGCCCTGACTTGATTCAGCTTCTTCCTCTGTCGGTGGAATGTAGGCAAAGATTGCTTCAGCCAGCCAGAATCCGACACCTTCCCACCACTCGGCCATGACATGCACGTCGTAGTGATAGGTCTCCATACGGATCTTGGTGTTCTGCGGGTTCTTGCTCTGCAGATGCTTGAAGTTCTCTTTCGGAGTAATGAAGAATACACCGGTACCGCGCATACCTTCCAAAGGAGCGAAAGTAAAGTTGGAGAAATCAACCTTGACTTTCTCGCCATCTTCGTTCTTCAGCCATGGGTACTTCTCCCGGTAAGCCTTGCTATAGCGAATCACGAGGTCAGGGTCTGCATGAATATACATAGTTTTACGCTTATACAATGGCTTGACCTGATTAACAGCCTTGTCAATCTGTGCAATCAGCGTTTCATCAGTCAATGTTTCACCATCAAGCAGCCAAGTGACCTTATCATTGCTGGCTTCTTTCAGGGCTTTCAACTGTGTCACATAACCATCCATTACTTCGTTCGCACCTCCTGCTGGGTCACCGTCTTTTGAGGCAGTGTTCTCCTTATACTTGCCTACAGCCAGAGCGATCTCTCGTTCTTCGTCCAACTTCGGTATGATAAGTTGATAGATGATGTACTTCACAACTGGCATATCCTGAGGGTTCAAATTCTCGTCGTACAAGTAACCAAGAATGTCCTCCATGATGTCGGATGGTGTGATGGGTACGTTAATCTTGCACTTGTAGTTCTTGATGGTGAGCGGAGTGAATTCGCTCTTTCCCTTTGGTGTCCATTTCGGTACAAATGCCTGGAGAACCGAGTCGATAGCCGATTGAACAGCACGAACTTCGGTTTTATCAGTCACGATGGTGGACATGTACTGAATAGACTCTGTTTTACCAAGCAAATCCATCAGGATCTGCAAACGTTCTGCAGACACATACTTCCCGAACTCTTTCTGAAGTTCAGTCGTATCAATGGTATCATTGCCGCTGTAAGCAGCTCCTTTGAATACAGCATCCAGATACTGGTTGTGCATCAACGACATGTCTGGTTTGAATTTCGGCATTTTTTCACCGTTTTGTGCCTGTACGGTTTGGCCGTCGGCAGGTTCTTCTGTTTTACCCATCTTTTCGATTTGGGCATCTTTCTCCCTGATGGTAGCTTCAAAATCTGCTTTCTCTTCCTCCAGTTTCTTCAGCTTTGCCCGAGCATCGGCCAACAGCCTTGCATTTTCGTCACGCTCGGATTCGAGTGAAGCCACCACTTCTGGTGTCACCGCCGATTCAGCGGATGCACCGTCTTTTTCAAATTCCTGCAGATCTTTCTCAAAGCTCTCCAAGAATTTGTCTCCGTACTTTTGTTTCAGCTGCTCACGCTGTACATCGAGCAGAATAGATTTCCCCTTTTCATCTTTCGCGAAAGCGGAAATACCCAAAAACGAAAGTACAACACCTAACACTTTGCTAAACATAACTTTAAGATTTAGAGTGAATATATTCGTTAACTATTGCTTGCGTGTTGATTTGTCCAGCTCTATCCACAGCATAGGCCAGAGAGCCCACGGAATCAGCCAGCCCAACCTCGACCGCGCGACGGGCGTAGAACATACGACCACGAAGGATACCTTCGGTGTCAACCTTCAGGTTTGTACGATGTGCTTTGACGGCTTCCTGGAAGTCTTTTGCCAATGGATCCAGCTCTTCATCACGTATTTTGTCGTACTCGCCCTTCTTCGCCAGTTCAAAAGGCAGGTTCTTATAGTCAGACAAGTTGCTGTAAACCGTATGCAGCTTTACACCGGCATTTTCGTAGTATTTGGCATAGTCCATGAAACTCATCATTACACCAATACTGCCAAACTCAGAAGATACTTCGTTGGAAGCAATGACTTCATCACAATAGCATGCGATGTAATAAGCTGCGGAAGCGCACAGGTCGCAATATGCCACAACTGATTTGCCTGTTTCACGAGCATAACCAATGGCATCGATCATCGGTGCAATAGCATCCACGCTACCGCCACCGGAATCTATGTCAAGAATGACTGATGATATATTGTTGGAATCGACAGCTTCGCGCACCATGTCTGCATATTCGGTGGTGCCATAACTGCACATGGTGCCATATTTTAGTAAAGTTCCATGAATTGGTATGATGGCGGAACTACCTTTTGGGGCGTCAGCAAAGCGATCCCCACTTTTAGACTTCGCTCCCTTATGATAGTAAGTATAGGCAAGAGGTTTTCGCTCGGAGAGGATACTGCTTTCTGCACTGGACATGCTCCGCTCCAGTAGTTTTTCAACCAACGGGATGTTAGCGTCAACGTCCTGGAAGCGGAGGAACCATTTGCCCCGACAAACCGCACTATATAAAGATGAAAATGCCATTGTAAAAGTACCTATTGAAAACCGATACAAAATTACAATGGCATTCACCTGTCAAAAGGACTGCAAAAATTTAGCCGGTTCAGGGCTTTCTCGGTCAAAAGCCAGTTCGTAAACGGCCGGAGAACCTGACAGAGTCAAAGTAACAAGTACCGGAAACTCATCAGTACCGATCACCTTCGTATCACCTGAAGTCAGTTGGATGATCAAGATACCCTCTTGATTGAATAATTGACGAAAATTGGCAAATGTGATCTGTCCGGTATTCGTCACATTTGCCGATAATGTCTGTTTGGCTGGCGATCCTTCAATCACCTCTTCGGTAAATTCACCGGAAGAAATGAGAATTTCTGTCATGTTACCTGTAACCTTAATTGTATCACTCCCTGGATAGTTGACAATCTCGGCTTCAGATAGTGGAATAAACTTCAATCCGCACATCTGATTTCTCTTGGTATGATTACTCATTTTTAATGCTGGTTTAAGTAAAATTGAATTGGATTTCTCCTTTTTGCTTACAATTTAATCTGTTAAATATTGTCAATGATTTAAATCCTTTTGAATATCTCTCTGAACTTCCTTAATGGCTTTCTGGCGGTTCCGATAATCATACTTCTTCACCTGGTCGTAGTTCGTCACATTCTGCTTGATATTGTAAGCCATCAAAAAGGCTCTTATAATGCGATCTTGCTTGAATCCTTTGGCATAACCAGCCATGAAGTATTCACGGATCCGAAGTCTAAAGGATGCTTCGACATAGTTTTGGATCATTCGCTGTTTCCACTCCGGGATATAGATAAAGTTATCACGGAAGAGAAAGTGATTCCACTCTTGCACAGGGAGTGCTAATGTTATGGGGTTCTCCTTGATGGCCTGCTTGGGTGGTCTGTCGGTCACGGTGATCATTGACTGGATGAATCTACCCATGTCATTTGAAGCCTTGATTACTACAGCTCCGTCAGATCGAGGGCACCCGAACTCATGGTACAAATAATCGTGAAGATAAGGTTGTAATTCAATGGTAACTGTTGGTTTCATCTTGTAAGTTGTTGGTTTCCAGACAAAAATACAAATTATGAATAATATATCAATCAACATAAACTATATTTCTACACACACATTTTGCCATCTACACTTTCTACACTTTCTACAAATCACATTTATCACTGTATATCAAGTATTTAGTTCAAATTCAAGCCTTCAAAATCTGTAGAAAAACCATCTACAAAGTATGGTTTTGTAGAAGAATAGTAGAAAAGTAGCATTTTGTAGAAATTTGTAGAAGTTTGTAGATGATATTTTTATAGGTTATTCTATTGATTTATAGCATTGTAGAAGTTGTAGAAAGTGTAGAAGCGTTTTTTGCCCCATCAGAAATAGGAATATACTTTCTGTGAGGATAGAAAAAAGCCCCGACCTTCACAGGCCAGGGCTCCCACTCAACTATGATAGACACTAAAAAGTATAGGGTGATGGCACCCCATCGGTTTCAACTTCAACATCAGATACCCCTGTATCTATGTTGAGATTGATATTGTAATTGGCCATCAACTCCGAGTAATCGAAGCATAGAGCCTGTTTGGTAATGCTGGTTTTCCGGTAAACCTTCTGGCCACCGGCTTCATACTCCTTCGTCACCTCGACACCCTTCAGAATGTTTTTGAAGCGAACGGAGTTCTGCACTCCTAAGTATTCCTTGCTGTTTTCGAGATAGAAGCTGAGGGATTCGGTTGGCAGGGCGGAGTCACCCACTTGCTTTGAGAACTTCTTGTAGAGCATGAAGATACGGTCGGTGCGCATTCGCAAGATAGGTTTCGGTCGTTGGAATACCAGGTCTTTAACCTTGTTGGTCTTCAACCGGTCAAGATAGTCGATGCGGAAGTCTGACTCCAGGAAGATCTCGCCATCCTGCTGGAGGTAGCTGACCACATTCCAGAAGTTGGCCAGTTCGTTGTTACTCTTGCACTCACGGTTTTGGCGGATGATACCGGCCACGCTGATGTCAAGCAGCTCGCGGTAGGTAAACGGCACATCGAGCACTGCCTCCAGCGTGCGGAACGCTGCCAAGGGAATCACCCAGTTTCGCTGGATACGGTCCTCGATGGTCTCACCCTTCAGCCGTTCGTTTAGATCACTCATGCACTGGCGGTAGTTAGCCGAAAAATCTGTCTCCATTTTTGAACGATGGCGAAGCAGCTGGAGCGTAAGGTGCGACAGGCCCAGGTCACGAATGGCTTTGCACTGGTCAAACGCCTGTTTCTCAGTCGTTGAAAATTCTGTTTTTGTGAAGGTCAGATAGATCAAACGGGAGAACAAAGCGATGTCGATTGTTGGCATTTCTTGTCCGGACAGGATGACACCGCAGTCCACACTGGTTATCTCGCGCTTCTTATCCCGATCCATGTTCATGCGGCTGCGGCCGGTTCCATCCCAGAGTCCCTTCAGGAACTCGCGCTTATCCAGGTCGATGCTGTTCTTGTATTCGTCGATATGCACCAAGGCGTTTGCGCATTGGGCAACGGCATCACCCAAGGCGGCGATGGTAGCATTCTGTATGTTAGGTGGGGTATTCTTGATGATGAAGAAAGACATCAGGCTGTGGCCAAGCTCCGACTTACCGCTGCCCTTTGGGCCGAACAAGTTCAGAATTGGGAAGCTCTTGGTCTGTCCGACGATGATGTCACGGAACAACGAGGCCAGCAGGAAACAGATGCCTACTTTGGCATTGTCGCCAAACACCTGCACCAACTTGTCGCTGTACTCCCGAAAGCTGACATTGTTATAGGTTGTATGGATGAACTTTCGTTCGAACTGGAAGAGCTTCACATCGTCGCGATAGATGGTGCTGCAGCCGGGCAGGTAAAAGTTCCCAGCCTTCAGCCGGACGATGCCGTACTCGTCAGCGGCATGCCATTCGGTGTCGAAGGCTCCATTGCCGAAGGCGAAGAATCCTTGACGCTGCCAGCCTAGCTGTGTGACCTCGATGGCGGTCTCGGTCTGCTCGTAAAGGAACATCTTCAGCTTGGTCAGTTCTTTTTCGGTGGCAAACCAGATAAAGTTGCCGATGCCTTCCACTTTTACTTTAAATTTGGAAAGCGATACTAAATCTTCTTGTTTCATTTCAATAATTTCTTCGATTTTGTTTTGATTCTTGATTCTATATAGTCTCTTGGGTAACAGTGAGTCCTTGATGTGGAACAGGGGCGTCATGGTGAAGTTGCTCCATTGATCCCAGCCTTTGTCAGCCTGCGCGCAGTAGCCACCATTCATCTCCATGAAGCCGTAAGTACCCAGCATGTCAATGTTGAGATTGGCGCGGTTCTTGCGTGCCACTTCCGCCTCGCGCAGTTTTTTCGCTCTCTTAAGGGCCGATGTCCAAGCTGCTTTGTCCGGATATACAGACTTCTGCAAATCCTTAATATACATGTTTACCTTTACCTCATCGCCAACCAAGGCTAACATGCCGCATACCTTGTTCAGCGCATCGCCCCGCTCTTCAGTGGTACTTATGTCAGAAAACAAGTATCGAGCATACCAAGGGATGAAATCAACCTCTTCCAATTCCTGAAACTTCTGTATGCTGGTGCAGTAGCTGTCCGGGTCGTTCTTGCTCTGCGCCTCACCCAAGGGGATTTCCTTAACGGTGACTCCGAAGCCGGCTTTCATGGCCAACAGCCCATTACGCATTACGTTGTGGGTACCGGCGCCGATTTTCTCGCCTTTGTCCGTCTTAGGCGGGTCGGCGTCTGGCAGGAAGCACACCTTCGTAGCGTACTTCTTCAGCTGCTCCAGCTGTCCTGGTGTCCAGTCACCACCCAGCGACGCCACAGTGTTGTTCACACGAATGCGCTGCAGCTGCATGGCATCGGGTCCGCCCTCCACGAGGTAGAACTTGTCTTCTTTGGCGGCCTGCCGGATAGCGATGTCAATGCCGAAGATGCTGTCTTTTTTATGATAGATGTCGCTCTCGATCGGGTTCAGGTATTTTGCCACTTTCTTGTCTTCACTCATGTCGCGGGCGGTAAAACCGGTTATCCGCCGGTAGCGGTCGCGGATGGGTATCATGACACGGTAACGGTAGAAGTCGTACAGCCCTCCTTTTTCACGCTCCTTCAGCAAGCCAATCTCCGTCATCAGCTCAATGGACAGTCCGGATGCCTGGGCAAAGCGCAGCAGGTCGTCCCAACTGTCGGGCGCATATCCGATTCCCATCTCCTCGGCGTATGCCTCTCCCCACCGGCCTTTGACATAGTCGGCGGCCACCTTGTGCTTCGGATCGAGCAGGTTCGCCCGAAAATGTTCGGCACATCGCTGGTTGATGATGTACATACTTTCCCGCTTCATACGCTGTTGTTCCTGTTCGGGCGTCAGCTTCGTTTCTTCGACCTCGATGCCGTATCGCTTGCCCAAGGAGCGGACGGCCTCGGGGAAGGTCAGCGTGTCGTGCTTCATCAGGAAGCCGATGACATTTCCTCCCTTGCCGCATCCGAAGCAATGCCACGTGCCGCGGGCCGGGTTCACCATGAAACTGGGTGTCTTCTCCTGATGCAGTGGGCAGCAAGCTGTGTAGTTCACGCCCTTCTTTTTCAGCTCGACGTAACCGCCGATGACATCAACGATGTCGGCACGGTCGAGGATTTGTTCGATAATTCGTTCGTCAATCATAGTCTGTATATGTTGTGTGCAGGATGACCCTGCATCATTGTCGGGTAATAACGGTTGCCAGTTCGTCGAAGTAGTAGGCACTTATGCCCATGTGCTCCAGTTCGCACACAGCGGTATAGGCGCAGTGCAGAAAAAGGTCGTAATTGGCGGGCAACACTTCTTGGAAGACGACCAACCTGTCGCCCGGACGCATCCGCTCCAGCCGAAGGAATACACGGTCGTAATACTTCGTCAGCTTATCCCATCCGATGCGTTCTGCATAGGCTGGAATCCAAGAGCGGGCGTCGTCGGGCAAATAGGGTGTCAGATCCATGGTGGCAAAGGTGATTATTGCTGGCTTGAAGTGCAAGGACGGAATTATTCGTCAGACTCTCCAACCAGGGCCTTGAACAACATGGAGGTCAGAGCGAAGTGCATACCGCCTTCGTGATCCTTTAGATTGCCGCCGTCTTCAGTTCCCAGTTCCACGTGCATGTTGTTTCCATCGGGTGTCTTGTCGTAATATTGCGTCACTTTCAGGATGAGCTTCCGGCCTCTTTCGTCGGCCAGTGTTACGGTGGCGCGTTCCTCCGTGCCGCCCAGCCGTTCGGCGAAGTACCAGGTATCCTGCCCGGGGTCCTTGTCGAGCACGACCTTGCAGTAGACTTTCGTCTGTCCGTCTTTGCGGATGAGGTGTTTTTCGGCCACGGTGCCGAGTTCGTTGGTTCCAAGCACGCGGACGCGCGCCCCTTTCTTCGTATGGTTATTGTAAAGTTTGTTCATAACTCGCTGAGATTTTGCAATTGATTGATTATCAGTATATGTTAACTTGCCGCTGTCTAAGCCGGACTTAGATGATTCCTAAGTGTACTTTAGGTGGTGTCTAAGTACGGCTTAGATAGGTAGCTGGGCAGCTATTCTCAGATTCTTTTTCATTCGATAAAGAATTTTCATTGAATTGGTATGTACCAAGCACTTTTTTCCAGGATAGGATGAAAACAACCTTGTCGTTGTAGCCTTTCACTCTCACCATCCAAGCTCCATACACACCATTATTGTAGTGGTCGAGTTCCATCGGTATCGTGTGAGGATATTTTTCATTTAGACTGGCTATCTCATTCTCGACATCAGCCTTGAATGCGTCCATCGATAAGTCGTCTGGTACGAAGCGTTGATTGAATTGTCTGATGTACTCCTGCAGTTCTTTCCCCTTTTTATTAAAAGCAGAGTAGTTGATGATATAATCTATAAAGTATGCTGCCATAATCAATCTATGAAATATTCGCAACTATAAACATCTTCTGATCCGTCTAGGAACTGAATACGGATGCAGTATTCTCCACCTACAATAAAAGGCTCATCGCTCAATATCGTAACCTCTTTACCCGTTTGCTTGTCAATCATGCAAGTCCCCTTCGTCATGCTGTCAAGTGAGGTTTTCATCTTATATGACGTATAAGCTGTTATCCATTTTCCTGCATAACTGAAATACAGCAGACCCGTATTCAAAGACTTGCACATCTCCACAACAGTTTTCTCCACTTCTCTCTTGCTGAAAACAACGGCTGTTTGCAGCTTCTGGACTTTCACGTCCGGGAATTTATTTTTGAATGTGTTTTTTGTTACCATAGATCTTCTTGATTAGCTAGTTCGTTATCAAATGGCATGTCATTGATACAATGAACTGTCTCCGGGTCAGTGCTTATCACTTCAATCTCACAGTGACTGCATAAGGTATGTGATTCATCCGTCCACCAACAGTTACCGACATTCGGGTTGAAACACGGGTTATCATCCGTGCAACCGCAGATGCGACATACACCATATATAGATTCTTCTCCCATAGTCCTTTAACCTATTATTACTGAATCCGTCGGTATGTGTTCTTTCACGCTGCTAATTTCCATCAGGTTCAGGTCTCCGGTGTTCAGATACACCTGCGCTTCCGGGTCGCACTCTTCGAGTCTCTCAATTAGTTCTTGTACGGTCATGGTTCTTCAGGTGTTAAGTTAAATACTCGGTTGATGGTCTCGTCCAGTTTCCCGCCGAACGGGAAATCGTCTTCATACTCCACGGTGATGTCCACCATGTGGTTGTCATTCTCCGAGCGAAATGGGATGCCCAGTTGGATGTGCATCGGCCATCGCTCTTCGGTACTTCGGGCCACCAATGCATTGGCTACCCGGGTATCCAGTGAAAGCTGTTCTTTTCTCATCTTCATGTAGTTTTTATTGGTTCATAAATCGTCAATAGTCCCGCATGGGGGAATCGAACCCCAGTCGCTCCTATGCTTCCATTCTCCGGCTACCATTCCGGCGCAGTGCGGGGTGTTGCCCTCGCGGCCTTCACAGGAGGCTCGGGCTTTGATCAGGATAATATCATGAGTTCATTTCATACAGTTAGCATACCAGTAAGCGACCATTTCGGCAACGGTGTTTACACCCAACTTGGCCTTGATGTTCTCCCGATGACGGTTCACCGTGCAGGGTGAGATGTGCAGTTCATCGGCTATCTGTTCCGTCTGTAGATTATTGGCGTATAGACGGAATACATCCATTTCTCTGTCTGTTAGATGAGTATCCAGTTCAGGCTTGCATACCACTCCCTCCAACGGACATTCGCCTCGAAGCGGACAACCAACTTCTTCAAACTGGAACACCCCGTGATGGTTGATATCAATGGCACCTTGGTTATAGTCGCCGAAGTTGCATCTAATGAAACGGTGAACCACTTTGTATTCATACCAGGTACGATTCATTGAACTGGATGAGTATAGTTTCATCAGAGCTGTGTGTGCCTTCGGATACCGTTCCCGAATGATGGCCAACATAGCACTGACTACCTCCCGGCAATTTCCCGTCAGCTCGTAAGCCGGTTGTCCGACGGGCTTCACCATAACGGTTCCTTCAGGAGTGGTGTAGAATTCGGTATTATGGAGTGTAGTCATCATTTCCAGTAAATCACATACATGGGGTTATCTGAAAGAGCGCATCTCACTTCGATTTGATATCCTAACTCCTCCAGTTTGGCGATAGTTTCCTCGCTTAAACCTTCATAGGTAGTTACCATCTCACCATTCGCGGCTTCTTCCAAGATTAGTTCCATTACTCGTAATAATTGCTTTCTCTGACTGGCTATTTCTTTGGCTCTTTCCGCGGTAATCAATTTGTTGTCCATAAATTCAGTTATTAAAGTTGTAAAACAGTTCTTCAAACAATTCTCTTTCCAACTTTTTGAAGTTGTCCGTTCGTAGTTTCTGATAGAACGTGATAAGTGACATTCCGCTTCGTCGTAAATACTCATCGCGAAATTCCAGTTTCTTCTGCATTTGGAGTTGGTTGTACTGGTTTCTAAGTACCATTTGTTTTTCGTTTGTACACATAATCAATATTATTACTTTAATTATTATCATTTTTGTATTGCAAATGTAATTAACAATATTATATGTAATATATTATATTACGAATTTAACGATGATTTAACATTTTAAGTATTACGAATAATCGAGATAAGAAAGATGAATTGAACTAATTTTATTACATGAAATACGAAAGAATAAATATAGGAGAAATCATTGAACGTATCGTTCGAGATAAAAATATCTCAAACGCTGAGTTCGCTCGAATGATTGGTATACAACGTCAAAATATAAGAAGTACGGTATATTCTAAAGCTAGTATCGATACAAATTTATTGGCTACTATATCAGAAACGTTAGACGTGGATTTGTTTGCATATTATAGACCGTTAGAGCCAAATGGCTCTGATAGTAATAAAATCTATGACGAATCGGATTCTGGTATTAAAGCAGTATTGACTATCGAATTACAAAAAGAAAAAAAAGATCAGGTTTTAAAATTAGTATTTGGAGATAACAATTTAGAAATACTGAATAAATAATAGTAGTTTGCTATGAAAGTAGAAAGAAAATCTTACTCGGAAATAATGGAAGAACACATTAATGAAGTGTTTTATTATTGGGATTCTGTGTATGATCGCCTATCAGATAAATATGGTAAAACCTTTGTTGAATCTCATCTGGAAGTAGTGTCCACATTGGTACAATCAATTGCTACTAAAGATTTAGAAAACTCACTTTTAGATCTGTCTCATGATATGGTAGATTCTCAAAAAGATCTAAAAGGAAAATGTGAATCTATAGCATCAGCTATATCTGAGATTACATTTTTATTAGAAAAGAAAACACTAAAATAGATTATATGGCACTGAGTGATTTTTTAAGAATAAACTTGCCTTATGGCATGAGGAAAAACGACCGCGGTGAGTGGATGTTTTTTAATAGAGAGTACACATCTTTAGGTAATTCTTTAAACGAAACAATAGATGAACATTCAACCTATTATTGTTCTTATACTGGTATTACTAAAAAACTGTTGGAGGAATTGGCTGAAGGCAGAATAAATACCGATGAAAAAGGTGAATGTAGTCAGCTATGGTTCTATGATGATGGTACGAATCCTTATCAAAACGGTAAACTTATACCTGAATTATGGGAAAAATACGTAAATAAATTACGCTTGCTGTGTGGTTTAAATAAGGTAATTTGAACAATACAAAAACATACAAAAACAGACTAATATACAAATATACAGTTTTATAAAACAATAAATATCAGTTGGTTAACGTTGGTGGTGAATCTCCCTCCAGCTCCACATGAATAAAAAAAGTCGCTGAAACATCAGCGGCTTTTTTTATTGAGGAAGTAGTTATTTCTTTTGCAGAACTAGTGTTAAGTGGTTGGAAAGTAAAAAGGTTGCTTTGGTAAAAAGTGGTGTGTTTCTTGATCAGTATATTATTTCCTCAAGTTATAGTATAACAGTTTAGTCGGTTCTATTCTTTAAGACATACGATATTGTTTCGGTGAAATGCCAGTTATGCGTTTGAAGTATTTGCCGAAAAACGTTTGTGTTGGAAAGTTTAATTTATAGGCGATTTCCTGAATGGTCAGGTTGGTATGTTTTAACATCGTTTTGGCTTCAAGGATTACAGATTCTTCAATCCATTCTGTTGCAGTTCTGCCACTGTATTCTTTTACTCTACACGAAAGATAGTTTGGGGTAAGGTTTAGTCTTTGTGCAAAGAATGACAAAGAGTGTTTGGTGCCATTAAATAGATTGAGTTCTTTAATAAAATCTTCAAATACAATTTCACATCGTTCGGGTATTTTTCTTGTGTACTCCTTTTCTTTTAGTTTCTTGATAAGTATATCATATATCTTATATAAAAAAGAACTTGTTACCCCGATAGTCATACGGTCTTTGTAGGTTGTTTCCGATTGCAGTATGCTCTCCATTAAATAATAGTACTTTTCTAATATATGAATATCTTCATATTGTAAGTCTAATACAGGCGAAGTTTTGGCTGCCATATACAAGTTCATCAGATCTTTGGTTTCAAAATGTATCTTTTGTATGAATTCTGATGATATAATAAATGGATATACAATCAGATTTTCACAAGAATTGATCTGAATAATGTTTTCAGGAACATGAAGGGCTAAGGTTCCGCTTTTTAGAACATATTTCTTTAGGTTTATCTGAACCTCTGCCTTACCACTGACACAAAAAATGGCAGCGAATGCATCCATTCGGCTTGGATGTTTGAATAGCGTATCGTCAAAACCAAGGTTAGCAGATAACAATATGTCAGATTTTAATCTGTTTTGGGCAAGCTTTTTATTATCAAGCTGCTGAATTGATATAGATTCTATCTTTTTCATCTTTACTCGTTTTTTGAAACAAATGTATTTTATAAATTCCTATTATGCAACTTTGTTGATTAATAAGGACAATTCTATCTTTAATATGACCTTTTTCTATGATTTCTTATATCCGATATTTGCAGACGAAAAAATATGGATAGGACTATTAATCTGAGTATTAATTAAAAATAATGAATATCGAAGATGAAGAAAATGTGTTTAGTACCATTCCTGGCTATACCGATGTTTTTAATAGGGTGCCAGGAAAACTCAGCTAATCAGGCTGTTAATAGAAAGGTTACGAAGGTGAATTTTATGCAAGTAACAAGCATTCCATTATCTATGGATAAGAGGTATTCGGGTACGGTTGAAGAATCAAATGGAACTTCTTTAAGTTTCTCCGTATTGGGTACAATAGACAGGATATATGTGAAAACTGGCGATCGTGTGGTAAAAGGACAAATTATAGCTTCTATAGATACAACAACCTTTAAGAGTAGCTATAATGTGGCAAAAGCTTCTTTATGTCAGGCACAAGATGCTTATAATAGGCTAAAGGTTCTGTATGAAGAGAATAGTTTGCCCGAAATAAAATGGGTAGATGTACAAAGCAAACTTCAGCAGGCACAAGCAATGGAAGAAATGGCTGAGAAAAAATTAAATGACTGTTTCCTTAAAGCTCCATTTAGTGGAGTTATTGCAGATAAAAAAGTGGAAATAGGACAAAATGTAGCTCCGGGAGTGCCGGTTGCAGAATTAGTGTCTATGCAGCAAGTTAAAATAAAGGTGTTTGTACCGGAAAGTGATATTAACGATATACAGATAGGTAACAAGGCGACAGTCATTATTTCTGCTGCAGATGATATGTGTTTTGAAGGTAATGTTGTCGAGAAAGGAATTGTAGCAAATTCTTTGTCCCGTTCGTATGAAGTAAAAATAATGGTAGAGAATAAAAATAATCTGCTTTTGCCCGGAATGGTGACGGATGTTTCTGTGATGGGCGAAAAATGTAAAACAGCCATTGTGCTTCCAGCCAACGTTATTCAAATAGATGAGCACAATAAAACTTTTGTATGGGTAAACCAGGGTGGTATGGCAATAAAAAGATTTGTGACTTGTGGAAAATATATCGCTGATGGTATTGTGATTGAATCTGGGCTACAAACTGGTGATGAAATAGTAGTATCCGGTCAACATAAGGTGTGTGAAGGTACTGTTATATCATTATAAGAATTTATGGAATAAAAACTCTCACAAAGATGAAACGAAAAAAAAGAAATGCAGTAGAATGGGCCATGCACTACCGTCAGATTATTATTCTGGTAGTATGTTGTTTAGTTGCATTAGGTATATACAGCCTTCCTGAAATGCGGAAGAATGAATTTCCAGATTTTACTGTCCGTCAGGGCTTAGTTGTGGCAGTAGCACCAGGCAATACATCCGAGGAAATGGTAGAACAGGTGACGAAGCCCCTTGAAAATTATATTTTCAGTTATAAAGAAGTAAAAAAGGAAAAGAGTTTTTCGACTAATCGGGATGGCATAACATATATTCAGGTGGAACTCAATGATGAGGTGAATAATAAGGATGAATTCTGGAGCAAATTTAAGCATGGCATATCAGGCTTTAAATCACAACTTCCTGCTAATGTTTTAGCAATTCAAGTATTAGATGACTTTGGAGATACTTCAGCTTTGCTAATAACCATGGAAAGTCAGGATAAAACTTATCGTGAACTGAAAGACTATATGGATGATTTGCAAGACAGATTGCGTAAAGTGAAAAGTGTAGGCCGTATGACTGTATATGGTATGCAGAAAGAACAGATTTCGGTGGTACTTAATCAGGATAAGTTGGCCAAATATGTCCTTAACGACCAGATGATAGCAGCCAAATTGTTTGCAAAAGGATTCACAACATCAGGAGGAAGAATAAAAGATGATTCATATACTCAACCTATTTATGTAGCAGAATCGTTGAATACAGTTTATGATATTCAGCAACTCATTGTCTATACTGATCCTTTGGGCAACCATATAAGATTGAAAGACATTGCTGATGTAAAAAGAGAGTATGCACCATTTGAAAGTTACATAACCAATAATGGTAAAAAATGTATTTTGCTTAGTGTAGAGATGAAGAAGGGGCAAAATATTGTCAAAATGGGTGAGGAGGTAAATCGAACATTGGATGCATATAAAAGTACTTTGCCATCGGATGTTGGCATTTATAGAATAACAGACCAAAGTGAAGTTGTGGATGATAGCGTACAGAATTTCTTGCGCGAACTGTTGATTGCTATCGTGGCTGTTGTCATTGTGGTTATGTTATTGTTGCCTATGAAAGTGGCTTTGGTCGCAGCTTCTACAATACCTATTACCATATTTATCTCGCTTGGGTTGTTTCATGCGTTTGGTGTGGAACTGAATACTGTGACATTGGCAGCCTTGATTGTAACTTTAGGAATGATTGTAGATAATTCTATTGTAATAATCGATAGTTATTTGGAACGTTTGTCCGAGGGTATGTCTCGTTGGCATGCTTCGATAGAGAGTACGATACATTTCTTTAAATCAATTTTATCGGCTACACTTGCTATCAGCATTACATTCTTTCCGTTTCTGATGATAACAGTTGGATTAGTACATGATTTTCTATTAAGCTTTCCTTGGGCTATCTCTTTGATTTTAGCAATATCACTATTGGTTGCGGTGCTTTTGGTACCTTTCATGCAATTCTATTTTATCCGTAAGCCGATTGCGAAGAAGCAGGGTACTGAAAAACATTTTTCATTTCTTGATACTTTGCAGTCATTTTATGATAAGGTACTTGCATTATGCTTTGCATATCCCAAAACAGTTGTCGCTATCGGAATAATATCTGTTGTGATAGGAAGTGTTATGCTGGCCAGACAACCACAGAGTATGTTGCCTACAGCCGATCGTAATCAGTTTGCTGTGGAAATTTATATGCCGACAGGCACTTCAATCGAGAAAACCGCTATGGTGGCAGACAGTTTGGAACGTATCATTCGGAAAGATGAGAGGGTAGTATCAGTTACTTCGTTTAAGGGATGTAACTCTCCCCGATTCCATTCATCATATGCTCCTCAGATACCAGGAAGTAATTTCGCTCAATTCATAGTGAATACCAAAGGTGTGAAAGAAACTGTCGAAATATTGGATGAACTGGCTCCTAAATATACAAACTATTTTCCTGAAGCTACTATTAAATTTAAGCAATTGATATACAGTATGGCTACTTATCCTATTGAGATAAGGTTAAGTGGTGAAAACTCAGATTCGTTGAAATATTATGCACAACAGATAGTTGCATTGATGAAAAATATGCCTGAGATGCAACATGTACGTACAGATCGTAACGAACCTCTTGCCTGTACAGAGGTTAGGCTTAAGGAAGACGAAGCTTCGCGTTTGGGCATCAGCAACATGGCATTGGAGGGGACATTGGCATTGCGATATGGTAGTGGATTGCCTTTGGCAAATGTGTGGGAAGGAGATTATAATGTCCCAATCGTCGTGAAAAGTACCAAATCCGATAAGTCAACTAATGTAGACTTGATGAATGAGCAAATTCCGGCTTATGGTGGTATGAGTAATGTTCTCTTAAGGCAAGTGGCAGATATTGTTCCTATCTGGAAGGATGGTCAGATTGTACGTAGGAATGGGGTGGATATAGTTACAATACTTGGTGAGCCCTGTAGGGGATACAATACTTTATCTGTCAATGAAAAAGTAGATAAATTGATTAAAGGTTTGAATTTGCCTTCTACAATTCATGTTGAGTACGGTGGTGAATTGGAAGAGAATCAGGATAACATGCCTACTATCATGGTTGCTCTGCAGATTGCTGCTTTTATGATATTTTTTATCCTGTTAGCTCATTTCCATCGGATAAACATAGCATTATTGATATTTGGCAGTATGGGATTGTGTGTGTTTGGTACTGCTGTCGGATTAAGAATTATGGGGTTGGATTTTGGAGTAACTTGTGTTTTGGGTATCACAAGCCTTATGGGTATTATTGTACGTAATGGAATAATCATGGTCGATTATGCTGAAGAATTAAGAGATAAGGAAGGAATGCGTGTGAAGGATGCCATTTATTATTCAGCATCTCGGCGTATGCGCCCTATTTTTCTGACATCGGCTGCTGCTTCTATGGGAGTTATTCCTATGATTTTGGGAGGAAGTGGACTTTGGATGCCTATGGGGACAGTGATATTTTTCGGAACACTGATTACAATGATATTTCTGTTGACTGTGCTCCCCGTATGCTACTGGATGATATTCAGTGGAAGCAGTGAAAAGAGAAAAAGATTGTTACAGTTTGAAAACCAGTAATATAATGAAATGTTATGTTGGATATGAAAATTAGATTCTTGATATTAAGCATATTGTTTGTTGGAACAGTATCAGAGGTTATTGCACAGGAGAAACGCATTCTTACATTGGAAGAATGTAAGGGAATGGCTTTAAAGAACAATGTAGATATGCAAACTGGCCGGATAGATGTTGCTGCCGCCAAACAGACTCAAAAGGATGCTTTTACAAAATATTTTCCTAAGATTACGGCTGGGGCTGTTTCTTATAAGGCCGATGATAATTTGATTGAAGGTGTCATACCGCCAATTCCCTCTTTAGGATTGGAGACACCAATGGAAGTGGGTGTTTTGGAGGAAGGAAATTTGATAACGGCATCTGCCATACAACCTATTTTTGCAGGAGGGCAGATTGTAAACTCTAATAAATTGGCTAAAACGGCATTGGAGGCGTCACGTTTACAACTTAATATGACGGCCGACAAAGTGGAACTGGAAACAGAGACATACTTTTGGAAAATAGTGTCTTTGAAGGAAGCAGAAAAAACATTAGCCATACTTGATACGCTGTTACAGAATTTGCATAAAGATGTAAGCCTTGCTGTAAAAACTGGCATAACAACTCATAACGATTTGTTGACTGTACAGCTAAAACAGAATGAATTGCAGAGTACACGGTTGCAGGTAGAGAATGGAATGCAGCTTTCTAAAATGGCTTTGTGTCAGTATATAGGCATTCCGCTCGATTCCGCATCATATATTGATGTTCCTGAAATTGATGTTGAGATAAAAAATCCCGCAGAATATTTAGTGGATCATCAGTCCATGTTGCCTTCATTATCTGCTTATAAATTATTAGGTAAGAATGTGGAAGTATATGAGTTGAAACGAAAAATTGTTTTGGGTCAACAATTGCCTACGGTAGGAGTAGGAGTTACTTATGCATACGAAGATTGGATGTTTGATAGAAGCCGCAATCATTTTGTGATGATGGCTACGCTTAGTGTACCAATTTCTGATTGGTGGGGAGGAAGCCATAAGTTTAAGCGTTCAAAGTTAGAGGAAAAAAAGGCACTACAGCAGCAACAGGATGGCGGGGAGAAGTTACAGTTGAAAATGCAGCAGAGCTGGAATTTATTGACTGAGTCATATAAGCAGATTATACTTGCAGAATCCGCTGTCAGCGAATCGGAAGAGAATCTGAGGATGCAGACAAACAATTATCATTCGGGGATATGTTCATTGTCCGAGTTGCTTGATGCACAGGGACTATATCAGAAGAGCCGCAATAGATATACGGATGCTTGTATTGATTATAAGATAAAGGTTACTCAGTATCAGAAAGATACAGGACAATAAAACGACGTTTGTCTTTTATGAGGCTATATAATTTTACTGTCAGATAATGTTTGAATACTTCAAATATTTATCTGATGGTTTTTATAGCGTTTTTGTATTGTTTGCAATTATGAAGTGGAGGCTGATTATGCGGAACAACCAGTGATGATAATTATGCGAAAGTAAGATCATTTAAGTTCAAGATGTGGAATTTTATGGGATTGATAAAATATGATATAGTTATGATAAAGCAGACTTTGAGTAAGTACGCAATTTGTCTTGTTCTGTTATGTCTGTGTTTTACGAATGGGCTAATGGCGCAGGGCGAGGTGAGGCCCAAAGTGGGTTTGGTTCTCAGTGGAGGAGGAGCCAAAGGAGTGGCCCATATTGGAGTCCTTAAAGTATTGGAAGAAGCTGAAATACCTATAGATTTTATTAGCGGTACAAGCATGGGAGCAATAATAGGTGGTCTTTATTCCATTGGCTATACTGCCGAAGAGCTTGACAGTATGGTCAGGACACAGGATTGGATGTTCCTTTTAACCGACCAGATAGCACGTCCGTACAGTTCGTTTAATACGAAATATGAAAAAGAGCATTTCCTTGTAAATGTTTCTTTAGGGGCAGATAAAAAGATATCTGCTCCATCTGGCATCATTAAAGGGCAAGGCATACTGAATAAATTTACAGGGTTGACAACAGGGTATCATCAGATAGAATCATTCGATTCTTTACCTATACCCTTTGCTTGTGTAGCAGGAGACTTGAAAAGTGGAAAAGAAATTGTGATCAGGAAAGGCAATTTGCCTTTGGCAATGCGGACCAGTATGGCAGTGCCCGGTGTTTTCGAGCCGGTATATAGGAATGACATGGTACTGGTGGATGGAGGAATTTTCAATAATTTCCCTGTTGATGTAGCAAAAGAAATGGGGGCTGATATAACTATTGGGGTCGATTTAAGTACAGAAGCTTTTGTTGAACCAGACTACGGGAATGTAGTGAGTATTGCCAACAGGATAGCATTTTTATCAGGAGAAGAAAAATACAGGAAAAACAAGAAGGATGTTGACTTGTATATGAATCCGGGACTAAAAGGGTATACATCTGCAGATTTCAAGCAATCGGCTATAGATACAATGATAGCAATGGGCGAGAAAGTTGCTAGAGAGCATTGGGACGATATCATTGCTTTGAAAAAGAAGTTGGGTGATTATACTCCGCTGCAAAAGACTGCTTTTAGGAAAAAAGCAAATCAGGTTTATATAAGCTCTATCCGTGTAGAAGGTTTGGAGACGTTGGATGAAATGAGTCTTTATAAGATGTTGAAGATTGATAAAGATATGACTATTTCTGCTGCCGATGCAGAGAGCGTAGTGTGGAGTTTACAGGGATTAGGATTATTTGACCGTGTTTCTTATTTGATAGTTCCAGACAATGGTGCCAATGAAAATACTCTGGTTATATCTGTGCACGAAAAGGGAAAAGGAAATATTGGTATAGGGGTGCATATTGATACGGAAGATATTGCATCGGTACTTCTGAAAGCTCAAGGTGCGATTGGTAAATGGAAGAAACATAATGTAACGGCTACCGCCAAAATCAATAAAAATGCCTGGCTGGATTTAGACTATAATTTCAGAATTAATAATATGAATAAATTGGGAGCTTCATATCGCATTGCATATAAAGACTTTATTTTAAAAATATATGGTGAAGACAAAGAACATTTGTCGTATTTGAATAATCATGTCGAAGTATACATGAAAAACGATTCGCATAGAAGATTCAATTATAAAACAGGTATTCAATATGACTGGTTCAGCAATACGTCACAGTGGTATTCGGCATACAATGATGCTTTTCATCAGAAAATGGGAAACTATTTCTTATCGGGATATTTTGATGTAGAATATGATAATTTTGATGATAAAGAACTGCCTACCCGTGGCGTCAATGTTCGTCTGATTCCCGAATTGTATGTAGGCAGGATATTTGATGAAAGCCGCTATATGTTTTTCCCTTTTGTGTTTAGAATTAAAGGAGCGTATAGCATAAGCGATAAAATCTGTGTATTGCCGGAATTGTTTGGACGTTTTGTTTTCGGAGATAAAGTCCCCGGATATTATTCCAATTTTGTAGGGGGAGAATGTTATGACCGGTATATGTTTGGACAGCAATCATTTTATGGCATTCACTATACCGAGCATGTAGAGAATAAAGCGATAGGAACTCGGATTGACTTAAGGTTCAAGTTGGCAGAAAAACATTATTTGTCATGTGTGGGCAATTATATGTTACATGCAGGCCAAATGGATGAAATACTGCATGGAGAAGATATGTGGGGAATGGGTATAAAATATTCTTATAACAGTTTCTGGGGACCTGTCAGTGCTACTATTGATTATTCGGATCGGGTGAAGAAAATAGGCTTTTATGCAAGTATCGGCTATTGCTTTTGATTTTAGAAATATCCTATTGCAAAATGTTGGGATGCATGGAAATAGGAGTCGGGTATTTTAACGTGAGTTCGATATAAAATCAAAAAAAAGAAAGTTGTCTGTCATTGACA
>ERZ1673693.408-NODE-408-length-55345-cov-12.991825_pt1 | contig 55345 bp, 50 predicted proteins | sample MGYA00580223_ERZ1673693 | MGnify/ENA primary metagenome ERZ1673693 (study PRJEB41218, sample SAMN15661741) | gut metagenome | host: Homo sapiens | place: Canada: London | collected 2015-08-20/2019-03-30 | study: EMG produced TPA metagenomics assembly of...
ACATATTTCGGGGCAGGCAAAATACCCCTGACGACTGCTTCGCCAAGGGTCATGTCGCTGGCAATATGTCCATCGAAAAGTTCTTCGGCCATATCGCGGTTATTATCCAGATATCGGACGTTTGTTGCCGTCAGCCCCAGAAGTTTTGCATCCGGGCATAACTTTAATAAAGCCACCGTGCTTTCGCCCCAGCATTCAGCACCGGCACGATGGAATTCGTCGAGTATAATATAGGCGGGCTTCTGTGCCGCAATTTTCTCCAGCTGTGCCTGTGTACAGCACATCAGTTTGGCGTAGGTATAAAAGTGAACATTTGCCAGCGGAAAATCCGGGTCGTTCCTCTTTAGGCTTTCCAGCTGGGTCTTGAAGATATATTCACTGGGAGAAAGCCAGATCACGACCTTCTCCGGGTTGTCCTCGATCAGCTTGAACGCAATGTAGCTCTTTCCGGTGCCGGTCGGATGAACAATGGCAACTTTGCCATACTGATCCATCATCCGGACTGCCGCATGATATGCTTTCTCGTTGTGCTCAAACAGACGCAATGCCACCTTGTTCACCCCTTCCCGCATAAAGGGGCATCCTTCACATGGAAAATGGAGGATACCAATCTTTCGACATCATTGTTTGATTCTCCCTATTATTCTATCATGGTTATATCTGGGAATCAATAGAAAACCATACAAATGTATCCCACCTGACCTTAGAAAAAACCTCGCAGAAGCCGAAAGTTTTTTGCACTTTGCCCAGTTCTGCATGAAAAATCCGGCTAAAAACGAAGGTGGACAGAATAAGTGGTCAGATGGGTGTCCAAGACGCAGGAGGAAACAGAAATGGCACGACGGGGAGAAAACATTCACAAACGCAAGGATGGTCGGTGGGAAGGTCGATACATCAAAGCGCGCACACAGGAAGGCAAAATCCAGTGGGGCTACGTCTATGGCGCAGTTTATGCAGATGTAAAACGAGTGCTGATTCAAAAGAAAGCAGAGGCAGGCTTCTACAACCTGAAAAGAACCGACCTGACCTTTGAAGTATTGGCTGAGGTGTGGTTGCACTCCCTGCGGAACAGCATAAAAGAATCCACCTATGCGCATTATTCGTACACGCTGCATAAGTATCTTCTCCCGGTTTTGAGCAAAGTGCCCGTTGCGTCCCTTGACGAGAGCTTTCTGGAACAGGCCATGCAGCAGATCATCTCGCCCGCAGATGCCACGCACAAGCCATTGGGAAACTCTTCTGCCCGGGAATGCCTCTCTATGCTGCGCCGCATCTGCAAATATGCCGCACATTTACGTCTGATCCGTCCGATGGAACTGGAAATAGCGCTTCCAAAAGCCATCGACAAAATTTCTGTGCCGCTCTCCCTGGCGGAGCAGCAGCGGCTTTATCAGTATGTACAGGAGAACCCCACGCCCCGCAAGATTGGCTTATTATTAGGGTTTGAATTAGGTCTGCGTATTGGTGAGATCTGCGGCTTACAATGGGGCGATTTTGACCTGAAACTTGGCACACTGAAGATCAACCGGACGATCTGCCGAATTTCCTGTGGAAACGGGCATACAAAGGTGGTCATCCAAACACCTAAAACCCGCACCTCCCGCCGGGAAATTCCAATCCCGAAATGTTTATTGGTGATGCTGAAAAAACTGCATTGGAACGCCAGTAATGCTACATGGTTTCTATCTGGTAATGAATCCAAACCCACAGAACCTCGTTGCTACCGAAAAAGCATCAAGGCATATCTGAAACAGGCAACTGTCCGGCAGGTACGTCCGCACGCGCTGCGCCACACCTTTGCAACGACCTGCTTGCAGGCGGGGTGCGACGTAAAGACCCTCAGTGAACTGTTGGGGCACGCCAACGCCAACATTACTTTGCAGCGCTATGTGCACTCTGACCTGACCCGAAAGCGCCGGGAGATGAACCGGATTTTCTCCCATCAGGTGTCCATGAGGGGCAGGAAAGAGCCGAATCTGATGGAATAACGCTCGATTTTAGCCACGGTCTTTCATTTTCCATGTGGAGGATACTTTTTTGTTTTTTAGGTGTCATTTTCTTAACGCAAAAAGGCCCCTGCCGATCACATTTCTGTGAAAGGCAGAGGCCTTCTGCTGCTGGATTTTAATCAAGTCTGGGGAGATGGAACAACTATCTCATTCTACTGGGTCAGTGTCCCATTCTAGATTTTTAACTACCCCCGGGGTGTCTGACATGGCGTTTTCCTGCTGCATTCTGGCACATACAGCTTCGTAGATATAGGCGTTTACGCTTTGCCCCGCCTGTTTCGCTGCCTGCTGGATAGTTGCTTTTTCTCCTTTGGGCACCGATAGCTCCAAACGGTCATAATTATTTTTCACATATTTGTGAACTGCACGCTGTTGTGCTGCACTCGTCTTTGCCATTATTTTTCCTCCCGTACATTATAGTGCTTATTATATCATCTGCCGCCTATTCCCGTGAATATACATTTTGCACAAATTTGCGCCCAAATCATTGTACAACATTCCATCTTGATATATTCCCGTGAATAGTTTATACTCATGCCATCGGGAACACCGGTTCTCACATCCGACCATTCACCAACGATTTGAAAAGAGGTACACACATGAGTATCAACGTTTTACTGACCCTTGTCGAGCAGTACAAGGAGGCCGCCCAACTGATCGAGGCTGCACAGGCTGAACAGGAACAGCTGAAAACCCAGATCCGCGAGGCACTGGCTGAGCGCTCCACCAACTATCTGGAAGTAGGCTGCCACAAAGTCCGCCTGTCTGATTTCTCCAGCACCCGGCTTGACAGCAAAGCCATCAAGGCCGTAGCGCCCGACCTGTACGACCAGTACAGCAAAACGATCACCGGCACCCGCCTGAGCATCACCTGAAAAGAAAAGCCCCATACAGCGCTCCCTGACCAAAGTTTGCGCTGTACAGAGCCCAACACACCCGCCGGGGCGGGCTACACCAATATTATACCTGTCCCGGCCTTTTTTATCAAGAGAAAGGTTCGAAAAATCATGAAACAGACTGTCAAAACCTCCCGCGCTGCCGGTCAGCTGGAAAAGATGTTCCGCGAGCTCAACAAGCACTACTTTGCAGGCAACCTGCCCGAGCCCATCATCAGCCTGAAAAAGACCCCGTCCGCCTATGGTCATATCACCTGTTCCAAAGTTTGGCAGGCAGGCGGCGAGAACAAGTACGAGATCAATATTTCGTCGGCTACCCTTGACCGTCCCATCGAGGAGACCGCTTCCACCCTGCTGCATGAGATGGTGCACGAATACTGCATGGAGACCGGTATCAAGGACACCAGCAACAACGGGGTCTATCACAACCGGCGTTTTAAGGAGCAGGCCGAGGCACACGGCTTGACCGTCGACCACCACGAAAAGTACGGCTGGACCATCACGAGCCCGTCCGAGGAGCTGTTGGACTTTATCATCTTCCAAGGCTGGCAGGATATCCAGATGGGCGAGCGGCTGGCATGGTCGGACATGGCAGGCACCGGAGCAGGCAGCAAGGCACCCGGCAGCAGTCAGACCGGAGCCCCGAAGCCTCCCAAAGCAAAGAGCAGCACCCGGCGGTGGGTATGCCCCAAGTGCGGTACCATCATCCGGAGCACCAAGGAAGTGCGGGTCATCTGTGCAGATTGCCTGGAGCTGTTCGTGAAGGCTGACTAATCACAGCAAGACAGAGAGCGAGGGCACGAGTGAGAGTAGTGCTATATATAAAATTACAGGAGGCTCCTCATGGATACTTATAAAATCGCTATTGACACCTTTCTTGCCGAGACGTCCGAGTGCAAAGCCAGTGGGTGCGCTGTCTTTACCGGGGCAGACATCGCATTCCAAGACATCCAGTTGCACACGCACCGGAACAAGTCAGAGCTGCATTTCATGGCCAGGCACACCATGCTTTCCATCCCCCTTGCCAGCATCCTGAGTATTGAAAAGCTGGTATTGCGGGATATCCAGTCCACCGAGTATGAGATCATCACCAAAGAGAGCGGCACCATTACCCTTGACGTTGTTTAAAAATGCACCCGTAAAGACAGAGATCCGCCGGGCTGTGAGAGGACGCCCATTATATTGAAGGAGAGCAGCCATGACCATTATATCAGAACGTTTGCAGCACCTGCGCCTGACACACGGCTATACCCAGACCGAGCTTGCCCGAACCATGGGTGTAACCCGCCGGGCAGTCTACGCATGGGAGCACGATAAATGCCCCGAGATTCCTCATCTGATCCAGCTCGCCCAATTCTATCAGGTGTCGACCGATTATCTGTTAGGGCTGACCGAGTGAGGTGTCCCCGCCACCGGACGCCTTACCGGAGACTTTTTGCCTGCTATAGTGCGGTCAACCATCAGTCCGCGCGACGGCAGCCACAACGCTCCATATTTTTAACATCACACTTGTAAGTCCATCTTATCGGACGCATCGTTTGGTAGACTTCAGGTACAGCAAAAGCAAACACACTTCAAAATACAGGAGGAAACTATTATGGCAGGCGCTTTTTCGTTATTTTTAGGCATGTTGGGTCTTGGTGCAGCTGGTGCAGTCAGCGTGGGACAGAACGCAAAAATCAAAAAGGCAGATTATCAGTATGGCGAGGAGCATGGCCTTCATGGCACCTCTGAGGTTCTGCAAATGCGGGAGCGAGTGCGTAAAGAATGGTGGAGTATCTGCGGCAAAACCTACAACGCATGTGAGCGGCCTGCATCGAGTTACGGCGACCTCAGCAGAACCCCGTGGTGCTATCTGAAAAAACGCTGGTTCATTGACCACCTGAATAAAAAGGGCATCCCTTATGATGATCTGGTTGTGGATGATGTTACTGGCGTTACCTTCTACGAGAGCCAGAAAAGAACGTCCCAAGCCTATATGAGAAAGCTGCGGTAATAGGCATCGCGCGTCATCGTCACCGCTTCTATCAGCAGCAGGAGGTAAGCTTATGGCTGAAAACAAATATGTGCTCAAAGCGCTATCTACATACACAGGCAAGGAAAACACCCCATACCAGAAAGAGTTCGATACCCGTGAGCGCGCCGAGATGTATCGGGACATCCTTGAGCCTGTCCTGAAGAAAGCGCAAGCGGACAATCCAGTCTTGCCCTATGTAACGTATGTTATCGAGGAGCTTCCAGAGGGATGATATCATGGGGAAGAAACCAACCGGCTATGCACGTCAAAAAATAATCGTACAGCACAAAACGTGGGTTCCGTTCGATGAATGGATCTATCAACGGAACGAGGCAAATTACAGGTATGCCGATGCAGTGCGCAGCAACATCGGATATGCGTTGGTCCAGCAGAAGCAACAAGAACGCCACAAAGCTTTTGTAGAAAACGCAAAAAAACACAATATTCCGATTCCGAAGAAAAAGAAAGAGCCATGGGAGGATTGACCCACTATAAAGCAACAGAGCTCTGCCGCTCAGCACGAGTAGCAGGGCTCTTTTTATGCAGTATTCGGTCAAGAAGTGAACTTAAAGAGCGGCGTTTAATATCAGACAGCAGATATCCCGGCGGATTTTCGGCACGATTATTGGTTTCGCATTTTTGAGAAACCTACTTGCGTCGTGAAATGCGACAGAATTATGTGCGCAGTTTTACTCCCACCCACTTTGGGCTACGGGTGGTATTCTGGGCATCCATCTATGGAGTCTCATACGGCAATCCCATCAGCACAACAAAGCATATCTTGACGCATTGAACTCGGTACTCAATTTGAGTACTGAGGTCAGAAATCACATGCAGATGCGTCTTGCCCCTCTTTCAACTCGTACCAAAACGGTACGGGTTGAGGGCACACGTCTTGATTCGCTCTCAAGGGGATTTCAAATTGAAACCCCCTCTGGAATTCAGATGATGGTGTCATGGAAATCTGCCGCCACCCATATCCCAATGCCAATGCCTTTTTAGACTGTATATATCATAGCCAAGCTCCCTGCTGTCGCGCTCCTATCCCCTGCCGATTCACGCCGCCGGGCATCCAAGGTCGCATGGAATCTCTGCCCCGAGCGTGTTCAGGAGTTGGCTGGCTATCCGCTGAATGGTCGCCCCTCTGCCGTGACCATGCTCGAGCTGCTCTATAATGGTGTCGCCCTCTATGACGATCTCTCTATTCTGAAATAAACGTCTTTCAATAGCAACACCCCGCTACTCTATGTCGAGCAGTGGGGCGTTTTTGCGTCTTGATGAGGTTTCAACTACCGTCAAAATGACGGGTGTTGAGGATCATCACGAAATATCAACTTCCTATCTGAGCGCTATTGAACTTTTACCGATTTGGATAATGTTCATTGATCGTATCATCGATAGAATATGGATTTCGGCAGTCACTTTGTCCTCTGAGCTTTTCCAACCGTAATCATTTTGATAACAGTTCATCGACACTCAACTTGAGGGGTGAGCTTCTGAATGCCGAACAATTTGTTCGATGTTGTATAGGCATTGTCTTGAATGGTCCATTTTTGACAGCCCAAATTTCCGCCATCAAACGGTGTCCACAGTGTAGGCGCCCTTGTATTATACGGTAACACGATATATTCCGTTCGAGGTATACTTTTTAATTGTATCAATCCAGATAGAATCACACCGCAGCAGACGTTTTTCTCAACTATTTGAGATATTTCACTATGATCGAATCAATGGTGGGTTTCCCTCTTCTCCCACCCCCTCATCTTCTTTCCTCTTTTTTCGTAAACACTTTAATATCTCGCACGCTCGATGCTCGCGAGTGAGATATCAAAGTATTCACGAATCTCAAATTATAAATATATCATAAGTCTGTTATTTTCTCTTGTTCTCTATTCTGTTGTCTGAATTTGGCTCATTTTTTGTACCTATTCTATATAGAGCGAGTACAGTTTTTGCGCCAAAATCATATCAGATCCGAATCAATTTCCATAATGTTTTATTGCGGTTCTCATTTCTCTTAAATTCTCGAACTGTAATAATCTTGACACCATAGATTTGAAGTTTACGATTTAATGCGTCTTGCCCCATCGGACGTCCTTTATACTCTTTGAACACCTTCAAGGCCCTGATACTTTCGTACATATCTTCCTTCAACATCGGCTGATTCAAGTGTGCATTTATCCAGTCCACCACCGAATCAAAGCGATACGGCACCGTTTCCTCCGCTAACACCGGCGCATACTTTGCAAAGACCTGCTTATATGACGTTTCGAGCATTTCGTTAAGCAGCTCCAATTCTCGCTTCAATTGCCGGACACCGAGCGGATTCACGCGGTATTCACCCTTTGCATCATCGAACTCCATGATCTTGCACTTTCTTATTTTGTTATTGATACTATCGGGCTTTCCACTGTTTCGGAACACTTCAAATGCCTCCGCCCCCGCAAGATATGCCACTGCAGGCCTCAGCTCTTCTATCACGATGGCCTTAAATTTCTTCAGGTCACCATAATACCAGTCCGCATCATAATCACGAAAATAGACCGTGCAGGTATCGTCGACATCAAGTGAGCGCTTTCGACCTGTTGACTGAATGATGTCCGTCGGCTTCCATTGGTCGATATACAGGTGTTTTACTGTACGGTCTTTGATCTCGGTGCCTATGCCAAACGCCTTTGTGGTGAATAAATATCTTTTTTGGAGCTCTCTGTCCTTGACACATTCCGTAAGCTTATTGAACATTTTGCCGTATTTCGGGTTATTCTCGGAGCAGTAATAGGCAGCTGTATCGCCAAATATCTCCTTCATTTTGAGCAGATCTCCGCCGGATGATACAAATATAACGGCCTTTTCGTCTTCCGGGAGACATTTTAGCATCATGACCAGATTTTCCCTCGAATAGAAATATTTCTGCTTGATATGCTGGTAATCTTGCGGCAGTTTGTAGATGCGGTCTTCGGGAGTCTTTGAGGTCTCCTCCAGCAGCTTATAGGTCTCCTCGCCCGTTGCGCTCATATAGATAACCACATGGTCGGCTTCAGCCTTTTGCAGCACTTCCAGCGACAAATAGGTATTTATTCCATAAGAGGAAAAATCTGTAAAATAGTGGCATTCATCCGCAACGATGTACTTGAACCCCGTCAGATACTTTTTCAGCGACGCCGGATCATTCCTGTATTTCGTCTCAATATTCTGATAGGTCCGGACCTCTAGCATGTTCTCGTAGAACGCATCATTAGTCATTGCTATTTCCATTGGCTCACCATCGACCTCGGCAATAGCGGCTTCCGTTCTGCGTTGGAGCATCTCGGCGTGAAGGGTATTTAGCGGGCAGAGGCATAGAACCCGGCCTATGGTCGTTTTTTTCAGCATCTCATCAACGCGCCAGCTCACCAGCTTCTTAATGATAAATTCGTTCTTGCCACGTCCGGTTCCCATATCCAGAAGAACTCTTCCGTTCCCCCAATGCTGGAATGCATCACCGATCAATTCTGAAGCATACGCCCACCGCTCCTTCTCCGCCGGGGCGTCCTCTCCTGTCTGTCCCAATGGCACGATCGCTTCTGCAGGCACCACTTCTACCTCTAGCACTTCCTCTGCCTCCTGAACGGCACAGCACCCTTCCTGCAGCTCGGCGGGCTCTGGCGTCTGGGGACTGGATGTTCCCTCTGCCTCTACTTCCGGCTCTGCTGCCTGTCTGGTGGGTTCCGGCTCTGCGTTCAATTGTTCCAGCTCTGCAATCGCTGCACGGGCGCTTTCTGTCCATTCCCGCTGCTCTTCCTCGGTCAACGGGTTCTCCTTGCAGTTGCGTAGATATTCCTCATATTCGTGGGTTCCGTTCTGTTCATCCAAAAGCTTCAAGTAGAAGCCGTCAAAGGGCATTTTCATTTTCATGTAATAACCTCTATAATAATATAAGGCGCACAGCCCAGCCATCTTGCCAGACCATGCGCCGGTTTGTCAGTGTCTGGCCAGAAAAGGCTCTGGTCAAACGCTTCGTTCTGTGATATTATAGGGGCGGGAACGCACACACACAGATATTCCCGTCTCTACAGCCGCTTTGCCTGTTGCCGCAGGTAAGGCGGTTTTTGTTTTACTGTTGCACATGGGACCCTGACTCGAGTGCTACCGCCGCTTCTGCAAACGTCTGCACGGCGCTACTGTAGCCGATTTGGAACGAATGCTCGGCAACGGACGCGACCAGCCCTTCCAGAATTTTAGATAGGGTCTCGTTCTGCGCTTCGCTCAGATACGGTCGAACAAGCACATCCAGCTGATGAAAGCTTGCCTCCACAGCACTTTTGAACTTCTCTTCATTCTGCTTGATTTCGTCAGTGGTCTGAAATACATCTTCTAAAAAGCTCATTTTAATCTCCTTTTTAGCATGACACTGCCTCTGGACGTCCTGCCCATTTCACAGCCTGCTCATTTGCTTGGGCGCGCTGTACACTGCCGGCACCCACCTTTACCACAGCTTTTTTATTATCAAGCGCCTTGCATGTGCTAGACGTTTTTTGTTTGCTTCGGATCATGTCTCTGGCACCTCATTGTCCTTGCGCCCTTCAAGCTCAACGCTCATCTCTGGAGTCAGCATTCTGGTAAACTCCAAGTATGCCTGAATCCCCAGTTCTACCGCATATTGCTCTGCTTGGGCCATCAGCTCTGCCGACAACCGCGCGATCCTATTCTTGTCCACCTCATCAACCGGAAGGTCCTCCAGCGCCCTCTCCAGCGCGTCTGCAGCCTTAACCAGCGGCTCACACAGTTCACGCGTCTGCCGTGGGATGATCAAATATCCTTCTTCGCCCAACGATACACTCAAAATGTCCACGCTGCAGGTCTTGTTATCCGTCATAGGTTTCCTCCTTGTCCTTTACATTCCACACCATCGTGCCGCCCGGGGATTCACAAACTCCGGCTTGAACGTCACATTGGGGAAATTCACATCCATATAGTTTTCCGGCGCCGCCTCTTCGCTGTAATCGGCCAGTGCATCCACCGTTTCCAACGCCTGCAACAGACGAATGCGCCCCGTATTCCGATCATGCCCCATCTGCACAAGCTCACTATCGGTCAGTTCATTGCAGAGCTCATAGGCGGCGGCGATATAGCTTCGCAGTACAGGCTTTGGTTCAAGCCGCACCTCATAATAGTAGGTCGGCTCCTCTGCCACCTCCTGAATGACAGCCTCCATGCTGCAGCAGATCTCCAGTTCGGGGTTGCCTTCTGCATCTGAGGTAGGCGTAATAGTCATATCCGTACCATCGCAAAAACGCACTGTAATGCCTTTACCGACCGTGGAATCCCTTTGATCCGGGCAGATGCATCCGCCCGCCGGGATCGTTTTCCCGGACAGCGCTGCGCTCAGAATAAGCGACGCTTCCCGCTCTTCTTCAGGTGTTTCGGCATGGACCTCGGCACCGTTCATGTAGATATCGATCATAGTCGTATCCCTCCTATTTGGTTGATTAAAAAATCGTATCAATGTCCGGATCGTCCAGCTCATCCAGCTCGTAGTCATATGCCGTGGGGACAATTTTTTCGTCCGCATCATTCTGGTAGGGTACAGAATAGCAGTCGATTTTCAGTAACGCCCGTCCATCATCGCTGAGGTACGGCAAGAAGGTGATCATCATATCACACCCCATATCCGGCTCATCGGCCAGCTTCAACGTAATTCCTTCGCTGGGATTCAGACCGTGGTGGGGTGTTTCTGTGCAGGCATCGTAGATCAAAGCCTTCCCTTCCAGCACATCCCTCAATGCACATAGCGCCGATGCGTCATTCTTACGGCCATTCGTCCGGATCGTTACTGCATCTTCGTGATTATAGTTCATAATTGTACCTCCTGCGCGATGCGCGCACATGTAATTTTTTTGCAGGCTTCTTTTGCATTTGCGGTTAGCATAGTCAAACCTCTTGCTCGTACTGCAGTGTCAGGATACCGCTGCTTGTCTTCTGTTCACGGCTTCACCCCCTCCATCATCTCCTCGACAGTCTCCTCCGTAACGCATCTGATGAACAGCTCCGGCTCTCCCGCCTCATTCAGGATAGGGGTCTGATCCGCAGCGTTGTGCCGTCGTTCAGATGGTACAGCAGCCCCTTGTGCAGCAGAGCATCGTAAAAGCAGGGCAGGATGCACATCTCCGTGTCAGCCGTTTTTCCAGCCAAAATGTTGTTGAGTGTCGCCTCGGCATACTGCTCCTCTTCACGGTTCTCGGGCAGAAGATTTGCATCATTGAAGTAAAGTTCAATCATATCATTTCTCCTTTCATTATGCACATTTGTTGTTCTTCAGAGTCGAGGTCAAAGTCTTGTCCGCCGGGCAGATGGACTGCAGCAGCCCCCGCGCCTCGCTCTCCAACCGCTGGAGCTCGGCACGCACCTGCTCCCATTCCTTCAGCTCCCCGCTGGCGACTCCCTCACGAATTGTGCGTCTTACAGCTTCTGCCAGTGCCTCCTCCAGCCTTGCATGATAGGTGCAAATATCGTACTCCACCCCGCCATCGGCCTTCGTATGCGCCTTTTTCAACGCATAATACACGCTGCTCGCGTCCAGATAATAATTCTTCCAAATTTTTAGCAATTTCAACACCTCTAAATTATATTTTTTGTTTATTTTGCCAGAGTCCACGCACAGTTTCCCTTGTCGGCAGGGTGCTGCCCGGGCGCTATATTCTATCTGTCATATGGTCCTCCTTTTGAATTGAATCGTGTTTTTTAGAACAGTCTTGCTGTCTGCTCCCAACAGTGCCAAAGCGGGTCAGATCTTTCACCCTACCAGCGCTATGGGATTTTCAGCGGTCTACTGCACTGCATGCCACTTCCTCCTTTTTGCCCCTGTTATGGCGACCTCAGCCTTGCAAAGCAGGGCTCAACATTGCAAAAGCAGAAATTGTGTTTTTTTCGCCTTTCATCGATATTTTTCGTCAACATTGCAAAATTGCAATCATACACCCTCAGCAGCCGTTACGCCACTGCCGTGCTCTGTGTCAAGGCTGTAACGCCGCAGACTCCGACCTCTGGTACAATTTGCCGGACGTTTTTGATGAGACCATCGCCACTCAGTGCGCTGCGCGCATGGTTATAGGTGCTTTCACTGCATCCAGTTTTTTCCAAAACCAGCCGCTGAAGCTCCTTGCTGACCATACAATTTCCCGGGGCGGCATTCAACGTACGCAGAAGCTCTCTCTGAACTTCTGCATACTTCTGCCCTTTATTGTCCGGCTTCTCCCGACAAAAATCCTCGTCCTTCCAATCCGAAGTCGAGTCAAACTTCAGCCTTACCGTCTTGATCCCCCTGACCTCTACCGTCTCGGTGGTAAAAAGGATCGTATCCGCCGGTACACCATAGCTGCTCTTTTCGTGGGAGACGTAACTTTTGCTGCCATCCCTCGTATGCCCCATGATCAGCACGCTGCGGGCGGTGTCCCATAGTTCACCCGATCCATTCAGGCGCTTGCGCCCAAACGCGGATGGATTTTTGTTGGTATGCGTCACCAGTAGGATGGCAAATCCATGTTGCTGTGCCAGCATGCGCAGGTCTTGAAGCACCTTCCGCATCTGTTGGCGGTTGTTCATATTGGCAGAATTTGGCAAAAACGCCTGAAGCGGGTCAATAACCAGCACCAGCGGATCCGCCGCAATGATCCAGTTCACCAGATCCGGGTCGCCGAGATAGGGCATTTTCCCTTTCTTTTCGTAGTATGCATCAGAATCGATCACCACAACCTTGCCCAGATCAGCACCAGCAGCAGCCATACGCGGGCACAGCACAGCATCGATGGGGTCCTCGCCCGCAAGGATCACAACGTTGCCCGTGCGCTCGGGTGCCTGCGGAAAAACCTCCGTAGCCTCGCCCATGGTCAGGGATCTCGCGATCTGCGCCACGAACTGCCCCTTGCCTACACCGCCGTCACCGCAAAGCAGCGTGATTTCGCCGCACTGCAGACGTCCGGATGCCAACATTTCATGATTTTTGGGCGTCACATCGCTCAACCGCTGAAGAACAACGCCTCTCTGGTTCAAAGCATCCAGCTCAAGCTCCGCTACTCCCCCAGCGAGGTCTGCGGGCGCTGCAACGGACGCGATATCCTGTACCACCCCCTCGTCAGCCACCTGTGCCTTCATGGGCAACTGCAGCAGATTCGTATTGAAAATGTCATTTTTTTCCATGTTCACATTCCTCCTTGTCTAAATAAATTTTTGACGATGTTCAGTTTTCAAGGTACTCCACCCCGCTTTCACAGGGCAGCCGCCTGCTCCGTCGTGCAGGGGCAGCTTCCAAGTCGCCTCGGTCACCGCCCCCGCACGTGGGGCGCGCTCGTCGGGATGTCGAGCACGTCCGGGGCATTCCCGGCCGCTCTCTCCTCCTCGGGTGCATAAGCATAACACACTCCCGATCGCTTGTCCAGTGGTTTTCAAAAAAGTTTTGTCAGACGCGCTGCAAGGCGTCTCTGACTCGCTTTTCTTATTTTGCCGTAGACCGATACGTTGACTGTAAAAAGCCGTTGTAGAGGCTTCTAGGTGCGTTTGCGGCCACATAAATACCATATCATAGGCTGTAAAAACTGTCAAGGGTCGCTCGCTCCCTTCTGCCTCCCCACAATCAGCGCATTAGTATACTAGTTATGTATTTTTATAGGTTTATCTTACCTCTCCCGCCTGCTCCATAAACATATCAAGATACTGGTCATATCTCTTTATCATTCCGTTCTGCTTTCGTATCCCGCACAACAGCATATCAACGCACTTGTTATGTCGCCTTGTCGGGATCAACTCCGTCATTGCACCTAACCCGCTTTCCGTACGCTACTGTTGTCAGTATTCTCGATTTCCATTCCTGTACTTTTCTCAATCATTTGAATCCATCCTGTTGATTCCATAATGTTGTTTTTTGTATTAGAATTCATGAATTTCAAATCAGCAAAATTTCACTAAATTTCAATGGTCATTTTTATTCGTTGTATCGTTTTATTTTCTTTTGTTAATTCTCAAAGTCATTCAACTCACTTTATTATAAATATATAAATACCTTATTATAATATATCGGCATTCCTTAACTTTTCTTTAACGCAAAAGATTCCATCGCATTATCGTCTATTTTTCGCATTATTTTTCCAGCTATGTTTTTTCTTTTTATAAATAGATATAGACTCACTTCTTCACTTTTCATTGTTCTTCTTTTACAATCGAATCAACAGAATTAAAACAAAAAAGAGCAGCCCCACCACCCGGCGGGACTACTCTTGAAGTATACGATTCAGTTTTTTACAGGTTCATCAGGGGGCTGGTCTGGGTACCGCGATCCACGATGTCCTTATCCTTGATGCCCAACAGGTAGCGCTGGGTGATCATGATATTGACGTGCCCCATCAGGCGGGAGACACTGTACAGGTCCAGACCGTTTTTCAGCTGCATCTGTGCGAAGGTGTGGCGGCAGGTATGAGGGCTGACCCGCACCGAGGGCGAAACCCCCACCTCTTTTGCGGCATACTTCAATATCCGTGCTACGGCTTCATCGGTCATCGGCTTGCCGTTTTTGCTGGGGAAGAGGTTCTTGTAGCGGGTAGGGTGCTCCTTCAGGTAGCCATCCCGGAGCGTGCAGTACTTGACGAGCTGCTTAGAGAGCGCGGGCGATTTGGGCACGACCCGTTCCTTGCTGCCCTTGCCGTGCTTGACCAGAATATAGTCCTGCTTGATGTCCTCCGGCTCCATCAGGATCATTTCGTTGCAGCGCATCCCGGTATCGAACAGCAGCATGATGATGGTCTTGTTCCGTACCTCCAGAAAATCCTTGCCGTCGTAGAACTGGATCATCCGCTTCATCTCAGCCACTGTAAAGGTATCGATGATCGTCCGGGGCTGGCGGAGGCACTTTACCTTTTTGGCCGGATTGTCCCGCTCCTCCAGATAGCCCTCATTGACCAGATAGTTGAACCATGTGCGCCACACCTTGAGCAGGTCGTTGATATAGCGGGACGTGCTACCCGCGTCCTGCTTCTCCTTCATCAGGTCCCGGATGTGGCGGGGACGGACGTCTTCCAGTTCAGTGATCTGCTTCAGCTCCAGATATTCCAGCAAAAACCGGGTCGCAGCCTTATAATTGCGCAGAGAGCCTTTAGCCAGATGGCGGCATTCACAGTCGTAGATAAATTCATCGCGGAGATCTTTCAAACACATAAAAAAACACCCTTTCCTTCATGGCGGACCACAAAAGAAAGGGTGAAAAATTGCTAGATAAGCTTATCGTACCAAATCAAGCTTGTTCGTAGTTGAGCAAGACAAACTCCGGCCGACAAATCATTCAATTTTTAACGCAGCTGCGCGATTAGCAGTTCTCAGCGAAGTACTTAATGGTACGGACCATCTGAGAGGTGTAGGAGTTCTCGTTGTCGTACCAAGACACGACCTGAACCTGATAGGTGTCGTCGTCGATCTTAGCGACCATGGTCTGGGTAGCGTCGAACAGAGAGCCGTAACGCATGCCGATAACATCGGAAGAAACGATCTGATCCTCGTTGTAGCCGAAGGACTCAGAAGCAGCAGCCTTCATAGCAGCGTTGATAGCTTCCTTGGTGACGTCCTTGCCCTTGACGACAGCAACCAGAATGGTGGTGGAGCCGGTGGGAACAGGCACACGCTGAGCAGAGCCGATCAGCTTGCCGTTCAGCTCGGGGATGACCAGGCCGATAGCCTTAGCAGCGCCGGTGCTGTTGGGAACGATGTTCTGTGCGCCAGCACGAGCACGGCGCAGGTCGCCCTTGCGCTGAGGACCATCCAGGATCATCTGGTCGCCGGTGTAAGCATGAACAGTGGTCATGATGCCGGAAACGATGGGGTAGGTCTTGTTCAGGGTGTCAGCCATGGGAGCCAGGCAGTTGGTGGTGCAGGAAGCAGCAGAGATGACCTGATCCTCAGCGGTCAGGGTCTTCTCGTTGACGGAGAAGACGATGGTCTTCAGGTCGTTGCCTGCGGGAGCAGAGATAACGACCTTCTTTGCGCCAGCCTGGATGTGAGCCATGCTCTTCTCCTTGCTGGTGTAGAAGCCGGTGCACTCCAGAACGACATCAACGTTCAGCTCGCCCCAAGGAGCATCCTTTGCGTCCTTAACAGCGTAGATCTTGATCTCCTTGCCGTCGACGATGATGGAATCCTCGGTAGCCTCAACAGTGTGCTTGCCTTCGCCGATCTTGCCGCAGAAGGAACCCTGAGCGGTATCGTACTTCAGCAGGTGAGCCAGCATCTTGGGGCTGGTCAGGTCGTTGATTGCGACGACCTCGTAACCCTCAGCATCAAACATCTGACGGAAAGCCAGACGGCCAATACGACCGAAACCATTGATAGCAACTCTAACAGCCATTGTAATAGTACCTCCTAATTATTTTACCCATAATCGGATAAATCACGGTATCTTTATTGTAGACCAAAACCGGCAAACTTTCAAGTGTCTGCTAAAAAATTAACAACATAATTTTATCTTTTTTGGCTTTTGTACGATTTTATGCACCCCGCAACAAAGCTTTTGTTCAATTACACCAAGGGTGCGCAGTCGCTTTTGTCAGTTATTTCCAGCTTTTCCCTGCCCAATACAGGCAAGCCCCATACCGCCGATGCAGCACAGCGCAAGGCCGGAAAGCAGTTCCGGCAACACCGCCGCCATGCCGCCGCCAAAGCCTGCTGCCAACAGCAGGAGCACCCGGGGCAGCTCCCAGCACAGGCACAGACAAAAGGCTGCAAGCGCCGCTGCGTGCAGGGTGCGGCCGTTTTCCGGCCGGGGCAGATACAGCGTGCGCGCCAGCGCCGCCAGAAACAGCAACGCCGCCAGCTCCTGCCAGACTGCTGCCGTGGGCTGTACCCTGTGCCAGCTGGAACTATTCTCCATAAAGCGCATCAGCACATTCCAGTAGAACAACGCACTGCCCGCAATGGCCACCGGCAGACCGCCGGTGGGCGTTTTCCAGCCGTCCCGGCGCAGCCAGCTGCGCCCAAGGTTGCTCAGCCACACGGCACAGGCCACCTCCAGCAGAATGCGCACAAAGGTGCTTACCGTACCGGCGGCCAGCACAAACTGTGCTGCACCGGCAGCCAGCATACACACTGCCCCGGCAAAGGCCAGCACGCCTGCCGCCGGGCGGCGGCTGCGCAGCGGCTCCGGGGGCAGCGGGCGGCTGCGCCCGGCCAGCACTGCGGCCAGCACCACAGCGCCCAAGGCGAGATACCGCCACCACACCGCACCTGCGGTACACAGACCGGTGGCAGCGTCGGTGGCAAAGGCAAGGTCTGCGCCGCGGCCAAGGCCAAGCAGCACGCAGAGCAGGACAACAACAAACTCTAACGATTCCATTAACGCTCCTCGATGGGCTTATACTTCTGGCGCACGCCCAGATACTTGTAGGCCGGGCGGATGATACGGTTGGCAAAGATCACCTCTTCTACCCGGTGTGCGCACCAGCCCGGCACACGGGCGATGGCGAACAGCGGGGTGTACAGATCCTCCGAGATGCCCAGCATATTGTAGATCAGGCCGCTGAACAGGTCCACGTTGGCGCACACCGGCTTGGAGCTGCCCTTTTCCTCAGCAAAGATGCCGGGTGCCAGCCGCTCGATGCTGCACAGCATATTGTACTCTTCCTCAAAGCCCTTTTCGTAGGCCAGATGCTTTGCGCGCTGCTTCAGGATGACCTCACGGGGATCGCTGATGGTGTAAACCGCATGACCCATGCCGTAGATCAGGCCGGAGCCGTCGCCCGCCTGCTTGCGCAGGATGCGGCGCAGATACTCGCGCACCTCATCGTCATCGTCCGGGTTCTCGACGTGCTTGAGGATATCCTGCAGCTGACGGTTGACCATCAGGTTCGCACCGCCGTGCTTGGGGCCTTTCAGGGCACCGATGGCCGCAGAGATGGCCGAGTAGGTGTCCGTACCGGAGGAGGACAGCACGCGGGTGGTAAAGGTGGAGCAGTTGCCGCCGCCGTGGTCTGCGTGCACCAGCAGGCACATATCCAGCAGCTTTGCCTCCTCGTGGGTGAACTTCTGATCCGGGCGGTAGGTGCTGAGGATGTGTTCTGCCGTGCTCTGACCGGGCTTGGGCAGGTGGAAGAACATGCTCTGTTTATCGTAGTAGCGGCGCTTCATCTGGTAAGCGTTCACCATCATGGTGGGCATACTGGCGATCAGGTTGATGCTCTGGTTCAGGATGTTCTCAAGGCTCAGATCCTCGGCGCGGTCGTCGTAGGAGTACAGGCCCAGCACGCAGCGCTGCAGCTTGTTCATGATATTGGGCGAGGGGGCGTTCATGGTGTCCATGAAGCCGTCCGGCAGGGCGCGGGACTCTGCCAGGATCTCGCAGAAATCGTCCAGCTGCTCCCGGGTGGGCAGGCTGCCGAACAACAGCAGCCAGATCACTTCCTCAAACACGAAGCGGTCGTTGCGGTAAGCCTCGTCCACGATCTCGTTGATGTTGACGCCCCGGTAGATCAGCTTGCCGGGGGTGGGGATCACATGACCCTCCTGATCCTTTTTGTAGCCCACAACGTCACAGACGTTGGTCAGGCCGGCCAGCACGCCGGTGCCATCCGGGTTGCGCAGGCCGCGCTTGACCCCCAGCCGCTCGCTGGTCTCCGGGTCGATGTAGTTGTTTGCGATGTACTCCTCGCACAGGGTACGCATGGTCGTCGGGTCCAGCGTTGCCACTTCTGCGTGTGCAAAGTTCATAGGAGTGCTCCTTTCCGTCTCTTACTTCTTATACTTTCCGATCCAGTCCATCCTACTCTCTGATGGACATACTTTTATAATATCGCTTTTATGAAGTAAATTCAAGCGCTAAGTGTACACTTCTCACCGCAAAGCGCAAAAATATCGGGGTTTCCCTGCGTATTTCCTGCCGGTTTGCACGCTGCCGGGCGTATGATGTACCCAAAGCTTGCGTTCCGGGAGGAGATCTAGTATGAAACGTTCCTTTTTGCTGCTGTGCACCGTTCTGCTGGTGCTGGGCTGCGCGTTGCCGTGTGCTGCCTACCGTCTTGCCCGTATGGCGCTTGTTGTGCAGGGCACTGCGCCGTCCGCAGCAGAAGCGGCCTCTGTCACCTCAGAAGAAAGCAGCAGAAGGGCTTTCTCCCCTGCTGACACAGCCGATACCGTCTGCTTTACAGATCAGAGCACCGGGCAGACGGTAACGCTGCCGCTGCGGGAATACCTGATTGGGGCAGTTGCCGCCGAGATGCCGGTCAGCTGGCCGGACGAAGCACTGAAGGCGCAGGCAGTGGCAGCGCACAGCTATGCCCTCTACCGCCGGGATCACAGCACCGAGGAAAACGGCGCATGGTTCACCGCAGACCCCGCCCGGCGGCAAGGCTGCCTGACCGATGCAGTATTGCACAGTTACTGGGGCACCGGCTATGCGGCCAACTACGCCCGGCTTTCTGCACTGGTGGATGCAGTACAGACGCAGGTGCTATATTACGAGGATGCCCCCGCCGGGACAAGCTACTTTGCCATGTCCAATGGCCGCACCGAAGCCAGCGAGAAGGTGTGGGGCACCGCCCTGCCCTATCTTGTGCCGGTGGACAGCAGCACCGACACCGCCGCCGACAACTACGAATACACCCTGAACCTTTCTGCCGCCCAATTACAGCAGCTGCTAGCTGAGCGTCTGGGCATTGCCGCCGACCTTTCGCAGCAGGCGCAGTGGTTTGGCACGCCGGTGCTCACTCCCTCCGGCTATGTGGACAGCCTGCCGGTCTGCGGGCAGACGGTGCAGGGTACCGCCCTGCGCAAAGCGCTGGGGCTGCGCAGCGCCTGCTTTACGGTGGTCTGCCAGAGCGGCACCTTCTCCTTTACCACAAGGGGCTACGGCCACGGCGTAGGCATGAGCCAGTGGGGTGCAAAGGCACTGGCAGAGCAGGGCGCAGACTACCGCGCCATTCTGGCGCACTACTATCCCGGCACAGAACTGCGGGGGTAATAGCCGCGGAAAAATCATTTTAAATTTTGTGGTTCAGAATCGCCTGCGGGCGGTTCTGAACTACTTTTTTGCAGAAAAATCCTAAATTACACAAATAGGGCTGCTGCACAAAGCAATGTGCAGCAGCCCTGAATTATTTCTTTTTATCAGTCGAACAGCTTTGCAAACCAGCTTACTGTGGTCTCAGCAGCAGTTTCTACCGTGGTCTCCATCTGCTGGACCGTCTGCTGCAGCTTGGTGCCCTCGGCATCCTTGACCGACCAGTAGGTCTGGGTGCTGCTTGCGCTGCCGGACACCGTGAAATCCGAGGCAAAGCACAGGCTCTCGCCCGTAGAGTCGGTCACCAGCACCATATAGCTGTAGCTGCCCTCCGGCAGCTCCCCGAAGCGGATCTGACTGTCCAGCGTGTTCAGAGAGAAAGCGGCGGCGTTTGCCTGCGCCGCCGCACTCTGCACGGTCTGATCTGCCGCATCCAGAATGGCCACCTGTACACTGGTCAAAGTAGTGCCAGTAGCGCTGTTAGCCGTACCGGTCAGCGTCATGCCGCTGCCGGTGCGGATATTCACCGGGTAGCGCACGCCCTCCAGCCGCAGACCATCGGCCTGTGCCGCCACGCTGTTGTGATCTGCAGTGACGTACCAGTAACAGGACGCTCTTGCAATGGACACGCTGGAGCTGGTAATGGGGATGCGGCCGTAGCCGATGTTCCCCGCCGGGTCGGAGCAATAGAAAATACCGTTGGTGTAGTCAGTCAGCAGCACCGCATGGGGCTGGGTGCGGTCGTAGAGGACGATGCCCTCCGGGTGCTGCTCCAGCAGGGAGATCAGCACCGCCGTTTTGCTTTGTAGCCCGGAAGGCAGGGTGGCGTAGCCCACCTGCATCTCCTTATATGTAAAGCTGTGCGCAAGGCCGTTGGCCCATGCTGTGGAGCGCACACTGTTCTCGGTCACGTTCGTCCAGTCGCTCAGCCCGTCAAAGTAGGCGCGGCGGCGCAACATCATGGCTGCGGAGGCCAGCGTACAGGTGCCGCCCCGGCTCTGCTTGAAGTAGAAGCCTGCGTCCACATTCAGATCCACTGCCAGTGCAGCGGGCAGACAGGTAAGCAGGAAAGCAAGGCTCAGTGCCAAGGTCAGCAATCGTTTTTTCAGGGCGTGCGGTGCGGCGGTATTCACGGTTCGGTATTTCCTTTCTTGTTTCTTTGCGGATCTCATAGGGATCTACCGCTATAAAGTATACCAGCCTGTCATTCTTTTGTAAACAATCCTCCGTCTTTTTTCTCAATATCAACACGTTTAGGGGATATTCATTGGTCGCCTTTCACAAATTTTTCTGTAATATTCCACGCATTTGACAAAGTTTCGTCCTACCCACCGCAGGACTATGAAAAGAAATTTCTTTTTTGCCCGGCGCGCGAGGGCGCAAAAAAGTCCGGTACGCCTGCGCATTCGTCCCAGCATTTCACAAAATAATACCCTTCTTGGCAATGCCGCAGTCAGTCCGTCGTTGTCTGCCGCAGTTTGGGCAGCAGAGGACAGCGCCTCTGCAAACAGCTGGCAATTCAAGGCCTTCGGCACCTCCTCCGCAGCAAACGTTAACACCCTTGCAGACGGTGCAGACATTCACGGTAAGGTCGCCCTGAACGCCTGCACCGTGAAGGAGGACGGCACCATCTTCCCCTTCTGAGTAAGGCGAATGCTGCCGCATAACCATTAAAAAACAGAAAACCGGAACCTTTTTGTGAGCCCTTGCGGCTCTGAAAAGGTTCCGGTTTTTTTGCAATCTTTTTTCAGTGAGCCATCGCCCACCGACTATACTGCTTTTTTGCTCAGCCCAGTGCCTGCTGGATTTTTGCAAAGTCCTCCAGCGTCAGTGCCTCCGGGCGGATGCGGGCATCAAATCCTGCGGCCTCGATGGCGGCAATGACCTTTTCCTTAGGCAGGTTCAGCCCGCCTGCAATAGCGTTGGCGGCGGTCTTGCGGCGCTGGCCAAAGGCGGCGCGCACCAGTGCAAAGTAGCCCGCCTCGTCCTCCACCTGCACGGCGGGGGTGGGACGGATATCCATGCGCACCACAGCGCTGGTCACCTTGGGGGCAGGATAAAAGCTGCCCGGTGCGGCGGTGAACATCAGCTTGGAGGTAGCGTAGTAGTTCACCGCGCAGCTGATGGCGCTGGAGGCGCGGGTGCCGGGCACAGCGGCCAGACGGTCAGCGGCCTCCTTCTGCACCATGACGGTCAGGCTCTCGATGGGCAGGCGGTCGCCCAGCAACTTCATCACGATGGGGCTGGTGATGTAATAGGGCAGGTTTGCGCACACTGCCACCGGCATTCCCGGGAACTCCTCGGCAATGAGGGCTTTCAGGTCTACCTTCAGCACATCCTGCAGCACCAGCTTGAAGTTGTCCACACCGGCCATGGTCTCGGCCAGCAGGGGCGGCAGACGCTCGTCCACCTCGATGGACACCACCTTGGCGGCACGCTTGGCCAGTTCCTTGGTCAGCACGCCGATGCCGGGGCCGATCTCAATGACACCGTAGCGCTTGTCTACCCCGCTGGCATCCACGATTTTTGTGGGGATGCCCGGGTTGATGATAAAGTTCTGCCCAAAGCCCTTGGAAAGCGCAAAATCGTACTTTTCGCACAGGGCACGGATCACAGAAAGGTCGGTCAGTTCCGGCATAGGGTCAATTCCTTTCTCAGAAAAAGGCTGTTGCAGAACGCAGCAGCCTTTTTGGTGTTTATGGTTCAGGATCGTGGGGTTCACTCCGCTGCGCTCGCAGCCGTTTCCGGCTCAGACGCGGCAGTCTCGCCTTCGGCGGTCTCCCCTTCCGCAGTTTCTGCGGGGGCAGTATCCTCTGCTGCCGCAGAGGCGGCGGTGCTGTCCGCTGCGGCGGCAGAGCTTGCGCCTGCCAGCGTAGTAGTACCGCTCAGCTGCTGGGCAGCGCTGACAGCGCGCTGCACCTGCGGGTCGGTCTGGGGGGTGTAGTCGTAGAAGTTCGTTGCTTCCTCTGCGCTCAGGGCACGCTCCACATCCACAGTCAGGCCGGTGCCGTCAAAGCAGCTGCCGTCGCCGCAGACCAGCTTTGCCACCGTGATGACCACGGCACTGCCGTCCGACAGACGCTGCGGGCTGCTCTGGATGGTGCCCTTGCCCATGGTGGTGGTACCCACCAGACGGGCACCGTTCATGGTGCGCAGGGTGGCTGCGAACAGCTCGGCTGCGCTGGCGGTGTTGCCGTTGACCAGGCAGACCATCGGCAGGCTGACGGCACTTTCCGCATCGCTGCTGCCGATGACAGTGCGGTTGCCGTTTTTATCCTCGGCGTAGGCCACCGTGCCCTCCGGGGCGATCAGGTCAATGCAGTTGATAGCATCTTCCAGAATGCCGCCGCCGTTATCCCGCAGGTCAAACACCAGACTGGCCGCGCCGTTTGCGGTCAGGGTGCGCAGGGCGTAGTCCAACTCGCTGGGCGTAGTGCCGTCGAACTGGCGGATGCGGATATAGCCCACATTGTCCAGCAGCTGGTAATCCACGGTGGTGCTGGTGTATCCGGAGTGGGTCAGCTCAGCGGTTTTACTGGCGGCAGAGCTGTCCAGCCATGTCACGGTAACGGTAGTGCCCGCCTCGCCCTGCAAGGCTTTGTACACGGCATCTGCACCGGACAGGCTCTTGACATCGGTATCGCCCACGGTGGTAATGTAGTCCCCCACGGCGATGCCTGCTTCCTGTGCGGGAGAGCCATCGTAAACACGGGTCACCTTAGCGTAGCCGGTCTGGTCGATGCCAAGTTCCACGCCGATGCCCAAAATCTTGCCGCTCTGGATGTTCATCAGTTCGGTGTAGGCGTTGGCAGTGTAGTAGCGGGCGTACTTATCGCCCGTACCCAGCAGATAACCGGCGGTCAGGCGGTCGTACAGGGTGGCCTCATCGATGGTGTAGTAATCGTTGCTGCGGACATAGCGGTCCACCTCAGCGATCTTGTTGTACATACTTTCCTTTTCTTTTACGCTGTTGACCGTGCTGTCGAACAGACGCATGGCGATGAGCATCGTGATGGAAAAGGTCACGGTCATGGCAAGGATCACGATAGTGACCGCCATACCCAAAGAAATTTTACGGTTCATGGTTTTTTCCTCCCGGTCAGAGCGGCAACATCATAAAGATGCTGCCCAGCAGCGAGAGTACAAACACCCCTGCCAGAACCAGACAGCCGATGCGCAGCGCGCGCTTGCGTTTTTGTTCGTTCATAGATCAACCAGACTCCTTGCCTTGCTTATTAGTTGTGGGGAATGGGGATGCAGCTCCGGGGGTTCACAGCGTTGGCCTTGGAACCGCCCTTCCACACCTCCAGATGCAGGTGGTTTCCGGTGGAATTGCCGGTGGTGCCCACATAACCGATCAGTTCGCCCTGCTTCACATACTTGCCTGCACTGGTAGCCACCGAGCGCATGTGCGCGTACAGGGTGGTATAGGTATTGCCATCGGACATTTTGCCGTGGTAGATGATAACGTAGTTGCCATAGCCGCCGGTAGACCAGCCAGCCACCTGCACATAGCCGCTGGCGGCTGCGTAGATAGGCGTGCCGCCGGCCGCCGCAAAGTCGGTACCGGCATGGAGCTTGTTTACGCCAGAGACAGGGTTCTTACGCCAGCCGTACTCGCTGGAGATGCGGCTGTAGCTCTTCAGCGGGCAGGCAAAACCGCTAAAGCTCAGCTGCGGCTTGCTGGCAGAGGCTGCTGCGATCAGCTTCTGGATTTCCTTTTTCACGGCCTCATAGTTCAACTCGTCGGATTCGATGGCCGCCTGTGCCTTCTGCTGCGCCGCCTGTGCCTCGGCAGCGGAAAGTTTTGCCGCAGAGATGCTGTTGTTCAGCTCGCTCTGCTTGCCCTTCATCTGGGCGTTCTGGCTGTCCAGTTCGCTCTTCTGGCTCTGCAGTTCTGCCTTCTCAGCCTCCAGACCGGCCTTCTGCTCTTCCAGTGCGGCCTTATCGTCCTCCAGCCCCTGCTTGGCGGACTTCATGTTGTTCATGATCTCGGTGTCCTTGATAGAGATATCCTGCATCACCTCATTGAAGGTAAGCAGCTCATACAGGTCATTCACCGCACCGAGCATGGCCACACTGCCGCCGTCCCGCAGCTCCTGCATGGCAGCCATGTGCTTTTTAAAATCGTCCCACTGGTCATCGATCTCGTTCTGCTTTTGCTCGATCTGGGTCTGCTTGTCCGTGATCTGGGTCTGCATCACGCCGATCTGCTGTTCCTTCTCGCCGATGCTGTTCTGCACTGCGGCGATCTGACCGCCCAGCACGCTGATCTGATCCTGCAGGACGGTGACCCGTTCCTTCAGCTCGCTTTCCAGCGCCTTGGCGGCGGACTCCTTCTTTTTGGCATCCGACAGCTCCTTTTTGTGCTGGTTGATAGACTGGGAAAGCTTATCCAGCTTACTCTGCAAACTGGCCATGCTGGTATTGCTGGTAGCCGCCGAAGCCGGGTACACCGTGGCTGTCAGCAGCAGGCAGACACAGGCCAGCCCAAGGCTGACCGCACGGATCAGCTTGCTGCGGGGGCTTTCCGGCCGGGCGTGTCGACCAGTATAAGGGCCTGTGAGCCGGAAGGGCTTTGCGTGCATTGCTTTACTCATAAAACGCGGCTCCTTTCGGTCACACATTCAAATGCTTGCGGATAGAGAACATACTGCCCACGCCGCCTACGATAGCGCCGCTGAGCAGGCTTGTTACCACGATGGTCGGCAGCACGTTTGCCACCGGCACCAGTGCACGGCCCATGAGCATCTGCCAGATGCCGCCCAAGCCGCCAGCGGCGTTGACCACATAACTGTAACAGCCAAGGCTGACCGCTGCGGTCAGGATGCCGGAGATCAGGCCCATGGTCAGGCCCTCCACAAAGAAAGGCAGGGTGACCATGCGGTTGGTAGCACCCACATACTTCATGATCTCGATCTCGCGGCGGCGCGCAAAAACGCTCAGACGGATGGTGCTGCCCACCGTGATGATGCTGACCACCATCAGCACCATCACGATCATGCGACCACCCTTGGTGACTGCCTTCTGGATCTCCACAAAGACATTGGTCATCTCCACCGGAGCAGTAACGCTGACAACGCCCGGGATGGCCTGCATCTTCACGCTCATGCGCTCCATCTGGGTCAGGTCGCTCAGGGTGACCCGGTAGTTGGCCTTAAAGGGGTTGTCGTTCTCAAATTCATCCCACAGGGAGGAATAATCCTGCATATAGCCGCGGTAGGTGTCGAGCACGTCCTGCTTGGAAACGTACTGCACCCCGCTGACCCCCGGCATAGCCGAAAGGGTCTCGCCTACCTGCGCGGCGGTGGCATCATCACATTCGGGGTCCAGATAGACCACCGTCTCGTTCTGGCTGCCCAGATAGGCCACCATGCTGCCCACGTTCACCTCGGCCAGACTGGCAAAGATATTCAGGGTCATACAAACACTCAAAGAAGCGATGCAGGCAATGGTCATAGCCCAGTGCTTGCCCAAGTTGCGCACACCGCGCCGGGTAAGGAAAAAGAAAGTAGAGGGTCGCATCATACGGCAGCCACCTCCTTTTTGGCAGCGGACGCATCGTCCGCATCAAAGGCGGCAACATCCAACGAAAGATCATCCTCGGCGGCGGCCACGGGGTCTGCGGGCACGTCCGAGACGATGCGGCCATGGCTCAGGGTAACCACACGCTGATGGAAGCGGTGCACCAGCTCGTGCTCGTGGGTGACCACCAGCACCGTGATGCCCATTTTGCTCACCCGCTCCAGCAGCTGCATCATTTCAAGGCTCAGCTCCGGGTCAATGTTGCCGGTGGGCTCGTCCGCGATGACCAGCTTGGGGTTATGCACCAGCGCACGCGCCACAGCCACACGCTGCTGCTCGCCGCCGGAAAGGGTATCCGGGTAGCACTTGGCCTTATCCTCCAGATGCACCAGCTCCAGAATGTACTCCACGCGGGGACGGATCTCCTTGCGGGGCACGTTGAGCACATGCATGGCAAAGGCCACGTTCTCGTACACGGTCATGCTGGGGATCAGCCGGAAATCCTGAAAGATGATGCCCATCTGACGGCGCAGGTAAGGGATCTTGTGGCGGCGCAGCTTGGCTACGTCCTTGCCCAGCACGGTCACCTTACCGGAGGTAGGCAGAGTCTCCCGCAGGATCAACTTGAGCAGGGTGGATTTGCCTGCGCCGGAGTGACCCAGCAGAAAGACGAACTCGCCTTCATCCACATGGAAGTTGATATCCTCCAGTGCAAGGCGGCCACCCTTTTTATATTCTTTGGAAACGTGTTCAAAATCGATCATGGAATCGTATTAGCTCCTGACATCAAGATTTTTGACGGTCAAGACAGCCCGTCCGCAGCCCGTACTGCAAAAAGAACCGGCCAGCATCGGTTTCGAGCGGCCGGTTCGGCGCCGGCGGGGCAAAACCCGCACAGCGGAATATCAGTATTTGGCCGGGTTGTTGGACAGGTACTTCTTTACCATCAGCGCTACCTTAAAGACGATAGCGTCGTCGAACTCACGCAGATCCAGGCCGGTCAGTTTCTTGATCTTTTCCAGACGATACACCAGCGTGTTGCGGTGCACAAACAGGCCGCGGCTGGTCTCGGACACATTCAGGTTGTTCTCAAAGAAGCGCTGGATGGTGAACAGGGTCTCCTGATCTAGGCTCTCGATGCTGCCCTGCTTGAACACCTCGCGCAGGAACATCTCGCACACGGTGGTGGGCAGCTGGTAGATCAGACGAGCAATGCCCAGGTTATCGTAGCGGATGATCTGCTTTTCGGTATCGAACACCTTGCTCACTTCCATGGCGATCTGGGCTTCCTTAAAGGAGGTAGCCAGATCCTTCACGTTGGCAATGGGGGTGCCAATGCCGACCACGGCCTTGATGTAGTGCTCGCCGGAGAGGGTATCCACAATGCTGGCAGCCAGCTTTTCCATATCGGTGCGGTCGATGCCCTTGCGGATTTCCTTGACCAGCACGGTGTCGGTCTCGCTGATATTGAACACAAAGTCCTTCTGCTTATCGGGGAACAGGCTGCTGACCACATCGTAGGCAGAGATATCGCCGCCGCTGATCACCCGCACGATGAACACCACGCGGGAAACATCGGTGGCAAAGTGCAGCTCCCGTGCCTTAGCGTAGATATCGCCGGGCAGGATGTTGTCCAGCACCACGTTCTTGATAAAGTTGGACTTATCGAACTTTTCGTCGTGGTACTGCTTGATGCTCTGCAGGCTGATGGCCAGTACACCGGCAAACTGCCCTGCAGTCTCGTCGGCGCCCTCCACGAACACGGCATAATCGTTATGCTTGGCGTTGGAGAACTGCTGGTAAGTATAGCCGTCGCGCACAAAGCGGTCGCCTGCGGTCAGACGCTCGGCCATATAGCCCTCGCGCACTTCGCCGATCAGGTTCAGCTCCGAGCAGGAAATGACAGCGCCGGTCTCATCCACAACGCCGACCACCCGATTGATTGCGTCCTTCATCTGGTAGATCACGCTTTGAAATACTCTATTGGCCATAAATGGATACCCCTTTTCCTCGTTTGTGCAAGCCGCGGCGGCATGGGTTGTGATTTTAAACAATTTAGCCGCATTACAATCTATATTTTACACAAAAGAATTTACTTTTGCAACAGATTTCAACAAAAAAAATAATTCTTTCTTGTTGAAATTATCTTTCGGGGCCATTTTTTGCCAAAAAAGTGCCTTTTTGCGTGGTTCTTACCGTTATTTTACCGGTAAATTGTGATACATTTTTGAAAGTCGCGTGAAAAGTGCAGTGTTTTATCTGGTAATTTTTGCCACTTCTTCGTCAGAAAGCTCCCGCCACTGCCCCGGGGCAAGCTGTGCATCCAGTGCAAGGCCGCCAATCGCCTCCCGGTGCAAAGCATTCACCCCGGCACCGTACACACCGAACATCCGTTTGATCTGGTGGTACACCCCCTGCCGCAGCACTACCCGCACGGTGCATCCGTCCGGGGAAAGGGCGGTCACCTCGGCGGGCGAAAGAGCAGTGCCGTCTGCCAGCGTGACCCCCGCCGCAAAGCCTGTGCGCATTTCCTGCGTGAGCGGGGTGTCGATGGTCACAGTGTAGGTCTTGGAAACATGGTGCCGGGGAGACAGGATATCGTGGGCAAAGCCGCCGTCATCGGTCAGCAGCACAAAGCCGGTGCTGGTCTTATCCAGCCGCCCGGCCGGAAACAGCTCCCGCCGGGGGTAGGCGTCCCCTACCAGGTCCACCACGGTGGTGTCCCGCTTATCAGTGGAGGCGCTCACCACCCCCTCGGGCTTATTGAGCATGAGGTAGACGAACTTCTGATAGCGCAGCGGCGCGCCGTCCACCGTCACCGTGTCGTTATCCTTCAGCTGGGTGTCCCCTTTTTTGCACACCGCGCCGTTTACCTGCACGCGCCCCTTTGCTAGCATGGTTTTGGCCTCGCTGCGGGTGCACTGGGCAGTCTCGGCCAGATATTTATCCAAACGCATAAGCGGTTCTCCTTTGTTGATGATGCCCTCAGTGTAACATGACAAACAAAATCGTGCAAGGCACAAACGCAAAAAGGAGAAGCCCGTGGGCTTCTCCTTTTTGCAATTGATCCTATTATCAGACGCTCAGGGAGGCGTGCTGCTCCACATCCTCGGGGTCAGCATCGAAGATGGGCTGCAGGACGTTGGCGATAAACTCCTCCACCTGCTGGGGTGCACGGCCCACAAAGTTTTCCGGCACAAGCCCCGCCACGATCTCCTCGCGGGTCAGGCCAAAGGCCGGGTCTGCGGCAATGCGATCCACCATATCGTTGGGCAGACCCTCTTCCTTGACCTGCTTACCGGCGGCAATGGCGTGCTGGCGCAGGCGCTCGTGCAGCTCCTGACGGTTGCCGCCCTTTTCCACAGCCTGCATCATGATGTTCTCGCTGGCCATGAAGGGCAGCTCGGCCATCAGGCGGCTGCGCACCACCTTGGGGTACACCACCAGACCATCGGTGACGTTGAGCATGATGTTCAGGATGGCATCAGTGGCAAGGAAGCCCTCGGCCATAGCCACGCGCTTGTTGGCGCTGTCGTCCAGCGTGCGCTCAAACCACTGGGTGCCGGTGGTAAAGCTGGGGTTCAGCACGTCCACCATCAGGTAGCGGGCAAGGGCGCAGATGCGCTCGCAGCGCATGGGGTTGCGCTTATAGGGCATGGCAGAGGAACCGATCTGGTTCTTCTCAAAGGGCTCCTCCATCTCCTTGAAGTTTGCCAGCAGGCGCAGGTCGGTGGCAAACTTCATGCAACTCTGGCCAATACCGGCCAGTGCGTTCAGGATAAAGGCATCCACCTTGCGGCTGTAAGTCTGGCCGGACACCGGCACAACAGCCTTGGGGTCAAAGCCCATCTCCTTTGCAATGGAAGCATCCACGGCGCGGATCTTGTCGGCATCACCCTTGAACAGCTCCATAAAGGAAGCCTGCGTACCGGTGGTGCCCTTGACACCGCGCAGCTGCAGGGTAGCCAGACGATGGTCGATCTCGGCCAGATCCATCACCAGCTCGTTGGCCCACAGGGTAGCGCGTTTGCCCACAGTGGTGGGCTGTGCGGGCTGGCAGTGGGTGTAGGCCATGCAGGGCATATCCTTGTACTCCTTGGCAAAGTGTGCCAGCTTTGCCAGCACACCCACCAGCTTTTTGCGCACCAGCTCCAGACCCTGCCGCATCACGATGATATCGGTGTTGTCGCCCACATAGCAGCTGGTGGCACCCAGATGGATGATGCCGGCTGCCTTGGGGCACTGCTGGCCGTAGGCGTAGACATGGCTCATGACGTCGTGGCGCACCAGCTTTTCCCGCTCGATGGCCACTTCGTAGTTGATATCGTCCACATGGGCTTCCAGCTCAGCTACCATATCCGGGGTGATGTTGGTCAGACCCTGATCCATTTCGGCACGAGCCAGCGCCACCCACAGCCGCCGCCAAGTGCGGAACTTGTTGTCGTCCGAGAAGATGTACTGCATCTCATCGGAAGCGTAGCGGGTGGAAAAAGGGCTGATATAGCGATCATGCTGTGACATTGGTTGTTTTCCTCCTGAAAATAACCCTCTCAGTCTCGCTTCGCTCGCCAGCTCCCCCGAGGTGGGGAGCTTTTTGCGCTCTGCCGGTCAGTACCGGAAAACCTCCCCCTTTCGGGGGAGGTGGCACGCCGCAGGCGTGACGGAGAGGGTTTTCTTCTTATTCTACCATCAAACCTTGAAATAGTCCACGCCGCCCTCAAAGATCGGCTGGTATTTATCGCCGGTGACGTTCTTGTACAGATACTCGCCGCTGCGCTCCGAGTGACCCATCTTGCCGAACACGCGGCCGTCCGGGCTGGTGATGCCCTCGATAGCCAGCACAGAGCCGTTGGGGTTGAAGCTCTGATCCATGGTGGGCACGCCGGTCAGATCCACATACTGGGTAGCCACCTGACCGTTGCGCAGCATGGTGTCCAGCACCTCCTGCGGAGCCACAAAGCGGCCCTCGCCGTGGCTGATGGCGACGGTGTGCATCTCGCCCACCTCGCACTTGCTGAGCCACGGGCTGCCGGTGGAAGCCACACGGGTGTGCACCAGCATACTCTGGTGACGGCCGATGGTGTTGAAGGTCAGGGTGGGGTCGCAGGCGGTGATGGGGCGGATATCGCCGTAGGGCACAAGACCCAGCTTGATCAGAGCCTGGAAGCCGTTGCAGATGCCCAGCATCAGGCCATCGCGCTGCTGCAGCAGACGGCGCACAGCCTCGGTGACCGCAGGGTTGCGGAAGAAGGAGGCGATGAACTTGGCACTGCCGTCCGGCTCGTCGCCGCCGGAGAAGCCGCCGGGCAGCATGACGATCTGGCTTGCGTCAATGGCCTTGACCAGTGCCTCGCAGCTCTCGGCAACATCGGCGGGGGTCAGATTGCGTACCACCAGAATCTCGGGGTCGGCACCGGCGCGGGCAAAGGCCTTGGCGGTGTCGTACTCGCAGTTGGTGCCGGGGAACACCGGGATGATGACCTTGGGCTTTGCAACACCGATCTTGGGTGCAGCGGGAGCGGTCAGGCTGCCGTTGATCTTTTCCACAGCGGGGCCGGCCTTGCGGTAGGGATACACAGGCTCCAGCTTGCTCTCCCAGATCTCCTGCAGTTCGGCCATATCCAGCTTTTCGCCGCAGGACTCGAAGGTGTACTCCTTGGTGGTCTCGCCCAGCAGCATACCGGCGGGAGAATCAGACACCATTTCCAGAATGATGGAGCCGTACATGGGCTCGAACATCTGGTGGGTGGTCATGTCCGCACGCATCTTGAAGCCGATGCGGTTGCCCAGACCCATCTTGAACAGTGCCTCGGCAATGCCGCCGTAGCCCACGGAGCAGGCAGAAGCGACCATGCCTTCTTCGATCATGTTCTCCACGATCTTGTAGTTGGCCTTCAGGGAGAAGAAGTTGGGGCAGCCGGTCTCCGGGTCGATGATGGGGCGCACGAGCACCACGGTGCTCTCGGGCTTCTTGAACTCGGTGGAGACTACGCGGCTTGCCTTGCCGATGGCGGTGGCAAAAGACACCAGCGTGGGGGGCACATCCAGCTGCTCAAAGGAGCCGGACATACTGTCCTTGCCGCCGATGGAAGCAATGCCAAGACCGATCTGCGCATCCAGTGCGCCCAGCAGGGCAGCCAGCGGCTTGCCCCAGCGCTCGGGCTTGTTGCCCAGACGCTCGAAGTACTCCTGGAAGGTCAGGTAAGCGTCCTCGTAGCGGAAGCCGGTGGCAACCAGCTTGGTCACGCTCTCAATAACAGCCATCCGTGCACCCACATACTGGTTGGCGCTCATCAGATAGGGGTTATAGCCCCATGCCATGCCGGAGCAGGTGGAGGTCTCGCCGTCCACCGGCAGCTTTGCTACCATGGCGTTCTGGGGGGTCAGCTGGTATGCACCGCCAAAGGGCATGAGCACGGTGGCTGCACCGATGGTGGAGTCGAACCGCTCGGAAAGACCCTTCTTGCTGCAGACGTTCAGGTCGCCTACCATGGACTTCATCTTCTGGCTGAAGGTCAGGCCGGCCCACTGGGGCTGCCAGACACTGCCCTTTTCCACATGGACGTTCTGGTGCTTCTCTGCACCGTTGGAGTTCAGGAACTCACGGCTGATGTTCACGATGGAAACGCCGTTCCACACCATATTCAGGCGCTTTTCCTCGGTGACCTTAGCCACAGGGGTAGCCTCGAGGTTCTCCTCGGTGGCAATGGCGATGAACTTGTCCACATCCTCCGGGGCAAGCGCCACAGCCATACGCTCCTGGCTCTCGCTGATGGCCAGCTCGGTGCCGTCCAGACCCTCGTACTTCTTGGTGACCTTGTTCAGGTCGATGTACAGGCCATCAGCCAGCTCGCCGATGGCAACGGAAACGCCGCCGGCACCAAAGTCGTTGCAGCGCTTGATCATCTTGCAGGCGTCCTCGCGGTGGAACAGGCGCTGCAGCTTGCGCTCGATGGGCGCATTGCCCTTTTGCACCTCGGCACCGCAGTGCTCAAGGCTGTCCAGCTTGTGCGCCTTGGAGGAACCGGTAGCACCGCCGATGCCGTCACGGCCGGTGCGGCCGCCCAGCAGCACGATCACATCGCCGGGAGCGGGGCACTCGCGGCGGACGTGGGAAGCAGGGGTAGCGCCCACAACGGCGCCGATCTCCATGCGCTTTGCCACATAGCCGGGGTGGTAGATCTCGTCCACCTGACCGGTAGCCAGACCGATCTGGTTGCCGTAGGAGGAGTAACCGGCGGCTGCGGTGGTGACCAGCTTGCGCTGGGGCAGCTTGCCGGGCATGGTCTCGCTGACCGGCTTGAGCGGGTCGCCTGCGCCGGTGACACGCATAGCCTGATAGACGTAACTGCGGCCGGACAGCGGGTCGCGGATGGCACCACCGATGCAGGTAGCAGCGCCACCGAAGGGCTCGATCTCGGTGGGGTGGTTGTGGGTCTCGTTCTTGAACAGGAACAGCCAGTCCTCATCCTTGCCGTTGACATCACACTTGATCTTGACGGTGCAGGCGTTGATCTCCTCAGACTCGTCCAGATTCTTCAGGATGCCCTGCTTCTTCAGTTCCTTGGCACCAATGGTGGCAAGGTCCATCATGCAGCGGGGCTTGTTCTCGCGGCCCAGCTCGGTGCGCATCGCCATGTAGCGGTCAAAGGCCTCCTGCACCACGGCGTCATCGATCTGCACATCGTCCAGAATGGTGCCGAAGGTGGTGTGGCGGCAGTGATCGGACCAGTAGGTGTCGATCATCTTGATCTCGGTAATGGTGGGGTCGCGCTGCTCAGAGCGGAAGTACTCCTGACAGAACTTGATGTCCCCCAGATCCATGGCCAGACCCTTTTCCTCGATGAACTTGGCAAGGCCAGCCTCGTCCAGCTGGTTGAAGCCCTCCAGCACTGCCACGGCAGCGGGCACGGGGTAATCCATCTTCAGGGTCTCTTTGGTCTCCAGAGAAGCCTCGCGGGCTTCCACAGGGTTGATGACATACTTTTTGATCTCGGCCACCTGCTCGGGGGTCAGAGCGCCCTCCAGCAGGTAGACACGGGCAGAGCGCACCAGCGGGCGCTCGCCCTGACTGATGAGCTGGATGCACTCGGCAGCAGAAGCTGCGCGCTGGTCGAACTGGCCGGGCAGATACTCCACGGCAAAAGACACGCCTTCGGCAGCGGGCAGCTCGGCGTAGGTGTTATCCACCGGCGGCTCGCTGAACACGGTGCTGACGCACTGGTTGAACAGTGCCTCGTCGATGCCTTCCACATCGTAGCGGTTCAGCAGACGCAGACCGGTCAGGTCCTTGATGCCCAGCAGGCTGGTGAGTTCGTTTTTCAGACCGTTTGCCTCGACATCAAAGCCGGGCTTTTTTTCCACATAAATACGATAGACCATTGGGTAGGTTCCCCCTTATGATTCAATTCTTCTGAAGGCGCGCCCTCATCCGGCTCGCCTGCGGCGACTGATGAGGGTGCTTTTCCTAATTACTGCTTCTCTGCCAGCGCTTTCAGGGCACGCAGGCCGATATCGCTGCGCTTGTGCAGCTTTTCAAAGCTGATCTTCTCGGCTGCTTCATAGGCGTGGCTCAGGGCGTTGGTCAGGCGCGGGCCGGTGGCGGTAACGCCCAGCACGCGGCCGCCGTTGGTCACAAGCTGGCCGTCCTCGGTGATGGCAGTGCCGGAGTGGTACACCGTCACGTTCTCCTCGTCGGGCAGCTGACCGTCCACAAGGCCGGAGATGGGCTTGCCCTTCTCGTAGGCCACAGGGTAGCCGCCGGAGGCCAGAATCACACAGGCCGCAGCACCATCGGAGAACTTGACTTCCTGCTGTGCCAGCGTGCCGTCGGTGCAGGACTGCATGATGTGCAGCAGGTCGCTTTCCAGCAACGGCAGCACCACCTGCGTTTCGGGGTCGCCGAAGCGGCAGTTATACTCGATGACCTTGGGGCCGTCCGGGGTGAGCATGAGACCGAAGTACAAACAGCCCTTGAAGGGGCAGCCCTCGGCGTTCATGGCGCGGATGGTAGGCAGGAAGATCTTTTCCATGCACTCCGCAGCCACCTCCGGGGTGTAGTAGGGGTTGGGGGCAATGGTGCCCATGCCGCCGGTGTTCAGGCCGGTGTCGTGGTCGTTGGCGCGCTTATGGTCCATGCTGGAGACCATGGGCTTGACCACCTTGCCGTCCGTAAAGCTCAGCACACTGACCTCCGGCCCGGTGAGGAATTCCTCCACCACCACATGGTTGCCGGATGCGCCGAACTTTTTGTCCAGCATGATCTCCTTAACGCCGTCGGCGGCCTGCTGCTCGTTTTCGCAGATGAGCACGCCCTTACCCAGTGCAAGGCCGTCTGCCTTGATGACCACCGGGTACTTACCCTCGGCGCGGATGTAGTCCATAACCTTTGCGGGGTCATCGAAGGTCTCGTACTTTGCGGTGGGGATGCCGTATTTCTTCATCAGGTCCTTGGAGAACACCTTGGAAGCCTCGATGCGGGCAGCGGCCTTGTCCGGGCCAAAGGCGGGGATGCCCACCTTTGCCAGCGCGTCCACCATGCCCAGTGCAAGGGGGTCGTCCTGCGCCACCACAACGTAATCGAACTTTTCTTCCACTGCAAAGCCTACCATGGTATCCACATCGGTGGCCTTGATGTTTTTGCACTTGGCGTCATAGCTGATGCCGCCGTTGCCCGGTGCGCACCAGATCTCGCCGCAGTCGGGGCTCTTTTTCAGTGCCTTGATGATGGCGTGCTCGCGGCCGCCGCCGCCCACTACCAAGATTTTTTCAGCCATATCATTCACCTTCCCGTTTTTGAATGACCCTCTCCGTCATTGCTGCGCAATGCCAGCTCCCCCGAAAGGGGGAGCTTTTTCCGCTGACGGCAGGTGCCGCGTTCAACGGAAGAAGCATTCCTGCCCGTTTTCCCGCATACAGCTCCCCCCTCGGGGGAGATGTCGCCGTCAGGCGACTGAGAGGGTTCGTTCCTTTTTCCTTAGTGATGGAACAGCCGCAGGCCGCAGAAGGCCATGGCGATGCCGTACTTGTTGCAGGTGTCGATGACCTGCTGGTCGCGGATGGAGCCGCCGGGCTGCACGATAGCGGTCACGCCGGAGCGGCGGGCACGCTCGATGTTGTCGCCGAAGGGGAAGAAAGCGTCCGAGCCAAGGCACACGCCGGTCACCTTGCTGAGGTAGGCCTTCTTTTCCTCGGCGGTCAGCGGCTCAGGCTGGCGGGTGAAGGTCTCGGCCCAGACGTCATCACCAATGACATCCTCCGGGGTATCGCCGATGTAAACATCAATGGCGTTGTCGCGGTTGGGCTTTGCCACATCGTCACGGAAGGGCAGGTTCAGCACCTTATCCATGTGGCGCAGCTGCCAGTTGTCGGCCTTCTGACCGGCCAGACGGGTGCAGTGGATACGGCTCTGCTGGCCGGCACCCACACCGATGGTCTGACCATTATAGGTGTAGCACACGCTGTTGGACTGGGTGTACTTCAGGGTGATGAGAGCAATGATGAGGTCGCGCTTCTGCTCCTCGGTCACGTCCTTGTTCTCGGTGACCCAGTTGTTCAGCATGGTGTCGGCGTTGATGACCAGCTCGTTGCGGCCCTGCTCGAAAGTGATGCCGTACACCTGCTTGTGCTCGATGGGAGCGGGCTGGTAAGCGGGGTCGATGGCGACCACATTGTAGTTGCCCTTCTTTTTGCCGGACAGGATGGCCAGTGCCTCCGGCTCGTAGCCCGGGGCGATGATACCGTCAGAGACTTCGTGCTGGATCAGCTTTGCGGTGGGCACATCGCAGATGTCGGACAGGGCGATCCAGTCGCCGAAGGAGGACATCCGGTCTGCGCCGCGGGCGCGGGCGTAGGCGCAAGCCAGCGGGGAGAGCTCGATCTCCGGGGCAATGTGGTACATCCGGCGCTCCACCTCGGTCAGGGGCAGACCCAGTGCTGCGCCCGCCGGGGAAACGTGCTTGAAGGAAGCCGCTGCGGGCAGACCGCAGGCGGTTTTCAGTTCCTTGACCAGCTGGATGGAGTTGAGGGCATCCAGAAAGTTGATGTAGCCGGGCTTGCCGTTCAGCACGGTAACGGGCAGGTCGGAGCCATCTTCCATATAAATGCGGCTGGGCTTCTGGTTGGGGTTGCAGCCGTACTTCAGTGCGAGTTCATTCATTGGTGCATCCTCCTTATATCCTAAGGTTTACTCTTATTCTTCCTCGGCGTCAAGCTTTTTGAGCAGTTCCAGTTCCTCGGGCAGCAGCTCCGGCTCCTCAGGGTCGTCAAAGTCGCTGCACACCGGATCATATTTATTAAAGATCATATCGCCGCTCTCGCCGGTGTCCAGATCGATGACCCGGGCAAACAGGCTCACCTTGTTGTCCAGATTCAGGCTGCTCCACATATCGTGGGCAAAATCGCCGATGGTGCGGGGGCAGGCAAAGCGCAGGGGCTCGCCCTCAAAGCTGGGGATGGGGTTGCCGTTGTGCTTGTAGGTGCTGATGAAGTGGCCCTCGCCTGCAACAGGCTGGGGGTAATCAAAGAAATAGCGCTGCACGCTGTCACCGTTGCCATCGGCAGACTTGAGGATGCTCATCTGGTAGCTGCCGTCGGCGTACACCACAGCGGAGATGCGGGGGGTGTAGTTGGGACCGTCCGGCTCAAAGGTGCGGGTGCGCAGGGCGTCGGCAAAGCTCTTGCCCTGGCTCATCAGGTCGTAGATGGTATCGGTCTGGTCGCCGTTGGTCACAATGTGGGTCTTGCCAAGGGTCAGCACCGGGTTATAAATGATCAGGCTGGGATCTTCCAGCTTTGCGGGGTCGGCTGCAACGGTGCAGATGCCGCCGCGCTCAGGCACAGGGTCAAACACGCGGTTGCGGCTGTTCTCGCTGCGTCCCATGATAAAGTAGCCGATAAACATCTGCCGTCCGTCCGGTGCCATTGCCACAGCAATGCCGCGGCCGGGGTACTCGTTGGAGGCCAGATACTCGTTCAGGTTGATCTTTTCCATTGTTGTTCTCCCTTGCATTTTTGTTTTCAAAGAGCAACTCTCGGCTCCCCCTTTGGGGGAGCTGGCTCGTCAGCGCCTGAGAGGGCGAACCTCTTTGCGGAGGCAACTTCCCCGCCCTCTCCGTCACGGCTTACGCCGTGCCACCTCTCCCAAAGGGAGAGGCAAGAACAACGCTCTGCAAGCTTTCAGCAGATTTCTCCGCTGCACACCATAGCCACAGCCTTGGGCAGCAGCTTCCATTCCGCCTGCTCCATCACCCGTTTTTGCAGCACCTCGGGGGTGTCGCCGGGCAGGATGTCCACTGCCTTCTGCAGCAGGATGGGCCCGCCGTCGCACTCCTCGTTGACAAAGTGGACAGTGGCGCCGGTCACCTTGCAGCCTCGGGCCAGTGCGGCCTCGTGGGGACGCAGGCCGTACATTCCCGGCCCGCAGAAGGAAGGAATCAGCGCCGGGTGCACGTTCAGGATGCGGCGCGGATATGCCGCGATGACGCTGGGACCCAGCACGGACAGAAAGCCCGCCAGCACCACCAGATCGATCTTGTGCGCCCGCAGCGTTTCCAGCAGCGCAGCGTCAAATTCCTCGCTGGTGGCGTAGTCCTTGCGGCGCACCACACAGCCCTCCACACCCGCCTTTGCGGCGCGTTCCAGCGCAAAGACGCCGGGCTTGGAGGCCACTACCAGCGTAATTTTACCATTGGGGTTCTCGCCCCGGGCCTCGCTGTCCAGCAGCGCCTGCAGATTGGTGCCGCCGCCGGACACTAACACGGCAATGTTCAGCACAGCTCCACGCCCTCACCTTCTGCGATGACGCCCAGACGGTAAGCCTCCGGCTCGCCGTTGGCGTGCAGGATCTCCAGTGCCTTATCAGCCTGCTCGGCGGGCACGGTGAGCACCATGCCCACGCCCATGTTGAAGGTGTTGAACATATCATGCTCGGAGATGCCGCCCACCTTCTGCATCAGGTGGAACAGAGCGGGGGTACGCACATCTGCCTTGTTGATGCGGGCGCAGCAGCCCTTTTTCAGGCTGCGGGGGATATTCTCGTAGAAGCCGCCGCCGGTGATGTGGGAGATGCCCTTGACCTGCACCTCTTCCAGCACCTTCAGCACGGGCTTGACGTAGATCTTGGTGGGAGCCAGCAGCGCCTCGCCAAGGGTCTTGCCGCCCAGCTCGGCGGGGGTGGAGAACAGCACATCGGGATCAGCGTCGATGTTGAACACCTTGCGCACCAGCGAGAAGCCGTTGGAGTGCACACCGGTGGAAGGCAGGGCGAGGATCACGTCACCGGCTGCCATGGTCTCGTTGTTCAAGATCTTTTCCTTGTCCACAACGCCCACGGTGAAACCGGCCAGATCGTACTCGTCCTCCGGCATCATGCCCGGGTGCTCGGCAGTCTCGCCGCCCACCAGAGCGCAATCGGCCTGCACACAGCCCTCGGCCACGCCCTTGACAATGTTGGCGATCTTTTCCGGCACGTTGCGACCGCAGGCGATGTAATCCAAAAATACCAACGGCTTTGCACCGGCGCAGATGACATCGTTGACGCACATAGCCACGCAGTCGATACCAATGGTGTCGTGCTTATCCATGATCATGGCCACCTTCAGCTTGGTGCCCACACCATCGGTGCCGGAGATCAGCACCGGGTGCTTATAGCCGGTGCAGTCCAGCTCAAACAGGCCGCCAAAGCCGCCCAAGCCGCCGATGCAGTGCTCGTTCATGGTACGGGCGACATACTGCTTCATCAGCTCCACAGAGCGGTAACCGGCGGTAATGTCCACGCCTGCTGCGGCGTAGCTTTCAGAATAGCTCTTTTCCATGTTCTTACTCTCCTAACTTTTTGGCGTCCTTGGGACGATCGTTCAGGTGACGGTCGTGAATATCGGTAGAAAGCACACTTTCCGGCTCTACGGCATACTCGCCGGTAAAGCAGGCGGTGCAGAAACCGCATTTTGCGTTTTTGGCAAGCTGGACAACGTGCTCGTTGGACAAATAGCCCAGCGTATCGGCGCCGATGACCTCGTTGATCTGCTCCAGCGTGCGGCCGGTGGCCACCAGCAGCTTCTGGTCCGGGATATCGGTGCCGAAGTAGCACGGATACTTGAAGGGAGGTGCAGAGACCATAAAGTGCACCTCGGCAGCACCGGCATCCCGCAGCAGCTTGATGATGCGGGCAGATGTGGTGCCGCGCACGATGGAGTCATCCACCAGCACCACGCGCTTGCCCTTGACGGTGCTGGACACCACGTTCAGCTTGATGCGCACGCTGTTCTCGCGCTGCTTCTGGCTACCCTGAATGAAGGTGCGGCCGATGTATTTGTTCTTGATGAAGCCAATGCCGTAGGGGATGCCGCTCTCCTGCGAGTAGCCCAGTGCTGCATCCAAGCCGGAATCCGGCACGCCGATGACCACATCGGCCTCCACAGGGTGCTCCTGTGCAAGGAAGCGGCCTGCCTGCTTGCGTGCCTCGTGCACCGAGCTGCCCTCGATGACGCTGTCCGGGCGGGCGAAGTAGATGAACTCGAACACGCACATCTGGGTGTCCGGGCGGCCGCAGTGATCCTTGATGCTGCGCAGCTCGCCGGTCTTGGTATCCACCACTACGATCTCGCCGGGCTCCACATCCCGCAGCAGGGCGGCACCGGTGGCATCCAGTGCGCAGCTTTCGCTGGCAAAGACGTAGCCGCCGCCGGGCAGGGTGCCGATGCACAGGGGCCGGTAGCCCCGGGGGTCGCGCACCGCGATGAGCTTGGTGGCAGACATGATCACAAGGCTGTATGCGCCCTCCAGCACGTCCATGGTCTTGCTGATGGCAGTCTCGATGCTGCCCATGCGCAGACGGTTGCGGGTGATGAGGTAGCAGATGACCTCGGTATCTGAGGAGCCGTGGAAGATGGCGCCCTCGTTTTCCAGCTGGCGGCGCAGCTCCACAGCGTTGGTCAGGTTGCCGTTGTGGCACAGCGCCATGGTGCCGCGGCCATGCCGGACGATCATGGGCTGGGCGTTGGCGCGGACGCGGGTGCCGGCGGTGGCGTAGCGCACATGGCCGGTGGCCATGTGTGCCGTGGTAGTGGACAGGTTTGCCAGCACCTCCGGGGTGAACACCTCGTTTACAAGACCCAGATCCCGGTGGCCGGTGATCACACCGTCATCGTTGACGGCAATACCGCAGCTCTCCTGCCCGCGGTGCTGCAGCGCATACAGGGCCGAATAAGCCGCTGCGGCCACATCCTCGGTACCGGCACGGTCGTAGATGCCGAAAACGCCGCACTCCTCATGCAGCGGATATGCAAAATCAGACATTGGTTCTCCTTTACAGCTCGTTCAGTTCGTTCTGCAGTTTTTCTTCCTTTGCTGCGATCTGCTGTGCCATGGATACGCGCTCAGCCTCCAGCTTTTCAGCCAGTGCGTCATCGCTCAGGGCCAGAATTTCAGCAGCCAGCCATGCGGCGTTCTTGGCACCGTTCAGCGCCACGGTTGCCACCGGGATGCCGCTGGGCATCTGCACGGTAGCCAGCAACGCGTCCAAGCCATCCATCGCGCCGCCCTTCATGGGGATGCCGATGACCGGCAGAGTGGTGTTGGCGGCAAAAGCACCTGCCAGATGTGCTGCCATGCCTGCTGCGCACAGGATAACGCCAAAGCCGTTGGCCTTTGCGCTTTTCGCAAAGGCTGCTGCCTCGGCGGGGGTGCGGTGTGCCGAAAGGATGTGCGCCTCAAAGGGGATGTCCAGTGCCTTCAGCTGGGCGCAGGCACCCTTGACCACCGGCCAATCGCTGTCCGAACCCATGATCACTGCCACTTTACGAACCATTTTCCAAAGCCTCTCTTTCTCAACTGTCCAACAAGACCGACAAACAAAAAAGGCTGCGGTACACCTGTACCACGGCCTTTATTTCCTGTTTTTCTGTCCGCGCATTTTGCACAAGGTTGCACCATGCCCCTGATTGCAGTGAATGTGACCCCATTCCATGCGACCCGGCACCAGCAGCATCATTGAAGTTTCCCTCCGCAGTTTCCTGTGCAAGCGTTTTTTCAGGCGGCGATGCAAGCCCGTTTTTTGGGGCATCGTCCCTGTACTAGATACAGTTTACGGCAAAAAAACCGCTTTGCAAAGAGCGTTTGGGCAAATTCTCCCTTGTGTTCCCATGCCGTCAAAAAACTTTCGAAAGTTTTGTGCAGTTTCGCCATCCTTTTTCTTTTTAAGTATGACTTATGCGGCAGGTATATTTTATGTAAAGGCTGTGTTGATGTATCCCAGATATCGCGCCGGATTTTTAAAAAATGATCTTTGCGGTGGCGGCGCGGGCAGCGCGGATCAGATCTGCCGGGGCGCAGCACACCTGCGTGCCGATGCGCCCGCCGGAAACGTAGACCTTCTGCTGGGTCAGCACGCTTTCGTCAAAGACGGTGCGGTACTGCTTTTTCATGCCCACCGGGCTGCAGCCGCCCCGCACATAGCCGGTGACCTTGTTGATATCCGCCACATGGATCATCGCCACGCTCTTTTCGCCCACGCTGCGGGCAGCGGCCTTTAAGTCCAGCTCTGCCGCCACCGGAATGACGAACACAAAATAGTTTTTGCTGCTGCCCTGCGTTACCAGCGTCTTGTAAACACAGGCGGGGTCCTCACCTATGCTGGCAGCTACGGTCACGCCGTCCACCGCCACCCCCTCCTCGTGGGGGTACTCGTGGGCGGTATAGGCCACCTTTTCCCGTTCCAGAATACGCATTGCGTTGGTTTTAGCTTCTTTTCCCATTGTTATTCCCTCTTTGATTCTATTGAACCCTCTCAGGCCGCTTCGTGTCCAGCTCCCCCGAAAGGGGGAGCTTATGCGCGGTAACCGGCAGATTCTCTTTCCCCGGGAAGTAATACCCCATGGAAAGCAGTAAAAAGCTCGACCTTTGGGTGCGCAGTCATTGCACAACAATGACTGCGCGGGTTCTTTTCTTTTTTATTCTACCACTTTTTCTGAAAAAATTCAAAATTTCTCTTGACTTCAGTTTCATGAAGTGATATCATAGCGTCACGCACTTCAGAGTACTGAAGTTTGACGCTGCAAGCTGCGGCAAAGGAGCCGGTCTCCCTCGCCGTTTCACAGGATAGAAAAAGGCAAAGGAGACAAAATACTATGATCATCGTACTCAAACAAAATGCACCCGACGTACAGGTGCGCGAGTTCTGCCACGAGCTGGAGGATATGGGTCTGCAGATCAACGATTCCAAGGGCAGCGACACCCATATTCTGGGTCTGATCGGCGATACCAAGGCCATTGCGGAAAGCTGGGTTCTGGCAAACCCGGTGGTGGAGACCTGCCGCCGCGTGTCCGAGCCTTACAAAAAGGCCAACCGCAAGTTCCACCCGGACGACAGCGTTATCGACGTAGAGGGCGTCAAGATCGGCGGTGGCAACTTTGCAGTCATCGCCGGGCCCTGCAGCATTGAGAGCGAGGAGCAGATCACCTACTGCGCCCAGCGGGTAAAGGCGGCGGGTGCTTCCCTGCTGCGCGGCGGTGCATTCAAGCCCCGCACCTCTCCCTACTCCTTTCAGGGTATGCGCAGCGAGGGTCTGGACCTGCTCAAGCTGGCGCGCCGCGCCACGGGTTCGCCCATTGTGACCGAGATCATGAACACCGAGCACCTGCCCCTGTTTGAAAACGTGGACCTCATTCAGGTAGGTGCCCGCAATATGCAGAACTTTGAGCTGCTTAAGGCCGTTGGCCGCCAGAAAAAGCCGGTACTGCTCAAGCGCGGCCTTGCCAACACGCTGGAAGAGTTCGTGATGAGCGCCGAGTACATCATGGCCGAGGGCAACGAGAACGTCATCCTGTGCGAGCGCGGCATCCGCACCTTTGAGACCAGTATGCGCAACACGCTGGACCTTGCCGGTGTGGTCATGCTGCACAAGATGACCCATCTGCCGGTGGTGGTAGACCCCAGCCACGCCTGCGGCCACGCATGGATGGTGCCGGAGCTGGCGAAAGCCGCGGTCGCTGCTGGTGCCGATGGTCTGATGATCGAGGTGCACAACAACCCCGCCAAGGCCAAGTGCGATGGCGCACAGAGCCTGACCCCCGACCAGTTCGATGCGCTGATGCAGTTCATCGGCAAAGAGGTGGAATTCTTCGGCAAAAAAATGAACTGAGCCTGCTCCGTCCGCTCCCCCGCAAGGGGGAGCTTTTTTGTATGCACCGGCGGGTTTTCATTTTCTTTTCACGGGTTTTATGGTATACTATAGTGTATTTTGAAAAAACACTGCCGAAAGAGGTTTTAAAGATGAAAGCACACATTGCACGCAACCAGAACGCCGGGGTACCGCTGGCGCTGGGCTGGAACCTTTCCCCCGCCGACCGGGGCAAGCTGGAGGGCATGGCACCCGCCTTTGGCATGAAGCTGCTGCCCATTGCCCCCGCCGATGCCGGCAAGACCGTCGCCCAGCTGCTGGGCGAGGTGGAGGTAAAAGCCCCCAGAACACTGGTACTGGAGCCGGGCGCCTATCCCCCGGCGCTGGTGCTGGCAAACTTCCGCGATAAGGACGTGGACACCCTGCTGGACCTGATGCGGCAGGCACAGGTGACCATCCCCCTCAAGGCGGTGGTCACCCCCGCAAACCGCAACTGGATGTTTGCAGACCTGCTGGCACATTTGCAGGAGGAGCACACCGCCTTTACCGCCGCAAAGGAGAGCCAGACCGTATGAAGAGCCGCATCACCCGCATGACCGCTGCACTGCTGGCGGCGGTACTGAGCCTTAGCCTGCTGGTCGGCTGCAAGCCCAAAAAGGAGCTGACCCGGTACACCACCATCTTTTATGATGTGTTCGACACAGTGACGCAGGTCATCGCCTACTGCGAGAGCGAGGAAGAGTTCAACACTCAGATGCAGGCGCTTCATCAGGATCTGATCGCCTACAACCAGCTCTACGATATCTACAACGACTACGACGGCGTTGTGAACGTTAAGACCATCAACGAAAACGCCGGGAAAGCCCCGGTACAGGTAGATGACCGCATCCTTTCCATGCTGGAGCTGGCGCGGCAGATGTACGACCTGACCGGTGGCAAGATCAACATTGCCATGGGCAGCGTGCTGGGCATCTGGCACGATTACCGCGAGGCTGCTGAGCAGAACGCCTCCGAGGCCGACAACACCCTGCCCACACAGGAGGAGCTGGAAGCTGCTGCCCAGCACTGCGATATCAACGACCTTGTCATTGACGAGGAGGCCAAAACGGTCTACCTGTCCGACCCGGAGATGTCGCTGGACGTGGGCAGCGTGGGCAAGGGCTACGCGGTGGAGATGGTCTGCCGCGCCGCCGAAGCCCGGGGCCTGACCAGCGCACTGGTGAGCGTAGGCGGCAACCTGCGCGCCATCGGCACAAAGCCGGACGGCAGCCAGTGGACCGGCGGTGTGGAGAACCCGTGGAACGCCTCGGAGGTGTATACCAACACCAACTCCATCTTCGGCTCGCCCATCAACATGAGCGACCTTGCACTGGTGACCAGCGGCGACTACCAGCGCTACTTTGTGGTGGACGGCAAGCGCTACCACCACATCATCGACCCGGACACCCTGTGGCCGGCCGCCTACTACAACGGCGTCACCGTGCTGTGCCCGGACTCCGGCATGGCAGACTGCCTGACCACTGCTCTGTTCTGTATGCCGCTGGAAGAAGGACAGAAGCTGGTGGAATCGCTGGACGGCGTAGAGGCCATGTGGTGCACACCTGACAAGCAGGCCACCACCTCCAGCGGCTGGGACAGCCACCTGAAAAAGTAAGCTTTGCTGTTTTGCAGGCGAACTATTTAAAATGGCCTCCGCGTGCGCTTTGGCCATCATCAGCGGAAAATCTATTTTTAATTTCGGAATAGCGGAGCGTCTGCGGACGCTCCGCTATTCCCTTTTCACGGAAATTTTTCTTATGCAAAAAGGCTGCCGCACGGAATGTGCAGCAGCCTTTTGTTTTATTTATCCGGTTATCCCGTCTAGCATCACTCCACGATGATGCTCTTGCCGGTCATCTCGGCGGGGACGGGCAGGCCGATATAGGGCAGCATGGTGGGTGCGATGTCGGCCAGGCAGCCGCCCTCGCGCAGCTTCACATCGCCGCAGCCAACTGCCATAAAGGGCACAACGTTGGTGGTGTGGGCGGTGAAGGGGGTGCCGTCCGGGTTCATCATCTTTTCGGCGTTGCCGTGGTCGGCGGTGATGAAGGCGCAGCCGCCGGCGTTCAGCACAGCGGTGACCACCTGATCCACGCAGGTATCTACAGCCTCAACGGCCTTGACAGCAGCCTCGAACACGCCGGTGTGGCCGACCATATCGCAGTTTGCAAAGTTCAGGATGACCACATCGTACTTGCCGCTCTCGATGCGCTTGACGCACTCGGCAGCGACTTCGGGGGCGCTCATCTCGGGCTTCAGGTCGTAGGTGGCAACCTTGGGGCTGGGGATGACGCAGCGATCCTCGCCCTCGTAGGGAGCCTCCACGCCGCCGTTGAAGAAGAAGGTGACGTGCGCGTACTTCTCGGTCTCGGCGATGCGCAGCTGGGTCTTGCCGTGGGCAGACAGATACTCGCCCAGAACGTTCTTCAGCTCCACCGGGGGATAGGCCACCTCGCAGTTGGGCATGGTGGCATCGTACTCAGCCATGCAGACGTAGTTCACCTGCTTGCGGCCGCCGCGGCGCTCGAAGCCGGTAAAGGCATCGTCGCAGAAGATGCGGGTCATCTGGCGGGCACGGTCGGGGCGGAAGTTCATGAAGATAACGGTGTCGCCGTCCTGCACGCGGCCACCCTCGCAGGTGACGCAGGGCAGCACGAACTCATCGGTCTTGTCTGCTGCGTAGGAAGCCTCGATGGCCTCGGCAGCGTTGGCAGCATGCTCACCCTCGCCGTAGACGAAAGCAGCGTAGGCCTTCTCCTCGCGGTCCCAGTTGTTATCACGGTCCATGGCGTAGTAACGGCCGGAAACGCTGGCGATCTTGCCCACGCCCAGCTCGTCCAGCTTGGCCTGCAGGTCAGCAAGGAAGCCCTTGCCGGAGTGGGGATCGGTGTCGCGGCCGTCGGTGATGCAGTGCAGGTAAACTTCCTTTGCACCCAGATGCTTTGCCATTTCCAGCACGCCGAACCAGTGGTCGGCATGGCTGTGCACGCCGCCGGTACCCACCAGACCCATCAGGTGGATGGCCTTACCAGCCTCGATGGCGGCCTTCATGTTCTTGACCAGCACAGGGTTCTTGAGCATCTCGCCATCGTGGATGGACTTGGTGATGAGGGTCAGCTGCTGGTACACGATGCGGCCCGCGCCCATGTTGGTGTGGCCGACCTCGGAGTTACCCATCTGGCCGTCGGGCAGACCGACAGCCATGCCGGAGGCATCAATGGTAGTCATAGGGTACTTTGCCATCAGAGCATCCAGATGGGGGGTCTTGGCAGCCACCACGGCGTTGCCAAAGGTCTCGTTCGGCACCCAGCCGAAGCCATCCATGATGCACAGAAGAACAGGTTTCTTTGCCATAAAATTGAATCTCCTTTGAATTTATCACGCGTTGCGGGCAAGGCTAAGCGCCCTGCCTGCGGGTGCAGCCTGCGGGTGCATAACACCCGAGCGGCCGCTGTAAAAACAGATCAGCGCCCGGCTCAGCGCTGAAAAAACGGCGCAGCCGGGCGCTGAAACAGCTTAGTTAAGAAAAGGCAGTTGCTCAGCCCTTGGTGGCTGCATTGACGATGACAGCAAAGTCGGGAGCCTTCAGGGATGCGCCGCCGATCAGGCCGCCGTCCACGTCCTTCTTGCTCAGCAGCTCCTCGCAGTTCTTGGCGTTCATGCTGCCGCCGTACTGCACGGTGGTAGCCTCGGCCACGGCCTCGCCGTACAGCTCGCCCACCACCTTGCGGATCTGTGCGCAGACTTCCTCGGCCTGATCGGAGGTAGCGGTCTTGCCGGTGCCGATGGCCCAGACAGGCTCGTAGGCGATGACAACGTTTGCTATCTGCTCAGCGGTCACGTCACGCAGGGCGATCTTGGTCTGCATACGGACCAGCTCCTCGGTAACGCCCTCCTCGCGCTGCTGCAGGCTCTCGCCCACGCAGATGATGACCTTCAGACCGGCGTTCAGGGCAGCCAGCGCGCGCTTGTTGACGGTCTGGTCGGTCTCTGCAAAGTACTGACGGCGCTCAGAGTGGCCAACGATGACGTACTCCACGCCCAGATCCACCAGCATATCGGCGCTGATCTCGCCGGTGAAAGCACCGGACTTCTCAAAGTGGACGTTCTCGGCACCAACATGGATGTTGGTGCCCTTGGTCTTAGCCACAGCGGTGACCAGATCGGTAAACGGAGTGCAGATGACCACCTCGCAGGTAGCGTCCTTCACAGCGGGGATCAGCTCATCCACCAGAACAGCAGCCTCGGAGGCGGTCTTGTTCATCTTCCAGTTGCCAGCGATAATAGCCTTGCGCTTTGCCTTATCCATTGTTATTTTCTCCTTACCTTCGTAACTATTTACAAATTGCCTGCACAAAAAGAAAAGATGCGGCGGCGTAAATGCCGCCGCACCCATTGTGATGCCGGAAAAATTATGCGTTCTGGATGACTGCGATGCCAGGCAGCTCCTTGCCCTCCAGATACTCCAGAGAAGCGCCGCCGCCGGTGGAGATGTGGGTCATCTTGTCGCCCAGACCCATCTGCTGCACAGCTGCTGCGCTGTCGCCGCCGCCGATGACGGTGGTAGCATCGCTCTCAGCCATAGCCTTGGCAACAGCCAGAGTACCAGCTGCCAGAGTGGGGTTCTCGAACACGCCCATGGGGCCGTTCCAGACAACGGTCTTGGAAGCCTTGACAGCGTCAGCAAACAGCTTCATGGTCTCGGGGCCGATGTCGCAGCCCTCCATGTCAGCGGGGATTGCGGTGACAGGCACCACGGTCACATCCACGGGAGCATCGATGGGATCGGGGAAGTCCTTGATGCAGACTGCATCCACGGGCAGCAGCAGCTTGACGCCCTTCTCCTTGGCCTTTGCCATCATTTCCTTGCAGTAGTCCAGCTTGGTGTCGTCGCACAGGCTCTTGCCCACTTCGTAGCCCTGAGCCTTGACGAAGGTGTAAGCCATGCCGCCGCCGATAATCAGGGTATCGACCTTCTCCAGCAGGTTGGAGATGACGTTCAGCTTATCAGCAACCTTGGCACCGCCCAGAATAGCGGTGAAGGGACGGACGGGGTCGTTGACGGCGTTGCCCAGATACTTGATTTCCTTCTCCATCAGGTAGCCGACAGCGGTATCCTTGATGTAGTCGGTGACACCTGCGGTGGAGCAGTGTGCACGGTGGCAGCTGCCGAAGGCGTCGTCCACATAAGCATCAGCCAGAGAAGCCAGCTCCTCGCTGAACTCGGGCATGTTCTTGGTCTCTTCCTTGCGGAAACGGGTGTTCTGCAGCAGAACGACGTCGCCGTTGTTCATAGCAGCCACAGCAGCCTTTGCGTTCTCGCCCACAACGTTGTCGTCGTCAGCAAACACAACGGTCTTGCCCAGCTTTGCGCTCAGAGCCACAGCAACGGGAGCCAGGCTGAACTTAGCCTCGGGGCCGTTCTTGGGCTTGCCCAGGTGGCTGCACAGGATGACCTTTGCGCCATCGTTGACCAGCTTCTGGATGGTGGGCAGTGCTGCGTTGATGCGGTTCTCGTTGGTGATGACACCGTCCTTCATCGGGACGTTGAAATCGCAGCGGACAAGCACCTTCTTGCCGCAGTAGTTCTGATCGTCGATCGTCTTCTTACCTAAACCCATGGTAAAAACTCCTCTCAAGTTATAATTCTGAACCAGAGTCTCGCTCACAATCGGGGCGTTGCCCCGTACAGTTACTATTATAAACAAAAACTGCGTGTATTGCAAGGATATGAGATAGATAATTGTTTAACAAACATTTGCCATTGTTGCACGGAAATGTGTCTATTTTGCCCGAAGTGCGGTTTTTTCTGCCCGCAGACGCCGGAAATGCTGTTTTCCTTCATGACAAAAGGGGTCGAAAAACGCCCACAGGCGTTTCTCGACCCCAAATAAAAATAATTTTTCCGCTTTTTATGCGTTATGCAAAATATTCCTGTGCGCGGCGAGCGGCATCGTTGATGCAATCCCGCAGCTGGTCCAGCGTATCAAACTTTTTGCTGGGGCTCAGGTAAGCGTGGAACTCCACCACCGGGTCGGTGCCGTACAGGTTGCCGGAAAAGCCCGGGATAAAGGTCTCACAGGTCACCTTGGTGGCATCATCATTCACGGTAGGGCGGCTGCCCAGACCGGTGGCCGAGGGATACCACACCCCGTTGATACAGGTGCGGGTGATATAAATGCCGCTGCGGGGCATCTGGAAGCCCTGCGGGTACAGCTGGTTGATGGTGGGCACCCCGAGGGTGTGCCCCAGCCCTGCCCCGTGCTGCACCGCAAACCGGATGGCGTAGGGCATGCCCAGCATGGCGTTGGCGGCCGGGATGTCCCCGCCCTCCAGCGCGGTGCGGATGCGGGTGGAGGACACCGGCTTTTCCTCAAATTGTGCCATGGGCACCACCACTACCTCTACCCCAAGAGGAGCACAGAGGGTGCGCAGCAGCTCCGGCGTACCGGCAGCCTTTGCGCCAAAGGTGAAGTTTTCGCCACAGAACAGCGCCCGGGCGTGGCAGTTTTCCACGATGCCGCGCACAAACTCCTCCGGGCTCAGTGCCTTGATCGCCTCAAAGTCCGGGGTGAGGTAATACTCCACCCCAAGGCTGTGGATCAGGGCGTGCTTATCCTCGGTGGAGAGCAGGCGCTTGCCCTTCATTTTATTTTCCACCGGCAGGCGGAAGGTGAACACCGCCGGAGCTGCATCATGGGTCTTTGCCCACTGCACAGCCCCTTCGATCACCGCCCGGTGGCCGATATGGATGCCGTCAAAGTAGCCCATGGCCACGGCGGTGCCTTTTTCAGGCTGTGCCAGCGGCAGCGGGGCAAACTGAGAAATGATCTGCATGGGTCTTGTTTCCTTTATTGCTCAATTACGTTCCACGAACAGTTTTTCCACCCGGAGCACCCCGCCGGTAATGTTGGCAAGGCCAAGGAACTGCCCGGCGGCATTGCGCACCCGGTAGCGTCCGTCTGCTGCGGGGTAGCGGCTGGTGGGACAGCCGTTGTACAGGTGCTGCTCCACCCATGGCTCCACCATCAGCAGCGGCAGCGGGGTGAACACGCTTTCCACCGGCAGCATCAGTGCTTCCAGTGCAGCGTTCCCCTGCTCCTTTGCGGCAAGAATTTCTTCCAGCGTGTGGGCATCTGCTTCGGTGTACAGACCGGCAGCAGTGCGGCGCAGCGCGCTCATGGTGCCCTTCTGCCCCATTGCGGCGGCGATATCCTCCAGCAGGGTGCGGATATAGGTGCCTTTGGAGCAGCGCACCGTCAGCACATACTCGTTTTCTTCCGGACTGCCGCCGTACTCGATGCCGTAAATTTCAATAGGGCGCGCCTTGCGTTCCACGGTCACGCCCTCACGCGCCAGCTTATACAGCGGCTGTCCGTTGATCTTGACTGCCGAGTACATGGGCGGCACCTGCATCTGCGGGCCGATAAACTGCGGCAACACAGCCAGCAATTCCTTCTCTCCGGCGGTGACGGGTGCAGTTTCCAGCACAGTGCCGGTGCTATCGCCGGTATCGGTGCGTGCACCCAGGCGCAGGGTTGCGCGGTAAGCTTTATCATGGTTCAGCTGCAGGTCCACCGCCTTGCTGGCACCGCCGCAGAACACCGGCAGCACACCGGTGGCCATGGGGTCCAGCGTACCGCTGTGCCCCAGCTTGCGGGTGCCCAGCACGCCGCGCAGCTTTGCCACCACGTCAAAGCTGGTCCAGTCCATGGGCTTGTCTACGATCAGGATGCCCTGCATCATGCTTCCTCCTGCGGTGCGTCCAGTTCGGCTTCCACCTCTGCAAGGATCGCGTTTTTGGCGTTTTCAAGGTCTCCCAGCAGCTCACAGCCCGCTGCGCGGGTGTGGCCGCCGCCGCCCAGCCGCCGTGCGATGGCACAGGCGTCCACGCCCTTTGCGGTGCGCACGCTGATGCGGTAGCTGCCGCCGGGCTGCTGGCGCAGGGTCAGACCCACCTTGACTCCCTCGATGCTGATGGGCAGACTGGTCAGTTCCTCCAGATCCGCGGGGTCTACTCCGCTCTGCCGTATCTCGTCCCTCGTCAGATAGATCAGGGCGCAACGGCCGTCCAGATAGTACTCCAGATGGTTGCGGGCGATGCGCTCGGCCTCCATGCGGGCACGGGGCTTGGTGTCGAAGAGCAGGGTGTTCAGCTCCTCCACATGACAGCCGGCTTCAATAAGCTTTGCCGCCACCGTGTGGGTGTTAGCTGTGGTGGAGGAGAACTTGAAGCAGCCGGTGTCGGTGGCAATGCCGGTGTACAGGCAGTCCGCAATGTGGGGGGTGATAGTCACCCCCATCTCCACGATGACCTGATACAGCAGCTCTGCTGCCGCAGCGGCACCGGCATCCAGAAGGGTAAAATCGGCATAGCCGTTGTTGCCTGCGTGGTGGTCGATGCACAGGTCTACATGGCGTGCGTACTGCGGCACACCGTTATTTTCGCCAAACAGCTGCAAACCGGCCACGTCCACCGCAATCACGGTGCGGGGCTCGAACTCGCCCTTGAACAGCCGTGGGTTTGTAAAGGCATAGCGGGACGGAATGGCATCGGAGCAGAGCACCGCCGTTGTTTTTTCCAGCGCTTTGAGCGCGTAGTACAGGGCGCTGCCGCAGCCGATGGTGTCACCGTCCGGGTTTTTGTGGCACAGAATCAAAATGTTGTCCGCAGCCAGCAGGCGCTGCGCCATCTGCTGCACATCCAGTTGTTCTGTCATCCAATGATCCATCCTTTCCGCAAAGGCAGTCAGTCCTCGGTCTGTTCGGTATCAGCAGGCTGTGCTTCTTCCTCGCCGTTCACGTTCAGGCTGCGCAGCAGCTCGTTGATGTGGGCGGCGTAGGCGGCACCGTCATCCTCCACAAAGATGAAGCGGGGTGCCTTGCGGATGTGCATTTTTTTGCTGACCTCGGTGCGCACATGGCCTGCGGCACGGTTCAGCGCTTCGATTGCGGGCTTGGGGCCGTCTGCGCGGCCCATCACGCTTACATACACTTTTGCCACATCCAGATCCGGCGTCACGTCCAGACGGGTGACGGTCAGCAGACCGCCCTCCAGCCGCGGGTCCTTCAGCCGGCCGATGATGGCAATGATCTCGCGCTTCATATCCTGCGCAAGACGGCCCATATTTTTCTGAGACATAGTTTTCTCCAAATTCTGTCCGGCAGCCTCCCAAATCCTTGCCCCGGCCGGGGCAAGGCGGCATTTGTCTGCCAAAACGACGGATGAGGGCGCACGCTCCACACCTGCGAAAGATACGCCCTCATCAGTCTCACTTCGTTCGACAGCTTCCCCCGGACGGGGGAAGCCTTTTCTGCCGGGAAGCTGTTATATATTCGGTTTTTGCTTAGTCGCGGTACTCTTCCATCTTGAAGGCCTCGTACACGTCGCCTTCCTTGACGTCCGCAAACTTCTCCAGCGTCACGCCGCACTCGTAGCCCTCGGCCACTTCCTTGGCGTCATCCTTGAAGCGCTTCAGGGATGCGATCTCGTCCTCGGCAATAACGATGCCGTCACGCACCACGCGCACCTTGCTGTCGCGGGTGATCTTGCCGCTGGTCACGCGGCAGCCTGCAACGGTGCCCACGTTGGAGATCTTGTACACCTGACGCACCTGCAGTTCGCCCAGAGAGACCTCGCGGAACTTGGGTGCCAGCATACCCTTCATAGCGTCGGTGACATCGTTGATGGCGTCGTAAATGACGCGGTACATACGCATTTCCACCTTGGTGGCAGCGGCTTCTTCCTTGGCCACGTTGTCCGGACGGACGTTGAAGCCGATGATGATGGCGTTGGAGGCATCGGCCAGATCCACGTCAGACTTGCTGATGGCGCCGACACCGGCATGGATGACGCGCACACGCACCTCATCGTTGGAAATCTTCTCCAAACTCTGCTTCACAGCCTCGGCAGAGCCCTGCACGTCGGCCTTGACCACGATGGCCAACTCCTTCATGTCGTTCTGTGCCATCTGGCTGAACAGGTTATCCAGCGTGACCTTCTGGAAGGAGGAGAACTGCTTCTCCTTGGCGGCAGCGATGCGCTGCTCGGCCAGTTCGCGGGCCAGACGCTCGTCCTCAACAGCCTCGAACAGGTCGCCTGCCTCGGGCACGGCGGTCAGGCCGGTGATCTCCACAGGAGTAGAGGGGCCAGCATCGCTCAGCAGCTGACCCTTGTCGCTGCGCATGGTACGCACGCGGCCCACAGCAGTACCGGCAATGATGACGTCGCCGGAGTGCAGGGTGCCGTTCTGCACCAGAATGGTGGCAATGGGGCCCTGGCCCTTATCCAGACGGGCCTCAACGACCGCACCCTTGGCGCGGCGGTTGGGGTTTGCCTTCAGCTCCATGACCTCAGCTTCCAGAGCAATGCGCTCCAGCAGGTCGTTGATGCCCATGCCGGTCAGGGCAGACACCGGGATGCAGGCCACATCGCCGCCCCAGTCCTCGGTGATGATGCCGTACTTGGTCAGGCCTTCCATCACGCGCTCGGGGTTTGCAGTGGGCTTATCCATCTTGTTCATGGCCACGATGATCTTGACATTGGCAGCCTTGGCGTGGTTGATGGACTCCACGGTCTGGGGCATGATGCCGTCATCGGCGGCAACGACCAGAACAGCGATATCGGTCATGTTGGCACCGCGGGCACGCATGGAGGTGAATGCCTCGTGGCCCGGGGTATCCAGGAAGGTGATGAGGCTGTCGTTGACCTTGACCTGATATGCACCGATGGCCTG
>ERZ1673693.435-NODE-435-length-52579-cov-53.117413_pt1 | contig 52579 bp, 40 predicted proteins | sample MGYA00580223_ERZ1673693 | MGnify/ENA primary metagenome ERZ1673693 (study PRJEB41218, sample SAMN15661741) | gut metagenome | host: Homo sapiens | place: Canada: London | collected 2015-08-20/2019-03-30 | study: EMG produced TPA metagenomics assembly of...
TCTCGAAAGCGGGTGCAAAAGTAGTGGGTTTTTAATTATGCTCCAAATATATCTAACACTTTTTTTCAACTTTTTGATGAAGTTTTTGCTAAATCACTAATTTATAGCAAAATACAAAAACCTATCCAAACAGACAAATTACTCCACCCAATCCATGTATACATTATTATATTAAAAAGGCAAGGGTCCATCCCCTCCCATTCCTCCAAACGGATTTTCGTTTTGAGGCATAAAATCCGCAGCAGATGGGGGCGGCGGAGTAGAAGGACTACCAATCGGCGTATTCATTCGCGAACCAAATGTCGCTCCGCCACCTTCTGCAGGAGGTGGAATCACCATATCGTCCTCCGGATTCTGGAAACGCGTATACTGACCGATAAATCGTAGACGGACATCACCCACCGCACCATTACGATGCTTGGCTATAATTATTTCGGCCATACCACGCAAATCCGTTCCATCGGCCGACGTATATATCTTATAATATTCCGGTCGGTGAATAAAACAAACCATATCGGCATCCTGCTCGATGGCTCCCGATTCACGCAAGTCGCTCAACTGCGGACGTTTGCCCTCTTCTCCTTCACGGTTCTCCACTCCACGGTTCAACTGAGACAAAGCAATTATAGGAATATTCAGCTCTTTCGCCAGTCCTTTCAGTGAACGGGAGATTGTACTTACCTCTTCCTGGCGGCTCCCAAACGACATACCACTTGCATTCATCAGCTGAAGGTAGTCGATAATAATCAGCTTCACTCCGTGCTCACGTACCAGACGTCTCGCCTTCGTACGCAGCTCAAACACCGACAACGAAGGAGTGTCGTCAACATACAAGGGAGCATCAAGCAAATCACGCAGTTTATAATCCAGTTGCTGCCATTCATAATCGGCCAACTGACCACTTTTGATTTTTTCACTTGGAATCTCGCAAACATTCGAAATCAGACGGTTTACCAGTTGGACGTTGCTCATTTCAAGCGAGAACAAAGCAACCGGATTGCGATAATTCACCGCTATATTCTTCGCCATCGAAAGCACAAAGGCCGTTTTTCCCATGGCCGGACGAGCCGCAATAATAATCAAGTCCGAATTCTGCCATCCCGAAGTCATCTTGTCCAGCTTGGTGAATCCACTCTCCAATCCACTCAAACCATCTGTTCGGGCCGCAGCTTTTTGAATCAGCTGATAAGCCTCGGCAATAACCGGATTAATCTGCGTATAATCCTTCTTCATGTTTTGCTGGGATATCTCGAAAAGCTTGCCTTCCGCCTCCTGCATCAGGTCATCCACATCCAGCGTTTCGTCAAAAGCCTTGGCCTGAATATTACTGGTAAACGTTATCAGTTCCCGAGCCAGTGCTTTTTGGGCGATGATACGTGCATGATATTCGATATGTGCCGAAGAAGCCACCTTACTGCTCAGCTGCGTGATGTAGAAAGGACCTCCAACTTCCTCCAGCTCACCTCTCTTCGCCAACTGCTCCTTCACAGTCAGGATATCAACCGGCTTCTGATTGACGGCCAAGTCTGTAATTGCAGAATATATCAACTGATGCCGGTGCTCATAGAATGATTCCGGCCTTAATATCTCGCTGACCAAAGAATAGGCATCCTTTTCAATCATCAACGCTCCCAGTACAGCCTCCTCCAGCTCCGGTGCCTGAGGCTGAATGCGCCCGTAGTCATTTATAGGCTGAGGAGCTTTTCCTCTCGAACTGCGTATTGTCTTTTTCTGTTCTGCCACAATATAAAACTCCTATTTCTAAATTTATAATCGGACAACAAAGATAACTTATTTTCCGTTTTCCACATACACTAAAACCTATATTGTTATCAACTTGTATCCACAGATTTTATTAACTTTGCAGACATATTTATAAAAATATTGCTTATATGCTTACTTTTCCAAATGCTAAAATCAATCTGGGGCTGAACATCATTGAGAAACGCCCCGACGGATACCATAATCTTGAAACCGTATTTTATCCAGTTCCGATAGAAGACGCGTTAGAAATCAATCTCTCGGACGATAAAACGACTAAATACCGCCTGTATCAAAGCGGGCTTAAAATAGACGGAGATATCGAAAATAATCTGGTTGTAAAGGCATATAAGCTGCTGGATGCAGATTTCAATCTGCCTGCCATCGACATTCATTTATTCAAACATATTCCTTTTGGAGCCGGTCTTGGAGGCGGTTCGTCCGACGCAGCATTCATGCTACTTCTCCTTAACAATACGTTTAAGCTGAACCTGACAACCCAACAGCTGGAAGACTACGCCGCCCGATTAGGTGCCGATTGTGCCTTTTTCATTCAGAACAAGCCGACGTATGCCGAGGGCATTGGAAACATTTTCTCTCCTATCGATTTGTCCTTGAAAGACTACCGCATCGTTTTAGTGAAACCCGACATATTTGTATCTACACGAGACGCTTTTGCTAAAATCAAGCCTTACCGCCTACAACATTCCCTAAAGGAAATCATAAAACTCCCGGTTGAAGAATGGAAACAATATATGGTGAATGATTTCGAAGCAAGCGTTTTCTCCAAGTTTCCCGCCATCGGAGACATCAAACAACAGTTATACCAGTGCGGAGCTCTATACGCATCCATGAGCGGATCGGGTTCGTCTGTTTTCGGTCTGTTCCGCCCCGACGCAAACATTCCGGAAGAAACAGATTTCGGAAAAGGAGCATTTGTCTATCAAGGTCTATTGCAATAGAGCCTGCGGATATCTCTGGGGAGCAATTAAAAAGGGAAAGCAAGGTAAACCCTATGTTATTTTCAGGCATGGATGATATGGATAACCCGTGCCTAAAAGAAAAAAGGCTGTATCAAAACTAAGTAATGGTATCTGACTCCCCTCCTTCTGGAAGGAGGAGAATTTCAGATACTTTTGTTTTGACACATCCTCCCTTCTTCTGACATTCCCTCTTACGAAAAGAATCAGTTTGTCAAACCCTGATACAGGGTAATACTAAGGAAAATACCGATAATAATGCAAATAATAATCAGAAAGCAATTCATAAACCGTGCACTTGGTTTAGTCTCTTTATGCAGGTTCTGATCGAAATAGTTTTTAAAGAACAGGTAAATAGCCGGTACGGTCGCACTTGCCAGCAACAAATCTTCCGGAATCTTGTAGACATACACCTTGGAAAAGGCAATAAGTGCCCAATGACACAAAAACAAGATGACCAACAGATTGACCTTCTTCGAAAAGGACAATAACAGGCCAATGGTAAATACTGCAACCGAACAAGGCATGATAGTCGTAGTCATCGCCGGAAACTCCATACCACGCGCCCACGATAATACCGGATAAAGGAAAGGCATCAGATACAGCAGTGCTACCAGATATCGATAACGCGGATTGCGTTCGAAGGGAGTATAGTCCGTAAGCAGATCCCATAACCACAGCAAGGCCATAACTCCCCAAAAGATAGCAAGTATATAGTTATAACTTCTGGTGGAGCAGTACATCATGTAATAGACCACAGAGATCCATGAATTCAAGAACACCATGTAAATCTTTACAGAGCGTTTGACCCAAAGAGTCGGTTTATGATACAGCAAAGCCGTCAGTATGATACCGACAAATGTAATTACAATCTGTGCTACCCACGTATTTTCGTTATAATGCGCAATTGTATTCCAAAAAACTTCCATTCGTTATACTTTAATAATATCATTAATAATTTCAGGACTTCTCCGCTTGATCTTTATGCCTGGTCATCGAAAAAGCACGGTTAATGAACAAGAACAAAGGCATCGTTGCCCCCACCGCAAGCATGAAAATGACGCTGCATGTCACAATCGTATTCGTAAACAAATCGAGCAAATACTTATGCTGCAACACAGGATCTTGCAGGTTCTGCATGAACATAATCAGCGAGAAGACAATCTTATAGGCATACATACCAGGAATCATCGGCAGCAATGCCGGTATATACAACACTGTCATCGGACAATAAATCCGCTTGCCCAGCAACAAACTGCCCATACCAATACTGAAAGACGCGCACAAAGAGGCCGTAGCTATATCCACTCCACAATAGGTCATCAGGCTGAAACGCAAAGCATGCCCTATGGCAGCAAGCAACGCAATGGAAGGGAAAGCACGCAAAGGAGGATCGGAGATGGCACCAAAACCTATTGCAGCAACCGCCGCAAACATTCCATCTGTCAGAATATCCAATAGTATCATTTCCTTGAATTTATTATAACTCTACAAATCAATTATTTATGCCGTTACAACAGACTGTTCCTGATCATCATCAGCGTACACGACAGGCCGACCGCAATACACAGAACCAACAACAAAGCCTGAATCAGGCGGCTGCATCCTGTCAGCACATGACCTTCGACAATATCGATAACTCCATTCAGCAGTGGCACACCCGGTACAAGATACAGCACACTGGTAGCGATGGCCACCTCGGAAGTAGTATCAAGCGTAAGAGCCGACGAAGCCACCAGCGAAGCGACAAATGCCGAAACCACAAAAATGATGTAATGATTGATATGCTTCTTTTGCATGATCTGCTTCACATAAAATCCGATCAGAGTAGCCGAAAAGACAATGCCACGCGCTGTCCAGTCGCCCCCGAACAAAGCACAGAAAGAAGCATTGGCAAAACCTACCAGGAACAATGTACAAAGCGGATCCATTTTAGGATTGGAGATAATCTTGTTATATTTCTCCCACAGCACGTTCAGTGGCAAATGCTTATCGAAGGCTTCCCAGCTCAGCGCACTAAGCTCTGCATTCAGTTCAAAACTGATCGGGAAACTCGGAATAACCGAAACTTCATTATAAACTTCCTGATTTTCCTTATCGCACACGCTGACAACCATGGTGCGCTGAAGAATACTCATTTTTACGTCCACATTCAACGACTCTCCTATCCGACGTGTGTTCCGGACAACACGCGATGTATGCACGCCAGATCCCATTAAGCGGTTGGCATATTCCAACAAAAACCGGGTTATCTCTTTTAACTCGTTTGATGAATACATATTCAATAAGACATTATCAACTGAAAAACGCCGCAAAGTTACCGATTTTCCAGAAGATAACAGGGAAAAACACGATAGTTTTTTTAATCTTACATAACAAATAGTTGTTTTTCTAAAAAGAAAGAGAATGAGCCGCAACAGCCCATTCTCTTTCTGCTTTATCCATTCAGATCATCAGATCAATCGTTCATCAGCTTTCTGTAGCGCACACGGGTCGGCTCTTCCTTGCCCAGACGCTTCAGCTTGTTCTCTTCGTATTCCGAATAAGAACCTTCAAAGAAGAACACGTTCGAATTGCCTTCAAACGCCAGGATGTGTGTACAAATACGGTCCAAGAACCAACGGTCGTGACTGATGACTACCGCGCATCCCGCAAAGTCTTCCAGACCTTCTTCAAGTGCACGCAGCGTATTGACGTCGATATCATTGGTCGGCTCGTCCAGCAGCAGCACGTTGCCTTCTTCCTTCAGTGCCATGGCCAGATGCAGACGGTTGCGCTCACCACCCGAAAGCACGCCACACAGTTTTTCCTGATCGGCTCCCGAGAAATTGAAACGCGACAGATAAGCACGGGCATTTACATCCCGTCCTCCCATACGAATCAACTCATTGCCACCCGAAATCACCTGATATACACTCTTGTTCGGGTCGATATCCTTATGCTGCTGGTCGACGTAGGCCACTTTCACTGTTTCGCCCACTTCAAACTCTCCCTTATCGGCCTTTTCCAATCCCATGATCAGGCGGAAAAGTGTCGTCTTTCCGGCACCGTTCGGTCCGATGATACCTACAATGCCATTAGGCGGAAGCATGAAATTCAGGTCGTCAAACAAAAGTTTGTCTCCATAAGCCTTGGCTACGTGTTTGGCCTCGATTACCTTATTGCCCAGACGCGGTCCGTTCGGAATAAAGATTTCCAGCTTTTCTTCCTTCTCCTTCACATCCTCGTTCAGCAACTTGTCGTACGAGTTCAAACGAGCCTTTCCTTTGGCCTGACGGGCTTTGGGTGCCATACGTACCCACTCCAACTCTCGTTCCAAGGTCTTCCGGCGCTTGCTGGCAGTCTTCTCTTCCATCTCCATGCGCTTCGTCTTCTGCTCCAGCCAGCTCGAATAATTACCCTTCCAGGGAATACCCTCGCCACGGTCCAGTTCAAGAATCCATCCGGCCACATGATCCAGGAAGTAACGGTCGTGCGTCACAGCAATCACTGTACCTTCGTATTGCTGCAAATGTTGCTCCAGCCAGTCTATCGACTCTGCATCCAGGTGGTTGGTGGGCTCGTCCAGCAACAGCACATCCGGTTTCTGCAACAGCAGACGACACAGAGCCACACGGCGGCGTTCACCTCCAGACAGGAATTCTACCGACTGGTCTTCGGGCGGACAGCGCAATGCGTCCATGGCCCGTTCCAGCTTGCTGTCCAGATTCCAGGCATCGGTTGCATCAATAATATCCTGCAACTCGGCCTGCCGGGTAAACAGCTTGTCCATTTTGTCCTGATCCTCGTAATACTCCGACAGTCCAAATTTCTGGTTGATTTCTTCGTATTCGTTCAGTGCATCTACAATGGGCTGCACGCCTTCCATCACAACCTCTTTCACCGTTTTCGTCGGATCGAGATAAGGCTCCTGTGCCAGATACCCGACCGAATATCCCGGCGAGAACACCACTTCGCCCTGATATGACTTGTCCAATCCGGCGATAATCTTCAGCAAAGTAGATTTACCCGAACCATTCAGACCGATGATACCGATTTTGGCTCCGTAAAAGAACGACAAATAGATATTCTTCAATACCTGCTTGTTGTTTTGCTGAATGGTCTTGTTCAGCCCTACCATCGAGAAAATAATTTTTTTATCGTCAACTGTTGCCATAAAAATTTCGTTAACAACCTGCCGCTGAGATCTATTCAGCGCATATTCAAGCCTCACCGGCAGATTCTTTCAAACTCAATTAATAAAATAAAACAAGGATTGTGCGCCGATCTTTCCGATGCTCCGGGTAAGCAATCCTCCTCTGCCATCCAGACTCCGCCAGGCATCCGCCCGCGTTCCTCCATTTGCGTATGGCAGTTCAAGTTACAAAGATACGGTATTATTTTTTAGATACAAGGAAGTTAGCAATTTTCCAATCGTTTCATGTCGGCTACCCTCCTTTCAGAATATTCTGTTTCCACAAGTCGCCCAGCGTGTAGTCTTCCAGCCAGGCTTCCAAGTTTTCAGCCTCCAGTCTTTTCATTACCGAAACGCCCTCTACCTGGTTGACGGTAATCACATCTTCGACATTGAAGTTGGTTATCAGGTCTGCACTTTGGGTGGCTACAACGACCTGGGTACCTCTGGACGCCACCGACTTTATCAAGCCTGCCAGTTTCTGTATGGCCAAAGGATGTAGTCCCAGCTCGGGTTCGTCAATGATAATGACTTTAGGGGGCATCGGTTGCAAAAACAGTGTAGTCAGTGCAATGAAACGTACGGTTCCGCCAGAAAGGTCTGTCGGGCCGTATACGGTAGAACTGAATTTATCTGTCCATTGCAGACGAACCGTATCGGTCGCACTCACGTTGAAATAGAAATCACTGAAATAAGGCGCGATACTTTGGATGACACGCACAATCCTTTTGTAGGTGATGGGAGAATTCTCTCGGATGCCATACAGAAAAGCAGCCAGATTTTCCCCCTTCTCATACAGATAGTAGATGTCGTTCACGATGTGACTTTCTTTGGTGAACGGAGAACTTTTGCCTGTGTCGTGAAAATGATACTTTTTTATCTCAGACAGATATCTCCGAATGTATTCGCCCCTCGACAATCCGTCGTACGTCTTAATGCAGGCTTCGTTGCCAAAACCTGCTATATCGGAGTACGAGCCATAGTAGCCCAATTTCTCCTTTGAGAACACTAATTTGTTGTCTCCTTCTTTCAGTTCAAACGAGTAGGAATTGTTTTTGAAATAGATGGTAGCCGCAATAGCATCCGTCATCTTGCTACCTTGGAAGAAATATTTATCAACACCTCCATTCAGCGCTACATATTCCGTAAGCTTTTGTTCATACAAGCGGTTGAGGAATTCAAAAAAAGACAAAAAGTTACTTTTCCCCGACCCATTGGAACCTATCAATATATTGATGGGAAGCAGATCGAGTTTAAGCTCCTTGAACGATTTATATCCTTTTATTTCTACTTTATCCATGACCAACTGTTGTTAGAGACTATTGCTAAGATAGCAATTTCCCATGAATGAGCAAACGAACGAGTTCTAACCTCGTGACTATTTCGTCACAAGGTTATATAAACTCTGATAATCTTTTGCTACTCCATAAACTATTTTACTGTCACTAATCGCAGCAAAATGACGCCGTGCACATTCTATCTTTGCATCCTCAGAACCTCTAAGCTGTGATTCCTGCCAGTCATTACCCTTAGTTTCAGCAATGAAATATATATGCTTCACACTGCCTTCCTTAAATGCAACAGCCCAGTCAGGATTATAATGTCCCATTGGCGTATTAATATAGAATCCACGTGGCAGTTTAGTATATACTTCCACCGCATCCTCCTTTTCCAATGCTTCTGCAAAGTTCTTCTCTGTTCCTTGGCTATCAACAACTACAATGTCATATAGAGATTTGGCACTTTCCAAAGCATTAACACCCAACTTGCCCCTAATGGTACTTTCTGTGAAAATATCCATATCGTATGTATTCGTACTACGCTCGTATGCTATTTTCTGGATAACAGCTATAGCTTTGGCATCATTAATGATATTCGCAGTCTTTATTATGAATTCTTCCGGATTCATCTTGAACTGAGCAAAAGTTGCAGGTTTTATGCCCTTTAATATTTCTACAATGGTTTTTCGTGTTAATCCGGTTTCATTTACCAAATCACCAATCAAATCATAGCGGACACTATTACCAACAGCCTCAGATACACGGATTGTGCGTGCCTTTCCTGTTGTCATGGCTACTCCAGCCTGTAAAGACTCCTTGTCACGGATATTTTCTAAGGTACCGCCTTCTATGACAATACGTATTTCTGTAACACTCAGATGCTTGTCAATACTTTCTATAGCCTTCTTTATCAATTCATCTGTACTGAAATCCACTTTATAGTAAGTCTTCACATTGATACGTTTCCAAACTTCAGTGAATTTTTCTTTGAACAGATCTTCTCTGAATGTAGCAACTTTGGGCTTACGTGCATTGTCCGGTTTCATGCTATCCAGGTTAAAGATGGTATCAAGTCGGCCAAGTATTCCAGCTTTAATTGGATTCAGTTCTTCTCCCAAATCAATGGTTCCAACTTTCTTGTCATTGAAATACTTCTCAGTAAGCTTACCTTTCTTCACATAACCATTACTGATAAGTTCCTCATGAATTTCGCACGCTAATTCACGGTTGATTTTTATCTCCTTACCATCTGAAGATACTATTACAATGTCCTCAAACAAATGAGCCGTAACTTGAACAGGTCTGTCCGCAACATCTTCTGCAAGTTCACTCTGAAGCTGCTTACTGAAATGCTCATAGCTTTCACTGGCTATTACCGTTAGGATATTGACATCGAACACACCATCACCCAATACATCCTGATCTTGGCGTTCACCATTCTTGTTTACACAAAGACGCATACCACGACCTACTTCCTGGCGTTTCTTTATTTCACTGCCGGTATCTTTCAATGTACAAATCTGAAATACATTCGGATTATCCCAACCTTCTTTCAAGGCTGAATGAGAGAATATAAAGCGTACCGGTTCCTCAAAACTCAACAGCCGCTCCTTGTTTTTCATAATCAAATCGTATGCACGTATTTCGTTATCTCCCTCTTTCTCTTTTGAATCAACAGCAATTCCCTTTTTATCCTGAGAAAAATACCCCTGATGTACTTTTTCTGCTGAGAACTTATTCAGATATCGGATATATTCTTCATCTGAGAAACGTGGCTGCATTTCCTGAATCACATTCCGATATTCTTCCTCAAACATATCTGCGAATTTGCCGTTGCTAGTACCATCCTTATCATAAATGCGGTAACTGTTTACATGGTCAATAAAGAAGAGTGAAAGCACCTTAATTCCCTTAGGGAACAATTCTCTTTCTCTCTCAATATGAGTGCGAATCGTTTCACGTATCTGAATCCTACGAAGCACATCTTCATTTACTTTTCCGATAGCATCGCCCTCATAAAGAGTTATACCATTCAGGAAACGGACAGAACCATCTATTCCATCAATGCGTTCAACAATGAAATGATTATCATATTCAGCCAGTTCAACACTTTGCTCAAAAAGATTAAACCCTTCTCCAACCAGTCGAGTCGTTTGCTTGAAACCATTAGCCGTTTTCACATCAAACGAAATACGAGCCTGCGGATTACCTTTTCCTATTACAACTTCATCCAGATAGACAAAACCGTTTGTTGCTGTTGAACCTTTCTGTGTTATACCTTTTACTTCAATCTTCTTCACTAACTTACGGTTATAGGCATCCATCGCATCCAGCCGATATACCATATTGTACACATCATCTTTTCTATGAGTTGCACTATAAAGCAAAGTGAACAAAGGGTGAAACTTCGCAATACCCTTTCTTGTAGCGTTTGCCTTATTTGCTCCAAGAACACTTTGCGGCTCATCAATAATCATAATAGGATTTGTCTGAGCCAATATATCAATAGGTCTGCGGCTACCGAACTCATCACGCTTAGAGAATATAATACGTGCAGCAGCATCGCCACTACGTCCTTCCTGATTCTTATCCTCATTCATGGAACTGTTGAATGCCTGCGTGTTGATAATCATCACGTGGAGTCCGCTATCGCTGGCGAAACTATCTATTTTGGAAAGCTGCTTGGAGTTATAGACAAAGAATTGCGCTTGCCGTATTCTGTAGCAAAGTGTTCCTGCATAGTCTCAAAACTTTTCTGAACCCCTTCACGAATGGCTATACTGGGTACCACAATAATAAACTTATTCCAACCATACCGTTTGTTCAGTTCATACATGGTTTTAATATAAGTATAAGTTTTACCCGTACCGGTTTCCATTTCGATGGTAAACATAGGATTAGTAATATCCCCTTGTAGATAATCTACAGGTTTAAGCCCCCATCCCATTTGTATCTGCCTGAGGTTTTCTGTTAGCACCTCTTTATCCAACATTAATCTTTGATTACCAAAACCAGTTATAGCATACATATTCTTCTGTATACCCTGATCTATCAAAAAATCGGCACTATCACAATATTGCTGACCGATAAATATATCCGTCACACTTTTTGCAGCGTCAGCCTGAAAGCGCTGGTGTTTATACTTCAGTTTCATCCCTCACTTATCATTAAAAACATTTTTCTTTATCCCAGAATCAAATATTATTGTTATTGTGCAAATACTCAATCATCGTATAAAATTCACCTAAACATGATTTAGAACTATCCAAATGGTCAATAATATCAGTTTCTGATGACAAATCACTTGTAAAGAAATCTATCAGCCCTTTTCTTTGTCTAATCAAGGTTCCAGAATTCAAATTATAAATATCAATTGCTTCCTTCCCCCTGTCGTCTGAACCGTGAATCTTTCCATCCATCGTATACCAAAAGTGACTGGCGCAATCGGGTTCAAGCGGTGACAAAAGCGTATTGGTAAAAGTATTTTCTTTTTTGTGCCCACATTGTGGCTCCACACCGGTGGAAAGATACTTTATACAAGAGGCATGAAGGTTGTTATAATCCAACTCCAAATGCTGATACAATGGATTTCCTTGGGGTCTGAAATGCTCAATATGGCTATCTGCATCATATATCCTACGCTCACAATAACAGCATAAATGTTTTTGTTCACTTATCAATGCATTCTTCAAATCCGTTTTAGGACTTCCTTTCAGGTCTTTGTATCTAAGTCCAGGATGAGTCCGTTTCCAATTAGTAAATGAAATAGACTCAGATGATTTTATTATATGTTTCATTGTAGCGAACGGCTTTTAATTTCTATAAACTTACGAATCTTTACTAAATCCGGAAAGTCCGGTGACAGACTTTCCAATTCAGAACACATTTGTTTGGCTTTGTCAATATCACCATCGTGAATAGATTTATACAAATCCGGAAGCAACACCTTCTCTATGGTATAAGGCAGTTCATTGGTGATACCCATAACATCCTTCAATATTACAGACACCGGTAATGCATAAGATCCTGCACTACGTAAAACATTAACATTCCCATCAGTCGAAGACAATATCCTGAGTTGACTACTTTGAACATTTGTTATTACCAATGGAGAATGAGTCGTTACAATAAACTGAATATTCGGAAAAGTTTCGCATAATTTTGTGGCAATTTCCGTCTGCCATTGGGGATGTAAGTGCAAATCCAGTTCATCAATCAAAACAATACCCTCTCCTTGCAAAGGATCATCTAATGTAGGATTTGCTAAAGTCAGTCTGCGACACAGGTCACCAACCAAAGCCATATAAATCTTTTCTCCATCAGACAACTGACTTACATTAAGAGAAAATCCATTCTTTCTAATACGCATTTGTAACGGGTTTCGTGTTACACGGATTCCATCAAATGCAGGCATAAATTTCCGAATAGAGTTTCGTACAGTCTCAAGAGTTTTGTCTGGATGAAAAGCATTCGGATTACCACTATTAAATAAATTATAGGACTCTCTCAAGTTTTCATTTTCAATATCTTCCTGATTTCTGTACCATTCAAAGAAGTTTCTAAAATTGGCATCCCCCCTAAGAGAATTCTCATAGGCCTCAAATAAATCAAATATATGTGATTTCTTGATGCGCAATGGAATATCTACCACAGCACGACGAACACCATATTTTACCAAAATAGGCAATGAAGTCTTTTTTTCTGTCAGTTCAATCTTTTCCCTTATAGAATCGCAATACCTATTTAAGTCTTTAAGGTCTGACGTATATTCTTTCGAAAATCCTTTCTGCGTTTTACTTGGTATTAGCAACTTTTCTATTCCATCAAATTCCGCATCAATATATCCAGACTTACTGCCATTATATATTTCTTCGTCTGCTATAAATAATCCCTGAGCTTTTATATTCCGTACTCTCGCTATTATCCAACTTAATGAAATAGAGATAGCATCCAATATGGTTGATTTTCCAGACCCATTGGCTCCTACAATTACTGTCATATTTTTATCAAAATCCAATTGGACATCTTGACAACCTCTAAAATTGCGTATCTTAATATTGTTTAGTTTCATATCTTTTTTATTTTTATTAATTACACCTTTGGGTTATAATATTTCTGTAAAAACTGCTTGTTCATTTAGATAACCTTGATATTCTTCATGGCTTCTTCCTCACTCCAGTCCAGCAACTGTTTCAAGGTTTCAAACACATTGATTTTTGCATCATCACGGCCAAAGCAACTGTCACGGAATAATACACGGAGTGGTTGTTTTTCAGCTATCGTCTTTATGATAGTTTCTGTAATATCTTCAGCAAAGCAAGCTACCAAATCACCATCATTAACTGAATAAATCATCTTTCCATCCACTTCTTCACTGGTCATAGGCAAAGATAGTTGTACACCCCAACTGAGCATAGCTCCAAACAAAAGGTCGAGGTCTGTACGGTCACTCTTTACGTTATTAAGGAAAAGGTCAAGCTGCGATTGGTCATATTCTCCTGGTGCTTTCTTTACTTCCTCAAAATTGCTATCTGCCAAACGGAATACACGGAAACCTGTATCAAGGTTTTGGGTTGTCAATGGGGATTCTTCCTTGATTTTCTTGCCAGCGCGACGGATACGTTCTTTGGCTATTTCTGGAATTGTATTATAGCCTGCTTTACGAGCTTCGCTGTCTTCCGGCGTTTCCTCTGGAAGTTGAACCATTATATATTTACGATTACCTCCGTCTTCTGCGTTTAGCTGCATTACGGCATGAGCAGTTGTTGAAGAGCCAGAGAAGAAATCTAAGACTATAGAATCAGAACCTAAATTACCTATTCTAAGACAGTCAATTACCGCATATAGAGATTTAGGATAATCAAAATATTGAGCGTTAAAAATTTTTTTTAGCAAATTTGCACCATATTCTGTAGAAGAATATGATTTATCATCCCATACTGTTAATGGTAACATTCCTTCTTCATTCATTCTTGCTTTTATATAGACTGTAGGTAATCCGTTTCTATCTGTTTTTGCCATCATTTCAGATTGATTAGAAAGAGCTCTTTCTAATCCCCATTTCCAACGTCTATTTCTACCTAATTCATCTATTGGGAGAGTTAAAATTTCATCATCTCTCAATTGATCTAAAACCACATATTCCTTTGTTTCGTCATTCCATTTTAATTGGGGTATTCTAAAACTTGAGCAGTCTTTCTTTACATATATTGGATAAAACATAGTTGGAGCATCTTCTTTATATCCTCCATGTTTTCTAAAATTTACCCATTCATAAGCACCTAGACTATCCTTTTCTTTATATCTTGCTATTTGTGAATCATTTCTTGGCAATCTGCCTAAAGTGGTTTCTTCATTGGCACCATAAAACAATGCATATTCATGAGCTATCGATGCACCCTTTGTTGTTGAACGACCAGATGGATTATTTTTTATAATAATAGTAGCCAAATGATTTAGTTCACCAAAAACATCATTCATCATAGAAGTAACATTTTCAATTTCACTATCATCAATTGTCAAACAAATAATTCCATCTTTAGATAATAAGGCACGGGATACGAGTAAACGTGAATATATCATAGAACACCAATCAGAATGAAAACGTCCATTAGAAGTCGTGTTACAGAATAATTTATTACCAAACTCATCATATACACCGATACCTTTTAAATATTCACTTTCCTCTTGATAGAAGTTATTCTTATATATTAGATTTTTACCTGTATTGTACGGCGGATCAATATAAATCATCTTCACCTTCCCCATATACGACTTTTGGAGTAACTTCAATACTTCTAGATTATCACCTTCAATATATAGATTTTGTGTATTATCCCAATTCACACTATCCTCTACCACAGGGCGCAAAGTCTTTGTAGTAGGGCGAGCAGCTTCCCTACGAGCTTCCTGTTTTCCCGGCCAGGTAAACTGATACATTTCATCCGCATCTTCCACTGCATTATCGCCAAGCAATTGACGCAAAGTCTTGAAATTTACTACATGACGTAACTCACCGGTTTTATCATCCTTTACTTCCGTAAAGCAGGATGGTGCTATCTGATAGAGAGCCTCCAAATTCAGTTGTGTTCCATCAACTGAGCTCAATTCTAATTTATTGGGTTTCATGATTATATATTATTCTTTTTTAATTTGTCAGTTAGTAATGTTATTTCTTTCCTTAGTTGACGCACCTCTGTATTCAATTCCATTTGTCTATTAAACTGCTTTTCCGCCTTTATCCGTTTTTGCAGTGTCATAATCTGTTTCTGAATACTTTCTATCTGTTTACGTACATCAACCTGTTCTTTATATTCTTCTTTTGTAGATGCAGATAATCCTGAAATTTGACTGAGCAAGCCGTTATAAACGGCATCCATAGACTGTCCCTGTATATTCAGCGTATCAGCATCAATTCGTATATCCCGTTTCAATTCGGCAACACCACACTTCCATTTCTGTTCTCCATGAACAACTGACATTTCTTTATGATGCATCAGTAAATCAAACTTTTCACCGTACTCAATAATGAAAACCGTATGCCGTGGCAACAATTCATCCATTGCACAAAAAGGCTTAATACTATACCTGTCCTCTTTCATCCTGCAATAGAATACATCAATCTCATGCACATATTCACCATCCTCTACATTGAGTGTAGCAGGTGCGAGCTTATACAGCCAAACAATACCTTCAAACTCCCGTGTAAGAAATTCGCGCAAAGAAGAATCATTACTTCTTCCATAAAACGCATTCTTAGGCACAAGCTTATTGACTATTGTTGTGGATGGGAAATTCAGTATATTATCCATGCCTATCTGATATTTTTTTCAAATGAATATTGATTTTTTTCAATTCAGAAGTAATATCATCATAATACACTATTGAATCCGTAACAAAATCAGTGATTGAAAAGGTTTCTTTAATCTTGTATTTATGGCAATATTTTCCAGAAATCAATATCTTATCATTGATATGCTGATCTAACCAATCGTTTATTTGTTGACTATGAAAAGTTTCTTGGTTTTTACCGTCAGCGGATTTATATATTATAGTACAACCCGTTGAATATCTTCTACTAATTGTAATATAAATTTCCTTACCTGCTTCCATGATAAAACTTCTTTGCTCATGCTTCTTAAACATATCTAAAATATGTTTTGAATAATGATTATCAAGTAAAGCACCACCAAAACTTATATTAATATCGTAAGCAGTTTCTTTTCCTATATTTTTAATTTTCAATAAAAACAATCCATCCCATACAACTACAGAAAAGTTTAATCTAGGACGAGTATCTTCTATACGTTGTTTTTTCAAAACATAAATCTGCCATGCATTAACCCCAAGCATTATCATTATCAATGTTAATATAGCCGACACAGCAGTCGCTATACTTCCAACTGCTGTCCAATTTATACTATTACATAGTATCATCATATTTACTTAATTACTAAAAAACAAATCAATTCAAAATCATCCAGTCCTTTAATGTTATAGGTCAAAGCACTTGTTTCACCTACAGAGAAAAGACTGTCTATATCACTCTCTTCTTTCACTGTGATAATACTTTCTATGGCCGATTGCAACAGGTCGCTGTAATGACGCATATTCTTTCCATCACGTGTTTCCTTGTTGAACTGCTTGCAAAGCGCCCTGTCCGGTTCTGTCTTGTCCTTGCAGGCATAACGCATCTTGTCAAGTAGTTTTTTAGGTGACAGATGGTCGCAGATGACGGTTCCGGTATGAGAGAGATAAACCATATAGAACGGATGCAACAGATTGGAACGGTCGATGTTCACACCGTTGTTCTTGTTCTTCAACACATACATCACGCCCGGTTCTACCAGTTCGGATGCATTGACCACAGCACTCATCCCAAACGGTGTCAAATCCATATTGGGATGCTCTTTCAGATTAGCCAATAAATCCAAACGAAATTCATTCAGTCCCAAATCCATAATATTGACACCAGTATCCATATCCTCAATATCTACCACTTCATTCTGAAGCTTCTTCAACTGATTACGACGGTACTCCAAATCGCCTTTTTCATTAGCAGACAATAGATTGTCATCGCCTGTACTGGTAATAACCGTTGCCTTCATTCGGCTTTCTACACGACCTTTCAGCTTAATGTAATCATCCAGTTCCATATCCGGCCAGTAATTCACCAACTGAATCACATCGTTTTTGCTTCCAATACGGTCTATACGGCCAAAACGCTGAATGATACGTACAGGATTCCAGTGTATATCGTAGTTAATCAGATAATCACAGTCCTGCAAGTTCTGTCCTTCACTGATACAGTCGGTAGCAATCAGTACATCTATTTCTCTTGTATCATTCGGATGAATAGCATCCCGGTCTTTTGACATCGGAGAAAAGTAGATCAGTATATCGTTGAACGTGCATTTCAGTTTCGGCAACGTACATTTTCCTTCCGTGCTACCGGTTATCAGGGCTGTATGCAGCCCACAATCGTTCAGAATCCTGCCGGAAAGCTGCTCGTACAGGTAATTGGCCGTATCAGCAAAAGCTGTAAATATCAGCACTTTCTTATTGCTACCATTGATTGGATGTTCAAACTTGTTTTTCAAGTCTGCTACCAGCTGTTGCAGTTTCGTATCATGCTCCGGCGTAATATCCTTTAGCATAAAGATTAGCAGTTCCAGCACTTCCAAATCAGCTTTCAAATCACGCCGCCAACTTACATAATCCATGTCCCGAAGATTGATTTTTGATTTACGGCCTACAAACGGATCATTTTCAATATCTTCAGTATCAAAATCCTCTGAAAAATCAGTTACATCCACTGTTCCTGCACCGCTTTCCTGGAATTTATCAATAGCAGTAATAGAATCATTTATAAAATCACGAATTCTTGTCAAAGTCAGACGGAAAGAGTTCACGCTACTTTCCAGACGCTTCAACAGGTTGATAGCCATCAATTTCCGAATACCTTTTTCACGGCCATCTACAGTGAGTCCTTCGCCTTCATAATCTATTCCATAATTGCCTTTTTCACTCTCAAAAATAAACAGAGAAGGTGTATATATGGAAAGATTCAATCTGTTAAGCATTTCTGCTATATCCGCAAAAGTAATAGCATCGTTCAAATCCGTAAGTTTAGGTCTGCGTGATACAGGTGACAAACGTTCAGGAAATTTGCCCACATCATTCGTGTTGTAATACTTAATGATATGACTTCGACTTCTGGCTATGGTAACTGCATCAAGCAACTGGAAGAAATCATAACTTAATGAATCTACCAGTTTTTCCGTCGTTCTCATTTCGGGAGGTAACTTAGACCACTTGGAATATACCGTCTGTGCATCTCTGAAAATACTATCTATACTCTTTCCGGTATCAAGCAAATCGTTTATATTCTCAGCCTTTCCTTCATACGCTAATTGCAGTTGATTTTTCAAATCACTGAAACGGTTGTTTACTGGTGTAGCGGAAAGCATAAGCACTTTTGTCTTGACACCACTGCGTATGACTTTATTCATCAGCCGGGCATAGCGGTTTTCCTTGAAATCATCTTCTTCCTCATCGTTATCAAACCGGCCACCATTGCGAAAATTATGACTCTCATCAATAACGATCAGATCATAATTTCCCCAATTCACCCGTTCTAAGTCAAGTCCATTACTCAATCCTTTATCCCTTGACAGGTCGGAATGAAATAAAATGTCATAACGCAAACGGTCTGCCAATACCGGATTGTTCTTATAGTTGGAACGGAAAGTCTGCCAGTTATCGTTCAGCTTTTTGGGACAAAGCACCAATACATTTCTGTTCCGATTTTCATAATACTTGATAACCGAAAGAGCCGTAAATGTTTTTCCCAAGCCTACACTGTCAGCAAGAATACATCCATTGTATTTCTCCAGCTTGTTTATGATTGCCAATGACGCATCACGCTGGAAATTATACAATTTATTCCAAATCACACTACTTTTGAATCCTGTAGCCTCGTTGGGTAAAACGTCCTCACTGATGTCTTCCAGAAACTCATTGAAGATGTTGTACAACGTAATAAAATAGATAAAAGCCGGGGCATTCTCCTTATAAACGGTTTCAATATTTTCTATGACATTATCTGTCACATCCTGAAATCTTTCTTTATCCTTCCATAGTTCGGCAAAATTCTTCAGAAACATATCTGTAGAACTATGACCGGACATACCTACCACCATCGGGCAGATATTGTTTCCTCTATCAAGCCCGAGTTCGGTAGTGGTAAACTCGTTAAAAGGCATATAAGTATAGGTTTCTTCACCTTCCCTTATGTTGAGGAAGGTATTCATGGAGCCGTGAGTGATGTTGGTCTTGAATCGTGCTTTTCTGCGAATCCAGTCTGCACATTCCCGTGCTATGGCTCGTTGAGTAAGCTGGTTTCGAAGCCTTATTTCAAAATCAGATCCGAAAAGACTCCTTTCCCGATTTAATTTAGGAATATAGAATTCTCTTTTTTGCTTTTCGGACTTATCCGTATAGAATGTCGGTGAAGTAAAAATAAAGTTTACACAGTCCACCTTTTCCAGTTCTTCCTTCAAGGCTTCATAAGCATAGATGGAAAAGCTGGCTGCCGCTATAGAGATTTGACTATTGCCCGATGACAATACCTCTTTCAAATCATCTATAACACGTTCAGTTATATTATTGAATTGTTTCGGAATTTTCATAGCTTTGCTATTTTTGCATCCAATCACTGATTACTCATTTTCTTTCTACAAGAAAATGAGTAATCAATTTATAATATTTGAGTCCTCATTTTAAGTTGTACGTTTATACAAAAATACAAATATTTCGCACACAGCAAGCAATCCCCCCCCTTTTTTGCATTAAAAATGCAATGAAAATCGCAATAATCATAAAGGCAGCCACTAATACAATTCCCACATCGACAAAGTCCCTCTTTACCCCCTGCAAAGTCCCTCTTTAGCACCGTAAAGAGGGACTTTAGACTCCTAAAGAAGCACTTTAAAAGTAGTCATTGAAATCTTTTCATTTTCAAAGCAAAGTTCTAAAGCTTTGTAAACTATTTATCACTCGACAAATAATTTGGTTGTTTAGAAAATGTAACTTATTAACTCTTACTATATCCTTCATAGTAATACGATTGCTCAATGCCTTTAAAGATAATCTCCCTATCCTCCGTTTTATCCGTCAGGGCAGGCTGAAGCAATACACGCAATTCCAAATCGTTTATAGGGCTCCGCTCCATGGCCTGTAAATACAGGTCTTTGTCCACGTTTTGCCAGTCAACCACTTTCCCTAGGTTCTTTTTCAACATCATATCCAGCCAAATGCGGGTGGCACGCCCATTTCCTTCCATAAACGGATGAGCAATATTCATCTCCACATACTTGGCTATGATTTCCTCGAAGGTCGTCTCGGGCATTTTTTCGATGACAGGCAGAATAGCCTCCAGATACATGCTGTTGGCAAAACGGAACCCACCTTTGGCAATATTTAGCCCACGCACTTTACCGGCAAAATCGTAAAGCCCATCAAAAAGATATTGATGAATGTCCTTCAATCCTTTGACAGTACCCACTTCGATCTTATCAATATCACCCGATTCAAACAGGCTTTGAGCTTTTTGCAAGCTCTGTTCGTCTATCTCATGTTGCTTGGTTATTCTCATACTGAAAGTAAAAAGTTATATCACCCATTTTACTCACCGGATATAAGCCGGGAAGAGAATGGCGTTGCGAAGTTACGAAATCTTCTCTGATTCTAACTCATTTTCCTTGTATCTTTACACAGAAAATTACTATATTATCTTTGCGATCTCTGTTCTATACTGTAAAGAGACACTTTACGAAAAAGCTTCCAAAGCCTTCTTTTCCCAAGCAAAAAACATTACACTTGACACCCTGACATCTAAAAATACCAACTTTTTCTTCGCGCGCGTGTAGGTGAGGTTTAACACTATTGTGAATAAAAGTTAAGCTTCACCTGCACGCGCGTGAGGAAAAGTTATAATATTGAGGGGCCAGGGTGTCAAGCTCAGGAGAAATGCTAATCCAAAACTTAAATAAAAACCGGGGGAAAGCTGCGGCAAACAGCCGGACTTCAGATTTTAAACTTTTATAGCAATTTTTTCAGGGAAAACATATCCTCCAATCAGTTAAATTGCGTAACTTTGTCGGAAACCTGTATTACACGATAAGCAATGGCTATACGCTATCTTATCGTCCGATACGCTCTATTGAAAAAACAACCGAGTCAGTTTCCAGAACTATACACGTGGTGTACAGAACCGGAGCGGCTCACAAAAAACTGTAAAAACAATGCTTACTCAAATTATCAACGGACGTATATTTACCCCACAAGGCTGGCTGAACGATGGCTCTGTCCTGATAAGAGACGGGAAAATCCTCGAAGTAACCAATTGCGACCTCGCCATCATCGGTGCCCAAATGATCGACGCCAAAGGCATGTACATCGTACCTGGTTTTGTCTGCATGCACGCCCACGGCGGAGGTGGACACGACTTTACCGAATGTACGGAAGAGGCTTTCCGTACCATCATCGACGCACACCTTCAGCACGGAGCAACCAGTTTCTTCCCTACCCTGTCTTCTTCACCGTTCAGCAAACTGCATCAGGCTACGGAAATCTGTGAACAACTGATGAAAGAGCCCGGAAGCCCGGTAATGGGTCTCCACATCGAAGGACCGTACCTCAATCCGACCATGGCCGGCGAACAGTTTAGCGGAATGGTAAAAGCCGTTGATGAAAACGAATACAAGGAGCTTATAGAAAACTCACACTGCATCCGCCGTTGGGATGCATCGCCCGAACTGCCGGGCGCACTCGACTTTGCCCGCTATCTGAAAAAGAAAGGCATCCTGGTAGCCCTGTCGCACACCGAAGCCGAATACGATGGAATAAAATCGGCCTATGAAGCCGGCTTTACCCATGCGGCCCACTTCTACAACGCCATGCCGGGCTTCCACAAACGTCGTGAATACAAATACGAAGGCACGGTAGAAAGTGTGTACCTGACAGATGACATGACAATCGAACTGATTGCTGACGGCATTCATCTGCCCGCTACCATCCTGCGCCTTGCCTATAAGCTGAAGGGAGTAGAACGGACCTGCCTCGTCACCGATGCCCTTTCGTCGGCAGCCAATGAAGGAAAACCTGTAAACGATCCGCGCATCATCATCGAAGACGGAGTCTGCAAGCTGGCCGACCGTTCGTCACTGGCTGGCAGTATCGCCACCAGCGATACCCTTGTCCGCACCATGGTGAAAGCAGGCATTCCACTGGGCGACGTCCTGCGGATGGCCGCCGAAACTCCGGCCCGTATCATGGGAGTGGACGACCGGAAAGGCTCGCTCCAGAAAGATAAAGATGCTGACATCGTCATCTTGGACAAAGACTTAAATGTCCGTGCCGTATGGCAATATGGAATATGCAAACTGCAAAACATCTGACAGGATATGTAGCTTGACGCCCTCCAAAGACTGAAAAGAGAATCGTAAAAAAAGTTAATCAATCAAACCTATTCAACGGTTCGGCAGTTTTATGAACGGCAAAAAGTACACAAAAAGCGTAGCAAACGCTTTCCTGCAGATATTTATCAACTTAAAACAGAAAGAACATGAAACAGATGAAAACAACCGCATTCATACTTAGCGGAGCCTTGTTATTAGCAAGCTGTGGCACCATGAACAATACTACCAAAGGTGGTATCATCGGTGGCGGATCGGGAGCAGCAGCCGGAGCAATTATCGGCGGCCTGATCGGTAAAGGTAAAGGTGCAGCCATTGGAGCTGCCGTAGGAGCAGCCGTTGGTACGGGAACAGGTGTAATCATCGGTAAAAAGATGGATAAAAAAGCCGCAGAAGCTGCCCAGATAGAAGGGGCACAGGTCGAAAAGGTTACTGATACGAACGGACTGGCCGCCGTAAAGGTTTCTTTCGATTCGGGCATTCTGTTCGCTTTCAACTCTTCCGCATTAAGCAATACGTCGAAGGCATCATTGCGTGAACTGGCTCAAATTCTAAAAGACGATACGACAACCGACATCGCCATCATCGGGCATACCGACAAAGTAGGAACCTACGAGGCCAATATCAAAGTATCCAAAGACCGCGCCTATGCGGTAGAGAACTATCTGCAGGATTGCGGCGTATCTCCGGCACAGTTCAAGCAAGTGAAGGGTGTGGGTTACGACGAGTACGATGAAAGCCTTTCGGCTGAGCAAAACCGCCGTGTAGAAGTCTACATGTACGCCAGCGAGCAAATGATCAAAGAAGCAGAGGCCCAACAATGACAATGAAAAAAGCTTTGCGGATACTCCGCAACCTGATATTGTTTTTCTTTATAACCACTACCGTCATGGTAGTGGTTTATCGTTTTATGCCGGTATACATCACCCCTCTCATGGTGATACGCAGTACCCAGCAAATCTTTAAAGGAAATTCTCCGGAATGGCATCATACGTGGGTGCCGTTAAGCGAAATATCGCCCCACCTTCCCATGGCCGTCATAGCTTCTGAGGATAACCGTTTTGCCTCGCACAACGGCTTTGACTTCATCGAAATCGAAAAAGCAATCAAGGAGAACAAGACCCGCAAACGGAAACGCGGTGCAAGCACCATCAGCCAGCAGACAGCCAAGAATGTCTTCCTCTGGCCCCAGTCGTCATGGATCAGAAAAGGATTCGAATGTTACTTTACCTGCCTTATCGAACTATGCTGGTCGAAAGAACGGATCATGGAAGTCTATCTGAACTCCATCGAAATGGGTCCCAACATCTATGGTGCCCAGGCGGCTGCCAAGCTGAAGTTCAAGACAACCGCCCGAAAGCTAAGCGCCGGCCAATGCGCACTTATCGCCGCTACCCTGCCCAATCCCATCCGTTTCGACTCGGCACACCCTTCACCCTATATACAGAAAAGGCAGAAACAAATATTAAGGCTCATGAAATTGGTCCCTAAATTTCCGCCTGAATGAATTCCATTTGGATAGAATCTGAAAGTGTGTCAAATTAAGGAACCGCTTTCTTTTAGGCACGGATTACACAGAATTTTACGGATAATTATTCTTCTTTCTCTACGTTTTTCCGCGTAATCGGTGCCTAGAAATAACAAGATGTCAGTTACTTTTGGTTTCGACACACCCTCATAGGGATGATAAGGGTTCCATCTTCAGATAAAATTCAAAGGCACTCGCCAGTCCACCGTCGACTTCCGCCAGTAACGTAATATCAGCCGCACCAATAGCATCTTCGTAAAGCCCCCATGAAGAGATTCTAAATACTAAACGGCTCTATCGAGAAAAACCTTTTTTTAGGCGGCAAAATCCGAGCAAACATCTATCATTTTTGTCGTTCGTCGGAAACGGACGTACTTTTGTCTACGCAAAAGAACATCAAATAGAAGAATCCGATATGAAAAATGTTAGAAAATTGACGGTAATTACTCTCTGTATGGCCAATAGTGCAATACTTTTAGCGCAAAATGACAGTATCGCACAAACAGCCGTCCAGGCAGATACGGAACAGTCCAGCACTCTGCCTGAGCAGTGGGACTTGCGGACGTGCATAGAATATGCACTTCAGCAAAACATTACAATCCGTAGAAACAAGCTGAGTGCCGAAAGTAGCGAAGTAGATGTCAAGACTGCGAAAGCCTCACTTTTCCCCAGCCTGTCGGCCAGTGTCAGCCAGCGTATTGTAAACCGCCCGAACAGTGAAAATGGTACCATCATCAGTGGAGACAACATTACCAGCAGCCAAAGCAAAACATCGTACAACGGAAGCTATGGCATTGATATGAACTGGACCCTCTACAACGGCAGCAAACGGCTGAACACATTGAAACAGCAACAACTGAACAGCCGCATTGCCGACTTGAACGTAGCGCAAAGCGAAAACAGCATCGAAAAAAGTATCACTCAGATTTACATACAGATACTGTACGCCGCCGAATCGGTAAAAGTCAACGAGTCGACTCTGGAACTGAGCAAAGCCCAGTACGAACGCGGTAAATCGCTGTTCGAAGCAGGGAGTATTGCACAAAGCGACTTAGCACAATTGGAAGCACAGGTCAGCACCGACAAATATCAGCTCGTCACAGCACAAGCCACATTACAAGATTATAAGTTACAACTGAAACAACTGCTAGAACTGGACGGTGAAGAGGAAATGGATCTTTATATACCGGCACTCGGCGATGAAAACATACTGACGCCTCTGCCTGCCAAAGCCGATGTATACCGTTCGGCCCTCGCACTGCGTCCGGAAATCGAAGCCGGCAGACTGAACGTGGAAACATCCGACCTGGACATCAAAATAGCTAAAGCAGGCTATATCCCCACTTTAAGCTTAAGTGCAGGTATCGGTAGTACCAATGCCAATGGCAACGACTTCAGCTTCTCCGAACAGATAAAGCAGAACTGGAACAACTCATTGGGATTGACAATCAGCATTCCTATTTTTACCAATCGACAGACAAAAAGTGCTGTGCAGAAGGCTAAAATCCAGAAACAGACCAGCGAACTGGACTTGCTTGACGAACAAAAGAATCTTTATAAGACCATCGAAAGCCTGTGGCTCGATGCCAACAGTGCCCAGCAGCGCTATGTGGCAGCCGTCGAAAAGCTGAAAAGTACCCAGACAAGCTATAACCTGGTTCAGGAACAGTTCAATTTCGGTATGAAAAATACCGTAGAACTGCTGACCGAGAAAAACAACCTGCTGAGTGCCCAACAGGAAATGCTGCAAGCCAAATACATGGCCATCCTCAATACGCAGTTATTAAAATTCTATCAGGGAGAACAGATTTCAATCTGACCAACAGAAGAGAAACAGGATTTTTATCCGGACTAACATCTATAATATCTAAAATCACAATATATGAACAAGAAAAAAATCATCCTTCTCATCGCAGTTATCGTTGTGATAGCTGCCATAGGAACCTGGCTGCTGGGAAGTTCGTCGACCAAGCGTAAGGTGACTTATGCCACAGCCACAGCAAGCAAAGGTGAAATCTCCGAATCGGTAACGGCTACCGGAACTATTGAACCGGTGACCGAAGTAGAAGTCGGAACCCAAGTCAGTGGAATTATCGACAAGATTTATGTCGACTACAATTCCGTAGTAACCAAAGGAGAGCTCATAGCCGAAATGGACCGTGTGACTCTGCTGACAGAAGTTGAATCGCAGAAAGCTACATATAACGGAGCTAAAGCCGAATACGAATACCAGAAAAAGAACTACGAACGCAACAAAGGCTTGCACGAGAAACAACTGATAAGCGACACCGATTACGAACTTTCGCTCTATAACTACGAGAAAGCCAAAAGCACCTACGAAAGCTGTAAAGCGACATTGGCCAAGGCCGAACGTAACCTGGCATACGCAACCATCACTTCGCCCATCGACGGAGTAGTAATCAGCAAAGACGTAGAAGAAGGACAGACCGTTGCTTCCGGCTTCGAAACTCCTACCCTGTTTACGATTGCCGCCGACCTGACCCAGATGCAGGTAGTGGCCGATGTGGACGAAGCTGACATAGGCGGTGTAGAGGAAGGCCAACGGGTAACGTTTACAGTTGATGCTTATCCGAATGACGTTTTCGAAGGAAAAGTAACTCAGATCCGTCTGGGAGACGACAGCTCTTCAAGCTCGACAAGCACTACTTCCTCCAGCACGGTTGTGACATACGAGGTTGTCATTTCGGCACCGAATCCGGACCTGAAGCTCAAACCAAGACTGACTGCCAATGTCACCATATACACGCTGGACAGAAAAGACGTACTCTGCGTACCCTCACGTGCTCTGCGCTTTACACCGGAAGCACCGCTTATCAGCGAAGAAGACATCGTCAACGACTGCAACGCAGAACACAAAGTATGGACCCGTGAAGGAAATACATTTACCGCACATCCGGTAGAAGTAGGTATCTCAAACGGCATCTATACTGAAATAACCAGTGGTATCAGCGAAGGTACCACCATCGTTACCGAAGCAACCATAGGCAATCCAAACGGAAACAATGTTCCTTCTGACATGAGCGAAAACGGCAGCAGTGAGAAAAGTCCGTTTATGCCAGGCCCTCCGGGAAATGACAAGAAGAAAAACAAATAATCCATCAATGCAATCATCATGAGTAAAGTCGTTATCGAACTTAAAAATATCAAACGGAACTTCCAGGTAGGAGACGAGACTGTCCACGCATTGCGTGGCGTCTCGTTCACGATCACCGAAGGAGAATTCGTTACCATCATGGGAACGTCCGGTTCGGGAAAATCGACCCTGCTGAACACGTTAGGATGCCTTGATACCCCCACCAGCGGAGAATATCTGCTGGACGGTATCTCCGTACGTACCATGTCGAAGCCTCAGCGTGCCATACTGCGCAACCGGAAAATCGGCTTTGTATTTCAGAACTACAACCTGCTTCCCAAAACGACATCGGTAGAGAATGTCGAACTGCCACTGATGTACAACTCTGCCGTATCGGCCGCAGAACGGAGAAGAAGGGCAATCGAAGCGCTCAAAGCCGTAGGCCTGGGCGACCGTCTGGAGCATAAATCGAACCAGATGTCGGGCGGACAGATGCAACGTGTGGCCATCGCCCGTGCATTGGTAAACAATCCGGCAGTTATTCTGGCCGACGAAGCAACCGGAAACCTGGATACACGAACCTCGTTCGAGATTCTGGTATTGTTTCAAAAACTGCATGCCGAAGGGCGTACAATTATTTTTGTAACCCACAATCCCGAAATAGCCCAATACAGCAGCCGCAACATTGTGCTTCGCGACGGACAGGTGAAAGAGGATCGGCTGAATGACCATATCCTGGATGCGGCAGAAGCACTGGCAGCGCTTCCCAAACAGGAAGAGGATGACTAATTGTACATAAGAGAATCACCCTTCCGAATCCGAACAATTCATAAAAACAACAATGCAATGAATGGTACTAATCTATTTAAAATAGCTCTTCGCGCACTGGCCAACAACAAGCTGCGTGCCTTCCTGACCATGTTGGGTATCATCATTGGTGTAGCTTCGGTCATCACCATGCTTGCTATCGGACAAGGCTCGAAAAAGAGTATACAGAAACAAATCTCAGAAATGGGATCGAACATGATTATGATACATCCGGGTGCAGATATGCGTGGCGGTGTACGTCAGGATCCCAGTTCGATGCAGACCCTGAAGCTGACCGATTACGAATCGTTGCGCAACGAGACCAACTATATCTCGGCCATCAGTCCCAACGTATCGTCATCCGGCCAACTTATCGCCGGCAATAATAACTACCCGTCTTCGGTAAGCGGTGTAGGTATCGACTATCTCGAAATTCGCCAGCTCAACATCGAAAGCGGCGAAATGTTCACTGAAAGCGACATACAGACTTCTGCCAAGGTGTGCGTCATTGGTAAAACCATAGCCGACAACCTCTTCCCTAACGAAGATCCTATAGGCAGAATTATCCGCTTCAATCAGGTGCCTTTCCGGGTAGTAGGCGTACTGAAATCGAAAGGATACAACTCAATGGGTATGGACCTGGACGACGTGGTGCTGGCTCCCTACACCACCGTTATGAAACGTCTGCTGGCACAAACTTATCTGGAGGGAATCTTTGCTTCGGCCTTGACCGAGGACATGACCGACAATGCGAGCGAAGAAATCACTGAAATCCTGCGCCGTAACCATAAGCTGAAAGAAAGCGACGACGACGATTTCACCATCCGTTCCCAACAGGAGCTGAGCAGCATGCTCAACTCTACCACCGACCTGATGACCACACTGCTGGCATGTATTGCCGGAATCTCACTGGTAGTAGGCGGCATCGGTATTATGAACATCATGTATGTATCGGTTACGGAACGTACACGCGAAATCGGCTTGCGTATGTCTGTCGGCGCACGGGGAATTGATATCTTAAGTCAGTTTCTGATCGAAGCCATACTGATCAGCATTACCGGAGGAATCATCGGGGTCATTATAGGATGCGGAGCTTCATTCATTGTGAAAAACGTAGCCCATTGGCCCATATATATCCAGACGTGGAGCGTGCTCCTTTCGTTTGCAGTATGTACCATTACAGGCGTATTCTTTGGATGGTATCCTGCCAAAAAAGCAGCCGACCTGGATCCTATTGAAGCCATCCGATACGAATAATTCAAATATTTTGCTATCTTTGCAACACCATGAAACAGTTAGAAGCTTCCTCCCGCTACCACATCATCGAAGCCATGATACACATCATTGGCTGGGGAATCGTATTTGCCTTTCCGTTCATCATGATGACACGTAGCGGATTTACAATCAGCTGGCAAGACTACCTGCACCACGGAGGTATAGTACCGGTCACCTTTTTGATCGTATTCTACGTGAACTATTTTATCCTCATCCCCCATTATTTGTTTAAAGGACGGACGAAAGAATATTTCATTCTGAATATATTGCTGATACTGTGTACTGCCATTGGAGTACATTTCTGGCAAGACTATATATCGGTACGGTTTCCAAGGAAGGAACATGACCAGGACAAGCCAATGGCTCCCCCCCGCTGGATATTCTTCCTTCGGGATATCTTCTCCATGATCCTGACAGTCGGACTGAGTACAGCCATCCGGTTAAGCGGACGATGGGGACAGATCGAAGCAGCCCGACGCGAAGCTGAAAAGAGCCGTACGGAAGCCGAGTTGAAGAATCTGCGCAATCAGCTGAATCCGCATTTTCTGCTGAACACACTCAACAACATTTATGCACTGATAGCTTTTGATACAGACAAGGCACAGGCTGCCGTACAGGAATTAAGCCGTTTGCTGCGTCATGTGCTATATGACAACCAGCAGAATTTTGTTCCCCTGGGAAAAGAAATGGACTTCATACGCAATTATATCGAACTGATGCGTATACGGCTGTCTTCCAATGTAACAGTAGAAACTGCAATCTCTGTCCGACCCGACAGCCGGACAGAGATTGCCCCATTGATATTTATTTCTTTAATAGAAAATGCTTTCAAGCATGGCATCTCACCTACCGAGCCTAGTTATATACGCATTCATTTCTCCGAAAGTGAACAGGAAGTACGCTGCGAAATCTACAACAGCTACCATCCTAAGAACGAAGCGGACAAAAGCGGAAGCGGCATCGGACTGGAACAGGTGCGAAAAAGACTGGAACTCACTTATCCGGGCCGTTACAACTGGGAACACGGAGTCAGTGAAGACAATACCGAATACAGATCTGTTCTTGTAATCAACATATAATAACCAAAGACTATGACTCTGAACTGTGCAATAGTAGATGATGAACCGTTAGCTCTTAACCTTTTGGAGAGCTACGTCAACAAAACCCCGTTTCTTACATTGGCGGGCAAGTATTCCAGCGCTGTGCAAGCCATGAAAGAATTGCCGGGCAAGCAGATAGACCTGCTGTTTCTGGACATCCAAATGCCCGAATTAAACGGTTTGGAATTCTCCAAAATGGTCAATTCACATACCCGTATTGTCTTCACTACAGCTTTTGGCCAGTATGCCATCGACGGATATAAAGTCAATGCCTTGGATTATTTGTTGAAACCCATTTCGTATGTCGATTTTCTTCAGGCTGCCAACAAAGCCGTACAATGGTTCGAACTTCTGCAACAGCCCAAAGAAGAGATTGACAGCATCTTCGTCAAGAGTGAGTATAAGCTGGTGCAAATTGAACTGAAAAACATTCTTTATGTTGAAGGACTGAAAGACTACATCAAAATCTACGAAGAAGGCAATTCCAAACCCATCCTCTCGCTAATGAGCATGAAAGCGATGGAAGAAATGCTTCCGGCTTCCCGATTCATGCGGGTACACCGCTCGTATATTGTTCAGAAAGACAAAATCCGCATCATCGACCGCGGACGCATTGTTTTTGGCAAAAACTACATTCCTGTCAGCGACAGCTACAAACAAACTTTCCAAGAGTTTTTGGACAAGCGGACGTTGACATAAAAGAATGGTCCCCCCGTCTTACTCATAATTGTTCTTGTTAATCAGGTTGACCACTACTTTCACCATGATATCCTTTTCCTCCGTACGACTCTCGGCTATCATCAGTGTAAGAGCCACAAGGGTGTTGTCGGCAATGCGTTTGCTCCCATCCGGATTATAAAGAATGCCATTGCCGGCCATAAACCACAGAAAGAGGGTGGCCGCAATGCGTTTGTTTCCATCGCTGAATGAATGGTTTTTCGTCACAAGGTAAAGCAGCATGGCGGCTTTTTCCTCTACAGAAGGATAAAGATCTTGCCCGCCAAAAGTCTGATATATTTGCCCGATAGAGCTTTTAAAAGAATCGTCCTTCTCGTGGGCGAACCACTGGCTTCCACCGAATTTTTCTTTCAGTTCTGTTATGGCTTGCATAGCTCCTTCGTAAGTAGCATGAAACTTAGCTTCGTTGGTGGTCTGCTCTACCGACAGTTGCTGATAATCGTACCGATCTAAAGTATCGAGAGCATAAGCGTAATCAGAAACGACCTCCACCAGATTGAGCGCATCATCGGAAGTCAATGTTTCCTGTGCCTTGACTGTACGGCCCAAGACCGTTACCAATTGCTTCAATTCAGTATAACGCTGTTCGGTCAAAGATTTGTTGATGACATAGCCTTTCACCAGATATTCTTTCAGCACTCTATTGGCCCATCGGCGAAAGTCCACACCTTTTTTTGATTTGACCCGATAACCCACCGAGATGATGACATCAAGGTTATAAAAACGTACATCATGTGTCTGGGTTTTGCCTTCCAGCGCGCCGTGTGCTGTGGTTGTCGCAAAATTTGCGACAACCACTTCGCCCGCAAGTTCCTCTTTTATGGCATTATCTATATGCTTACGGATTGTTTTTGAATCGCGCCCAAATAGTTCGGCTATCTGATAGGCGTTCAACCATACCGTATCTTGGTCTATTCTGACCTTAAGCTGTGTTTCTCCATCTTCCGAACGATAAATTACTATTTTGTCATTCAATTCCATAACTCAACCCTCTAAACAGATTTAACAAAATGATGATACTTGCAAAAGTAACAAATAAATTTAAGGAAACTAAAGTTGAGTATGAAATGTTTATCACGTCTTTTATAATGCGCAAAAGTCTACAGTTAAGGCAAGACTAATACAACAGTTAACCCAAGGTTACTGCATCAGTTAATGCAGTACTACTGCAACAGTCAATGCAGCAACACTGCAACAGTTAATGCAGTTTTAATGCCTAACTGCGTATATCTCCTGCAATAACTGTAGACGTCTGAAAGCTCTTCCACTACCCTCTCCCAACGCTTGCCCAGACTTTAACAAGAAGTTTGCCCAAGAAAAACAGGCATCCGGCACTTTATCATTAATTAACTACCCAGTACATGCAGTATTCCAGGATTTTGGTATTTCTATCTACAGAGAAATGATTTTATCAATACTAATTTTAATAGAAAGAAATACAAACTATGAAAAGATCTTTTAGCATCAAGCATCTGTTTGCTGCCACAGCTATTCTGGCAGGAGCTTTTACCCTTCAGTCGTGTCTGGACGATGATGACAACAATTGTTACAGATACTCACTCCCCAATGCCCTGGTTACCGTAAAACACGCGTCTGACAATCTGCTGTTCCTTCAGTTGGACGACAGCACGACCTTGCTTCCGTGCAACGTCAAGACTTCACCATTCGGAGAAAAGGAGGTCAGAGCACTGGTAAATTACACTCCGGTAGACGAGCCGAGCGGAGAATTCGATCAGGCCATCCACATCAATTGGATAGACAGTATTCTGACCAAACCGATTGCCCCAGACTTGGGTGAGGAAAATGATAAGGTTTACGGTACCGACCCTGTCGAAATCGTTAACGACTGGGTGACTATCGCCGAAGACGGGTATCTGACACTTCGCTTCAGAACACTTTGGGGAGGATATGGCGAAAGACATTTCGTAAATCTACTTTTGTCGCAAAATCCTGAAAATCCGTACGAAGTGGAATTCCGTCACAACGCTTACGGAGACGTCTACGGAGAACCTGGCGACGGACTGGTAGCTTTCAAGCTGGACGAACTGCCCGACACGGAAGGCAAAACCGTCAAGCTGAAGTTGAAATGGAAATCGTTCAGCGGCGATAAGAGTGCCGAGTTTGACTATTGCACCCGCAAAGCTACCACACCCGAATCGGACGAAATCGCAACCCAAAGAAGCGTTTTGCAATTGCAATAATTTATTAAAAAAAGACAATTCCTGACTTATTGAAGGTGTGTCAAAACTTAAAGTGACTGACATTTTGTTCTTTTCAGATACGGAATTACGCGGAAAAACTCAGAGAAATAAGAATCATAATCCGCAAACTCCCTGTAATCCGTGCCTAAAGGAAACAGTTCCTTAGTTTGACACACCTTTATTTTCTTAAATCAGTTTACCCCCTCCCGATGTTGAACGCACCCTTTCCAGTGTATTCTTTCGCTAAAAAGTTTGCATTCTATAGATAAACCCTTATATTTGCACAAATTAGATATAAATGTGCAATAATTATGGAAAAAAGTTTTATCGCATACATAGAGAACAGCATCAAACAGAACTGGGATTTGGACGCACTGACAGACTACAAAGGTGCTACCCTGCAGTACAAAGACTTAGCCCGCAAAATAGAAAAGCTACACATCATATTCGAAGCCAGCGGCATACAGAAAGGAGACAAAATAGCGGTCTGCGGACGAAACAGTTCGCACTGGGGAGTAACTTTCCTCGCAACCCTGACCTATGGAGCGGTCATCGTACCCATCTTGCACGAATTTAAGGCAGACAACATACACAACATCGTAAACCACTCCGAAGCCAAACTTCTATTTGTCGGCGATGTGGTTTGGGAAGCCCTCAACGAGGCTGCCATGCCGTTGCTGGAAGGCATCTTCATGATGACCGATTTTACACTACTGGTTTCGCGAAACGAACGGGTTACGTACGCACGCGAGCATCTGAACGAAATGTTCGGCAAGAAATTCCCCAAAAACTTCCGTAAGGAACACGTTGCCTACCATGTAGACCAGCCCGACGAATTAGCCGTCCTTAATTACACTTCGGGAACTACCAGTTATTCAAAAGGAGTCATGTTGCCCTACCGAAGCTTATGGTCGAATACCCGCTTTGCCTTCGAGGTATTACCGCTGAAAGCCGGCGACAAGTTAGTATCCATGCTTCCTATGGCACACATGTACGGTTTGGCTTTTGAATTCCTGTACGAAGTGGCTGCAGGATGCCACATATACTTCCTGACACGAATGCCAAGTCCGAAAATCATCTTCCAGGCATTCGCCGACGTCAAGCCCAATCTGGTTGTCGCCGTCCCTCTTATCATCGAAAAGATCATTAAGAAAAACGTGCTTCCCAAGCTGGAGACTCCAACGATGAAACTGTTGCTGAAAGTCCCCATCATCAATGACAAAATTAAAGCCAGCGTACGCGAACAAGTCATCAAGGCTTTTGGAGGCAACTTCTGCGAAGTCATTATCGGCGGTGCGGCCTTCAACCATGATGTGGAACAGTTCCTTAAGATGATAGACTTCCCTTATACCGTAGGCTACGGAATGACAGAATGCGGACCGATTATCTCGTACGAAGACTGGACACGATTCAAAACCGGTTCGTGCGGAAAAGCAGCCCCACGCATGGAGGTAAAAATACTGTCGCCCGACCCCGAAAACATTCCTGGCGAAATTGTCTGCCGGGGACCTAATGTGATGCTGGGCTATTACAAAAACGAAGAAGCTACCAGACAGACACTTGATAAAGACGGATGGCTGCATACCGGCGACCTGGCTCTGATGGATGCAGAAGGAAACATCACCATCAAAGGACGTAGCAAGAACATGCTGTTAGGTCCAAGCGGACAGAACATTTATCCGGAAGAGATTGAAGATAAACTGAACAACATGCCTTACGTGGCCGAAAGCATCATTGTGCAGCAAAACGAGAAACTGGTAGGACTGGTTTATCCTGATTTTGAAGAAGCTTTTGCCAACGGACTGAAGAATGAAGACATCGAACGGGTGATGGAAGAAAACCGTGTAGCCCTCAATGCCGAACTTCCAGCCTACAGCCAAGTGGCCAAAATGAAAATCTATCCGGAAGAATTTGAAAAGACACCTAAAAAGTCTATCAAACGCTTCCTGTATCAGGAAGCCAAAGGATAGAAAAATGCCATCTATCCACCAATGACGGATATACAAACATCGTATCAATCATGAACTGTATAAAAAAGACAAGTTTATCTATATGCTCCCTGCTACTGGCAGGGAGTATTTTTAGCCAAACAACTACAACTCCACCCATTGCACACAGCAAGCCCGGAATCAACATTTCCCTATGGAAAAACATTTCCACACAGCACGATGATACAACCCGCAATACGATTTTCAACCTGGGACTGTATTCATCCATCAACCGCCTGAACGGACTGGGCATCAACATTTTGGGAACAACCATACGTCAGGAAGACAACGGAATGGCTGTCTCGGGAATATTCAACGTAGCCCAAGGAAACGCACGCGGCCTTCAGCTGGCAGGCATCACCAACATCAACGGGAACGATTTTAGCGGTATTTCTGTCTCCGGACTGGTCAACCTAACAAGTTACCAAATGAAAGGACTGTTGTTGTCCGGACTTACCAATATTACAGGCAACTATAGCCGGGGAGCCGTACTGGGAGGATTACTCAACTTCTGCGGAGAGGAAGCGGCCGGATTCCATTTAGCCGGACTGGCTGACATTTCGAATACTGACTTTTCCGGGGCGAGTCTTTCCGGCTTCATTAACGTTGCAGGAAACAATCTGCACGGATTGCAAATTGCAGGAATTACTTCCATTGCAGCCAACCACATGACCGGTGTGCAAATTTCCGGATTAGGAAATATTGCCGGAGGAAAGGTATGCGGACTCCAGCTGTCGCCCATTAACATTGCTACCGATGCCAAAGGATTGCAAATCGGCATTGTGAACTATTACAAAAACAACTTTGACGGTCTTCAGCTGGGTCTGGTCAACGCCAATCCCCATACCCACATCCAGCTGATGCTTTTCGGAGGAAATACGACCAAGCTGAACATGGGCGTACGCTTCAAGAACCAGTTGTTTTACACAATCCTGGGAGGAGGCACACACTATCTGGACTTCAGCGACAAGTTCTCCGCCTCGTGTTTCTATCGTGCCGGTCTTTCCCTCCCCCTGTGCCAACGGTTTTCCATAAGCGGAGATCTGGGCTACCAGCACATCGAAACATTTAAAAACGAAAGCAATACCGTCCCCGCACGGCTCTATGCGCTGCAGGCACGTATCAATCTGGAGTATAACGTAACTGAACGTTTCGGCATCTTTTGCACCGGCGGATACGGCATCAGCCGTCCTTATACGCAAAACAGGAACTTCGACAAAGGTCTCATCTGGGAAGGGGGCATCATTTTATTCTGAAATGCTTGCCCCCAACCTGTTTTTACTCTTTCTCCTTAATGAAGCCTGTCCGGTAGGCAACCAATAATTTCTCAAGATCGCGGATCTGTGTGGTCAGTACCTGCCCTTTATCCGTATCTTTCACCATCATTCGCTGAGAATTGAATTCGATGACAAAAGTGGTCGATTTGATATCCAAACCTTCTTCAATAGCTTTCTGACGACTTTGGAACGGTTCGTGCTGTACCAGCTGCAATCCATGCGAATGGTATACCAACGTATATCCGGCAATTCCGGTTTCCGGCTGATAAGCTTTTGAGAAACCACCGTCTATCACAAGCAGTTTACCATCTGCCTTGATCGGTTTCTCGCCCTGAATAGTCTTTACCGGCACATGACCATTAATGATATGCGAATGTGGACCGGGCTCCACTCCAAACTCACGTAAGATATTGTCACAAATATCCGCACGGTTGCGTAAAGTGTAATAATACCCCTTCGTCTCCTTATGCAATTCCTTATCTGCTATGAAATAACGTTCGAATGTAGCCATCTTGTCCTTGTCAAAGGAAGGAGCATCGGGACCGCACCACATGTACCAGACATAGTCCAAAGCAAAGCGTTTTTCTTCACAGTCCTCGTCGAAATAAGCAGTCCGTATCAGCTGATCCGTTTTCAGCAACAGCTTGTGTCCCCAATATTCTTTCTGACCGATGCGGACATGCTTAAAGCTTCCGTCTTCGTTCAAAGGCACCGAAGCATGATACAACAGATTGCTGTTGCACACCAGATACATTCCGCCATAGGTAAAGAGGCAGCGCATGTGCTTCTTCAGTTTCTCGCTGTTCATAAACGAGGCATGAATCTTGTCTACCAGTTCCCGCTCCTCATCCGTCAAACGATAAGGATCGGCAGGATCGACAGTAGGCAGATTGGTATCGCGCAATGCGTATTCTTTTCCTTCGTACATGAAAACACCCCGTTCAAAATCAATCTTATGCAATAGTTTGCGGTTTTCCATTCCAAACTCCGGTCTGCGGCTGATAATCTCGGCCTCCAGCTTAAGCTGTATGATGGTAATCGCCTTATGCATTTGAGTAATCAGCCTCAACGTCTTCTCATTATACTCTCCATCGGCAAAATTCATTTTAGGAGCGAAAATGGAACAAGGATCATCACCATAAGTATCCATGGCAAAAGTGGCTAGAGGCAGAAGGTTGATGCCATAGCCGTCTTCCAGCGTAGCCAGGTTGGCATAACGCATAGACATGCGGATTACATTGGCTATACATGCATCATTGCCCGAAGCGGCACCCATCCACAATATATCGTGATTGCCCCACTGGATATCGAAGTTATGATAATCGCAAAGTGTATCCATAATAATATGAGCACCCGGACCACGGTCGTAAATATCACCCACAATATGCAACAGATCGATGGTAAGACGCTGGATAAGATTGCACATGGCTATAATAAAGTCGTCAGCCCGCTTGGTCGAAATGATCGTGCTGATAATGACGTTGATATAAGCATGCTTGTTGGGTTCGATGCTTGACTCGTGCAACAATTCCTGGATGATATACGAGAACTCTTTGGGCAACGACTTACGGACTTTAGAACGTGTATACTTGGACGAAACGTTCTGGCAGACTTTCACAAGCTGGTTCAAGGTAATCTGATACCAGTCCTCCAAATCCTGCTCGCGCTCTTTCACCAGTTGCAGCTTTTCTTCCGGATAGTAAATCAATGTACACAGCTCTTTCTTCTCGCTTTCACGCAAAGTATGGCCAAAGATTTCGTTTACTTTCCGTTTCACGGCTCCCGATCCGTTTTTCAACACATGCTGAAAAGCCTCGTATTCACCATGAATATCGGTCAAGAAATGTTCTGTTCCCTTTGGAAGATTCAGAATAGCTTCCAAATTGATAATTTCGGTACTGGCATCGGCTATCGTAGGAAAACTGCGAGAGAGCAATTGCAGATAGCGCAAATCGCCGACTATACTTTCCGGAGTAATGGTTCCCATAATTCTGTTATCTTATAATATTCTTATCCATGTAAAAAAACATCAGCAATACCTGAGCTATAATAACCCTGATAAACATACACAACGGATAAACCGTAGCATAAGCGACCGACGGATTATCGCCTGGAATCGTATCGTTTGCATAGTTCAAAGCCATCGGATTGGCCATGCTTCCGCAAAGCATACCCGTCACTGATCCGAAATCGACTTTCGCCCATTTGAATGCCACAACACCGACTATCAAGACCGGAATAACGGTCAGGGCAAATCCGACAGCAATCCACAGCGCTCCTTCGGGTCTGAACACCGTTTCAAAAAAATGAGCACCGGCGTCCAACCCCAGACAAGCCAGATAGAGCGACAGGCCTAATGCACGAAGCATCAGGTTGGCACTGCGTGTGGTATATGTTACCATGTGCATACGCGGGCCAAAAGTGCCTATCAGGATGCCTACAATAATAGGACCACCCGCCAAACCCAATTTTACGGGAGCACTTATACCAGGAATGCTAATGGGAACGGCTCCCAATGCCAATCCTAAAATAATGCCGACAAACACGGCTACCAGATTGGGCTCTTTCAAACTCTTAATCGCATTACCCAGCACTTTCTCAACATTGTGGATGGAAGCGGCCTCGCCTACTACCGTCAGTCTGTCGCCCAACTGCAAGGTCAGTTCGGCTGTAGCCAACAGCTGTACGCCACTACGATAAACACGGCTTATGTTAATTCCATAATGATTCCGCAAATGCAGTGAGCCCAACTTTTTACCGTTCAGCTCGGGGCGCGTCACAACGATGCGCTGCGAAATCAGTTGGCTGTCAATCGCATTCCAGTCAATATCTTCTTTATTCCAATCCGTATGTTCCTGTTCGCCAAACAATACAGTCAGTGCCGGCGCGTTCTTTTCGGAAGTAATAACCAATAAACGGTCGCCTTCCTTAATGACTTTGTCCGAAGTAGGTATACTGACATTTCCATCACGCCACAAACGGGAAATAACAAACTTCGGATAATTCTTCAACGCCCCGATCTCCTTAATACTCATATTGAAGATGGCAGGATTGTGAACCTGAAAGGCCGCAATATACGTTTTATTCTCATTCTCCTTTTCTTTCACTTCCAGATCTTCTTTCCGAACCATTACCTTACGCATCAGCAATATGGCCAGAATCACACCCACCACTCCCAACGGATAGGTCACCGCACATCCCAATGCCGGCGTACTTGTCTCCAGGCCCAACTGTTTCAGCGTCTGCTGGGCAGCACCCAACGCCGGAGTATTGGTTGTAGCTCCACAAAGTATACCAACCATATCGGGCAAAGAAATTCCACAAGCATAACTTCCCAAGACAGCCAACAGAGTGCCTACCAGAACGACACCAATTGCCAGAAGATTCAGCTGGACACCTCCTTGACGAAAAGAGCTGAAGAAACCTGGTCCTACCTGAAGCCCCAGGGCATAGACAAAAAGAACCAGGCCGAAGCTTTCGGCATAATTCAGCATTTGCGGGTCGATGGATAGTCCAAAATGCCCCGACAGAATACCGGTAAAAAACACAAAAGTAACTCCAAGAGAGATGCCACAAACCCGCACTTTCCCCAAGCCCAATCCGATGGCGGAAATCAACGAAAGTACGATAACCGCCTGCAAGGCGGAGTGCTCAACGAACAAACTATATAACCAGTCCAAAGCGTTTCTTGATTAAATATACAATTTGACTAATGAAACCATGTCTTATGCAAAGATACACATTCTCTTCGGAGAGTGAAGAGAAAAGCCATAAAAAAAGCGGTTTACCTTTTTAACCGGCAACCGCTTCATTATTTGTAGTGGATACGAGAATCGAACTCGTATTGCATGCGTGAGAGGCATGTGTCCTAACCGTTAGACGAATCCACCGTCCCATCTCATTGTACACCCTCAGGGATTCGAACCCTGGACCCACTGATTAAGAGTCAGTTGCTCTACCAACTGAGCTAAGAGTGCATTAGGCGGAAGCTGGGGGATTCGAACCCCCGGTACGGTAACCCGTACGTCAGTTTAGCAAACTGGTGGTTTCAGCCACTCACCCAAACTTCCTTTAACCTGCATTATCTCTCAAATGCGGTGCAAAGGTATGGGAAACTTTTGGACTGTGCAAGTCTTTTCGATAGTTTTTTTTCGCCACCAGTTGCCAAAAACAGCTAATTGGCTAACATTCAAAACATAAAACATCGAAAAAAAATTCTTGATTTATATCAACACCCTCCTTCCCCCTTTTTCATACCTTTGCACAATTTTATTTCAATACGCACAGCCCTGCAAAGGACTTGTACAAGATAAAGCACTATATATCTGCAATTTGTATATTAAGAAAGTCTTTTTCCCTATAAAAATTCAATAGGTATGAGTATGATACAACAGGAAAGTTTGAAAAAACGACTGGCCAAACTGGCTGCTCCCATATTTATAGAGACCCTGCTCATTATGATGCTCGGCGCCGTCGACACCATTATGCTAAGCCGGCATTCGGACAACAGCGTTGCTGCCGTAGGAGTAGTCAACCAAATCATCATGCTTACTTTTCTGGTTTTCGAAGTGATCAATCTGGGTACTTCTGTACTTTGCTCCCAATATCTGGGCGCACGCCTGCAAAAAAAGGTTGTTCAGGTAGTAGGCGTATCCATCCTGGTCAATCTTGCAGTAGGCATCACAGTCAGTCTTCTGTTATACCTTGGCGCCAGCCCGATTCTCCGGCTGATGGGGCTTACACCCGAACTGATGAAAGACGGTTTGTCCTACATGCGCATAGTGGGGGCATTCGCATTCTTTCAGGCTCTTTCCCTTACCCTTTCTGCTTCGTTGCGCAGCGCTAACAAGGCCATCTACCCCATGATGGTCACTGTGGTCGTCAACATACTTAACATCATCGGTAACTACTCCCTGATATTCGGCCGTTTCGGCTTTCCGGAACTTGGAGTAGAAGGTGCTGCCATTTCTACAGCTTTCAGCCGTGGTGTGTCCATGATCTTACTCTTTATCATTCTATTCCGCAAACATATCTCACGTTTCCCGCTGGCCTATTTCCGTCCCTTCCCCTGGATCGAACTGAAGAACCTGATGAAAGTAGGATTGCCTTCGGCCGGCGAGCAGTTGTCTTACAGTTCTTCGCAGGTGGTTATCACTTACTTCATCAACATGCTGGGAGTAGAGGCACTTGCCACACGAACCTACTGTGTCAACATCGTTATGTTCGCTTATCTGTTCAGCATATCCATGGCACAAGGGGGAGCCATCTGCATCGGCCATCTAATCGGAGAACGAAAACCTCATGCCGCCTTTCTTATGGGCAAATATGTCATGAAGAAGTCGGTGATGATCACCGTTATTCTTTCTACCATCCTTGCTTTATGCGGACATAGCATCTTGGGATGGCTTACTTCCAACCCCGAGATTATCCGCCTGGGAGTACTTATCCTATTCATAGACATCATTCTCGAAATAGGACGTCCTATCAACATCTTTGCCACAGCAGCCCTTCGGGCAGCAGGCGATGTCAATTATCCCTTCTACGTAGGACTCGTGGTTCAATGGAGCGTAGCTGTCGGATTGGGATATTTCTTCGGCATTCCACTCGGTTGGGGCATCTGCGGCATGTGGACAGCTTTCCTTTTAGACGAAAACATCCGGGGAGGTATTTTTGTACGTCGCTGGTACAGCATGAAATGGGCAAGCAAAAGTTTTGTAAAGAACTCCTAACTGCCCACAGCAAAGGCCACGAGCCAGAAAGGAGGAACATCAAAAACGCACGTTCTTCTTGCTCATTCAGTCTTAATATACTACCTTTGTTGTCGAAACAACAAATTATTGTAGATTATGGACGAGCTTTTAAAACAAACAATCGACCTGGCTGTCAATTCACGTTATCCCGGTATGCTGCCCGAAGCCAAAAGAATGCTCGGAGAGATTCTTATCCGTAAAGAAGTAGCCAAGGGAGAAGTTATGCTCAAGGAAGGCCAAATCAGCCATCACATCATCCTTGTCGGAAAAGGAATGATGCGACAATTCTATTACAAAGGGGGAAAAGACGTCACCGAACACTTTTCGTATGAAGGATGTGTCCTGATGTGCATTGAAAGCACCTTGAAAAAAGAGCCTACCAAATTGATGATTGAAGCTCTGGAAGACTGCATTGTCTATCTGCTACCATACGATAAATTGATGCAACTTACCGAAATATCCTGGGAGATAAACATGTTTTATAGGAAAATTCTGGAATACTCCCTCATCGTATCCCAAGTGAAAGCCGACTCCTGGCGTTTTGAGACCGCACGCGAACGTTACAACTTGTTGTTGAGCACACAACCTGAGGTCATCAAAAGGGCCCCTCTTTCGCATATTGCCTCCTATCTGCTAATGACCCCTGAAACATTAAGTCGGGTACGTTCGAATTCATAAATATATATTTCTTCGCCATAGACTGCATCCAGCATGCGGTTCAGCCCGTCGTAGGTGAACTTGTAGCCGCGGGTGGTTGTCTCGCCGCCTGCCTGCCAGGTCATGCTGCTGCTGTTGCCGTTGTAGCAGGGGAGCCCGGGCCGTCGGTGTAGTACAGAGCCTGCGAGAACTTGCTGCCGCAGATGGCTGTCAGCCAGCCGCGGAGGTGGCAAATAAAAAAGCAATCCTTGAGCAGGACTACTCCTAAGCTAAGGATTGCTACAATGATTTATATGAGACTTCAATAGGCCTTATATTTGAAATAGTTTAATTATCAGTTCGTTATTTTATGTATGTTTTCATTCAATCTTATCAATCTAATATATACATATTAAAGCCTCGATCATCATAAACATCTATAATGATTCTTAGATTTGTAGAACAAAAACAGAAAATCCCCCTATTTGACCTTAATTCGCTATGCCGTAAGGTTCAAATAGGGGAATATTATCGCTAAGATGTTGATAGAATATTTATTAATATAGACTATAAAACTTGATGCTCTAATTTTTTACATAAATTGTCCTGAGAGTTCTCATTCTGTACAATTTTGCTTCATAAAAATCTCCAGGCTATCAGCATCCGCACGTGCAAAAAAGCTAATAAGGAAACAAGGGGTTTCATGTTCATAGAAAAATAGTATATTGTTTTGAAAGAATAAATAGCGAATATATTCCCAGCTGGAATCCCAAAAATATTCTTTTTTTAGAACACCTTCTTTTGTTACATATTCACGTATCAATCCCCTAATGCCATATTTCTGATATATAGAATCGCTCTTAGCATCTTTTACTAATGGACGTGATTTATATTCTTCATACATAGGGTAATTAACATATAAACAGCCATAAGTTATTATTTCTTCAACAATAGAGTCTGCCAAGTTATCAAAGTCATTAAAATCTACATTTAAATAGAATAACAAGTCATCGCTGTCCATCATTACAAAAACAGAATCCTGTACTTCGGTACATTTTAGCCAAATAGGAAATTGCGCTCCTCCTTCTCCACGTAATCCTTGGGGAATTAAAGAAGCCTTATAAATATCCTTTTTCCCTACTAAATTTTTTCCACAGGACATCAAGAATAAAAATGGTAAAAAATAAACAATAATTTTCATATCTATTTATTTTATTCGTATATATTTTTAAAATAGTCATTTAATGTGCGAATAGGAATTCCTATTTTTTTTCGGATAAGATTCTCTATGTAAAGCGCATGTTTTTCAGCTAGCATATGATTCATTCTTTCTAACAAATCACCTTCTTCAGCAGCTTTACGATTAAATTTTATTCCTAATCCTTGAGCATAGTCATCAGCATGTCCAAGTTCATGTGCAAGTCCTACCCTTGGATGTCTCATTCCAAATTGGGTTTCTTCTAAATATGGATCAAACATAACGGTTGCACCTTGGGGAACTGTAGGATCGGATGCTTCATGTATTGTTGCATTTTTTACCCCTTTAGCTCTCAAATCTTTGCTAGTCTGCGTTATGGTTATCACATGTTCAGAGTCTTCCAAACCTTCTATTAGTTTTTTTACTGTTGGGTCGTCTTCTTTTAATTGATTTAGCATACTTTCTACTTTGGTTTGGTATTTCGTTTTAAATCCCCAAGATGAAAAATACATTCTAATCTTATCAAGTAGTCCATTGGGATTGGGAGCAATAATAATACTATCACCATTCACATCAATATTCCTCATTGGACAGTTCGCCGCATACTGATACGGTGACATTGGATAATACTTTTCCGCAAAGCGGTCTTGTGTATGAAACCTTCCCAGCGCCGCATCATAGTGCCGTACCCCATAGTCATACCAATTCAGGCCTTTCTTCGTATCCAGTTCCTTGCCGTTGTACTTATAGGGTTGAACGGAAGAAGTCGAAGCGAAGACACCTCCGAAGGGGTAGTAATGATTCGTTTCCTCCACCGTTCCGTTCTGGTCGATGACCACGCGGTTGTTTCCCTGATGGTCCTGCAGGTAGTAGTGGTACTTGCTGTCGGCCAGGGTGAGGTATCCGGCTTTCGTCAGCAGCAGTTTCTGCACACCGTTTTCATAGATCACGTTGCCGCAATAGTCCGTTGTGGTGGTCGTACCGTTGATGACATGCTTCGTGCGGAGCTTGGTTCCGTCGGCTGCATAAGTGTATTCAATGGTGCTTCCGTCTGTGAACGTGACCTTGCGCGGTAAATTTAAACAATTATACTGAATTTCGGAAATGTTTTTATTCAAATCTTTCGTCAAATTACCGTTGGCGTCGTAAGCGTATTCGTTCGCCTGCTTTACGGCATCCTTGAACTCGAAGCCGTTGTTGTAGGCCGTAGCGGTAGAAGCATCGTCCACCCGGTTCAGTTGGTTGCCATCGAGTGTGAAGGTCAAGTTGTCTATCAAGCCATAGGTCGAAGTCCCCGTCTGCCCATAACGTTGCAAGGCAAGTATGTTCCCGTTCTTGTCGTAACCAGTCACCTTTTCGGTGAAGCGGTTGGCGTTGCTGTTTAGGGAAGTACCTTCGCCATAGACCGCATCCAGCATGCGGTTCAGCCCGTCGTAGGTGACAGATAAAAAACAATCCTTGAAACAGACAATATCTGAATCAAGGATTGAAAACTATTGTAGCTTAGATCGTTTATTCCATTAAATATATCGCTCTATTTTCCTGTTCACCAGATACGGCAATTAGTTGAGTGTCAGCAGCAATAAAGAATACTGTTACTACTAAGTCCTTATTTTCATGAGGAGTCCATATCAGTTCAAAGGCATCAATAGGATTATTTATGCCTACAGCTTTTAAAACAGAAGACAAATGCCATAATAAAGAACCTTCTCCATCTCCACTTTTATAATCTTTCAATATATTATTGTCAATAGGAAAGCCATATTTTTGCATCACTTCAGACAACGTACATCCCGCTATCCCCAGGCAGGCAAAGGAGATTAGATCATCTGTTTCGTGAACGGAATCACAATCTGCATGCTGATAATATTCACGTACCTTGGTTTGAAGTTGGGCAAAATTATATTTATCCTCGCTACTTGTTGTCGTCTGCCTCCCCGAGCAGGACAGGCAGAGCAATACTATTCCTAATACAAATGCTTTTTTCATTTCGGCTCTCTATTTTGGTCATTAATGTAATAAGTCGTTTTCATAAAATCAACCCAAGGCACGTCTTTGTTCCATTTCATAAGGAATTCATACAGTTCTATTGGTTGGGTCAATAGTATATCCACGTTTTTCTTTTCCACCTTTCCATTCCATGTCCCCATAATGTTGTTACTCCACGAATCATCAACAGGCTGGTTCTTCTGAGGACCATTTTTGATGTATTTATCAGCCAAACCAATTATATGTCCAAACTCATGAGGAGCCGGATTGTCATCTCTGATATTCATTCCATTGCGTCCAAATCCTCTCAGGACACCAGATTGAGTTCTTTTTACATATGAATTAGTTTCAGGTTCCATCTCTACTTCCATATAATTATTCACTCCGTTGAAGTTCGGCTCTTCATCTTTGCCGGCAGCATATACCTTTATGTCCCATTGCAGATTATAAGTTTTATCCTGATATTCATAGGTGGTCTGTTTTCCCCAGGTAGCCATGATACCGGCTTTATAAATTCCTGCCAATTGGGATGTGGCATAAGGACCGGTAAGGATAATATTGGCTCTAATCACGATATTATCACCATAGATTGAGATAATTCCATCTTTGCCGTTCGGGTCGATATGCTTTATCGGGTTGTTGTAGCAGTACGCATACGGCGAAGTCTCGTAATATGATTCCGATGAGGGATCCACCGTCGCAAACCTTCCCAGCGCCGCATCATAGTGCCGTGCCCCATAGTCATACCAGTTCAGGCCTTTCTTCGTGTCCAGTTCCTTACCGTTATACTTATAGGGCTGAATGGAAGAAGTCGAAGCGAAGACACCTCCGAAGGGGTAGTAATGGTTCACCTCCTCTGCAATTCCGTTCTGGTCGATGACCACGCGGTTGTTTCCCTGATGGTCCTGCAGGAAGTAGTGGTACTTGCTGTCGGCCAAGGTGACATATCCCGCTTCTGTCAGCAGCAGCTTCTGCACACCGTTTTCATAGATCACGTTGCCGCAATAGTCCGTTGTGGTGGTCGTACCGTTGATGACATGCTTCGTGCGGAGCTTGGTTCCGTCGGCTGCATAAGTGTATTCAATGGTGCTTCCGTCCGTGAACGTGACCTTACTTGGCAAATTTAAACAATTGTATTGAATATTGCTAATGTTTTTATTCAAATCTTTCGTCAGATTGCCATTGGCGTCGTAAGCATATTCGTTCGCCTGCTTCACGGCATCCTTGAACTCGAATCCGTTGTTGTAGGCAGATGCCGTTACCGCGTCATCCACACGGTTCAGCTGGTTGCCGTCGAGCGTAAAGGTCAGGTTGTCAATTAAGCCATAGGACGAAGTTCCCGTCTGTCCGTACCGTTGCAGGGCAAGTATGTTCCCATTCTTGTCGTAACCGGTCACTTTCTCGGTGAAACGGTTAGCGTTACTGCCGATGTGCGTACCTTCGCCATAGACGGCATCCAGCATGCGGTTCAGCCCGTCGTAGGTGAACTTATAGCCGCGGAGCGTTGTCTCATTTCCGGCTTTCCAGGTCATGCTGCTGATGTTGCCGTTGTAGCAGGGTGTGCCGTTCCCGGTGTTATAATACAGATTCTGCGAGAACTTGCTGCCGCTGATGGCAGTCAGCCAGCCGCGGAGGTTGTAGTCGTAGCTCAGTCGGTTGGCGGAACTTCCGTGGTAGTCCGTATGCGACAGTCGGCACAACTCGTCGTACGTATGTGCCAGCAAGGTCTGCTTTACTCCTCCGAAGGTATGCTCCACTTTGGTCAGCCGGTCGGCATGGTCGTAAGTGTAGTCGTAAGCCTCGGTCAGGGTCGGCGCATTCTGTGCCGTATGCGTGTGTGTGCTGTGCGACGGCCGGTCGGTGAAGCTGTAGGTGGTCTCCGTCGTGTCATATCCTCCGCGAAGGTTGCTGCTCACTTCACGGATCAGGTTTCCCCGCATCGAGTAATAATATGCCTTGTACAGGCGTGTGTCCTGTCCGGGCACATAGACGATGCTTCCCGTCTTCCTGCCGCAGCTGTAGTTCCCGACCGGGGCGGGGAAATTCGTGTTGTTGAATCCGGTTCCGGTACGGAAGCTGTAATCGTCGTAAAAGTTGACAAACTGTAACACGGGCGAAGGGAAGTTGAAGTTGGCCGTATATCCGCATCCGTCAATGCCCGTCCCCGGTCCTGTATATGTACAGATGGTTGCCTGTTCGGCGCCTGCAAAGTTTAATGGAATCTCGCATTCTCCTTTTACCACCAGCCGGTGCATCTTGTCATACAGGTAAAAAGTCATGAGGTTGGCTGCTTGTTGCTTTTCGTCCTGCGAGATAAGCATCAGGTCGTTGTTGCCATATCCATAAAATATGCTTCCTGTTCCGGGCTTTTTCAGTTCCGTGCATCGTCCCCTTTCGTCGTAGGTGTAGCAGAAGGCATGGAGCGAGAGGTCCGCCTCGTCCTGGTAGCCGGGCTGGAGGACGTAGCGCAGTCGTCGGTAGGCGTCGTACACGTAGTACGTGTCGTAGTACGTGTTGCCCGACACACGTCGTACCAGCACGGTTTTCCCGTCCACGTCCTGGAAGTCGTACACGCTGTGCCCGTCCTCATCGGCGGTTTTGGTGACGCGGAGGGTGCGTGAGGCAAAGTTACCGGACTGGGTCACCCCGCCGGAAGTCCCTACTTCGTAACGTTTGCAGGCAAGGACGCCCGAGGCTGTGTTGGAGAGATATTCAGTTGTGGACGGATGGACGTTCCAGGCACTGCCGGGAGCATAGCGCGCTGCCACACGGTTCAGGGGTGAGTTGTTGTACGACACACGTTCGTAACAATAGGACTCGCCGCCATACTGGGGCGAAGCGAGGGAATTCAGGTCATTGGCAGCCAAGTAGTCTTTGGCAGAGTATATGGGAAGCCAGGTGCGTGACTCCCGGCCAAGCCCGTCATACTCGGTGCAGGTGAACAGGTTTTTCTGTTGGGGGGTATAGCCTTTCAGGTAACTCTGACAGACCTTGCCGGCAGCATTGTAATAGCTGATTTCGTCATAGTATCCCCAACTGTTGGGTTTCGTCATCGTACGGGTACGCACATAGCAATAGTTGTCGTTCTGTCCCGATGCCTTGCCGGGAAATAAGATCCACAGCAGGATGCCTAAAACATAGAATGTCTTTTTCATAACGGTTCAATTGTTTGGATGGTGATGGGCAAGCGGACGCTCAGTCGCGCTGCCCGGGATAGTGGTATGTTTTCTCTTCGAGTATCAGGTTGCCGCTGTCTCTGGTGACCGACAGACGGTTGTAGCGGTCGTAGTCGTAATACAGCGACTTGCCCGACGGATCGGTCTCCGAGGTGAGCCCCACCAGCGGACGGTAGGTGTACGTCGTCACCTGCGTGCCTGCGGGAAGTGCGCTGCGGATATACTGGTTGAAGTCGTAAAGCTCGTTGGACGCTCCCTTGCACGACAGGAATGTCGACAACTGCGTCTGCAGTTCCGTGTTGTCCGGTCGGTAAAGGTCCTGATAGTCGCAGCCTTCGGCTTTCAGCATCAGGTAGTGACCACCTTTCCAGTAGAAAGCTACGGAAGGCTTGTTACGGTAACGTATTCCTTGAGGCTTCAGTCCCGTTCCGTAGGACGGATAGCAGCGTTCCCATTCAAAATTGGCATGGCGGACAAATTTTCCGTACGTGTTGATGGACGGCGTTGTCAGTTTTCCGGCAGGAACTGTCTTCAGGCTGAAGACGGAATCCACGACAATTTGGTTGTCAAGCAACTGGCGGTATGTGTATAGTTGGGCTTCCACACACTGGTTGTCTTCATAGTGGGCTATTTGCACCGGACGGTTGATAAGGTTTACTTCCCTCATTTTTAGCAGAGCCAGGGACTGTAGGGTAAGAGTTTTCACTGCATGATTGGCCACCTGGTCCGGATATACATATTCCGTCTTCATCGTTTTCCCCGTACCGATTCTGTGCGTTTCCGACAGAAGGCGGTTGCCCGTGTAACTCCATGTCTGCACTTCTACCAGAGAGTCGGTCGGAGTGTTTCCATTGTCCCATTTGTATTCGGTAACAGTCTGCTTGTTCAGTCGGCTGTAAGTAGCCGAATGGGTGGTTTGGCTGATCAAGTAGCGGTAGGTCTGGAACGTGGCTTGAACATTTTTTGTATCATTGTATGGCAATACGATATATCCATATTTGGGAGTACTTGCCCCATGGGCATATTCATTAATTGTTTTACGCAAGAGGCGTCCCGAAGCATCAAGGGTAATTTCGCGGATCGGCTTGCCTGCAAGTCGTGCCGGATAGTAAAAGCGTCCTACGGGATAAGCCATATACGTATAATTTGTTTCGTTGAACGTTTCTGCGTTGGAGGGATATCCGCTTACTTTTCCATATATGTGATTTCCTATAGGAACTAGGATGTTGGCACGCAGCGAGGGATTCTCCATGCTATAATTCATATATACAAAGTTATCTGCCGGTTGGGCTATTTGCTTTTCAAAATAGTGGATTTTACTACCTAACCGGGAACCACCGACAGAGCAAAAAACTTCCTCTACTTCCGTATAACAGACAATGGGGCCGTTCAAATAATTCTGAGGCTTGTTGGTCGTGATAGGAACCGCTCCCAAACGCCATCTTCCATTAGCATTGGTAGGCTGGTAAGCTACAGAAGTATGAATGGATGGAGTCACTAATACACCACTGGACAAAGGAGAGGAGGGGGTCGAATAGTCAGAGTTATGGAGTATATATTTGTATTCCACACGCATGCCTGCTCCTGTAGGGCTGTACAATGTTCTTCTGGCTATGCGCCTTCCGGCAATATCGGAAGCTGGCGTGACCACTTCCGTGGCATTTCCTACATAGGCATAGTCATGTGGCTCCGGTTCAAAGACTTCATAACCTCCATTGGGATACGTAATTTTTACCAAGTCGAAATAATCTTTTACTGTTGTATCGCAGTAGTCATCTTTGATACTGAAGCCATAAAGCCGTTCATAAATGGTGCCTATGCCTTCTGCCCAGCATCCTAAAGTTCCGTTTGTATTTCTGTCGACGATAGCTGTAAGCCCGGGGCATTTGGCCCATGAACCTCTCATGCAGTTGAAGTTTTCGCCCATACATTCTTTGTCAGAAGCTTTGGAACGGCCAAAATGATAGCTGTAGCCAAACGTGTATCCGGGAAGATAATTGCCCAAAGAATCATACTCGATGACACTGTGTAAAGAAGTACGATAATTGCTGCCGGAATCGTATGCCTTGTCCGATTCATCATTCGTAAAAGAAGTTCCTCTGTTCAATTCGTACCCTTTGACAAAACTACCGTCTGGAGTATGGAGCTCAATGCCCATGATGCGCGGATCGTTTGGTATAATTTCCTGTTTTCGGCGCGGAGCATAAAATATTACGGAGCCGAGTTCCGAATCGATACGCGTTAGCACTTTCAGTTTCTGTGTCGGATAGCGTGAAGATGCGCCAAATCGTTCGATGCGGTAATCTTTAGCGGTTTCTTCACGGTAGGTAAAGGTGATGGTTCCACCTTCCGGAGTCTTAATCTTGGACAAGTGCCAAGCTGAGACACTGTTGTCCGACTTCAGATAGTTGAATTCTTTGCACTCAAAATAGTACTTGATACCATCGTTTCCCGTAACCAAGTAACCATCTTCCGTGCGAGTCATTCGGTAGTCTTCATCCGGATATAGTCTGCCTTGAAGTTGGTCGTTTTCATCAAAAGTCAGGCAGATCTCTCCCGTATGTCCACAGAATGAATATTTATAGTCATCGGGCATGGGGTCAACTTGTGTCATATCCAATGCAGTGACCACTATATTACTGCTTTGATAGAGGCTGTTGCTCTGTTCCTGCCATTTGTCCTGTATGTAGTTGCGGTTGTATTGCCAGGGAATCTTCGATTTGGAAGTGATTTTCCAGTCATCGTTACCGTTTACGGTGGTAGTAATCACTCCGCCGGCCAATATCGACCATCCCAGGCCGAAAGGCGATGATTCTGATTGATGGGTGATGCCTGCATTGCTGAACGACAGGGTGACGGGAATGTCGATGCCTTTGCCGGGCAAAGTGAACAGGGGGATACGTACACTCAATTGTCCCGTGTGCAGTCCGACTTCGGTCGAAGCGCCGGAAAAAGATTGCATTGCGTTGGCACTGGGACGCACTGTTTCGTCGGCCGACTGAGGGCGGACAGGCAGGACCGAAAATGCCAGAAGCAGCATTAGGGCCATTAATCTTGATTTCGGATAAGTATGTTTTCTCATATTCTAAAAATGTTTTTTTTGTTTGTCAGATAATTCAATTCTTTGGCCCCCTCCTTCCGGAAGGAGGG